>Ga0209056_10002284_pt1 | contig 20774 bp, 18 predicted proteins | sample GraSoiAngelo_114_FD_185876 | JGI IMG/M metagenome (GOLD analysis project Ga0209056, IMG submission 185876) | Grasslands soil microbial communities from the Angelo Coastal Reserve, California, USA - 14_0903_13_40cm (SPAdes) (version 2) | ecosystem: Environmental > Terrestrial > Soil > Grasslands...
TCCGCCCCGCCCTTGAGCGAGAGGGTCTTGGTGATGGCCGCGGTGAGCGTGGTCTTGCCGTGGTCGATGTGACCGATGGTGCCCACGTTCACGTGCGGCTTGGTGCGCTCGAACTTTTTCTTGGCCATTTGGTGCTTGCCCTCCCTGCTTGTCCGCTACTTCTTGTTGATGATCTGGTCCGCGAGGTTCTGCGGCAACACTTCGTAGTGGTCGAACTCCATCGAGTACGACCCACGGCCTTGCGTCCTCGACCGCAGGTCCGTGACGTATCCGAACATCGTCGCGAGCGGCACGGACGCGGTGATCACACGCGCGTTCGCGCGCTCCTCGCTGCCCTGCACGTGACCGCGCCGGCTGTTGAGATCGCCGATGACGTCCCCCATGAACTCCTCGGGTACGATGACCTCGACCTTCATGATCGGCTCGACGATCACCGGACCCGCCTTCGGCACGGCCGCCTTGAGTGCCATGGAGCCCGCGATCTTGAACGCCATCTCGTTCGAGTCGACCTCGTGCTGCGAGCCGTCCACGACGGTCGCCTTGAGGTCCACCATCGGATAGCCGGCGATGACGCCGTTCTCCATGGCCTCCTTGATGCCCTGCTGGACGGCCTTCGACCATTCCTTCGAGAGGCGGTCGCCGCGGATGCCCCACTCGTACTCGTATCCCGTGCCGCGCTCGAGGGGCTCGAAGTCGACGATCACGTGGCCGTACTGGCCCTTGCCACCGGTCTGCTTGATGTAGCGGCCTTCGCCCTGGGCGGGCTTGGTGAGGGCCTCGCGGTAGGCGACCTGCGGCCGTCCGACATTCGCGGCGACGCGGAATTCGCGGAACATCCGGTCGACGATGACCTCGAGGTGCAGCTCGCCCATGCCCGAGATGAGCGTCTGACCCGACTCGGGGTCGGTGTGCACGCGGAAGGTTGGATCCTCCTCGGCGAGACGCGCGAGTGCCAGCGACATCTTTTCTTCGTCCGCCTTCGTCTTGGGCTCCACGGCGATCTGCACGACCGGTTCGGGGAACTTGATCGATTCGAGGATCACAGGCTTCTCCGGGTCGCTGAGCGTGTCGCCGGTGAAGGTCTGTTTGAGACCGACCGCGGCGGCGATATCGCCCGCTGCGACCTCTTCCACTTCTTCGCGGTGATTGGCGTGCATCAGCAGGATGCGGGAGATCCGCTCCTTGCGGTCCTTCGTGGCGTTCATGACGGTGTCGCCGGAGCGCAGCACGCCCGAGTAGACGCGGAAGAACGCGAGCTTGCCTACGAAGGGGTCGCTCGCGATCTTGAAGGCGAGCGCGCTGAATGGATCGTCGTCGGTGGGACGCCGCACGAGCTCTTCGCCACCCTTGGGGTCGATCCCGGTGACCGGGGGCACGTCGAGCGGCGAGGGCAGGAACTGGACGACCGCGTCCAAGAGCGGCTGCACGCCCTTGTTGCGGAGGGCCGCCCCAGTCAGCACCGGGACGACCTTCGTCGCGATCGTCGCGGCGCGCAGCGCCTTGCGGATCTCGTCCGGAGTGATGTGGTGCTCTTCGAGGTAGCGGTGGAGGAGCGCGTCGTCGGTCTCCACCACCTTCTCGACCATCGCCTCGCGCGCCTTCTCGGCAGCGTCCTTCATGTCGGCGGGGATATCGCGAATCTCTGGGTCGGCGGGCTCGTCGCCCTCCCAGTAGAGCGCCTTCATCTCGATGAGGTCGACGACGCCCTTGAACTTGTCCTCGCTCCCGATCGGAAGCTGGATGACGACGGGGTTCGCGCCCAGACGGTCGACGATCATGTCAACGCAGCGCTGGAAATCGGCGCCCATGCGGTCCTGCTTGTTGATGAAGCAGATGCGCGGGACCTTGTACTTGTCGGCCTGGCGCCAGACGGTCTCCGACTGAGGCTCGACGCCGGCGACGCCGTCGAAGACGACGACCGCGCCGTCGAGCACGCGGAGCGACCGCTCCACCTCGACGGTGAAGTCGACGTGGCCAGGGGTGTCGATGATGTTGATGCGGTGGTCGTTCCAGAAGCAGGTCGTCGCCGCCGCGGTGATGGTGATCCCGCGCTCCTGCTCCTGCGGCATCCAGTCCATCGTCGCGGCGCCGTCGTGGACCTCACCGATCTTGTAGATCTTCTTGGTGTAGAAGAGGATCCGCTCGGTCACGGTCGTCTTGCCCGCGTCGATGTGCGCGATGATCCCGATGTTCCGGTATCGCTCCAGGGGATACTCGCGCTTCACGGCTCGGCCCTTTGCGGGTTTTGTCTCAAGCACGGCTACCACTTGTAATGACTGAAGGCCTTGTTGGCCTCGGCCATCTTGTGGGTCTCTTCTTTGCGGCGCACCGCGCCGCCGGTGTTGTTCATCGCGTCCATGAGCTCGCCGGCGAGCCGCTCGGACATCGACTTGCCCGGACGCTTGCGGGCGGCCTGGATGATCCAGCGCATGGCGAGCGACGTACGTCGATCCGCGCGGATCTCGACGGGGACCTGGTAGGTCGCGCCGCCGACGCGCCGGGGCTTCACTTCGATCAGGGGCATCGCGTTCTTGAGCGCCGTCTCGAACACGTCGATGCCCGGCTTGCGCGTCGAGGTCTCGGCGAGCGTGAGCGCGCCGTAGACGATGCCTTCGGCGGTCGCGCGCTTGCCGTTGCGCATCACGTTGTTGTTGAACTGCTGAAGCGTCTGGTTGCCGTACTTACGGTCGGGCGAACGGCGACGCTCGGTGGGGCGTGCTCTGCGGGGCATCGGCTAGCCGGCCTTCTTCTTGGGATTCGGGTTCTTCGCCCCGTACAGGGATCGGCCTTGCTTGCGGTCTTTGACGCCCGCGGTGTCGAGCGTGCCGCGGATGATGTGGTACTTGACCGAAGGCAGGTCGGGGACGCGGCCACCGCGCACGAGCACGACGGAGTGCTCCTGCAGGTTGTGGCCGATGCCCGGGATGTACGCGGTGACTTCCATCTGATTGGTGAGGCGGACTCGCGCGATCTTCCGGAGCGCGGAATTCGGCTTCTTCGGGGTCATGGTGCGGACGATCGTGCAGACGCCACGCTTCTGGGGCGCGCCGCGGCGCAGCTCGACGTGGCGGCCTTTTAGCGAGTTCCACGTCGTGCGGAGGGCGGGCGTGTCTACTTTCTTGCCCTGCGGCTTGCGTCCTTTGCGTACGAGCTGCGAGATCGTTGGCACAGCGACTCCTTATTAGCTGGCCGCGGGCGTGCACGGGCACGCCTCTGGCCGGTGTATGCGTTCAGGCTTTGCTCGTGAGACCGGCGAGCCGCCCCGTGCGGGAACGGTCGCCGAGCGCAGCGCGGCCGCGTTCACAAAATCGCGAAGGGCCGATGCGCGTAATGACCGCCCCCGAGGGCGGTCACCGTCTCGAAAGACAGGCCGAATAAAGAGTTTAGGCGTCCTGCTACCGAGCGGTCAACCACGGAACCTCCGTTTGTCGCTGGCAGTAAGGGCTTTGGAGGTCGGTAGTTGGTTCGGCCCCTTGTCCTCACCCTGGCCACGCTGCTGCTGGCGGCCTGTACGTCGGTCGGCGGCTTGCCCGCCAGCCCGTCTGGATCATTCCCAGTCGCGACGGCTCCGACGCCACAAGCCGCGGCGGGGCCGGCGGAAGCTCGGCCCACCCCCAACGGATGCACGGTGACGGTCGACGGAAATGCCACAAGCGGCCCTGTGTTTGTGGCGCTCGCCGACCGCGGAAATGACGGCGTTGCGTTCCTGCTCGACCGGGTGACGGGAGCCGTGCGTGGGCGTGTCGATATTGGCGGTGCGCCGGAGGGTGCTGTCGATTGGAGAGGAAAGCGACTCTTCTTGTTCTGTTCGGTCGCCGGGACGGCGCGGCTCGTCGCGTACGACCTGTCTTCGTTACGCGAGCAGTGGCAGATCCCAGTCGAGAGTGCTCCATCACCAAAGCACCGGGTGGCCTACCGGCTCTCGCTGTGGGAGGCAGCGGTCGATTCGCGCTCGTCCTCCATTACAAGACAGTTCGCCCGGGGGATGCGTACGCCCCGGGCGCCAGCATCACGTGGCTCACCGCATACGACGCGCGGACCGGTGTTGAGCAGGGCCGCGTGGACTTTCCGGACTGCGTGGCCGCGAGGATCTTCGTCGCGAGCGACGGCGCCGCGTACGTCATGTGCCGGGATCAGCTCTATGCGATCGACACCACGACCTGGTCCGTCGCACAGGCGTTCCCGTTCTCAGGCTCGGTCGGGTCCGTTGGGATAGTCGGCGACCGGACGATCTACGGCGTCACGCGCGAGTTGGAGGTGTCCGCCATGAATCTCAAGACCGGCGAGACCACGCGCATTGGCAAGAGCAACGGGACCGGAGCGACAGCACAGGCTTGGGGAGAGCTGACCATTGCACCCAGCGGATCGACCGTTTGGGTCATCTCGAAGGCGTCAGGCGATCGCGCAGAGTACGACCCGGACACTCTCGCCATTGTCAGCCTGAACACGTGGAGCGTCTTCGAGACCCGCATCCCTCATCTGCGTGGCGTGGGCCTCGTTGGCGCACGCGTCGTCTACGGCGCCGGCGGAAGTCTCCGATCGACCGATGGCGCCATCGACAAGGCCCTGATCGAGGGCCGCCTCGACTACTGGCACATCTTCGCCGACCATAACTAGCAACTGCGTGCTTGGATCTCTCCCGCGACGTCTTAAGTTCATCGTCGCCGGCGAAGCCAGTCGTCGAGGTCACGGCGTCGGATCAGATCGAGCACTCTCACCGTGCGGCCATCGATCCTGTAGATGAACCGCCAGTCGCCTTCCCGAAGGCGATAGAGCGGCGGCTTCACGCCCGCCAGCTTCTTGCGTCGCGAACCGTCAGGGAGAGGCGCGACCGACAGAGCGAGAAGTGCCTCGAGAAGCTGGACTTGTTGATCGTCGGGAAGCCGCTGCAGGGTTTCATCGACCTTGGGGTCGACGACGAGGGAGAACTTCGCGATCTAGTCAGCTCCACGGGCGCGTGGCTTGAGTCTCTTCAGCCGAGACCGCAATTTCCGTCCCGTCACGAATTCCCCGGCCGCGATGCGCGCAAGCGCCTCCTCACGACGCCGGACCGCTTCGGGGTGATGGGCGAGGATCCAGTCCTCAAGTTGATCGTCGGCGATCGGTAGGATCACGGCGATCGGTCGGCCGCGCTTCGTCACCATGAACTCGCCGCCATTCTGGACGCGGCGCATGATTTGCGTCGCGCGGTTCTTGAGATCCGTGACCTTCACGGCGGGCATGGCCGATTCACCTCATCTAGTCAGTTATCTAGCCAGTCTGCTCGCTCGCCTCTCCAGGGTCAATGCGGCGGAGCCTGCTTTGCGGCTCGCCGTCGTCGACGTCCAGCGGACGTGATGCGCGGTCACGCTCAGGCGGCGGCCTCGAGGACGACGAGCCGCCGCTCCTGCGCCTGCATGTAGCGAAGCGTCGCGAGAAGTGCGAGATCGATGAAGACATCGACCGCTGCGCCGAATCCTGTGTCCAGGAACGCCAAAGGCTGTGCCAATAGCAGATCCATGAGGATGGCGAGCTCGAACGCGCGATAGGCCCTGATCCTCGACCGCCGCAAAGCGAAGACGCCTTTCACGATCAGCACACCGGCCACGACAGTGGCGATCGCCTGGATAAGGGATGCGATCGTGCTGCCGCCGGCCTCTTCGTCGAGCGCCGCTCGAGCTTCATTGAAGCCGAGGAGCGACCCGGCGATCAACGCCGCCGTCGCCGTGGTACTCAAGAGGAATACGACGCCCGCCAAGATGAAAATCGCCGCGATCACGCGCCGGAACCAGCGGCTCGAGACGATCGCGGCGTATCTCCGGCTCCCGGCCGAGCTCACCCACCTGACGCGTGCGAACTCCACCGGCGCCAATCCGGCTGAGCGGAAAGTCTCGCGTAACGGAGCGACCAGCGGGTGGGTCTGGTCGGCTCGGTCCACAAGCTCGAGCGCACGATCTCGCTCGTCCGCAGTGAGCGTCCCAATCGCGACCTTCTTGGCGAGCTCGACGGCGTTGACGAGGCTCTCCTCGGGACTTAGGGCGCGGAATCGGCGTACCTCCCGAGTCGCGAGGAACATGACGACGAACAGCGCGTAGACGAGCGCGGCCGTCGGCTTGAAGAAGTAGTCGTTGTCCGACGTGACGAACTTTCCGAGCTCGTCGATGAACGCGCCAAACCCCGCACCGCCGACCAGGGCCGCTATGAGACGGGTGCTCGACGAGAGGAACAGAAGTAGGAGAACGATGGCGACGAGCATCCCGAGACCGCCCCAGAGCACATGGGCGATATGCAGACCGTCGCCGCCCAGCTGCGGATATCCCGTGGCCTCGAGGAAGATGCGAATGATCAGTACGGTGGCGACAGCCGAGACGAGGAACGTGTCGATGAGTTCCGCATCGGCCGATCTGACCAGGTGCGGCGAACGAGGAGTCGCGTAGCCGGACACACTCGGCACTACGCGATTCTGGGTGCTGGCTCAGGAGCCGGCTCGAATCGACTCTGGTCGCGGAGTAGATTGGCGGCCGCACATGGGGAGGAAGTCAGATGGTTGGGCTATTTCGAACGGCGCTCGCGGTCCTTGCGATCGTCGCGCTCGGTCTCCAGGCATCGGTCGCGTACGCGCACTCGAGCGAGGTCTTCGATCCAGCCGGCGACCTCGCGACGGCGGCACCCGCATATTCCGACATCGTGCACGCCAAGGTCACCGAGCAGGTGGGGAGGGACAGGCTCTACTTCATGATCGAGGTCGCCGAGCGCATACCGGATACGCCGACGAAGGCCGACGGCACCCCCCAGTTCTTGGCGTGGAACTGGGCTGTCGACGCGCCGGTTGGAGGTGCGTTCGACTACACCGTGATCGTTCGGTACTGCAGTCACACGATCCAGGGTCCGTGTATCGGCGACGCATGGCACTGGGAGAGCGAGCTCATTGGCCCGACCGGGCGGCAGGTCAACGCCTTCCCGTTCGCGGTCGACGGTGCGACGGTCAAGGCCTCCGTCGGTCTGGCACAGCTTGGGGCGGCCAATCTGGCGCAGCTGGACTGGTTCACAGTGAGTCGCATCGCACCGGGCGTCTCCGGGGCACCACCCGTCGACTTCGCGCCCAACAGCGGGGTGGTCTCGCTCCTCCGGTGAGATCGCGCCTCTATCGGTCGTGAAAGAGGCCGCCCTCTCGGGCGGCCTCTCGATCCTACGTGCGAGACGCACTATTCCTGCGCTTTGATCTCCGCGTCGGCCGGCTCGGTTACCTCGAGATCCTCGAGGCCCTCGCCGTTCTCCTCTTCATCGTCGTCCAGGTCCTCGAGCGAGAGCTCCTCCGGCGGCAGCGCCGGCACCGTCTCGTCCTCGTCGGTCCCAAAGAGACCCGCGAGCGCGCGGGCCTTTGGCATCCAGTCGAGCTGCTCGCGACGCGAGGCGAGACCCGTGCCCGCGGGGATGAGCTTGCCGATGATGACGTTCTCCTTGAGCCCGAGCAGCCGGTCCTTCTGGCCCATGACGGCGGCCTCGGTGAGGACGCGCGTCGTCTCCTGGAAGGAGGCCGCCGCAAGGAAGCTCGATGTGGACAGCGACGCCTTGGTCACGCCGAGCAGAACGGTCTGCGCGGTCGCGGGCTCGCCGCCCGCGGCGATGGTGCGCGCGTTGATGTCCTCGAACTCGAAGCGGTCGAAGAGCTCCATCGGCAGAAGCTCGGTGTCCCCGGCTTCCTCGATGCGGACCTTCCGCAGCATCTGGCGGACGATGATCTCGATGTGCTTGTCGTTGATCGTCACACCCTGGCTCCGATAGACCTTCTGCACCTCGTTGACCATGTAGCGGTGGACCGCCTCGCGGCCTGAGATGCGCAGGATGTCCTGCGGGTTCGCAGAACCCTCGGTGAGGAAGTCTCCGGCCGAGACCTCCTGGCCCTTCTCCACGTTCAGACGAGCGTTGTGCTCGACCTCGTAGATGCGCTCCTCGACATCCTTCATGGCGATCGTGATCTTCGAACCGTGGACGCTGACCTTGCCCGATACCGGCGCTGGCATGTCGATCTTGCCCTTCGTGCGCCGCTCCGGCTTCGCGATAGGCTGGCCGGCCGCGACGTCGGCCCCATCCTCCACCGCGAGGACGTACGCGCTGGGGACGGAGATGGGCACGGTGTAGTCCTGCGAGTTCCGGACGACGATCTTCCGCGACCCATCCGGATCACGGACGATCTCGGCGATGCCGTCGATCTCGCAAACGACGGCCACGCCCTTGGGCACGCGCGCCTCGAAGAGCTCCTCGACGCGCGGGAGACCCATGGTGATGTCCTTGCCGGCGACTCCACCGGTGTGGAAGGTACGCATCGTGAGCTGCGTGCCCGGCTCGCCGATGGACTGGGCGGCGATTATGCCCACGGCCTCACCCACTTCGACGAGCTTGCCGGAGGCGAGGCTGCGTCCGTAGCAGGCGCGGCAGATGCCGTGCTTGGCGTGGCACCCGAGCGGCGACCGCACGCGGGCGCGACGAACGCCCGCGTCGGCGATGGTCTTCGCGAGCTCGATGTCGATCGAGTCTCCGCGCTTCGCGATCAACGTGTCGGTCTTGGGGTCCTTGATGTTCTGAGCCACGAGCCGGCCAAAGAGACGGTCGGCGAACGGCTCGACGGAGCCGACCTCGTCGGCGTTGATGAAGATACCGTCCTCGTCACCGCAGTCCTCGAGCCGGACGATCACGTCCTGGGCGACGTCCACGAGACGCCGCGTCAGGTAGCCCGAGTCGGCGGTCCGGATGGCGGTGTCGGCCAGGCCCTTGCGGCCGCCGTGCGTCGAGATGAAGTACTCGAGAACGGAGAGCCCTTCCCGGAAGTTCGATCGGATCGGCAGGTCGATGATCCGGCCCTGGGGGTCGGCGATGAGACCACGCATACCGCCGATCTGGCCCATCTGCTGGGTGTTACCACGCGCGCCGGACGTGGCCATCATGTAGACGGACCCACGCCGATCGAGCGTGCGCATCATCGCCTCGATGACGTCTCGCGTCGCGTCTGTCCAGATCTTCACCGTGGCCTCGTAGCGCTCCTGCTCGGTGATGAGGCCGCGCTGGAACTGCCGATCGATGTCGGCCACCTTCTTCTCGGCGGCGGCGACCATCGCCTTCTTCTCGGGCGGCACGGCCACGTCGTTGATGGAGATCGACACGCCGGCGACCGTCGCGGCGCTGAAGCCTATGGTCTTGATCCGGTCGACCACTTCCGCCGTCACCTCGCCGCCGAAGCGGTCGAAGATCGCGGTGACAAGCTCGCGTATCTTGCTTCGGTCGAGCACCTGGTTCACGAAGCGAAGCTCCTCGGGGAGCGTCGCATTGAAGAGCACACGGCCGACGGTCGTGTCGATGACCCCGCCGTTGTGCGGAATCTTCACCGGGGAGTGATACGTGACGATGCCCATGTCGTAGGCCGACTGGACTTCGGCGTAGTCGCCGAAGATGCGCGGCTCCTGCTTCGTGTCGGCGTCGAGTGTGAGCCAGTAGGTCCCGAGCACCATGTCCTGCCGGGGGGTCACCACGGGCTGGCCGTCGGCCGGCTTCAGGATGTTGCGGGTCGAGAGCATGAGGTGCTTCGCCTCGGCCTGCGCGGCCGCGGAGAGCGGCACGTGCACGGCCATCTGGTCGCCATCGAAGTCGGCGCCGAAGGCCTCGCAGACCAGCGGGTGGATCTGGATGGCGTTGCCTTCGATGAGCTTCGGCATGAACGCCTGGATACCAAGTCGGTGGAGGGTGGGCGCGCGGTTCAGGAGGACCGGGTGGTCCTTGATGACTTCCTCGAGGACGTCCCACACCTCAGGTGAGACGCGCTCGACGTAGCGCTTCGCGCTCTTGATGTTGTGCGCGAGGCCGCGCTCGACCAGCTGCCGCATCACGAAGGGCTTGAAGAGCTCGAGCGCCATCTTCTTCGGCAGGCCGCACTCGTTCAGCTTCAGGTCGTTGCCGACGACGATGACCGAGCGGCCGGAGTAGTCCACGCGCTTGCCGAGTAGGTTCTGACGGAAACGGCCCTGCTTGCCACGGAGCATGTCAGAGAGGGACTTCAGCTTGTGGTTGCCGGTGCCCGAGATCGCACGGCCGCGGCGACCGTTGTCCATGAGGGCGTCGACCGCCTCCTGGAGCATGCGCTTCTCGTTTCGGATGATGATCTCCGGCGCACCGAGCTCGAGCAGCCGCTTGAGGCGGTTGTTGCGGTTGATCACGCGGCGGTAGAGATCATTCAGGTCGCTCGTCGCGAACCGGCCGCCGTCGAGCTGCACCATCGGGCGCAGGTCCGGCGGGATGACCGGGAGGATCGTGAGGATCATCCACTCCGGCGACGCGCGCGAGCGCAGCAGCGCCTTTACGAGACGGAGGCGCTTGATGGACTTCTTACGGCGCTGGCCGGTGGTCGAGCGCATCTCGGCCTGGAGCTCGAGCGAGAGCTTCTCCAGATCGATCTGTCGCATGATCTCGAGCACGGCCTCCGCGCCCATCTGGGCGCGGAAGAAGCGGTACTTGTCGGCGAGGGCGCGGTACTCGGCCTCGGTCTTCGGCTCGAGTGCCTTGATGCTCATTACCTCTTCGCGCTTGGTCTTGGCCTCGTCGCGGACGACTTGGACGTCGGGCGCAATGTCCTGACGGACGACCGAGAGGTCCTGGTCGGCACGCATGCGGATGTCGCTGATGCGCTTTTCGGAGTCGGAGCGGGTCTGCTCCTCTTCCTTGCGGCCGGCCTTCACCATCGCGTCGAGCTGCTTCTGCAGGCTGCGCTGGAGCTGGGTGAGCATGGACTTGGTCACGTTCGCGCCCTTCTCAGCGATCGTGAGCTCGGCCTGCTTGAAGATGATGTCCTTCGACGCCGGCTTCCCGACGTTGTCCTCAAGCTGCTCCTTCACCTTCGACGCTGCCGTGGTGAGTGCGTCGGAGTCGGAGGCGAGCTGCTCTTCCTGCTGGCGGACCTTCTGCTCGGTCGAGGTGCGAATGCGCATGATCTCGGCGGACGCACGGCTTTCCACCGCGCCGGTCCGGTCGGAGATGGTCTGCTCGAGCCGGCGGATCTTCCCTTCGGCCTCTTCCTCGATCTGCTGAAGGACGCGCTCGCGGGCGTGCTCGTCGATGTGCGTGATGAGGTACAGCGCGAAGTACAGGATCCGCTCCAGGTTGCGCGGGGACATGTCCAGCAGGATCCCGAGGCGGCTCGGCGTGCCCTTGAAGAACCAGATGTGCGACACGGGCGAGGCGAGCTGAATGTGTCCCATCCGCTCGCGACGTACCTTCGCGCGCGTCACCTCGACGCCGCACTTGTCGCAGATGATCCCCTTGTAGCGGATGCGCTTGTACTTTCCGCAGTAGCACTCCCAGTCCCGCGTGGGACCGAAGATGCGCTCGTCGAAGAGCCCGTCCTTTTCGGGACGCAGCGTGCGGTAGTTGATGGTCTCGGGCTTCGTCACTTCGCCGCTCGACCACGAGCGGATCTGATCCGGCGAGGCGAGCGAGATGCGGATGGCGTTGAACTCGTTGACTTCTAGCACTTATTCACCTGATTCCAGACCGGAGATGTTGATGCCGAGGTTCGGCTCGTTGAACGTGGCGTCCTCGACGAAGCGGATCGCTTCTTCACTGTCGTTGAGCACCTCGACCGAAAGCCCCAGCGACTGGAGCTCCTTGATGAGCACCTTGAAGGACTCCGGCACGCCGGGCGGCTGGATGTCCTCGCCCTTGACGATGGCCTCGTACGTCTGGACCCGGCCCATGACGTCGTCGGACTTGACCGTGAGGAGCTCCTGAAGGATGTAGGCGGCGCCATACGCCTCGAGTGCCCACACCTCCATCTCGCCGAACCGCTGACCACCGAACTGCGCCTTGCCTCCCAGCGGCTGCTGGGTGATGAGAGAGTACGGGCCCGTCGAGCGAGCGTGGATCTTGTCCTCGACCAGGTGGTGCAGCTTCATCATGTAAAGGAAGCCAACCGTGATCGGCTGCTCGAACGTCTTGCCGTTGCGGCCGTCGCGGAGATTGATCTTCCCGTCCTCGGGGAGCCCCGCGAGCCGGAGCTGCTCCTTGATCGCATCTTCCTTCGCGCCGTCGAATACCGGCGTGGCGACGTGGATCCCGAGCGCCTGCGCGGCCCACCCGAGGTGCGTCTCGAGGATCTGACCGATGTTCATCCGGCTCGGCACCCCGAGCGGGTTGAGGACGATGTCGACCGGCGTGCCGTCCGGAAGGAACGGCATGTCCTCGACCGGAAGGATCTTGGCGATGACGCCCTTGTTGCCGTGCCTACCCGCCATCTTGTCGCCGACGCTGATCTTGCGCTTCTGCGCGACCGCGACGCGGATCATCTTGTTGACGCCCGGGAGGAGCTCGTCGTTGTTCTCGCGGCTGAAGACCGCGACGTCGACGACCTTCCCGTGCTCGCCCGACGGCAAGCGGAGCGAGGTGTCCTTCACCTCGCGCGCCTTCTCACCGAAGATCGCCCGGAGCAGTCGCTCCTCGGCGGTGAGCTCGGTCTCGCCCTTCGGCGTGATCTTGCCGACGAGGATGTCCTGGGGCCCGACCTCGGCACCGATGTAGACGATGCCGTTCTCGTCGAGGTCCGCGAGGGCCTCCTCACCGACGTTCGGGATGTCGCGCGTGATCTCCTCGGGCCCGAGCTTGGTGTCGCGTGCCTCGCACTCGTACTTCTCGATATGGATCGAGGTGAACTTGTCGTCCTGGACGATCCGGTCGGAGAGGATGATCGCGTCCTCGTAGTTCCCGCCCTCCCAGGGCATGAACGCGACAAGGATGTTCTGCCCGAGGGCGAGCTCGCCTTCGTCGGTCGAGTAGCTATCGGCCAGGATCTGGTCCGGCTGCACGCGGTCGCCCACCGCGACCAGCGGCCGCTGGTTGAAGCACGTGCCCTGGTTCGTGCGGACGAACTTCTGCAGGCGGTACCGGAACGCGTCGCCGGCGTCCTCTTCGACCCAGATCTCCGTCGCGGACACCGAACGCACCACACCGGGTGCGCGTGCCACGACCACCTGTCCGGAGTCGCGCGCCGCGCGGTACTCGATGCCGGTGCCGATGATCGGCGCCTCAGGGCGCACGACCGGCACGGCCTGCCGCTGCATGTTCGAACCCATGAGCGCGCGGTTGGCGTCGTCGTGCTCGAGGAAAGGTATGAGGGCGGCCGACACCGAGACGATCTGCTTCGGCGAGACGTCCATGAAATCGGCGGTCGACGGAGGGGCCTCGTGGTACTCGGCGCCGCGGTGGACCTGGACGCGCTCGTCGAGGAAGCGTCCCTTGTCGTCGAGCCGCGCGTTCGCCTGCACGACCGTGGCGAGCTCCTGCTCGTCGGCCGTCAGATAGACGATCTCGTCGGTCACGTACGATCGATCTTTGTCGTCGCGGGCGACGCGGCGGTACGGCGACTCGATGAAACCGTACGGGTTCACACGGCCGTAGGTCGCGAGCGAGCCGATGAGTCCGATGTTCGGACCCTCCGGCGTCTCGATCGGGCAGATGCGGCCGTAGTGACTGAAGTGAACGTCGCGGACGTCGAACCCGGCGCGCTCACGCGAGAGTCCGCCCGGCCCAAGGGCCGAGAGGCGGCGCTTGTGGGTGAGCTCGTCGAGCGGGTTGGTCTGCTGCATGAACTGACTGAGCTGCGAACCGCCGAAGAACTCCTTGATCGCGGCCACGACCGGCCGGATGTTGATGAGCTCCTTGGGCGTCGCCTTCTCGGGCTCGACGATGGACATGCGCTCGCGGACCACCCGCTCCATACGGAGCAGGCCGACGCGGAACTGGCTCTGGATGAGTTCGCCAACGGCGCGGACGCGCCGGTTGCCGAGATGGTCGATGTCGTCCGGCGAGCCCTTTCCGTTGTTGAGCTCGACGATCCGCGCGACGATCTTCACGAGATCCTCGTTGGTGAGCGTCCGCGTGGTCATCGGTTGCTCGAGGCCGAGCTTGCGGTTCAGCTTGTAGCGACCGACCTTCGCGAGGTCATAGCGCCGGAAATTGAAGAAGAGCGACTGCACCAGGCTCCGCGCGTTGTCGATCGTCGGCGGGTCGCCCGGACGAAGACGCTTGTAGACCTCGACGAGGCCTTCGTTCGTGTTCGTAGTGGGGTCACGGTCGAGCGTCGAGGCGATGTAGGAATGCTCGGGATCGGTGTCGACGGTCGTAAAGAGCGCGGCGATCTCCTCGTTCGAGGAGTACCCGATCGCGCGCAGCAGCGTCGTCACTGTGAGCTTGCGCTTGCGGTCGACCTTCACCGAGATGACGTCTTTGTTCGACGTCTCGAACTCGAGCCACGCGCCGCGGTTCGGGATCAGCTTGGCGTAGAAGAGTCGGCGGCCGGTAGTGGGATCATCGACGGCCGTGAAGTACACGCCCGGAGAGCGGACGAGCTGCGACACGACGACGCGCTCGGCGCCGTTGATCACGAACGTGCCCTTGTCGGTCATCCATGGGAAATCGCCGAGGAAGACATCCTGCTCGGTGACCTCTCCCGTTTCCTTGTTTACCAGCTCGACTCTCGCCCAGAGCGGCTTCGAGTAGGTGAGGTCCTTCGTGCGGCACTCCTCTTCGGAGTACTTCGGCTCCCGGAACTCACTTGAGATGAACTTCAGGTCCAGGTTCTTCCCCGTGAAGTCTTGGATCGGAGAGATCTCGGTGAAGAGCTCGCCGAGACCTTCGTCGCAGAACCATTTGAAGGACTCGAGCTGCGTCTGGATCAGGTTCGGAAGGGGTAGGACCTCCGGCAGCGAAGCGAAGTTGCGGCGCACGCGGACGGATGGAGATACCCGGTCGAGGGCGATGGACATGGGCGGACCCTCCTCAGGGCGTATGGCTGGACAGGCGGATAGACGGCGGGGGCTGGACCTGTGGCAAGGGTCATATCGTATTCCCGACCCTACCGGTAGGTCAACAGGCGGGAACCGCTCACTCTCGACAAGCGGGCAGGCCGTGTCAAGGGGTCAGTTTTCGGGGGTGCAGGGAGAGGGTCCATGCCGCTGGGCTGGAACGCGGTCCGGCTGACCCTCGTGACGCCGCTTGCCTGGGTGCGCGCTGGGCAGGCAGCTTTGCCCTGGATCGACTGGGTCCGTCAATTCCGGGGCGCCGACATGGTTCGTGCCTAAAACGTTCGGGGTCGGAATCCCCGGTCTCCCCGCACGACTGTGACCCTCCTGCGGCGCAACTTCGAAGCGCTCGGCGGCGACTGCGAGCTGTACGCGGTCGATCTCGCCCCCGAAGCCCTGGCGAAGGGCGAAGCGTGGGTCCGCCAGATGCACGACCGCCTCACCCGCTTCGCTCCGACGTCGGAGCTCTCGCGGTTCAACGCGTCGGCCGGCGCGTGGGTCGACGTGAGTCCTCTGCTCGAGTCGCTTCTCCGGGAATCCCTCCGCGCGCATGAGATTTCCGGGGGACTAGTAAACGCCGCGGTGTTGCCGGCGCTACTCGCCGCGGGCTACACGCGCACGTTCTCAGAAGGACCGACCGCGGTCACCGCGTCCGTCGTTCCCCCATCCCTCCCACAGGTACTCGAGGTCCGCACTGGTTCCGCACGTCTGAGGCAAGATGCCTCGATCGATCTCGGCGGTATCGCCAAGGGCTGGCTCGCCGATCGGCTCGCCGCCGACCTCGGACCGAACAGCCTCGTCAACCTGTGCGGAGATCTCTACGCGAGAGGCGGCGGTGAGTCGGGCGATGGATGGGCCGTGGGCATGGGCGGTCAGACCGTGCTCCTCCTGAACATGGGCGCCGCGACGAGCGGTACCCGCAGGCGAGCGTGGGGCTCGGAGCTGCACCATCTCATCGATCCGCGGACGGGTCGGCCTGCAACGACCGACATCGCCGAGGCATCGGTGATCGCGCAAAGCGGAGCGGACGCAGAGATCCTGGCGAAGGCGGCGCTGCTCCTTGGGGCTGAGAAAGCGTCCATATTCCTCGCGGCGCACGACGCTCTGGGGTGGTGGCTCTCGCCCTAGAAACACGAACCGGGACCCCTCCCCTGGGGTCCCGGTCCGGCACCTTTCGCGAGCCCGCCGATCGGGCGCTCTCGCGGCGAGAACGATATCCGCCGCCGTTCCGCTGCCAGAATTGACAGCGGGCCGCGCGCGACAAATCGCGAAAATCGGGCGGAAACGCGCTATTTCATCTCGACCGTGGCGCCCGCGTCCTCGAGCTTCTTCTTCACGGCGGCCGCCTCGTCCTTGCCGATGTTCTCCTTCACCGCCTTGGGCGCGCCGTCGACGAGGTCTTTGGCCTCCTTGAGCCCGAGGCCCGTGAGCTCGCGAACGGTCTTGATCACGTTGATCTTCGACGCGCCCGCTTCCTTCAGGATCACGGTGAACTCCGTCTTCTCCTCAGCCTCAGCGGGAGCCGCTGCACCGGCGCCGCCGCCGGCTGCGGCCACGGAGACCGGCGCGGCGGAGACGCCCCACCGCTCTTGGAGGTACTTGCCGAACTGGGCGATCTCGAGGATGGACCAGGCTTCGAGCTCCCCCGCGAGCTTCTCGAACTTTGGGTTCTCTTTGACCTCTGTTGCCACTCTTTTCTCCTTCTATTTACTGCGAGCCGCGCGCCTGAAGCACGCGGACGAGATTTCCTTGGGCCGCGGTGAGCACACCCACCAGCTGGGCGAGCGGAGCCTGGACGGCGCCCACGACCATCGCCTGCAGCTGCGGGCGGCTCGGAAGCCGCGCGAGCGACACGACGTCGTCGCTGCTCAGCGCACGCCCGCCTATGAGCGCGCCCAAGATCTTGAGCGCCTTGAGTGTGCGAGCTTCGTCGACGAGGCTTTTCGCAAGCTCGACCTCATCGCCGTCACCGACCGCGACCGCGGTCGGACCCGCGAGGATCGACCGAAGCTCGGCCTTCCCCGACTTCTCCGCCGCCCGCGCGAAGAGGCTGTTCTTCACGACGTGGTACTCGATGCCGTGAGGCCGCAGACGCCGTCGCAGCCCTTGCAGCTCACCGACCTTCAAGCCCCGGTACTCAGTGACGACGAATGACGAGGCCGCCGCGAGCTCCGAGGTCAGGACATCGACCTTCTTCGCCTTCATCGGGATCCCGCCGCCCTTGCGCTTGACCTTGGGTCCGGTCTTCAGTTTCGCCATCTGCCCTCCACGAAAAACGCCTTCGTTCCCAGCGGACACGAAGGCGAGACGCGGCTAGGCCGCTTGGCTTGCCTCCGCAGGCTCGGAGGATCGGGGGGTTCCCCCCGGCCCCGATTCAATCCACGAGGAACCGGCATTCTTAGGCTATGAAGTTGTCGCTTTGATCAGTTTACGTGGCGGTCGACTTCATAGCCAAAGAAAGAACCAGTCTTCGCAGGGGGCTCGGCCCCCTGCCACCCCCGGCTAGATCGCTTGCGAGCCCCTGCAACCCCGTGCTTATCTCCGCAGCCCGCTCGTCGCCGGCCCACGCAACCCCCGTCCTACGACCTCGCCTGCCCGGCGAGCTCGTTGAGCGCACCGAGCTCGATCTTGGCGCTCGGTCCCTGCGTGCTCGTGAGGTGGGCCGCGCGAATGTAAGTCCCCTTGATGCCCGTCGGCCGCGCGCGGTTCACCGCGTCGATGAGCGTGGCCAGGTTCCCAAGGATCTGGTCGTGGCTGAACGAAGACTTTCCTACGACGGTGTGGATGACGCCGGTCTTGTCGACGCGGAACTCGACACGGCCACCTTTTGCGTCACGCACGGCCTTGGCCACGTCAAAGGTCACGGTGCCGGACTTCGGGTTGGGCATGAGCCCTCGCGGACCAAGCACGCGACCGAGACGGCCGACCTGACCCATGAGGTCGGGTGTGGCAACAGCGACGTCGAAGTCGAGCCAGCCGCCCTCGATCCGTTTCGCGAGGTCGTCCGCTCCGACCGCGTCCGCACCGGCGGCCTGCGCCTCGCGGGCCTTGTCACCTTGGGCGAAGGCGATCACCCGCACCTTCTTACCGGTGCCGTTCGGAAGAACGGCTGCTCCGCGGACCATCTGGTCGGCGTGCTTGGGGTCGACGCCCATTCGCAGGTGCAGCTCGACCGTCGTGTCGAACTTAGCCTGGCTCGTTTCCTTGATGAGCTTCGCCGCTTCGTCAGGCGGGTATTCCTTGCCGCGCTCGATCTTCTCCGCGAGCGCGCGGTAGCGCTTGCTGTGCGTCTTCGCCATGGGATTCGCTCCTTTCGGCCCCTCGGGCCTCCCGTCTGTCGCGCGGTGGGCGCCCGCCGCATGCGGGATACGCGTTCATTGTCGGGCTAGGGTGTGCCGAGCGTCAACGCGGGGAGGATGGCAAATGAGCGTCCGAGCGTTCGAGGCACAGGCCGCATCCGTGCCGTCATTCAGCGATCTTCAGTCACAGTTCATGCCGGTGCGCGATGTGAACGCGCAGCAGGAGCGGAGCCTCTCGCGGCTCGAGCGCCTCGCGGTCGTGATCACCGATCGCGTCGGCTCGATGGGATTCTTCCTTCTTATCGCGGCCTGGACCGCCATCTGGCTGGCCTGGAATACCCTCGCCCCGCCGGCCCTCCGTTTCGACCCCGCGCCCGCGTTCGCGGTGTGGCTGTTCGTCAGCAATCTGCTCCAGCTTCACCTCATGCCGCTGATCATGGTCGGCCAGAACCTCGAAGAGCGACACGACCAGCTCCGCGCACAGGCGGACTTCGAGATCAGCCTCAAGGCCGAAGCCGAGCTACAGGCGGTCCTCCAGCACCTGACCAATCAGAACGCGCTCATGTTCGAGATCCTGCGGCGCCTGGAGCAGAGCGCGGACCGTGCTAGCCGGTGATCTCCACGCCCATGCTGCGGGCGGTGCCCTCGACCATCCGCATTGCGGACTCGATGGAGTTCGCGTTCAGGTCGTTCATCTTTATCTCGGCGATCGAGCGCACCTTGGCGCGCGTCAGCTTCCCCACCTTGTTCTTGTTCGGCTGCCCCGAGCCCTTCTCGATCCCCGCTTCCTTGCGGATGAGATCGGCGGCCGGCGGGCTCTTGGTGATGAACGAATAGGAGCGGTCCTCGAAGACGGTCACGACGGCTGGAACGATGCTGCCGGTGAGCGGTGCGGTGCGCTCGTTGTACTCCTTGATGAACTGCCCCATGTTTATGCCGTGCGGGCCGAGCGCCGTGCCCACGGGTGGCGCAGCGGTGGCCTTGCCCGCGTTGATCTGCACTTTGACGACGGCCTTGATCTTCTTCGCCATCGTTTATTTCACCAGCTTTTCGATCTGCAGGAAGTCCAGCTCCACCGGCGTCTCGCGGCCGAAGATGGACACGAGGACCTTCACCTTGTTCCGCTCGGGGTTCACCTCGTCGACCACGCCGTGGAGATCGGTGAACGGCCCGTCAGTGACGCGGACCGCCTCGCCTTTGGTGAACGCGACCTTGTACTTCGGCGCGTCCAGCTTGATCTGCCGCAGGATCGCGCGGACCTCACCGTCGGTGAGTGGCGTCGGCTTGTTCCCGCTGCCCACGAAGCTCGTGACGCCTGGCGTGTTGCGCACGACGTACCACGAGTCGTCGCCCATGATCATCTCGACGAGCACATAGCCCGGGAACACCTTCTTCTCCACCGGGTGCCGCTTGCCGTTCTTGATCTCGATCTCTTCCTCGGTGGGCACGAGAACTTGGAAGATCTTGTCGCCCATGTCCATCGAGTTGATGCGATGCTCGAGGTTCGTCTTCACCTTGTTTTCATAGCCCGAATACGTGTGGATCACATACCAGCGCCGGCCGGTGTCGACCTCCTCCGCTGTCGGCGCGGTCGGGTGGACGACCTCGGGCTGCGCCTCGACGACCGGAGCGGGAACCGTCGCCGGCTCGGCCTCGGCGACCGCCCCGGCCCGGCGAAGGACCTTCTTCGCCTCGTCGACCGAGACCTCTTCTACCGGCTCGGCCGTCCCGAGGAACGCACGCGCCGCCTCGGCGGCGGCTTCGTCCGAGAGCTTCGCGGCGTCGACGTCGTCGGGGGTCGGCTCTGGCTCTTGCTCCGGAGATTCCGAAGGGGGCATCGTCTCCTTCGTTGTCTCGTCCGTTGTCTCGTCGCGCTCGTCGCTCATGACCCTCCCCTTATGGCGCGGACGGCGCCGGCGTTGGGATTGCCTGATTCAGCAGGACGCGGTTGACGACGAACGTGAAGATCTGGTCCGCCGCGAGGATGTACGCGGCGATGACCGCCGAGACCACGATCACAAGCACGGTGAGACGGATGACGGTCTGGCGGTCCGGCCAGGTGACCTTCTGGAGCTCGGACCAGGACTCCTGAGCGAAGCGAACGATGCCCCCGCTTCCGGCCCGGACCTGTGGGGGCGGCGTTCTCGCCGGTGCGGCCATCAGCGCACTCCTGCACGGCGGGAGAGACTCGAACTCTCAACCGCTGGTTTTGGAGACCAGTGCTCTACCAGTTGAGCTACCGCCGTAAGACCGAAGGTCTGAAGGCGGCGGAATGCACCGAAGTGCGAGTACCGCCGCCGGTCGAAGCCGAGGGGCGCAGCCCCGAGGTACGGACCGAGCTGCTGCTCAGAGAGCATCTTCAATTATCGAGTCTCCCGGTGCGGCGTGTGCTTCCGGCAGCGTGGGCAGAATTTCGAAAGCTCGAGCCGGTCCGGATCGTTCTTTCGGTTCTTCGTCGTCGCGTACGTCCGAGACCGGCAGGTGGAGCAGGCCAACGTGATGATCGGGCGGTTGTCCTTTGGCATCTAGGCGATGACCTTCGTGACCACGCCCGCGCCGACGGTGTGGCCGCCTTCGCGGATGGCGAAGCGCAGGCCCTCCTCGAGGGCGATGGGGGTGATGAGGGTGACCTCGAGCGTGGAGTTGTCGCCGGGCA
>Ga0209056_10002285_pt1 | contig 20771 bp, 16 predicted proteins | sample GraSoiAngelo_114_FD_185876 | JGI IMG/M metagenome (GOLD analysis project Ga0209056, IMG submission 185876) | Grasslands soil microbial communities from the Angelo Coastal Reserve, California, USA - 14_0903_13_40cm (SPAdes) (version 2) | ecosystem: Environmental > Terrestrial > Soil > Grasslands...
CGCCCCCGCCCCGTTCCGCTGTTCGAGTTTGACGATGGGACGCGCCTGACCGCGTCGCGCCAGCCGCGCGGTGAGCGCGACGGTCGCCGCTGGATTCGAATCGCGTGGCTGCACGGCGACGGCGGTCGCTGGCGGCAGCGAATCCCACAACACGCCGGCGAGCGCCGCGGTGAACGGCGAGGAGAGCGGCCGCTCGACGTACCAGTCCCCCGCCTGGCCGTTCGTCGGCCACAGCAACACCGCGTCTCTCGATGCCGCGGTGAACGCGCGGGCGCGCTCCGGATCGCCCATTGCAACTACCAGCCGCGCACCCGCGGCCGCCCTGCTGAGCTCGCTGGTGGCGACAGGCGCGAGCGTCGCGCCGTCACGCCAGCGCCCTGCTTCCGTCTCGACGAAGACCTTCACCGGCACGCGCGCGACTTCACTGAGGGTACGGGCGAGGAAGCGCGTTTCCCAGTCGGGGGGGGACGCGAAGATGACGGCCGCAGGCTCGAGGCTGACGTCGATCGCAAATAATCTGGCGTCATCCCGCGGTTCAGCGTCACCGACGCCATCGAGGCGAACCTCGAGCACCTGCCAACCGGCACGGGGGACGCGGGACGCGGGAAGGGTAATGCTCGTCTCGAGCACGCCGCTGTCCGGTAATACGATAGACTGGGTCGTCAAACGTTGATCACCGACACGCACCACCAGCGTCGCCTTACCCGTCCCCCGTCCCCCGTCCCTCTTCCCCGTTGTACCGTAGCTCACTCTCAGGCGGACAGTATCGGTGCGGGTTACGTGGCGCGTGCCTTCGACGCTCGCGACATACGCGTCGAAGAGCTGGGCGCGGGGCAGCACGATGACCCGAGGCCGCCGCAATAGATCGACTGGGATGCTGGCCAGGTCATCCACACTGCCGTCGGTCACGACCACCACCTCGCCGGCCCTGCCGGCTGCCGCTTCGAGCGCCGGGCCGAGGTGGCTGGCGCCGGCCGCGGGCGGCGCGGTGTCGAACGCCGTCACGCCCGCGCCGAACCGCCACACGACGGCACGACGCCGCGCGAAGCCGCGCGCGCTGTCGAGCGCGGCGCGCCACGGTGCTCCCGTCATGCTGAGCGACGCGTCGAGCAGCACGATCGGCTGGTCGCCGGTGGGCAACATTCGCGAGCTGGCGGGATTCCATAGCAGGAGAATCAGGGCGAGGACCGCGATGACCCGCAGCGTCAGGAGAGACACGCGAGTGCCTCTGCGATGGTGAATTTGCCGTCGTACAACGCCCGTCCGACGCAGGCGCCGGCGAGCTCGGCCGCGCGCGCGGCGCGGAGGTCATCGAGCGAACCGACGCCGCCCGAGACGATCACATCCAAGCCGAGCGCGGCCAGCTGCCGGGCGCCGGCGATGTCGGGACCCGTCAGTTTCCCGTCGCGCGTGACCTCGTTGTAGATGATCGTGCGGATGCCGAGCTGCGCCACCCGCCTCGCGAGGTCGCGGGCGGTCAGGTCGAGAATGTCCGCCGTGCCGCGCGGCGCGACGCGGCCGTCCTTCGCGTCGATGCCCACGGCGAGCCGCGTCGTGCCGTAGCGCGCGACGAGCCGCTCGACGAGCCCCCCCCCGTTGTCCACGGCGCCCCGCGGACCGATGACGACGCGGGTGGCGCCCAGCGTGAACATCTGATCGATATCAGTTTCCCGGAACAGACCCCCGCCGACTTGCACGCGGACGCTGGCCGCCTTGAGCACCGCGCCGATGTGCTCCTGATTGTCCGGGCGCCCGTACGCGCGGTCCATATCGACGAGATGGATCCAGCGTGTGCCCGCGCGCGTGAATGCGTCGAGCGCCGCGAGCGGCTCGGCCATGACGCCATGAGCGCGCGCCACGCGCCCGCCTTCTATGTCGACGGCGGGATAGAGCTCCACGGAGTTCGGTGAGCGAAAGGTTGGAGGGGGCTAGTCGTCGCGAGCGGGACCGGCGACCGAGCCGAGCGCCGGTGCCGACGCGGCCAGACCTGTGGGCTCGAGCTCGGCGAGCAGCTGAGCGCGCGCGGTATCGAAGGCCGACTTGAGCTTTGACGGCACAGGCTCGCCGGCGCCCGCGTCCTTGCGCTGCGGATTGGTGGGCCGGCCGTTCACCAGGAACTCGTAGTGCAGATGCGGGCCGGTCGCGAGCCCGGTCGCGCCCACGTAGCCGATGACCTGCTCCTGGCGAACGCGCGCTCCGACATAGAGTCCCTTCGCAAACCTCGAGAGATGGCCGTAGCGGGTCCGGATGCCGTTGGCGTGCCGAATTTCGACCAGGTTGCCGTAGCCGCCATTGCGGCCGGCGATGAGGACGACGCCATCGGCGGTGGAGCGCACCGGCGTCCCATACGCCGCCGCGTAATCGGTCCCCTCGTGCGTTCTCCACTTTTTGAGAATCGGATGGAAGCGCCCGCCGAAGCGGCTCGAGATATGGCTGAAGCGCAGCGGCGCGCGCAGGAAGGCGCGGCGCAAGGAGCGGCCACGATCGTCGTAGAACCCGCTTCGACCGGTGGCGCCATCGAAGGCGAAGGCGAAACTGGGCGAGCCCGCCACGTCGACACGGGCGGCGAGAATGCGACCGAACCGCTTCTCGCCCTCGGGCGATTGCAGCCGCTCGATCAGGACCTCGACGCGGTCCCCCGGCCGCAGATCGCGCGTGAAGTCCACTTCCCAGTCGTAAACGTCGGCAATGGCCCAGGCGAGCGCGACACGTTGGCGGATGGGAAGGAACGAGTCGGGGATCGCGTCGTCGAGTGCGTCGTACAGATTCGACTGTATGACGGCGGTGGTGCGGAGCCGCTCGACCGTCCAGGGGATCTCTTCGACCGTCTCCGTCCACCCGGAGTCGCCGCCGAGGCGGGACAGGACCAGATGGCTCTCGGGATCGAGCCGCACGCCGAAGCGATTGGCGACGGCGGCGCCTTTCAAGCGGCGCAGCTCGAAGATCAACCCCGGCCGCATGCGCCGGGGATTGAGGCTGTGCGTGGCCTTCATGAACCGGACGTACTCGCGGCCGGTAATCCCGCCCCGCGCCAGCACGTCGGACAAGATCTCCCGGCGACCGAGCGTGTCGGCCCACTCGTCGTACGCGCTCGTCACGACGATCGGCAGCGCGATCGGCAGTTTGCGCGACGGCCATGCCTCATGCGCAGCCCACACCAGCATGGCAGCGGCGAGCGCGCCGGCAGCAACGTAATGACTCGCCCGCCACGTCATCAGTCCATCTGTCTCCGAATGAAGGTCGGTATTTCCATTTCGTTCAACTCAGGATTCAGCGGCGCCTGGGCCGGTCCCCGTTTGGGCGTAACTTCGGACGGCTTCGCGAATCCCGGAGGCGGCACCGGCGTCGGCCGCGCCGCGCGATCACGGAACGGCAGCACACCAGCGGCGGGCCGCTGCACGCCGGCCAGCGCGTCGGCCATCGCACCGGTCTTATCAAAGCCCGTCGCAATGACCGTGATCCGCACTTCTCCGTGCATCGCGGGATCGTTCACCGCGCCGAAGATGATCTCGGCTTCATCACCCGCGGCGTCGTGAATCGCCTCGCTGATCTGCGTCACTTCGCCGAGCGTCAAGTCCTCGCCGCCGGTGATGTTGATGAGCACGCCCGTCGCGCCGGCGATCGAGATGTTGTCGAGCAGCGGGCTCGAAATCGCCTGCTGCGCCGCTTCCATCGCGCGGTTCTCGCCGCGCCCCTGGCCGGTTCCCATCAGCGCCGCACCGCCATTCTGCATCACGGTGCGGACGTCCGCAAAATCTACATTGACGAGACCGGTGACACAGATGAGCGCCGAGATGCCCTGAGTGGCGTGCAGCAGCACCTCGTCCGCTTTCTTCAGCGCATCCTGGAACGGAATGCCCTTGCCCACCACCGCCAGCAGCCGCTCGTTGGGCACGACGATCATCGTGTCCACATGCTTGCGCATCTCGGCGATCCCCATCTCTGCCTGACGCATGCGCTTGCGGCCTTCGAACAGGAAGGGCTTCGTGACGATCCCGATCGTCAAGGCGCCCAGATCGCGCGACACCTGCGAAATGATCGGAGCCGCGCCGGTCCCGGTGCCGCCGCCCATGCCGCATGTGACGAACACGAGGTCGGCTCCCTGGAGCGTGTGGAGCACCTCGTCGCGGTTCTCCTCGATCGCCTGGCGCCCGATCTCAGGCCGCGCGCCGGCGCCGAGCCCGCGCGTCAGCTTCTTGCCGATCTGGACCTTGACATCAGCCTTGTTGTTGAGGAGTGCCTGGGCATCGGTGTTCACCGAGATGAACTCGACTCCGCTTACGTGCTCGTCGACCATGCGGTTCAGGGCGTTGCCGCCCCCGCCGCCGACGCCGACGACTTTCATGCGCGCGTTCTGCGTAACGGTTTCTTCGAGTTCGAAGATCATGGGTCTCCCCTAGGGCTCAGAAGAAGTCCTGCAACCATCTCTTGAGAGGTCCAAATAGCTTTTCCGGAGCGCTGCCGAACAGCACTCCAGGCGCGGAGCCGCCGCCGGCGCTCTTGCGCGCCGCAAACAGCACCAGGCCGACGGGCACCGCGTAGCGCGGCGCCTGCACACTGTCCACGAGTCCGGAAATACCCAGCTCGGGATGTCCGGCCCGTACCGGCACCGCGAACACTTCGCGCGCCAGCTCGACCATGCCGGGCAGATGCGCCGTACCGCCGGAGAGCACCACGCCCGCGGGCAACCGGCCCGCGCCGTACCCGGCGCGCTCGAACTCGCGGCCCACGAGCTGAAAGATTTCGTCCACGCGCTGGTGGATGATGTGCGCAACCAGCTCGCGCGAGGCGGTCCGCGCACCCTGCCCCGGCGTCGACGGCAGGGTCACCATCTCGCCGGCGTCGACCAGCGGCGTGTATGCCGCCCCATGCCGCTCCTTCAATCGCTCGGCGTCCGACTGCGTCACGCCGAGACCCTGCACCAGGTCGCTGGTGACGTGCGAGCCCGCGTACTTGAGCGACGCCAAGTGGCGGATCTTTCCTTCGTGGAAGATCGCGACACCGGTCGAGCTGCCTCCCACCTCGACCAACGCAACGCCCAGCTCCTTTTCGTCGTCGGTCAGAATCGCGTACGACGCGGCGAGCGGCTCGAGCACCAGGTCGGCGACGCGGTAACCGGCGCGCTGCACGCTCTTGCGAAGATTCTGTGCGGCGGTGGACTGCACCGTTACGAGATACATCTCCACTTCGAGCCGCGTCCCCGTCATGCCCACCGGGTCGGAGATACCGTGCTGCTGGTCGACGACGTATTCCTGCGGGATGTCGTGCAGCAGCTCGTGATCCCGTCCCAGCGACACCGCGCGCGCAACCTCATTCACTCGCGCCACGTCCTGTGGGCTGATTTCCTCGCCACTCACGGCGACGACACCGGTCGACCCGCGCGCCGACACATGCTCGCCCGCGATGCCGCACGTCACGTCGGTGACGCGCGCGCCCGCCATCCGCTCGGCGTCCTTCAGCGCGGCGGCGACGGAGCGCGTGGTCTCATCGATGTCGCGCACCACGCCCCGGCGGACACCGCTGTTCTTCGCGAGACCGACGCCGAGAATCTTCGCGAGGGGCGCGCGCGGCAGCTCGCCGGCCAGCTCCGCGATCACCGCGCAGGTCTTGGTGCTCCCGAGATCGAGTCCGGCGACCAGGCGGCGATCGGACATCAGACGCTTCCCGCCCTTCTGCGACGCACGACGACCTGTCCCGCAAAGCGGGCATCGAGCTCGGCATACGGTCGCGCTTTCGCGGCCAGATCTCTCGCCACTAGGACCACCGCCTCGATCACCTCCGGCCCCGCATCGCGATTCAACAGCACGCGATGAGCGCCAAGCTCGAGAAGCACGTCTCCGCGCTGCGCTTCCATCCGCCGCGCGGCATCGATCGTCTGAAACAGCGCGGGATCGACCGCCTGCACCCGCGCCAACAACCCTACCACACCGGAGTCGCCCGCGCCCGCCCCGCCAGCCCCGCCCGCCCGCACGATCGGGAGATCGAGGCCGGCCAAATCGAACGGCAGCTCTCGCCCATCGGCATCGACCGGCTCGAGCGCGCCGCGCCCGCTCATCACGAGCGCAACGGGCTCGATCTCGCGCACGATCACCTGCAACGAGCCGGGCGGACGGCGGTTGACCGAAGCCTCGGCAACCCCATCCAGTCCGCGCAAGCGCTCGGCGAGCACCTTCGTGTCGTCGAACACGCTCGCACGCTCTGGCAACCGCAACGCCGCGAGTACCTGGTCGGCATCGAGATGGCGGATGCCGACGATTTCGACCTGCCGCACTCGGAAAAACTGCAGCCGGCGGAGCCCGAGCGGCGCCGTCATCCAGATCATCATGACGAGCATCGCCGCCCCCGCCCACGCCAGCACACGCCACGACGCGCGCGCCAGCCGCGGCGTTCGGAACTTCCACCTCATGCGACTGCTCCCTGCTTCCCGCTCCCGTCTCCCAGAATCCCAAGCAACTCGGGTCCGACCTTCGTGATGTCGCCGGCGCCGAGCGTGAACACCACGTCCCCCGCGCGCACCGCGCGCGCGACGTGGGTCGTCAGCCCGGCCCGATCGCGCACCGCAACCGTCGCTGCACCGGCCCGGGTCGCGCCGCGCACGACCAGGTGGTGTGTCACGCCCGCCTGCGGCTGCTCGCGCGCCGCATAGATCGGCGCGACCACGACCACGTCGGCTGCCGCGAGCGCTTTGCCCAACGCTTCGCCGTGCAATGCCGTCCGCGAAAACAGATGCGGCTGAAACACGGCGACCAGCCGGCGGCCCGGAAACGTCTGCCGCGCCGCCGCCAGCGTCGCAGCGACCTCGGTCGGGTGATGCGCGTAATCGTCCACCACCGTCACGCCACCCGCTGCACCCAGACGCTCGAAGCGCCGGCCGACGCCGTGAAACTGGGACAGCGCACGCGCGCCGGCCTGTACGTCCGCGCCCAGTGCCTGCAGCACGGCGAGCGCTGCCGCCGCGTTGCGCACGTTATGCAGTCCCGGCACGATCAGCTGCAGCTCGACGCTGTCACCGCCCGGCAGTGAAATCGTGGCACGCGAGCCACCCGGCTCGAGCCGCACCGCGCGGATGCGCACGTCCGCCGTCGCACCGTGACCCACGCGCCACATGGGCGCCTTCACGTGCAACGCGACGCGGTCCGCTCCCGCATCGTCGGCGCCGATGATCACGCGCTCCGCTCGATTCGCGAAATCGGCGAACGCGGCCTCGAGGGCTTCCATGCTGCCGTAGCACTCGAGATGATCCGCTTCCACGTTGTTCACAACCGCGATCGTCGGCAGCAGCGACAGAAAAGCCTTGTCGTATTCGTCGGCCTCGACGACGAACAGGTCGTCGCCACCGATCCGGGCGTTGCCTCCCCATGCAGCGACACGGCCGCCGGCGAGTCCCGTGGGATTTCGCCCGGCGGCCGTGAGCGCCTCTGTCACCATCACTGTGGTGGTCGTCTTGCCATGCGTGCCTGCGACCGCCACGACGCCCTCTCTCCCGCCAGCGACCAACTCTCCCAACGCATCGGCGCGCCGCACAACCGGCAGACCCAAGGCGCGGGCCCGCTCCAACTCCGGGTGCTCCCGCGGGACCGCGGCCGTAACTACAACCGCCCGAGCCCCTTCCACGTGGCTCGGATCGTGGCCCCTCCAAACGAGAACTCCCAAAGCGGTCAGGTCATCGGCACCTGTCCCGGAAGTATCGGAATCACAACCAGTTATGGCGACTCCCCGGTGCCTGGCAATGAGAGCCAGTGCGCTCATCCCCGCCCCGGCTATGCCCATGAGGTGGATGGGTCGGGGATCCCCGGTTCGAAACAAGGTCATCTGTGGGCAGCTAATATACGAAATCTACGCAACTTGCGAAAGCTCTAAAACCTTTTCGATGATGGTTCGGGCGGCGTTCGGGTGACCCCTCCCACGGGCACTTTGGGCGAGGGCGTCCAGCTGGTTGTCGTCGTGGGCCAACGGGACGACAGTTTTCGAGAAAGCGTCCGCGGTGAACTCCCGCTCGAGGAGCAACACGCTCGCGCCGGCGTTCGCCAGCGCTCGTGCGTTGAAGGTTTGGTGATCTGCGGCGGCGGTTGGCAGCGGCACCAGTACACTGGCCTTCCCCCAGGCACATAACTCCGACACGGTCATCGCGCCCGCGCGCGCGACCACGAGATTCGCGGCGACGTAGGCTGACCCGATCGGATCGAAAAACCCCTGCACCACCACTCGGCCCGGCACCGCGAGCGGCGCGTAGCGATGCACGTGCGTCGCGCCCGTGCCCCAGAGGAGATTCACGTCGCCCAGCAATCCGTGTTGCAGCACGCGCGCGATCGTCTCGTTCAATGCGCGCGCGCCCTGACTGCCGCCGAAGACGAGTACCGTGCGCCCCTCTGCGGGCAATCCGAATTCGACGCGCGCCGCGCTTGCGTCCATGCGGCCTGGTGGCGTGATCGGGTTTCCGAATACGAAGACTTGCGTGTGCTTCCCCGGTGACAGCCGGAGCCGCGCTTCCGGGAATCCGAGGTGGACCTGTCGCGCGCCGCGCGCGAGCAATCGCGTCGTGAGTCCGGGAAACGCGTTCTGTTCCTGGAGTGCCGTCGGGATGCGCGCGCGCTGCGCGCGCCAGACGACCGGCCCCGCCGCGTACCCACCGGTGCCAATGACGATCGCGGGCCGCTCCTCGTGCAGCACGCGTCCCGCGGCCCGCCACGCGCGCACGGCGATCAGCGGCCAGCGCGCGTTCCGCCACCACGCGTTGCGATACAGCGGCTCCATCGGCAGGAGATGAAACGGAAAGGGGTGCCGGGGGAGAATTTGTGCTTCGATGCCGCGGGACGCTCCCACCAATACGACGTCGTGTCCCTGATCGGCAGCGACGCGCGCGAGGGCGAGCGCGGGCATCAGATGGCCCCCGGTGCCGCCGCCTGCGATCAGAATCTTCAAATGCGGAATGCGAAATGCGAAATGCGAAGTCTATTGGCCAGGCTCGAGCACAGTTGGCCCTGTTCGAACCTCGACCGGACATTTCGCATTCCGCATTTCGCATTTCTCATTGCGTTGTTCTCCGGGCGCGCCCCACGCTAGCAAGGACACCAGTGGCTGCCAGCGCAACAATGAGTGACGACCGACCATATGACATGAAGGGTAAGGTGACCCCCGTCGCCGGGATCACGGCCAGGCTCACGCCGATATGGACGACGACGCTGAGCCCGATCATCACGCTGATTCCGGTCGCGAGCAGCTGCCCGAAGGGGTCCTTGGCATGGCGCGCGATACGAAAGCCGAGCCAGACGAACGTGCCGAACAGCAGCGCAATGGCGAGCACGCCGAGGAAGCCCCACTCCTCGCCAATCGTCGAGAAGATGAAATCGGAGTACGCATACGGCAGGTAGCCGAGCTTCTGCTGGCCCTGTCCGAATCCGGCGCCGAGCAGCTGCCCTGCCCCGATGCCCGTGAGCGATTGCTGCACCTGCCAGGTCGCTTCCTGTGGTGCCGCACCCGGGTTCAGGAATGTTAGCACCCGCGCGATCCGGTACTGCGCGGTGGCGACGGCGCCGAACAGCAGCGGTCCCGCGGCGACACCGAGGACAAGGAAGTGCCCGATGCGCGCCCCGGCGGTAAAGAGCACGCTGCCGGCGAGCAGCGCGACGAGCAGCGCCATCGACAGATGTGGCTCGAGGAAGATGAGCCCAATCACCGGCACGAGGATCACGACGAATGGCAGCAGACCCTGCTGGAAGCTGCGCACCTGCTCGCCCTTCTTGGCGGCGAGCATGGCACACCACACCACCACGGCGAACTTCGCGAGCTCGGACGGCTGCAGCGTGAGAAAGCCGAGGTTCACCCAGCGTCGCGCGCCGTTGATCGTGGGTGTGATGGGATGGGTGAACGGCAGCAGTGGAATGATCAGCAACAGGACGGTGACGCCCAGGAGCGGCCAGGCCCAGCGTCTCCAGCGATGGTAGTCCAGGCGCGCGAACACGATCGCCAGCAGACCGCCGACCGCGGCGCCGACCGCCTGGCGCAGCGCGAAGCTCGCGCCCACCTGGCCGCCCGCCGTGGTGACGAGACTCGACGCGCCATAGACCGCGGCCAGCCCGAAGACGACCAGCACCGCCGTGACGACGGCGAGCAGCCGGCCCTCCCAGGTCACTGCGCTTCGACTAGTCGCCGGAATGTGGCCCCCCGCTCTTCGTAGTTCTTGAACATGTCGTAGCTCGAGCAAGCGGGCGACAGCAGCACCGCGTCTCCCTTCCGGGCGGCACGCCGCGCCCGCTCCACGACGTCCTCGAAGGTCGTGCCGCGCTCGAGCGGCACCCTTCCTTTCAGATCTTGCTCGACGAGCGGACCAGCTTCCCCATAGGCAATCACCAGGCGACAGCGCCCGGGGGGGGCGAGCAGCGGCGCGAGACTCGTGTAGGGCTCGCCTTTATGCCGGCCGCCCAGCAGCAACACGAAGGGCCGCTGCATCGCGATCACCGCCACCGTCGTGGCCGCGATGTTCGTCGCTTTGGAATCGTTGATCCACAGCACGCCGCCTACCTCTCGAACCGGCTCGAGGCGGTGCGGCAGCGGCAGGAAGGAGCGCAGTCCCTTCCCGATCAGCGACGCCGGGACCCCCGCTTCGTGAACCGCGAGCGCCGCCGCGAGGGCGTTCGCGACGTTGTGGTCGCCGAGCAGATGCAGCTCCTCGCGTTCGATCAACGGTTCGCCGCCGATCCGAAGCACGCGATCCTGCGTGTCGTACCAGGCATCTGCCGACTTGGCGAGCGAGAACAGGACCCTGCGCCCTGCTACGCCGCGGGCGAGATCGAGCACCAGGTTGTCATCCGCATTGAGTACCCAGACATCGCCTGCGCTCGCGTTGCGAAACAGTAACCGCTTGTCGGCGTAGTACGCCTCCGCCGAGGGATAGCGGTCGAGGTGGTCCGGCGCCAGGTTCGTCAGCACGCCGATTTCCGGAGCGAAATGGGGACTGTCGTGCAGCTGAAACGACGACACCTCGAGACTCAGCCACTGAAAGCGCTCCTGCGCCATCGCGAGGTCCGTCACCGGCCGGCCGATGTTGCCGGCGGTCGTCGACTGCAACCCGGCTGCACTCAGCAGATGGGCGACCAGCGCCGTCGTCGTCGTCTTGCCGTTCGTTCCGGTGATCGCGATGCTGCGCGTGCCGGGCTGCAATGCCGCGAGCGCGCGGAATCCGAGATCGAGCTCGGAGACAATCTCCACACCGGCATGCCGGGCGGCGGCCAGCGCCGGCGCGTCGGGCGGCACGCCCGGTGACACGACCACGCCAGCCGCCTGGCGGATCTTGTTGAGATCGTGGCGGCCGATTTCGACGTCCACCCACGGCACACCCTTGAGGGCCTCGGCGGCTGCGCCGGCGTACGGATGGTCGGACGCGTCGCTCGCGTAAACGCGGACGCCTTCGCGCGCCAGCAACCGCGCCGCCGCGACACCACTCTTACCGAGCCCGATGATCGCGACGACGCTGCCCGCGCGGCGCCAGGCGTCGGGCACCAACCCTCCCCGAGCCTGCTCGATCATCGCACCTTGAGCGTGGCGAGCGCGATCATCGCACACAACACGCCGAGGATGTAGAACCGCATCACGACCTGTGGCTCCGCCCAGCCGAGTTTTTCAAAGTGGTGGTGCAACGGCGCCATGCGAAAAACCTTGTGCGCATCCGCGTACTCTTTCCCGTAGCGCCGCTTCCGCCACTTGTACGTGCTCGTCTGGATCAGTACCGACAGCGTTTCGGCGGCGAATACCGCGCCGGCGATGAGCAACAGGAATTCGGTCTTGAGGAGAATGGCGACGGTTCCCAGCGCCCCGCCGATCGCCAGCGCGCCGGTATCGCCCATGAAGACCTGCGCCGGATGTGCGTTGAACCAGAGAAACCCGAGCGCCGCGCCCATCAGCGCCCCACAGAAGATCGTCAGCTCGCCCGCGCCCGGGAGATAGAGTACGCCCAGGTACTTCGCGGCGTCGACGCGGCCGAACAGGTAGCAGAAGATCGCAAACGCGCCGGCGACGATGACGGTGAGTCCCGCGGCGAGTCCATCCAGCCCGTCCGTCAGGTTCACCGCATTCGAGCTCGCCGTCGTCACGAACGTCACGAACGCGAGATACACCGGCCAGGCAAGGATCCACGTGTAGTACTTGAAGAACGGGAGCTGCGTCGCGTTCGGGGCGACGCTGGTCGTCAGCGGAAGCAGGAGGAGATAGACGCCCAATCCAATGCCGAACGACACCTGGCCGACGAGCTTCCACCGCGCGACGAGTCCCTGTGACTGGCCGCGGACGATTTTCAAATAGTCGTCGAGGAACCCGATCAGCCCCATCCACAGCGTCGCCACGACCGCGACGATGACGTAGCGGCTGTCGAGTCGCGCCCACAGCAACGTCGGCACGATGGTCGCGAGGATGATGATCAGGCCGCCCATCGTCGGCGTGCCGCGCTTCCCCTGGTGACTGGTGGGCCCCTCGGCGCGGACGATCTGACCGATGCGATGCGCGCGCAGCTTCCCGATGATCCAGGGACCCACGATGAACGCGACCAGCAGCGCCGTCACGGTCGCGCCCGCGGCGCGGAACGTGATGTAATTGAAGAGATTGAAGAAGATGTGCTGGCGTGCCAGCGGCGCGAGCAAATGATAGAGCATCAGGTCAGGTAGTTAAGGACACGTTCCAGGGCGACTCCTCGTGAAGCCTTGAGCAGTACCAGCTCATTGCCACGCAGCGCGGATTTCAACTTCGGTCCGAGCGCCTCCGCGTCGGCCGCGGTAATCAGCCGACCGCCGAGCGCTTCGCGCAGCGACTCGAACACGCGCGCAAAGGTGCCCACCGCTGCAACGAGCGCTGGCTTGCGTTGGGCAATTTCGCGCGCCGCTTCGGCGTGCAATCTTGCACTTTCCGGCCCTAACTCCAACATCGTCCCCACCACCACCACGAACGGCCGCCGCTGCCGCCGGGCCAGCCAGTCCCCCGTCTGCACCGCCCGGCGCATCGAGGCCGGGTTGGCGTTGTAGGTGTCGTCGATCACGACCAGGTTGCCGATTTCCCGCACGTCGCCGCGCCCTTCCGGAAGCTGGAGGCCCGCCAGTGCCCGCAGGGCCGCATCGCGATCGACGCCCGCCCGTTGCGCGACGGCGAGCGCGATCTGCGCGTTCTCGAGCTGATGCATGCCCAGCGCGGGGAGCGTGACCTTCTCTCCAGTGTCCAGCGCGAGCCGCGGGTGCCCGTCCTTGTCCAGATACCGGTCGAGCAAGGCGTCGTCGCCGCTTTTTCCCGGCAGCGCCGCCGGGATCACCTGCGTGCGGCGGCGCGCTTCGGGCCACATGGCGTCGGGCACCGAGCCAATGACGGCCACCGGCGCGCGATCCAACAGCGACAGCTTCTCGGCCATCACGCCTTCCAGCGATCCGAAGCCCTCGACGTGCGCGTAGCCGATGTTCGTGATCACGGCGATCGTCGGTTCGATGATGTCGCGCATGCGCGCGATCTCCCCCGGCACGCTCGCCCCGGCCTCGACGACCAGCGCCTCGGTGTCGTCCGGGGCGCCCAGGATGGTCAGCGGAACACCGATCAGATTGTTGAGGTTAGCGCTGGTCGCGTGGACGCGATACCGCGCACCCAGCGCCGCACGGATCATCTCTTTCACGCTCGTCTTGCCGCTCGACCCGGTGATCGCGACGACCGGCGTTCCCTCGGGCAGCATGCGCCGCCGCGCGCGAGCGAGCAGGCCGAGCGCCGTGAGGGTGTCATCGACCTCGAAAAAGGGGAGCCCTGCGACAATGGGCGTGCCACGCCGGACCACTGCCGCCGTCGCGCCCTGTGCTTTGGCTTTGTCGAGAAAGATGTGGGCATCGAACTTCTCGCCTTTCAGAGCCACGAAAAGCGTATCAGGTATCAGGTGTCTGGTGTCAGTGGAGATCGCGGCGAACTTGAGCTTGGCCGGCGCGGGCACGCCAAGGGCCGCCGCGATCTCATCACTCGTCCAAGACCGTCCGACCGTCAGACCGTCCGTCCGTCCGACCATTAGTTCGCTCCCAGGCTGCGCACCACTTCCCGCTCGTCGAACGGCTCCTTGGTCGTGCCGACGACTTGATAGGTCTCGTGCCCCTTCCCGGCGAGCAGGACCGTGTCACCCTCACGTGCCAGCTCGAGCGCCTGACCGATCGCGGCGCGGCGATCAGCGACGCGATAGTGCTGCCGCCCGGCCATCCCAACCTCGACGTCGTCCAATATCTGCTCGGGATCCTCCGTACGCGGATTATCCGACGTCGCGATCGCGATATCGGCGAGCCGCACCGCGATCTCGCCCATCGGAGCCCGCTTACCGCGGTCGCGGTCGCCGCCCGCGCCGAAGACGACGATCACCCGTCCCGCGGGCGACGTCACTTCCCGCACCGTTTCCAGCGCTCGCTCCAAAGCGTCAGGCGTGTGCGCATAGTCGCGCAGGATAACGCACGGGTCCACGGCGATGCGCTCCATGCGGCCCGGGACCTGAGGGGACGTCGAGAGACGCTCGGCGACGACCGGTGGCGGCACCCCCAGTCCCACCGCACAGGCCGCGACGCCCAATGCATTCGCGACGTTGAACCGTCCGAGCAGCGGCAGCGCCACCGGATGACTTCCCTGCGTCGTCACCAGTGTGAAGCGCGCGCCCTTCGCGTCCACGCGCACGTCCCGCGCGGTGACGTCTGCCGTGGGCGCGGCCGCTGAGAAGGTGATGCGTCGAGGAGCGTGTGGCAGACGAGCCCAGGCCGAGTCGTCGGCATTGATCACCGCCAGGCCATCATCCGCCAGGTACCCGACAAGCCTGGCCTTGGCCGCGAAATAGGCGTCGAACGTCTCATGATAATCGAGATGATCGCGCGTCAGATTGGTGAAGATCGCCGCGCGAAATACGAGCCCGTCGATGCGGCCCTGATCGAGGCTGTGGGAGGAAACCTCCATGGCGACTCCAGCGGCTCCGCGATCGACCAGGGCCGCGAGCGTCGCTTGCAGATCGATCGGCCCCGGTGTCGTGAGATTTCCCGCGTCGCTTTCGACGGCCTTCCCCGCGGGATCGACGCAACCCAACGTCCCGATCGCGCCCATCGGCCAGAGCGCGCTCAACACATGCCGGGCGAGAATGACTGAGGTCGTCTTCCCGTTGGTCCCTGTGACCCCGATCATCTGCAGCCGTGCCGCCGGCCGGCGATACCACGCCTCCGCGGCGATCGCCGCCGCGCGCCGGCCGTTGCGTACCTGGACCTGCGGAATCGCCACCGACTGCCGAACCTCGACCAACGCGGCCGCAGCGCCGCGCGCCGCCGCATCGGCGACGAAGGTGTGGCCGTCGAGCACCGCCCCACGGACGGCGCAGAACAACATCCCGCGCTCGAGCCGCCGCGCGTCCGCCGTGAGGCCCGTGATCTGAGGCATGGGACTGATGCCCGCGTCAGGCGCATCGACCAGAACGCCGGCGCGTGCCAGCGCGTCCACGACCTCCTGCAGCGATCTGCTCACCGTCGAGATCGGGGAGGTGGCTCCGCGAACACCGTGACGGTCGTGCCCACCGCCGCGTGTTCACCGGCTGCCGGCCAGGTGTGGTGAACCACGCCCCACCCTTTCACGACGACGTGAAAGCCTCGGCCGTGCAGCGTGCGCGCTGCTTCGCGCAGCGGACGACCAGTGACGTTCGGAACAATCCGGTCGGGTTGAGCGGCCACCGTGTCGGGGACGTAGGGCCACGGCACGACGTAGGGCACGACTCCATCGGGCTGATCGAGCGGTGCGCGCTCGGCCGTCGCGGCCACGTTGGAGAGCCGGGCGCGATCGAGCGCAACCGTGCGCGCGGCAAGTGCCTGTTCCAGCATCGAGCGGGTGACGGGCGCGGCCGTCTGCGCCGCGAAGTAACTGCCCCGCTGCGGATTGTCGATCTTCATCACGACCACGAGCTGCGGCTCATCCGCGGGAAACAACGCCGCAAACGACGCCGTGTACTGCCCCGCGGCGTAGCGCCCGCCGACCACCCGGCGGGCAGTGCCGGTCTTGGCGGCGAGCTGGAAGTTGGCGAGCGCGGCCCGCTCCGCCGTTCCACCGGCTTCGACGACGCCACGCAGCAAATCGCGCAACTTGGCCGCGACGTCGGCCGTCACCACCCGGCGCACCGCCTCGGGATAGTGGCGGTACAACACCGACCCGTCGGGAGCACGGATCTCACGAATCAGCGTCGGCTCGAGCAGCACGCCGGCATTCGCGATAGCGCCGTACGCCGCCGCGAGCTGAATCGGCGTCACCGCCAGCTCGTAGCCGATCGCGAGGCTCGCCGAGCTGGGACGCGACCACTCGCGTGGCGGCCGGAGCCGCCCTGGCGACTCGGCCGGAAACTCGACGCCGGTCGGGGCCCCGAAGCCGAACGCGCGGAGCACGCCGTACTGCTCGTCGGGATGCAGGCGCGACGAGAATTTTACGAGCGCGATGTTGCTGGATACTCTGATCGCGTCCGCCAGTGTGAGCGAGGGCAGCGGATGCTCATCCGTGACCACGCGGTCGGGCAAGTGGTAACGCCCGCCCTCTCCCGAGACGTGCTCACCCGGTCGGACGCGATTGAAGGTGATGAGCGCCGCGGCCGCGAAGATCTTGGCGAGCGATCCGGGCTCGAACGTTTCTGTGAATGCGCTCGGCCGCATGCTCCCGTCGGCCCGCCGGGACGCCGCCGCGAGGATCTCGCCCGTTGCGGGATCGAGCATCACGACGTCGCCGCCATCCGCTTCCATGTTGTCGATCGCGTCATCCAGCGCGCGCTGCGCGATCTCCTGCAGCTCGGCATCGAGCGTGAGCACGACGTCGTTGCCGGCAACGGGCTCGGCAATCACGCGCGCGGGTGACTCGTACTCGCGACCTTCGCGGTCCTTCAGTACGACCGCTGCACCAGGCGTCCCCGCCAGCAAGCTATCGAGCAGTCGCTCCAAACCACCTCCACCACCTCCACCTCCTCGACCATCCTCGCCCACCCTTCCAATCACCGCGCGCGCAAACTCGGGCGACGGATAGAAGCGCCGCCGCACGGGCTCGAGATGAATGCCGCGCATGCTGCGCAGCGGCTGCACCTCGAGTGTGGTAAAGGGGCCCGCGAACCAGGCGTAGCGTCGGCGCAAACCGCGGTCCACGTCGCGCGGCGCCAGCCGCAGCTGGCGCGCGATCGTCGACCCATCGCGCGCCGGATCGCGCAACTCGTTCGGCGCGACGCCGACATGATACGTCTCCTGGGTGAGCGCCAGGCCCAGACCGTGGCGGTCGAACAGCGTGCCGCGCCGCGCCTCGAGCACGACCCGTTCGGTGCGCTGGGCCTTCGCGGCGGCGGCGTACCTGGCACCTTCCACGAGCTGCACCTGCGCCGCTCGCAACACCAACGCAACCAGCGCGACTCCGAGACCGACCTCCACCACGCGGAGCCGCACGAGAGGCTTGGCCACTAGAAAGGCCGTTCTGGAGGCTGTGAAGGTGGCGCCGGGATCAGAATGATTTCCGTGTCGGCGGGCAATCGCAGGCCCAGTTTTCGAGCACGCGGCAGCAACACGGCGCGGCTTTGCGCGGTACGCACGCGGCGGTCCAGATCGGCGCGGCGGCCCTCCAGCAATGCCCGCGCATCCCGCAGATCCGCCAACGCGCGTGCCGAGTTGAGGGCGGACGTCTGGCGGGCGATCACGGCCCAGAGCGCCGCCAGCAGCGCGACGAGCCAGAACGCGATCCAATGGCGGCCTCTAAACGTCACCGGCGGTCTCAAATGCGCGAAACTGCGCCGATCGCGCGCGCGGGTTGGACGCGATTTCGTCGGACGAGGGGGACACGGGCTTCTTCGTGAGGACGCGCCCCAGGGCCCGCCCGCGGCAGGTGCAGATCGGCTGGCGCGGCGGGCAGATGCAGTCTTTACCCCAGTCCCGAAACACATTTTTCACGATTCGGTCTTCACCCGAATGGTAGGTGATGACGCCTAAGCGGCCGCCGGGGACGAGCGCATCGCGGAAGGCCGGCAACGCCGTGACGAGCGTCTCGATCTCCTCATTGACGGCGATGCGGAGAGCCTGAAACAGGCGCGCGAAATCGGGCGGGCCCGAGCGTGGGCCGAGCACGGCGCGGATCGCATTCACGAAATCATCGCTGATGGCGAAAGGAGCATTGAGCCGGCGCCGGATGATCTCTTTCGCAAGCGCACGCCCGCGTCGTGCGTCCGCGTAGTCCGTGAACACCGCGCCGAGCCGCTCGGCCGGCCACGTGTTCAGGACATCTCGCGCGGTTATTCCCCTTCCCCCTTCCCCCGTCCCCCTTCCCCCCATTCGCATATCGAGCGGCGCGCCGGGCCGGAAGGTGAACCCGCGCTCCGCCGTGTCGATCTGATGCGAGCTCACGCCGAGGTCGAGCAGGATGCGATCGGGATGGAACTCTCGAATGGCGGAAACTGCCGAGGGGGCGGCGAATGAAGATTCGAGATACTCCATGCTGACGGTGCCAAGGCGGCGGCGAGTGGCGGCGATTGCATCCGGGTCGCGATCGATCCCCAGCACCGTTGCACCAACCTCGCGCAGGATAGCCGCATGGCCGCCGCCGCCGAGTGTTGCATCGACGGCTCGGGTGCCGCCACTCGCCCAGTCGCGCACGGCCGCAGCGAGGACCGGGGTGTGATACGGAATCGATGGCGAGTCGGAGGCTGCCGTGGGCACGCTCCATAATAAGAAAACCCCCGCCATTAAGGGGCGGGGGTTGATAATCGGGATACTGAGGCGGGGCTGACGGGGCTCGAACCCGCGACCTCCGGTGTGACAGACCGGCACTCTAACCAGCTGAGCTACAGCCCCCCAGCACCAAGCCCCTTACGGAGCGCCGGAATATAGACCCGTGGTCAGGTCAATTCAACGGCGGCTTGCACTTGAACGCCGCCTGCACGGAAGGCTTCGCCTTTTCGTACTGCGCGACGAAGTTGAGCATCTGATCGGCGGTCGGGGGGTGCACGCGCCGGCCCAGTAACAGCGCCGCTTTGGTCCGCGCGAGGCGATCGAACACCGCGCGCGCGTCGGGACAGCGGGCCGCGCCCTTCGCTTTCGTCATCGTCTGATACGGCCCGTTCAGCGTCAGCACGGACGAGAGGCCATACCAGAAGCTCGTGTTAATCCGGACCTGTTGCTTGGGTCCGAGCGTGTCGGCGGCGTTCTTTGGTGCAATGATCGTGAGCAGCGTATCGAGCCAGCGGTACGCGCCGTCGTACGCGCCGGCCTGCGCGATCTTGGAGCCACCCGTGAGCAGGATCACCGAGGCGGCGAGGCGCTGCGTGGAGTCGGGGGAGTTGAGTCCCGGCCGCAAGTACGGCCGAGCGGAATCCACTTTCGCGGTAAAGGCCGCGCGCAAGCGATTCAAGGCCGCGGTATCGCCTTTGAGCCGGTTCGCGGCCGCCGTATCCCACACCGCCGCGTCGATCATTTGCTTGGCGATCTGGAGGCTTGTGCCGACATCGTTGGGCTCGAGCGCCAACGCCTTCTTGTAGTAGACGAGGGCGGAATCTGTCTTGCCCGCCAGCTCCATCGCACCCGCGCGCGCCCGTACGTAAACCGGATTGTTCGGGAAATGGCGGAACGCGGCTTCCGTGAATTTGAGGAGGGCCTGCGTATCGGAGACTTGTTGCGCCGCGCCGAGCGCCGGTTTCAAGAACGTCGTGTCGCCGCGCACCGCGGTGTCGTGGTCGAACTTCGCGACCCACACGTCGAGGGCGCAACGAAAATTCGAGGCTTCGGTGCAAATCGTCAGCTTCATGTCGAGCATCTGCGCGTCGCCGGGCGTCAACTTCAGTCCCGCGTTCAAGACGTCGATGGCGCGGTCTGCCTTCTTCATCTGCCGTAACAACTGGGCAATCTGGAGCCGCTTCTGCGTGTTGCGCGGCTCACCGCAGAGCTGGCTGATGTACGCTTCAGCAGCCTGGACTGAATCGCCCTTCTGCTGATAGCCGCTGGCAATTTTCTCCCACGCCGTGCCGTTGCAGGAATCGCCCTTGAGGGCAAGCTTCGCCGCGGCGATCACGCTGTCCACCGGCTGGCGTGTCGCCTCGAAGATCGTGGCGATGCACAGATACGCACCGGTGGAATTGGGATCGACGGTCAAGGCCTTCTGCGCTTCCGCACGGGCGCGGCCGAACTGGCCCTTCTTGCGCTCTTCATTGCAGTTGCGGATTCCTTCGCTCAGGCGGACGGTCGTCGCGATCCGCTGCGCGATGGTCTCGGCCAGGGCCGCCGCGGTGCCCGGATTTCCGTTCGACGCGGTAAAGCGTCCGGCGATGCCGGAGCTGGCGATATCGATCATCTGCACATCAGCCGTCAAATTCGTGCCGCTCTTCGCGAACGAGCCGGTCACATAGGCGTGCACCTGCAGGAAGCGCGCGAGCTGACGCGCCTGCTGATCGTCGAGCAGGCCATTGCACGGGAACCCCGACTGCCCCAGCGCTTCGCACAGCTTCGCTTTGGGCACCACCATCACTTTGCTCTTGACGAGTTGCGTCACGCGATCGCGCACGGCGTCACTCAGCGCGATGCTGGTGGCGGAATCGGCCGACGACGCCATGAAGGGTAGTATGAGCAGTCTCTCGGTCGGCTGTTGCGGCGCCGCCAGCTGCTGCGCGGGTGCCGTGGTCGCAACGCCGATCGTCACAGCCACTGCGAGTTGAAGCGCTCTCACCTGTTCGTTCCTCCGTTACAGGCTGCTACACCAATGGGCGAAGAGGGATTCGAACCCCCGACATCCTGCGTGTAAGGCAG
>Ga0209056_10002286_pt1 | contig 20760 bp, 19 predicted proteins | sample GraSoiAngelo_114_FD_185876 | JGI IMG/M metagenome (GOLD analysis project Ga0209056, IMG submission 185876) | Grasslands soil microbial communities from the Angelo Coastal Reserve, California, USA - 14_0903_13_40cm (SPAdes) (version 2) | ecosystem: Environmental > Terrestrial > Soil > Grasslands...
CGATCGCCAACGTCATCGCCCTCGGGGAGAACGTCACATACGACCTCAAAGAGAAGCGCGATGACCCGACTGCCGTCGGCACCAGCCAGGTCGCGGACGCTGTGATCGCGCAGCTGAAAGCAGCGGCCTGATCCCCTGGCCAGAGGGGCGACAGCAGAAGTCCTTCGGCTTCGCCGCCTGTGGGGCGACCACATCCATTCACCGTCGCCTGTCGGCGGTTCGGATCCCCGCCGGCAGGAGGTGGCCCTCTATGCGTCCTGGATCGGGAGCATCGTCGAGGTCGCCCTGGCTCGGGGCTCGCTCGACCTCAACCTGGCCAAAATGCTGGAAACACGCCGCGCGGAAGGGAACCAGGGCGTTTTCCGGGCGGCCGGCGAGCTGGGTGAGCCGGTTCGCTCCTATGTGGCCCGCCTGATCGCGATCGAGGATCTGCTGGCACAATTGCCGGTCAAATGACACTGCTTCACCTCCCTACTCGCTGGGGAGGTTGGATGAGGCGCCGGTGGGGCCTGTCGGGTGGTCATCTGGCGATCGTCCTCGCGTTGGTGGCCTGCACCAACTCGTCGCCTCCGCTGCCACGTGCCAACGTTGCCTCGGGCTCCAGGGTGCTCGTCGCCGCCCCCGACTTCAGCGACCAGCCGTCGTTCTCCGACCGCACCGGGCGGCTGCCGGTTCTGAGCCTGCAGAGTCTTTTCCACTCGACCTACATCGCGCCCGGCGATCCGAGCCGCATCCGCACCCTGCTGGTGACCGGGGACGTGATTCCCGCTCGCGGGGTTAACTACTTCGCGGCGACGCGGCACGACTTTCTCTGGCCGTTTCGCCCGACGGCGAGCTACACGAAGGCGGCCGACATCACGTACATCAACCTCGAGTCGCCTCTGTTTGCGGGCTGCCGGGTCAGCGCCGCCGAGAGCTTCACATTTTGTGGTGACGCCCGCTTCGTCAACGGGTTGACGCTGATGGGTGCCGATGTCGCCAATCTCGCCAACAACCATCTCTCGAACTACGGGGCAGAGGGGATCACGCTCACCGACAAGCTCCTGCACCAAAATGGGATCCAGACTTCGGGGTTGGGTCCTGTCGCTGTCATCGACGTGCGCGGGATCAAGTTCGGGTTCATCGGCTTCAACGGCGTCGGCCGCGCCATCGACAAGACCGCGCTCAAAGAGGGCATAGCGCACGCGCGCCAGCTCGCAGACATCGTGGTCGTGCAGTTCCACTGGGGCAAGGAATACGAGCGCCAACCGATGGCCGACCGGGGAGTGCCCACGCCCGACGATCCTGTCGTCATCGGCCACGACGCCATCGATTGGGGCGCGGACATCGTGATCGGCAACCACCCCCACTGGTACCAGGGGATCGAGATCTATCACGGAAAGCTCATCACCTACGCGCATGGCAACTTCGTCTTCGACCAGATGTGGTCGGAAGAGACGCGTGAGGGCGTGATCGGGACGTACACCTTTAACGGCACCCAGCTCGTGGCGGCGACGTGGAAGGCGTACCGGATCTATGACTACGGCCAGCCGGTTTTCATGAACCCGAAGGACTCGGCGACAGCGCTGCAGACTATGGAAGCGGCGAGCGACCAGCTTGCGATCCGCCTCCGCGAACCGACCACGACACCGGTTCCCGCGATGCCGCCTCCACCCGTGACCGCGCCGGAGCACGCGCCAGCCGGTTAAAATCCCCGGCGATTACCACCTAGGGAGTTCCTTCCGTCCCAGCAAACGTCTCAGAAAAGAGGAGCCACACGCGCGCGCGGCGACGGCAGCGTCGCGAGCGGCTGACGTTTTTCGTCTCCGTCGGCGTGATCGCCGCCGCGATCGCGACCACGGTCTTCATCGCGCGCACGCGGGCGACACCATTCGACTTCAGCCTCCAGGGCGCGAAAGCGCCGGCGGCAAAATCGTTCGATCATTTCGATTTCTCGAGCTACTGGCTGGCAACGCACGGGCAGCCAAACCTCGCCCTCCGCAGTCAGGCGGCCATCCTGGTCGATCTCGACACCCGACAGGTGCTGTGGTCGCGGGACCCCGAGACTTCGCGCGCGCCGGCAAGCCTGACGAAGCTGGTGACCGCCATGGTGGCCGTGGACGACGCGGGGTCGCTCGACCGCATGGTCGATGTAACCAAGCAGGCGACACAGGTGGTCCCGAGCGTGATGGGCCTGACTCCGGGCGAGCAGGTCACGGTTCGCGAGCTGATCGACGGTATGTTTCTCGATTCCGGCAACGACGCCGCCGAGGCCCTGGCTTCGGGGCTGGTTCCGCGCGAGCGCTTCATCCGGCAGATGAACCAGAAGGCAAAGAGCATCGGCCTGACCGCAAGCCACTTCGCGACCCCAAGCGGCCTGGATACGCCAGGTCATGGCATGTCGGCGCACGACCTCGCGCACACCGCGGCTTACCTCGACGCGTACTACCCGCAGCTCGCCGCGATCGCCGCGACCAAGGACATCGTCATCCCGGCGACGTCGACCCACAAAGCTTTTTACCCGCACAACCTGAACCGGCTGCTGTGGACGTACCCAGGAGCGACCGGGCTGAAGACCGGGCTCACAGACAACGCGGGGGGCTGCATGCTCGCCACCGCCACGCGCGGCGGCCGGCACCTGATCGCGGTGGTGCTCAACGCAACCGGCCACTCGACCGACGACGCCGTGACGCTGCTCAACTACGGGTTCAGCGTCCACCCGACACGCGCGTTCGGCCCGTTCGGCGGCTGAGGCTAGACTCAGGATTCGTGACGCGTCTGACGGGTCTGGGGGCCCTCGAGGTGCTCGACTCGCGCGGCAATCCAACGGTCGCGGTGACCGCCTTCACCGACGGAGGCAGCGGCCGCGCGATCGTGCCGTCCGGCGCCTCTACCGGCGCGCACGAAGCTGTCGAGCTGCGTGACGGCGATCCCAAACGTTACGGCGGCAAGGGAGTCACGAGGGCGGTCGCGAACGTCGAGGGCGAGATAGCACGGCGCCTGCGAGATGCCGACGTCGAAGACCAGAAGGCGATCGACGACGCGCTGATCGACCTCGACGGCACTCCTAACAAGTCGCGCCTCGGGGCCAATGCGATCCTGGGCGTGTCTCTCGCAGTGGCCCATGCCGCCGCCAACGCAAAAGCTGTTCCGCTGTATCGGCACCTTGGCGGCGACAAGGCCTCCGTCCTTCCCCTGCCGATGGCAAACATCCTCAACGGCGGCGTCCACGCCGATACGTCGGTCGACCTGCAGGAGTTCATGGTCTGCGCCGTGGGTGCGCCCACCTTCAGCCACGCGATCCGGGCGACGTCCGAGGTCTATCACGCGCTCAAAAACGTGCTCAAAGCGCAGGGTCTCGCCACCGGAGTGGGGGATGAAGGTGGATTCGCGCCGCAGCTGCCCTCCAACGAAGACGCGCTCAAGCTCATCGTCGACGCGATCAAGAAGGCGGGGTACGAGCCAGGCAGGGAGGTCGCCATCGCGCTCGACCCGGCATCCAGCGAGTTCTACAAGGGCGGCGAGTACAACCTGAAACGCGAGGGACGCTCGCTCGATGCCGCGGGCCTGGTCCAGCTGTACCGGGACTGGAGCGCACGCTATCCGATCGTCTCAATCGAGGACGGCATGGCCGAAGACGACTGGGACGGCTGGAAACATCTGACGGATGCGATCGGCGGCAGCGTCCAGCTGGTCGGCGACGACTTGTTTGTCACCAACGTCAAGCGCCTGCAAGACGGGATCGACCGCGGCGTCGCCAACTCGATCCTGATCAAGGTCAACCAGATCGGCACGCTGACCGAAACGCTGCAAGCAATCGAGCTCGCCCGCGGTGCCGGTTACAGCGCCGTGATCTCGCACCGCTCGGGCGAGACCGAGGACACGACGATCGCCGACCTGGCGGTGGCCACAGGCGCGGGGATGATCAAGACCGGGGCGCCGGCGCGCTCCGAGCGGGTGGCGAAGTACAACCGGCTGCTCCAGATCGAGGCCGAGCTCGGCGAGGCGGCGGTTTACGCGGGCCGCACCGCGCTGCGGTCGTAGGGGGATTGAAGCCCGCGTCGCGCGCCGTCCACGCGGGCCGCGAGCTGGAGGCCCGCAGTCCACTCGCACCAGACCTGAGCCCCGCCGCGGTCCACGTGTACACCGACCTTGACGATTACGACGCGGTGGTTCGCGGGGAGCGCCCTGGGCACTACTACGGACGCAACTCGAACAGCAACCGGGACATGCTCGAGCGAGCCGTAGCCGACCTCGAGGGCGCGGACGCGGGCGTCGCCACCGCGTCCGGCATGGCCGCGCTGCACGCGGCCATCCTCGCCCTGGCTCCGAAGCCCGTGACCATCGTGGCGACGAGGGAGCTGTATGGCGGCACGGCCGCCCTCCTACGGCTGGACCTGGAGCCGATGGGTTACGAGATCCTCTTCGTCGATCTCACCGACCTCGACGCGGCGTCGCGGGCGATCCACACTGCCGGCCTCGTGATCGCGGAGACGATCACCAACCCGCTTTGCGGCGTGCCCGACATCGAGGCGATCGCCACGATTTGTCGCGAGCGCGGCGTGCCGCTTCTCGTCGACAACACGTTCGCCACCCCCATGCTGTGCCGGCCGCTTCAGCTCGGCGCCACTGTCGTCATGCACAGCGCTACGAAATACCTCGGCGGCCACTCCGACCTGGTGGCAGGTGTCATCGTGGGTGAAGCGGCCACGATGGCCGCCGCGCTTAAGCGCTCGGCCAGGACTGGCACGACGCTGGGGCCGTTTGACGCATGGCTGGCGCTGCGCGGCTTGCGCACGCTCGACGTCCGGATGCTGAGGCACAGCGACAACTCGTTGGCGCTCGCGCGGGCAATGCGCTCGATGCGCGGCGTCAGCCGTGTGCACCATCCGCTGCTCGAAAGCTCGCCCTCGTACGCAGTTGCGCACCGGCTCCTGGCCCACGGCTCCGGGGGCATGATGGCGTTTGACCTCGACGGCGGGCGAGACGCGGTGCAGCGAATGATGGAGCGCTTCCGTCTCGTGACGTTTGCGGCCAGCCTGGGCGGTGTCGAGACCACGATCTCGTACCCCGAGATCACGTCTCATCGCTCGATGAGTCCGGAGGAGAGAAAGGCGCTTGGAGTCGGAGCTGGCACGGTTCGCGTCTCGATCGGCATCGAAGACGCGGGCGACATCATTGCCGACTTCGAACAGGCCATCTCGCGCTGACAGTTGGCCGCGTACACGCTGCTGCAGCTATTCGAAGTCGGGGTCGCGAGCGTAATCCTTCTGATCGGAGTCTTGAAGGGATGGCCGCCGGTCGCCCTCCTCGGAGGAGGCTTTTTGATCGGCAAGGCGATCCTGAACATCCTGTGGCCCGAGGGTGGGTCGGTCTACCGGCGCTCACTGATCGGCTACGGGATCGCAGCTGTGTTCGTGCTGGGCGGCGTCATCTTCGCCCACTTCGCCGCCTGAGTCCCCTCCGTCGGCTGCGCCGACAGCTCCCCATCAATGGGGAGTTGTCCCTTTCTATCCTTTTACCGACGTGGCTGCGCTCGTGAGTCCAGGAATCACCAAACTCGTTGGCAACACACCGCTGCTTCGCGTGCGCCTCTTCGAACGCGAGTTCCCGAACGTTGAGGTCTACGCGAAGGCGGAATGGTTCAACCCCGGCGGATCGGTGAAGGACCGCGCGGCGTTGTCGATGGTTGAAGACGGCGAGAGGCGCGCCGTCCTCACCAAAGACAAGACGATCATCGACTCGACATCAGGCAACACTGGCATCGCCTACGCCCTCATGGGCGCGGCCAAGGGATACCGGGTCAAGCTCGTCATGCCCGGCAACGTGAGCATGGAGCGCAAGGCTCTCGTCACGGCCTACGGCGCCGAGATCGTCTACAGCGATGCGGGCGAGGGATCAGACGGCGCGATCCGCCTGGTCCGGGAGCTGGTCGACCACGACCCTCAGGCGTATTTCTATCCCGACCAGTACTCGAATCCCGCGAACCCACGTGCGCACTACGAAGGGACCGCGGTCGAGATCCTGGAGCAGACCGGCGGTCGGATCACGCATTTCGTCGCGGGACTTGGCACCACCGGCACCTTCGTCGGCACCACCAAACGGCTGAAGGAGCATGACGCGTCGATCCAGGCCATAGCCGTTCAGCCGGAGGATGCGTTTCACGGACTGGAGGGGCTCAAGCATCTGCCGACCGCGATCGTTCCGCGCATCTGGGACGCGGCACAGGCGGATGAGGTGTGGGGTTGTCCCACCGAGCCCGCCTACGACCTTGCAAGGTCCATCGCTCGGTCCGAAGGGCTCCTGGTCGGCCACTCGAGCGGCGCCGCGCTGTGGGCCGTCCGCAAGCTCGCCCAAAGCATACGGGAGGGTGTGGTGGTGACGGTCTTTCCCGACTCCGGCGACCGCTATCTGTCGTCTGGGCTTTATGGGAGGAATAAGTGAGCGAGCGTCCCCTCCCGACCCGCACGGTGGGGAGGTGAAGATTCGGCAGGACGCCCTCGAGAAGATCCGTTCCCACGGGGCTGAGGGTTTCCCGCACGAGATCTGCGGGCTGTTGATCGGAAGGCCGTCGGAGAACCTAATCACCGAAGTCCGGCCGGTCCGCAACGTCGAAATGCAAAACCCTGAGGTGCGGTACCTCATCGACGACAAAGAGGACATGCGCATCCGCAAAGAGCTATACAAGTCGGACCTCGACGTGCTCGGCTACTACCACAGCCACCCGAACCATCCCGCGCAGCCGTCGATCTTCGACACCGAGCGCTCGTGGGAGAGCTACGTGTACGTGATCGTCTCCGTGCAGGACGGCCGGCCGGCGGACGTGAATGCGTTCATCGCCCAGAACGACCGCGGTCCGATGGTCCTCGAGCCCCTCGAGGTCGCCTGAGAATTCAAACCGCCGCACCGGCCCCGGTCAGGTGGCTGAATCGAAACGTCCTGGGCATCGGCCTCGCCGACCTCGCCGCCGACGCGAATTACGAGATGGTGCTGGCGATCTTGCCGCTCTTCATCACCTCAGGCCTGGGTGCGCCCGCCCTCGCCGTCGGATTGGTGGAGGGGGTCGCGGACGGCTCGTCGGCGGCGATCAAGGTCTGGAGTGGTTGGTACAGCGACCGGATAGAGTGGCGAAAATCGCTCGCGGCCGGCGGCTATGGCGCAACCGGCGTCGGCTTCGCGCTCCTTGTCGCGGTCACGACCTGGCCGCAGGTGCTTGTCTCGCGCGGGTTCGCGTGGATGGGCCGTGGAGTCCGGCAGCCGATCCGCAGCGCGATGCTCGCGGGGTCGGTCGAGAAGAAGGACCTCGGCAAGGCGTTCGGCTTCCACGAAGCGATGGACACGGCCGGCGCGCTCATCGGCCCCGCCACCGCCTTCCTCTTGCTGGCGACGAACCACGGCTTTCGGACCGTGTTCGCGGTGGCGATGATCCCCGCCGCGTTCGCCGTCGCCTTTTTCGCTCTGCTCACCCGCGATCCCCGGCGAGGCACATGGCGCGTGGAAGCGCCGAATCTGAAGCTGCCCGCGGGTTTCTGGCGCTTGATGGTTCCGATTGGCATCTTCGGCGCGGGCAACTTCGCTACCGCCTTCTTCACCCTGCGCGTCGTGCAGATGCTGCAGCCCGAGCTGAGCCGGCCCGCGGCGACGGCCGCGGCGGTCGGCTTCTACCTCGCCCACAACGCGGTGGGCACTGCCGTTTCCTTTCCGGCCGGGTGGTTGGCGGATCGGGTCAGCAAGCCCCAGGTCCTCGCCGCCGCCTACGTGACCTTCGGCCTTGCTTGCGTCGTGGGCGCGCTGGGCCATGGCTGGTTCGCGGTGGCGGGCCTGGCCCTCCTGGTCGGAGCGGAGTCGCCTGTGGTGTCCTCGGTGGAAGGGTCGCTGTCCGGATCACTCGTCGAGGAGCCGAAGCTCGGCACCGCCTTCGGGGTGCTCAACGGCATCAACGGGGCGGGAGACCTCCTCTCGAGCGTTCTGGCCGGCTTGCTGTGGATGGCGAGCCCGGCCGCCTCGATGGGCTTGGGCGCGGTCCTGAGCCTGGTCAGCACCTCAATCCTGTGGTTGAGGCCACCCACATCGTCTAATTGACCGATGGCTCGGCCTATCGTCGCGATCATCGGTCGTCCAAACGTCGGCAAGTCGACCCTCTTCAACCGCATGATCGGCTGGAAGAAGGCGATCGTCGACCCCCAGTCCGGCCTCACCCGAGACCGGCTGTATGGCGTCGCCGACTGGCGCGGTCGGGAGTTCACGGTGGTCGACACCGCGGGCCTTGACCTGGACGGCGCGAAAGACTCCTCCCGAGCGGCGATTGAGGCGCAGTCGAAGATTGCCATCGACCAGGCCGACGTGATCGTCTTCCTGCTCGACGTGCGGCAGGGCCTCACTCCCATCGACCGCGATATCGCTCGAATGCTCCGCACGAGGTGTCGGAGCTGGGGTTCGACGAACCTTCCCTGATCTCCGCCCAACACGGGCTCGGCGTCGGCGAGCTGCTCGACCGCGTCATCGGAGTGCTGCCTCGCCCTGACGAGGCCGCGCCGGCGGACGATAACGCGGACCGGCTCGCGATCATGGGCCGGCCCAACGTCGGCAAGTCGTCGCTGCTCAACGCCCTCCTGGGCGACGAACGAGCGCTGGTCAGCCCGACCCCGGGCACGACGCGCGACCCCATCGACACCGAGCTCTCGTTCGACGGCGTGCCGGTCGTGCTCATTGACACGGCCGGCATCCGCCGCAAGTCATCGAGCCGCGACCGTCTCGAGCGCTACAGCCTGCTCCGCGGCATCCATGCCATGGAACGTGCTGACGTGGTGCTGCTCGTGATCGACGCCTCCGCGGGTGTGCTTGCGCAGGACCAGCACGTCGCCGGGTACGCGCTCGAGGCAGGCAAGGGGCTTGTCATCGTGGTCAACAAGATCGACCTCGTGGAGCCGGACATGCGCATGCTGGCCTACTGGCGCAAGGCGCTGGCGTCCGATTTCAAATTTGCTGCTTATGCGCCGGTCGTCGCGGTGTCCGCCAAGACCAAGGTTGGGATCCCCTCCATTCTCCCGGTCGCGCTGGAGGTGGTCGGGCAGCGGCGCATCAAGATGCCATCCAACGAGCTGAATCGCGTGCTGCGCGACGCGTTTGTCGAGCACCCGCCACCCAGCTTCAAAGGCCGCCGGCTGAAGCTGACCTATGCCACTCAGGCGGGAGACCAAACCCCGACGGTGGTCATGTTCGTCAACGACACGAACCTCCTACATTTCTCCTATCGGCGATACCTGGAGAAGAAGGTCCGCGATCGCTTCGGCCTTGTCGGCAACCCTTTGAAGCTGGTGCTGCGCGCCGAAGAAACCAGGCGATCCCGAGCCAGGGCGGCAAAATAGCGTCGTTTACACATCCCTCACACATGTAAGACAGCCGTCTGACGTCCCGGTGATGAATTTGACGCCGTGGGTTCAGCGATGACGTCGAAGATCCTCGTCGTCGACGACGAGAAGCACATCGTCGAGCTGGCGCGCCTTTATCTCACGCGTGCGGGCTATGAGGTCGAGGGGGTGGGGGACGGGGCGCAGGCGGTGGCCAGATTCGGGCAGGTCAAACCCGACCTCGTCATCCTCGACATCATGCTGCCCGGCACGGACGGCCTCACGATCTGCAAGGAGATCCGCAAGCAGAGCCAGGTTCCGATCATCATGCTGACGGCCCGCGACGAGGTCACCGACAAGGTGGTCGGCCTCGAGGTGGGCGCCGACGACTACCTCACGAAACCCTTCCACCCACAGGAGTTGGTGGCGCGCGCAAAGGCTCTGCTCCGCCGCGCCCGGACCGAACCCGATCAGCCGAAGCTCGTCCGCGCCGGCAAGCTCGAGGTGGACATCGAGCGGCATGAGGTCCGCTATGGCTCAGAGCGCGTGCAGCTTAGGCCGAAGGAGTTCGACCTGCTTGCTCTGCTGGCGCGATATCCGGGCCGGGTCTTCCAGCGCAGCGAGCTGCTGGACCTGGTGTGGGGCTATGACTTCCCTGGATACACCCGCACCGTCGACGTCCACGTGCAGCAGGTCCGCGAGAAGCTTGCGGCCGCGAAGGTCACTGATCCCAGCATCCAGACTGTGTGGGGCGTCGGATATCGCCTGGAGCTGGCAGCCAGCTGACACTGCGCTTCCGGCTCATGGCGGCGGCCGCAGGTATCGTCGCGGTCAGCCTGCTGCTCGCCGGCGCCCTGACCTGGGTCCAGGTTCGCGATCTCGAGTTCCAGAGCGTGCAAGAGCAACTGGACCGCCAGATCACCTCCGCCGCGGCGGCGGTGCGAACGCAGGAATGCATCGTCACGCCGGCGCCGGGGACGGGCTTGTGCCGGCCGGCGTCCACAAGCGATCTCAGGGACCGGTTGAACTCAGGCGCCACGCGCCTGGGAAGCGGGCGCCTGCTGCTTCTGGACCCTCAGCGATACATCGTCTACGACAGCGCTGACGGGGAGGCGGTCGGAGGCCATATGGCATTGACGCCGTCAGCGCGCTTCGCAAACGTCTTCGAAGCTCGGACGTCACTCGGAAACGAGACCTACCTTGCGGCTGCGATGAGGCTGCCCGGCAAAAGAGTCGATCCGCTCGGCGCCACGTTTGTCGTCCTGGCGCAGCCTCAGTCGTTCGTCGCCACCGCGGCCGCCGGCGATCTCGCGACTCGATTGCTCGAGGCCGGCGGCGCGGCGCTCGTCGTGGCCATGCTGCTCATCATGCTGGTCAGTCGTTCTGTGACGCGTCCCCTGACTCAGCTCGCGTCGGCGGCGGAAGACATCGCCGCGGGCAACTACTCACGCCGGGTGAGCCTGGCGGGCCAGGACGAGATCGGGATGCTCGGTTCGGCCTTCAACCGAATGGCCGAAGCCGTGGAGCGTGCGCGGAAGGTGCAGCGCGACTTTCTCGCCAATGTCTCTCACGAGCTCAAGACTCCCCTCACGAGTCTCATCGGTTTCAGCCATGCGCTGGTCGACGGCAGCCTGCTCGGCGAGGCCGAACGGACGCGCGCCGCGACGATCGTGCACGAGGAGTCTGAGCGCGTGCTGCGAATGGCGCAGGAGCTGCTCGACCTCGCGCGTGTGGAAGCGGGGTCGATCTCGATGCACATCACGTCCGTCGATCTTGGCGGCCAGCTCGAGCAAGAGCTGGAGATCGTCAGGCCGCGCGCCGCGTCGCGTGAGCTGTCGCTTCACCTCAACGTGCCCGACGACATTCCGCCTGTGGCCGCCGACCCGGAACGGCTGCACCAGATCCTCGACAACCTGCTGGACAATGCCGTCAAGTACGCGCCCAATGGCTCGACAGTCAACGCGGTGGCGCGCCTCAGCGGCGGCTCGGTGGAGACGGTGATTTCCAATCCCGCCGGCGCGCATCGGCCCGACCCTGACCGCATGTTCGACCGCTTCTATCGCGCCGACCCGTCGCGATCAGCCGCAGCCGGCGGGGTTGGGCTCGGGCTGGCCATCTCTCGCGAGCTGGCCGCGGCGATGAGAGGCCGGCTCTGGGCGGACTTCGACGACGCCGCGAACCTGCGCCTGCACCTCACGCTTCCCGCCTCCCGCGAGGCCTTGCCGAAAGCTGACGAGGAACCTTCGGCCGCGGTCGCTTAGTCGCTGTAGAAGCGTTGAGCGCTGCCCATGTTCGGCCAGAGGTAGGCCTGCACGTTCGCATACGCCTGCCGCAGATGATTCATGTCGTGATAAGCCCACTCGTGCAGGAGCTCATTGACGTTGATTGGCCCGACTTCGGGATGGCGCCCCGAGCGCTCCAGCTGTTTGCCGCTCAGCGAGCGCACGAGCTCAACGCTTTCGCGTCGCAGGGGCTCGAACTCGTCCAGCAGCTCGTCCGGTTGGCGCTCGCAATCGCCGCGTCTCCTCGCCACCTCGGCTGAGTCCCACGCTTCGAGCGCCGGGTGCTCCGCGCCCAGGATGGTGCGGATGCGGCCGGCAAAGCCGCGCCTTTCGGCTTCGACGAGGTGACCCACCACCTCGTTCACGCACCACGCTTCTGGTGCGGGGCGCCAGGATGCGATGTCAGGCGTCAGGGAGCGGAGAAGGCCCGCGCAGGCCTGTCCCGAGGTCTCGAGGACGTTGGCGATCTCGTCGGGGGTCAAGAAGTCGAGACGAGCAGTGTGACCGGGTTTTCGATCAGGCGCTTGAGCTCGGCCATGAACTGCGCGGCGGTCGCGCCGTAGAAGACGCGGTGGTCGACGGACAGCGTCATGCGCATGACCTTGCCGGGCACGATCCGGCCGCTCTCGACGACCGGTACATCCTTGATCGCGCCCACGGCGAGGATCGCGGCTTCGGGCGGATTGATGATCGCCGTGAACTCATCCACGCCGAACATGCCGAGGTTCGAGATCGAGAAAGTGGCCCCGCTGAGGTCACCTTCGCCGGGCCGTCCAGATCGCGCGCGCTCGATAACCTGCCGCGAATCGATCGAGATCTGGATCAGGTCCTTGATGTCAGCGTCGTGCACCACCGGCACCAGCAGACCCATGCCCTGGCTGGGCGCAACCGCAAGGCCGATGTTGATCGAGCGCTTGCGCTGGAACCTTCCGTCGGCCCAGGAGCTGTTGACCTCGGGGAACTTGCGCAGCGCAAGCGCGCAGGCCCGGACCAGGAAGTCCGTCATGGTGACCTTGTCCGCGCCGGGCACGGAATCTTTGAGCTGCTGACGCATGCTGACCGCCAGGTCGACGCGGGCTTCGACCGTGACCTGAAACTCGGGGACGGTCGATTTGGCCTCGGCCATGCGACGGGCGATCGTCGCCTGCATCCGACTGGGCTCGACGACCTCGACATCCGGGCCGCTCGGCCGCTCGGCGGTCGGCTGCGGCCTGCGCCGGTCGGATCTCGGCCGGCTGCCTCCGGCGGCGATCACGTCCTCTTTGACGATGCGACCTTCGGGGCCGGATCCCTTCAGCGACGCCAGGTCGACGCCCATCTCCGCGGCCAGGCGTTTGGCCAGCGGCGAGGCTTTGACCCCATCCTGCTGCTGGCCGTCTTCACCTCCCGGCTCGCGGGGAGTCGGCTGCGAGGCAGCCGGAGGGGCCTCGGGCGCCGTTTGCTTCGGAGCCGCTGACTTCTGCGCAGGCTCCCGCTCCTCGGCCACCTGCGCAGTCGGCTCCGGCTCCTTCGGTTTGGACCCGGCGGCGCCGTCCTTCTTCGGCGGGGCTTCTTTCGCGGCGGGCTCGGCGCCGGCCTCGCCTATCTTCGCAATTGGGGCGCCGATCTTGGCGGGGACCCCTTGCTCGACCAGGATCTGCAGCGTTCCGTCGGCTTCGGCCTCGAGGTCGAACGTAGCCTTGTCCGACTCGACCTCGGCCAGGACGTCGCCCGTCTTCACCTCATCGCCGCTCTTCTTCTTCCACTCGACGATGGTGCCCTCCTCCATCGTGTCGGACAGCTTGGGCATGTTGACGTCAGGCATCGGGCTTTTTTCCGAGCGACGAGCGGACCAGGCGCTTGATGTCCTCCGAGGTCGGGATCGACGCCTTCTCCAGCGGCAGGCTGTAGGGCATCGGGACCTGCGCGCCACCCAGCCGCCGGATGGGCGCGTCGAGGTAGTCGAAGCACCGCTCCTGCACGCCCGCGGCTATCTCGGCTGTCACGCCATACGTCGACCAGCCCTCCTCGACCACGACGCAGCGGCTCGTCTTGCGCACGGAGTCGACGATGGGTTTCCAGTCGATGGGCCTGATGGAACGCAGGTCGATCACCTCGGCGTCGATATCCTCCTCTTCGAGCTGCTTCGCAGCTTCGTTGGCCAGCACCGCCATCCTTGACACACCGACAATGGTCACCTCGGAACCGTTGCGCCGCAGAGCGGCTTTGCCGAGCGGCACTGTGTAGTCGCCGGCCGGCACCATGCCCCGCACGTTGTACAAGCTCATCGACTCGAGGAACATCACCGGGTTGTCACCGCGGATCGCGCTCTTGAGCATTCCCTTGGCGTCTTCGGGGGTGGTCGGCGCCACGGTCAGCAGACCGGGGATCAGGCCGTAGAGGACCTCGAGGCTGTGCGAATGCTGGGCCGACAGCTGGTGACCGGCGCCCCCGGGCATCCGGATCACCATCGGCACCTTGGCCTCGCCGCCGAACATGTACCGGATCTTCGCCGCGTTGTTGACGATCTGGTCGTACGCGACCAGCGAGAAATTGATCGTCATCATCTCGACTACCGGTCGCAGACCGAGCATCGCCGAACCGATCGCGGTGCCGACGATCACCTCTTCGGCGATCGGGGCATCGACTACGCGCTGAGGGCCGAACCTGTCGAGCAAGCCCTCAGTGACGCGATACGCACCACCGAACTTGCCGATGTCCTCGCCGATGAGGAACACCGAGTCGTCTCGCTCCATCTCCTCCATGAGAGCCTCGCGCAGCGCGACGCGGTAGAGCTTTTCCTCCGCGGCCGGGGCTTTCTTGCTCTGGGTTGCGGTGGCCATCACAGAGGCTCCGAGCGCAGCTCGGGCCGGTTGTCCCACTCCCCGGCGTAGCCGTACTTGTAGAGGTCGTCGGTGTTCGGGTCAGGGCTCTCGTCCGCGAACTGGATGACGTCGCGAACTTGAGCATCGACCTCCTGGCGCACGCTTTTGAAATATTCCTCATCGGCGAGCCCGCTCTGCTCCAGCTCGTGCTCGAACGCGACGATGGGGTCGGCCTTCCGCCACTTCTCCTTGTCTTCGTCGGAGCGGTACTTGTCGGGGTCGACCACCGAGTGGCCTTTGAAGCGGTAGCAGAGGGCCTCGACGAAACGTGGCTCGGAGTCGCTCCGCGTCTTCTCCACGATCTCACTGGTTCGCAGCATGACCTCGCGCAGATTCATACCGTCGATCTGGATCGACTCCATGTCGTACGCGCACGCCTTCTTGTAGATGTCCGCGATCGCAGACGCGGCCTCGACCGGCGTGCCCATCCCGTAGCGGTTGTTGATGCAGAACCACACGACCGGGAGGTGGAAGACCTTCGACATGTTCAGCGACTCATGGAACGCGCCGATGTTGGTCGCGCCGTCACCGAACATGCAGAAGACCACATCCTTCTGCTTGTGATACCTGACCGCCCAACCGCCGCCGACCGCGAGCGGCAGGTGCCCGCCCACGATCCCGTACCCGCCCATGAATCGGAGGCGGGAGTCGAACATGTGCATCGAGCCGCCGCGACCGTGTGAAGTCCCGGTCTCCTTGCCGAAGAGCTCGGCCATGACGGCCTTGGGGTCGATGCCGCGAGCGATCGCGTGCCCGTGCTCGCGGTAGCTGGTGAAGATGTAGTCGTTCTTCTTGAGCGCGAGCACGCCACCTACAACTGTCGCCTCCTCGCCGATGTTGAGGTGGCAGTAGCCGCCGATCTTCGCCTTGGTGTACTGCTCCTGTGCACGCTCCTCAAAACGCCGGATGAGCTGCATCTGGCGGTGCATGCCGAGGAGAAAGTCGCGATTGTCCTTGCTCAGCTTCAGCGCTTTGGGATTGATCGCGTCGGGTATCGGGGGTGGGGAGGAGGGCTTGACCGTGGCCGCCATCTGCTTCTCCTGATTATTCATCTCCCCACCGGGTGGGGAGGTGGCGGCCGAGCCGCCGGAGGGGGGACTGGAACCCGACTTGCGGTTGGCGATGTGTATTGCCCTGCCCTGCGCCGCTAGCGCTGCCTCCATCAGCGACTCCGGCAGCGTCGGATGCGCGTGGATGGTGAGGTCGATCTGCTCGACCGTGAGCCCGTTCTGGACCGCAAGGGCCGCCTCCGCGATCAGATCCGTTGCGCGCGGGCCGATGATGTGCGCGCCGAGGAGCCTGCCCGACTCGGGATCGCTGAGGACCTTGGCGAAGCCCTCCGACTGCCCGAGCGTGAGCGCCCGACCAGAGGCGGCGAATGGGAAGCGGCCGACCTTAATCGCGATCCCTTTCTCCTTCGCCTCTTTCTCGCCAAGGCCGACGTGCGCGATCTCAGGGTCCGTGTAGACGCAGTTCGGCGCCGCGTGGTAGTCGGGCGTACGGCTGGCGTGGCCCGCGATGCTCTCGACCGCGCAAACCCCCTCGTACGACGCGACGTGGGCGAGCATGATCCCGCCGATCACGTCGCCGATCGCCCAGATCCCGTCCGCGTCGGTGTGCAGATGCTCATCCACCACCACGCGGTAGCGATCGAGCTTGACGCCCGCCTTCTCGGCGTCGAGGCCGTCCGTGTAAGGCACGCGACCCACGGCCAGAAGGACCTGGTCCGCATCCGCCGCGCCGCCCTCAGCACCCGTCGAGAACTGGACCTGCAGGCCGCCGTTCTGCTTGACCACCTTCGACACCTTGCTGTTGGTGTGGACCTCGCCTCCGAGGCCGGCGAGGTGCTTGGTGTAGACGTTGACCAGGTCGGCGTCGACCATGGCCAGCACCTGGGGAAGCATCTCCAGGACGGTGACCTTGCTCCCGAGGGCCGCAAACATCGCCGCAAACTCCATGCCGACCACGCCGCCACCGATCACCGCCAGGCGACGCGGCACCTCCTTCAGCTCGAGGATCTGGTCGGAGTCGATGGTCAGGTCGGCGCCTGGCAGCGGGATGCGCGCAATCGCCGACCCGGTCGCGATGACGATGTCCTTGGCCTGCAGATGATCACCGCCGACGTCGACCACCCCTTCGCCCACGAGCCGGGCCGCGCCCTTGAAGCTGGAAACCCCGCCTGCCTTCAGCAGGCCCTCGACCCCTTTGACCAGCTGGTCGACCACACTGGTCTTGCGCTTCTGGGCGGCTGACCAGTCAAACGCGATCTTGTCGGCCACGAGGCCGAAGGGCTCACCCGCCCTGGCGAGCGTGTAGAGCTCCGAGGACTGAAGCAGAGCCTTGGTCGGGATGCAGCCGCGGACGAGGCAGGTCCCGCCCATCCGGTCCTTTTCGACGATCGCCGTCCTGGCGCCCAGCTGGGCGGCCCGGAGCGCCCCGACATAGCCGCCGGGGCCACCACCGATCACGACCACGTCAAAGGCTCCGCCCATAGCTCCTACCTATACGAGATATCGATGGAAATTATGCCGGGGAGATCAGAGGGCCCGTCCGCCGTTCGGGCTGTACCGGTTGACGATCGGCATCCGGCGGTCGCGCCCGAAGGCGCGCTCCGTGATCTTCACGCCCGGCGGTGCTTGGCGGCGCTTGTACTCGCTTCGATCGACGAGCTGGATGACGCGAGCCACGGTCTCGGCCCGGTGACCTGCGGCCACCAGCTCCTCCGGGCTCAGATCGTCCTCGATGTAGCCGATCAGGATGGGATCGAGCTCCTCATAGGGTGGGAGGCTGTCGGTGTCCTTCTGGCCAGGCTTGAGCTCCGCCGAAGGCGGCTTGGTCATCACGCGCTCGGGGATCGCAGTGCCGAGCGAGTTGCGGTACCGGCAAAGCTCGTAGACGGTCGTCTTGGTGATGTCCTTGAGGACGGCGTATCCGCCCGCGATGTCGCCGTACAGCGTGCCGTACCCGGTCGCCAGCTCGGACTTGTTGCCTGTGCTGAGGACGATGTAGCCGAACTTGTTCGACAGCGCGTGGAGGATCGTGGAGCGGATGCGGGGTTGCAGGTTTTCCTCCGCCACGCCAGGCTTCGTGCCCATGAAGACCGGACTCAGAATCTCCTCGAACCCTTTGTGCGGTGGCTCGATGGAGAAGTCCATCAGCTGCATCCCGAGGTTCTCGGCCACCGATCCCGCGTCCTCCAGGCTTTCGGCGGAGGTGTGCCGCGAGGGCATGCGGACTCCGATGACGTTCTCTGGACCCAGCGCGTCGCATGCGATCGCCGCCGTCAGGGCGGAATCGATTCCTCCCGACATCCCGATCACGACTTTCTGGAAACCCTGCTTGCGCATGTAGTCGTGGGTGGCGAGCACGACCGCCGCATAGATCTCGGCCGCGCCTTCGAGCGGATCGGCGAGACGCTGCGTGATCGGAGGCTTCGGACCAGCGCTGCCACCTTCGAGCTGGATCTCCGAGACGTCGAGCTCCAGTCGCTCGGCGGCGTCGGCTTCCCGACGCAGTTTTTCGACCGGACGGTGGACGGGCAGGGACGTGTCGATGTCGCAGACGAGGAGCTCCTCGACGAACGAGGCCGCGTGCGCCAGCTGGCGCCCGTGCGGATCGAACACCACGCTGTTGCCGTCGAAGACGAGCTCGTCCTGACCGCCCACGGTGTTCACCCACGCCACGAAGGCGCCGTAGTCGGCCGCGCGCCCACCGATCATCGCTTCACGCGGGGCGCGCTTGCCGTAGTGGTATGGGGAGCCGTTGATGTTGATCAGGACTTGCGCGCCGTGATGCGCCTCCCAGGCCATCGGACCGGAGGGGAACCAGCAGTCCTCGCACACCGAGAGACCGAGGCGCACGCCATTCAGCTCGAGGATCGGGCAGCGGTGGCCGGGCTCGAAGTAGCGCTTCTCGTCAAACACACCGTAGTTGGGCAAGAAAACCTTGTGGAAGATGGCCTTGACCTCGCCGCCGTCGATGAACGCCGCGGCGTTGAAGATGTCGCCTTCCTCGTCGACAAACCCGACGACTGCCGCGATGTCCCTGGTCGTCTCGGCGATCGCCTTCAGCTGGGCGATGTTGTCGCGCACGAAGGACGGTTTGAGGACTAGGTCCTCCGGCGGATACCCGGTCAGCACGAGCTCGGGAAAGCACACGATGTCAGCGCCCGCCTCGCGCGCCTTTTCGATCCAGCTGCCGACCAGGCGTGCGTTACCGGCGAGATCGCCGACGGTCGGGTTGACCTGGGCCAGCGCAATCCTCACAGCTCAATTTTCGCTTTATCCACCATCGCCCATTCCCTACGATTGGGCGGCGGTGAGCTACTTCGAACAATTGCGTGCGCTCTCGCGCGAACGCCAGACCATGCTCTGCGTCGGCCTTGACCCCGACCCGGACCGAATCGAAGGCGGGGCAGCCGGTGCGCTGCGCCACTGCCGCCAGGTGGTACGCCAGACCGAACAGCATGTGTGTTGCTTCAAGCCGAACAGCGCGTTCTGGGAGCAGTACGGACCGGACGGATGGAAAGCCCTGCTCGAGCTCCGGGACGAGGCGCCCAGGACTCCGTTCCTGCTCGACGCCAAGCGCGGTGACATGGACAACACGATGCGGGCGTATGCGCGGGCGGTGTTCAGGACTCTGGGCATGGATGCGGCGACGGTCAATCCTTACCTCGGCACAGATTCGCTCGAGCAGTTCACGGCCTTCGAGGATCGCGGCGTTTATGTCCTCTGCCGAACCTCAAATCCGGGTGCGGCCGAGCTGCAGCACCTCGAGTCCGACGGCAGGCCGATCTATCGGCACGTCGTCGAGCTGGCCGAGCGCCTGAACGCGCATGGGAACGTCGGTCTTGTCATCGGCGCGACCGCGCCCGCGCAGATCGCTGAGGTCCGCGCCGTGACCGACCTGCCGTTTCTTCTGCCCGGAGTCGGAGCACAAGGGGGTGATGTCGAGGCGACCGCCCGCGCGGCATGGAATGGCGACCCCGCGTCATGCCTCGTCTCGGCAAGCCGCAGCGTCCTCTTCGCGCAGGATCCGGCCCGCGAGGCGGCCGCGCTCAAGACTCAGATCAACGCCGCGGCGGGGGTGCGAACGTGAAGGACGGCAGACATACCGCGCGCCTTGTTCTTAAGGGCCACATCATCGATTCGATGATGCTGCCGCAGCTCATGGACCTGGTCATGGACCTCGGCGGCAACTTCACGATCGAGGAGTTGAAGGTCGGCCAGCACAAGACCGACACGTCGATCTGCCGGATGGAGGTGTACGCCGATACCCCCGAGGAGCTCGATCGAATCGTGCAGCGCGCCCGCGCCCTGGGCGCGACCGCCGAGCACGAGCAGCCGGTGCGCGTCGACAAGGTGGCGCGCGAGGGCGTCTTTCCCGAAGGCTTCTACTCGACGAGCAACCTGCCCACCGAGGTGCTGGTCGACGGCCGCTGGGTCGCGGTCGAGAACATCGAGATGGACGCCGCGATCGCGGTCGACCGCAAGCTGAAGCGGGCGCGCTGCATCGTCTTCCAGGACGCAAAGCCGGGGATGGAGGTCGTGATCGGCCACCACGGGGTCCGCGTGACGCCGCTGGAGCGATCACGCCAGACCGAGATCTTCAGCTTCATGGGCAGCGAGGTCTCCGCCGAGAAGCCGAAGAAGGTGCTCATCGCCGGCATCGCCGAGGAGATGCGCCAGGCGCGCGCTGCGGGGGGCAAGGTCCTTGTCGTCGCCGGTCCCGCGGTAGTGCACACCGGCGCTGGCGTATACCTGTCGCGGCTGATCGAGCTGGGATACGTCCAGGTCCTCTTCGCGGGCAACGCGCTGGCGGTGCACGATGTCGAGTCGGTGCTTTTCGGCACCGCTCTCGGCATCAACATCGAGAGCGGCGTCCCCATCGAGCATGGCCATGAGCACCACATGCGGGCGATCAATCGCGTGCGCGCTGCAGGTGGGCTGCGGCAGATGGTTCGGAGCGGCGAGCTGAAGGCCGGCGTCATGAAGTCCGCGATCGATCACGGGGTCGAGATCGTGCTCGCGGGCTCCGTCCGCGATGACGGCCCGCTGCCCGACGTGATCACGGACATGATCGAGGCGCAGCGGCGGATGCGCGCCGCCCTGAGTGGTGTGCGCATCGCGCTGATGCTGTCGACCATGCTCCACTCGATCGCGACCGGCAACATGCTGCCCGCCGGGGTGCGCACGGTCTGCGTCGACATCAACCCGGCCGTGGTGACCAAGCTGGCCGACCGCGGCAGCTGGCAGTCCGTCGGCCTGGTCACCGACGTCGAGTCAT
>Ga0209056_10002287_pt1 | contig 20760 bp, 12 predicted proteins | sample GraSoiAngelo_114_FD_185876 | JGI IMG/M metagenome (GOLD analysis project Ga0209056, IMG submission 185876) | Grasslands soil microbial communities from the Angelo Coastal Reserve, California, USA - 14_0903_13_40cm (SPAdes) (version 2) | ecosystem: Environmental > Terrestrial > Soil > Grasslands...
GTGTGCTCATATTGGTTTTATCCTTTCTGCTAGCTTTAGATGCGTTATAACGATAATCGTTGCAACATATATAGAAGACAACAAAATCAGTCCGCAAATCCCCGCGCGGCATGCAGAAGTTCGGTCAGCGCCCGCAACCGTTCTCTCCCAAGATGGCCCAGTTGCTTGCGGTGCGCTTCCTCCACAGGTTGATCGAGGCGGCCCAGAAGCTTGAGTCCGTCTGGGCTGATCCGGGTCATCACCATTCGGCGATCTTTGGTTTCCCGGCAGCGAGAGATAAGATTCCGCTTTTCCAGTCGGTCAAGAAGGCGCGTGATGTCCGGATCGCGAGTGATCATACGGCTAGCAATCTCGCCGCAGGTGAGGCCATCCGGAGAGCCCCTGAGGATCCGCAGCACGTTGTATTGGTTGGCCGAGAGGTCGTCGGCTTTGAGAACCCTAGCGACGCAGCGCCCAAGCAGGTCCGTTGTGCGCAGCAGGTCTAGAAATACCTCCTCTTCGAGACATGGCGGACGCCGTTTGCTCCGGAACTTTTCGTGTTGTTTCAACCTAACTTAAATACTAGTCGTTATAACGACTATTGTCAATACGGACTTCCCCGCTCTCGCCGAACCACGCTACCCACGGTCGCGCCGATGAACGGGAATATGCACTCGCCAATAGAAGAGAGCCTCGTTGCGAACGAGATCAACTGCGTCCGCCGCTCCGGGGAACTTGTTGCCGCCATCTCGTAGAAATTGTTGGTCATGACTCGGACAAGAAAGCCGGACCGCAATCCTGCAAGAACTGCGCAAGAATCTTGCTCGCCAGCAACCCGATTAATTGCACTAGTGTCAAAAATGATCGTTGGTTTGTATCCCATAGCAATACCCTTCGATAGAGTCTAAGTTGGCTTCCAGCCCCAGTCGCTTAGCTACCGTCATGGGTGGCGCAGGCCCTTCCAAACCTGCGATTGCTCTGCTCTAAGATCCGGGCTAAGCCGCCCACCTTTCATGCAGCTTTATCCCAGCGCTGGAAGCGCTGCGCCACCCAAAGTCTCTGGTCGAGCATCCCCAAGGATGCTCGACCGAGTCAATTACTCTGCCGGCGCGATCTCGCGCACGAAACCCGCCACGGCCGGACGCGGCATATTCCGCGTGCGGTAGTCCGTACAGTACAGCACGTCCAACTTCATCGGACGCACTGTGCCACCGTAAGTACAGAAGATCGCATACCGTGCATTCGCCGTGTACTGCACGTGCGCGTGGAAGCACTCCGCACATAGAGGCTGCGGCTTCGGAGCCCGAATCTTGCGAATGCAAGCATGAATGCACACACGAATGGTCTGCCAGATCACTCCAACAAACACAGCAAAGATCAATTCCAGCATGCGACCTCCTTTCTGAAGTTTTGAGCTCACAAATTGTGACCTCAAGTTTCCAACTGCACCGCTGAGGCGGGCGTGGGCGGCCGCCCCACACAGTCACAACACAAAACCCCCTAGTTCACCCAGCCGCTCTCCAGGGCCGAATGTACTCGATGACCGAATCGCTCCAGCCATCAATGTTCATCCACTTGCCGTAGCCGACGCCGTTCTTGTAGCTGGCGACATTGATCATGTAGCCGGTGCCGCGGCCCGATACACCTGGGCCGCCGGACGGGCGAGGGTGCCCGTCCCCACATGGTTCCGGGAACGGTGTCGTGCGCCTGCTCGTCGGTGATCACGATGATGCGATCATAGCCATCGCGATTGGCTGCAGCCACGGCGAGCCCTCCGCGGCTCCAGTCATTCTTGGTCGCAGCCACCGAGTCACGCAGCGCCCACCCGCATCGTAACTCCCGTCTTCACCACCGGCTGACTTTCTGCGCGAGGATCCCGTGATCGCTGATCACGCGATCCTCGCCCTGCTCCAGGGCCAACAGCAGGCCCTGGAATTCGGCCATGGTCTCAGCGAAATGCGTTTCCACAAATTCCCTGGCTTCAAGCTCAGTGGCGACCGGAAAGAACCGGCGATACAGTTCCACCTTCTGCCAGTCCGTGGCCTTGCCGAGGTATAGCCGATAATCAATTCGCCCCGGTCGCAGTAGCGCCTCATCCAGCACCTCAATGTGGTTCGTTGTCATCACGAACAGCACGTTCGTGGGAGCGTAGAACCCATCGAGCACGTTCAATAAACCGGAGAGCGTAACGCCGTTCGCGACAGCATTCGCCTTTTCGTTTTGCGTTTGCGCGCCACCGTTCGCGACCGAAGCGGCCTCACGCGCTTTGCCACTCTTGGCGCAGTCGATATCTTCAAACAGCAGCACCGAACTCGCTGGTACCAGGTTGACCGCATTCATCAGGCTGCGATCGCTGAAATCGGTCAGATTGATGACATAGATCGAGAGTCCAAAGTGCGCCGCGAGCGCCGATACCAGCGATGTCTTGCCCGTTCCCGGCGGCCCATATAGCAGGTAGCCGCGATGGTACGGAATCCCCAGTCGCGCATAACGCTGCTTGGAGGCGCGGAAGCTTTTCACGTCTTCAACCAGATGCTCCTTCTCGCCGGGCTGCAAGACGACAGAATCCAGGAGCCGCGGCGCGTAGCCTTCCACATGGTCCCAACCGTCGTTGTAAATGTACAGGTACGACTGCACGCCCATTCGCCGAGTGTGGCAGCTCACCACGTCATCCACAAACTTTTGCAGGAAGACTCGCTTCCTCCCGAGCGTGCGAAAAGTCAGCGACTCCATGCGCCTGGTCGCGCGCTCACGCGACTCTTCGGTACGCGAGAACCACACCTGAAACGGTCTACCTCCGTACCAGAACCGATGCATCCCCGGCGCCGGAATCATCGCAATGCGCTCGTTACGCATCGTCGTGTCTAGATCCACGTGGCGGATTCTCTTGAGAAACTTCTGTTCCAGAAACCATTCCTTCACCCACACAAATGCGGCGTCATCGTCGTTGACGGTGATCAGCATGGTGGTTTGTCTTACGATCCAGTACCAGATTTTCTCCGGTACAGCTCGCAACCAGACGCTCACACCGCCGACAATCATCAGCAGCAGTCCGCCAGAGGCGAACTGGTTCTGACCAGCTAGTGCTCCTTTCACGAACTCGAATACAGTTTTCATGTTCATGACCGGCAAAAGGCCGGATTTCGCGGGCGACCCGCGCATCAAGGCAAAAGACGCCTCCGGTACTACATCTCCGGACGCGGTTGGACGACGAAAAGCAGGATGTTTGAGCGATGGCTCAGACGTCCATGGTGGAACTGCACTTAGGTTCTGTTTTGCGGGAAGAGCGCCGAAGGTCAGCCGTTAAAGCTGGTTAGCGCGACCGATGCGACGCCCTATAGCAACCTGGCGAACTCATTCGCCTAAGTTGCCCGCTTAGCGTTGTGTTTTTAAAATCCGCCAATGTGGGCGTCCTTTCGTAAGAAGATGTTTGAAGATGCCACGATTCCAAAGTTTTTGCAATACGAAAATTGCAAATTCGAAAATTGCAAATTCTTTCAAACAAAGTCTCAACATACTTCGAATCAGTTTTAACCTATGAACGGCGGTGGCTACAGTCCCCGTCCCACTCTGAGCCACCGTGTTTAGATTGTTAGTGCGGCATACCCCACGGGGATCGCCCGATACCCTATATAACTCCTTACTCATATCAAATTAAAATTTCGTTACTTTAGCCGGGAACGCGGGCGTTGCAGTGCTCCCACGATGTGGGCACCGCGACACAGAGATTGTTGCGGAGTTACCCCGTTGGCCTGGCGCTAACCGACTGAATCGACGACCTTGGATTTCACTCCTTCCCCCCGATTCCTTTTGGAATTCTCCGTGCACTCTTGGCCAGCGCCGCAATCCCAGTGCTGGAGGAAATGAATGTCAACCTATGCGGAAAACTGGTTCACGAAGGAAATACGCACGCGCTTTGCACTAGCCCTTCTGGCGCTGCTGACGATCCTGTCGGTACAAGCGGCTGGCAGCCAGGCCGATGACCGCCCGGCGCAAGTGGGTGAAGGATGTTTACTTTATCGCTCACCGATCTCGGGCCGCTACGATCCTGTTCCCCTGATTCATACCGATGTAGCGCTCGACGTGCGGGGCTTGGTGGCATCGGCTACGGTGACGCAGCAATACGCGAATTCAAGTACAGAACCTATCGAGGCGATTTACATCTTCCCACTGCCGCATGATGGTGCGGTGTACGACATGGAAATCCGGATCGGCAATCGGATAATTCGAAGCGTCATCCGTGAACGCGAGGAGGCCAAGCGAGTCTATGAAGCTGCTAAGTCCGAAGGTAAACGCGCAGCTTTAGTTGAGGAGGAGCGCCCCAACATTTTCACGACCTCAGTCGCAAACATAATGCCTGGGGAACACGTGGATGTTCGCCTACGCTACGTGGAACCGCTGCGCTGGGAAGCGGGCAAAATGCGGATGGTCTTTCCGATGGTAACAGGGCCGCGATACATTCCGGGAACACAGGCACTTGGACATGCTGGAACGGGGTGGTCTCTCGATACGAACAGCGTGTCCGATGCATCGCGAATCACACCCCTGGTTCGGAATCCGGAAAGCCGTTCTGGGCATGACATTTCACTCTCCGTTGACTTGGAAACTGGTTTTGAGCCTGCATCCATCACAAGTATTTCGCACACAATCAAGATTCAGCACCTGCCGAACCGCAGGCAGCATGTAGAACTCGCAACCGGCACGACCATACCTAACAAAGATTTCGTCCTCGAGGTGCAACAACCGAAAAGCGCTGAACCAAAAGCGGCGCTGTTCCTCTCACCAGGAAGCGACTCCGGAGAAACTAGTTTTCTGTTGGCTACTTATCCGCCCACGGTTCAGCCCACCGAGCGCATGCCAGTGGAAATGCTGTACATGATTGATGTGTCGGGCTCGATGACGGGTACTTCCATAGAACAGGCGCGGGAAGCTTTGCTTCAGGCCCTGGACAGACTACGGCCTAGCGATCGCTTTGGGATTCTTAGGTTCAGCAGCGGCTACGGTGAGTTTGCACCGGAACCACTGCCGGCCACTTCTGAAAATCTGGCAGCCGCGCGCGATTATGTGAAACATCTGGAGGCGGGCGGGGGCACAGAGATGTTGCCGGCCCTGCTTCACTTAATGAGAAAACCCCAACTTCCGGGCTATCTGCGCCACATTATCCTTTTGACCGATGGTGATCTCGGCAACGAGGAAGAAATTTTCGCAGCGCTCCGGCACGATTTGGGCGATGCGCGTTTGTATACAGTCGCGATTGGGAGCGCACCGAATCTTTTCCTTGCCGCGAAAATGGCGCAATTCGGGCGAGGGACTCTTACCCACATCGCCGACATCAGCGAAATTCGCGAGCAAATGACCCGATTGTTTGGGAACATTGAGAGTCCGGTGCTGACTGATGTCAAGCTCTCGTTTGAAGGCGTGGAACTGGGCGATGTATATCCGCAACGCCTACCCGATCTTTTCCTGGGCCAGCCGCTTCAGATCTTCGGGCGAATTTACAAAGGCCGCGTGGGAAAGGTCCGTCTGAGCGCTCGGGCGGGCAATGAACCTTACGAGACGATCATTGCATTCGATACCTCGAAAACAACGTTCCATCCTGGCATCACAACTCTCTGGGCCCGCCAGCGAGTCGAAGAACTGATGGACCAATGGCGACACTCGGACGAGAACGGACAAAAGGAAATTCGCGACAGCGTGATTGCCCATGCAATTCGCTATCGCTTGGTTACTCGGTTCACTTCGTTGGTTGCGGCGGAAGAGATTGTGGCAAACATCGGAGGGCAATCCAAGACAGTTCCAGTGCCGACCGAACTTCCGGCGGGCTGGCAAATGGAGAAAGTCTTTGGAGCCCCCGCCACCGGAACTGCAGACGCGTTCTTTGAGACCATGGGTGTCGCTCTTCTGTTCTTTGGTCTGGCGCTGTTACTCCTATTGCGAAGAGTGAGAGTAGGAGCACCGTCGTGAAGGTGCTTCGGGTTTCGGCTGCACTGATCCTCATAAGCGGGGCGTGCCTTACGGCTCGTGCCGTGTACTTGCACGCAAAGGCCCGGCTGGCAGGTGTTCTGATCCGCCGGGCCTGGGAACAAAGTTTGCAGTCGGGCAAGGTTCACGCGCCCTGGAGTTGGGCCGACACATACCCGATTGCGCGGCTACGAATTCCACATTTGGGTTATGACGAGATTGTGTTGGAGGGTGCAACGCCGCGGACGTTGGCATTCGGTCCGGCGCGCTTATTCAGCGGCGCTCACATGGGCGAGCCAGGAAACATTGTCCTCGCGGGACATCGCACGAGTTGGTTCCAACCGCTCGAAGCAATTAAACAGGGCGACGCGATTGACCTCGAATGGTTTGATCAACGATCGGGCAGACTGCATGAACGTGCCTACGCCGTAGCAGTGATTCGCGTCGTAGAACCGCAAAATGTACGCCTGCTGGAACCAACGTCCGAAGACTCGCTTACGCTGGTCACCTGCTACCCTTTCGGGCGCGGCCCGGGTTCTCCGCAGCGCTACGTAGTGCGGGCGTCGCCGGTTGGGCGCGAGTCGGGTTCGCCTCCCGAGTGGCAATATTAATGAAGCCGACTGCGGAACCTGCACGCACTTAGAAAGACTCTCCGATACAGTCACTGCTGCTCGCGGCTCTTGGTTTCGCTCGATGTACGACTCCAGCGTTTCGCATTACGATAAATTTGACATTGGCGCTCTTTCTCATTCAAGTTCAGGAACATAACATGGGTAACTGCGCTGTGCAAAGGCCGCCTCTTTGGGATCGAGTTCCAGCGTTCCCACGGGATTGACCGAAGTTGTGACCGCCACCAATTGCCCTTGCGGCGCATAGGCGAAACCGCCACCGCCAAACTCTGTGCCACCCTTGGAGCGGCCGATCCGGTTCGAACTGACGACGTAAGCGCCCGAAACGAGGGATGCCATGGCGCCGGCGATTGTCCATGGTTCTATGTTTGTGCCTGACGCGCGAGGTACGACGAGCAGCGAAGCCTGTTGCTTTCCGTATGCGCGTGCATGTTCGTTGAACATCGCTTCCGTGCACACGAGCACACCGAGCTTCAATCCCAGCACCTCAGCCACCCCAAAGCCTGAAGCATCGCCGGCATACCATTCGCTTTCAAACCACCCCGGCTCGTTCGGAAAATACTGTTTTCGGTGGAGCGCTCGGACTATTCCCTTCTCCAGCACGAACGCTTCATTCGCCAGCCGTTTGCCGTTCCACACGGGCCGGGAGGAAATAACGGCGGGAACATCAAGATCAATCAGCCCTTCAAGCCCCTTTTCATGTGCGCGGATGCTGAGCTGCGCCTCAGCCTCCGAAAAGACAGCGGCGTCAGCTAGCCAAGGGCCGAATGGCAGTTCATTAGTGACTAGGATATCGGGATGCGCGGAAGTGACAGAGTCTCTCACCTCACTCCACCGCGCATCATTTGTTGATAGGCCTTCCGGCCATTCCACACAAGCGATACGCAAGGGCATCACCATATCCGAACCCGGTCTTCGGGCTTCAAATATAGCTTATCGCCGGGTGCGATCCCGTAGGCTTTGTACCAAGCCTCGACATTGCGCACTGTATCGCTCCGGTATTGCCCCGGAGCGTGGCTATCGGTCTTAATTTGTCGCCGAAGCGCGGCTTCGTCCTGAGTCTTCCGCCACCTCTGAGCGAAAGCAAGGAAAAAGCGCTGTTCGCCAGTCAATCCACCGATCACGAGATCGGCCTTGCCTTTCAGTAACAGTAGGTAGGCATCGTGCGCCGTCAGTAATCCCGCCAGGTCAGCGATATTTTCACCAAGTACCTGCTTGCCATTGACACAAAGATCGGAAAGTGGGCAGTAGCTGTCAAACTGCGCGACTATCTTAGTTGCCGCTGCGCGGTAGTTGGCCAGATCTTCCCGCAGTCCACCAATTGCCGAGGCGGCCTCGTTCGTCATAAATATTGCCCAGTTCGTCGAAGCTATGACTGATTTCGTGCGCGATGCCTGCTCCGGCGGATCCGTAATTAGAGGCCGTGTCCCCCTGACTGTCGAAATATGGTGGCTGAAGGATGCCGGCCGAGAAAGTCTCGGTATTGGGACTGAACAAGATGACTGCGCCGACGATTTGCGGATCTATTCTCCACTCATCGGGATCGGCCGGTAATTTGAGTTTGGCCAGATTGCGCGAACGATTGAAGGCTTCCGCCCGGCGCATATTGCCGAAGGCGTTACCGCGCACGACATCGAGTGTCGAATAGTCGATCCATGTATCGGGATAACCAACGCCTATCCTTAGCGTGGCCAGCTTGGCCAATGCCTTCTCCTTTGTCCGCGGTGACATCCACGTGAGATTTGAAATGCGTGCGCGATAGGCGGAGATCAGGTCGCCCACCATGGCTTTTGCCCGCGCCTTCGCTTCGGGCGGAAAATAATATTGCGTATAGAATTGACCGACCGCTTGGCCCAGTGCGGCGTTCGTGGCTCTTATTGCATCGTTGCTTCGGTCCGCCATCTGCTGCATGCCCGATAGGATCGTGCCGTAGAAGGCGAAATCTTCGACAGCCACGGCCTTGGACAAGACGCTCGCATAATGCTCAATCAGGTGAAATCTGAGGTAGTCCTTCCACGCGTCGAGGTCTTCACTGCCTACCAGAGCGGAAGTTCCGGTCACGCCCGACGGCTGCCAAACGATGAATTCCGATTGCCCGGCAACACCGGCTGACTTGAAATAGGCGTCCCAGTCTATGCCGGGCGCTTTGGCGTCAAAGTCGGCGCGTTTCCAGGGGTTGTTCTGTTTGAAGACGTCAGCAGCATCAGCTTCTGGGGCGTGGGCCTGCGCCATCCGAATTTCACCTCACTATTCAAGGTGGTGCCGAGATACGCAGACAGCGACGCCTTGTTTGTAATACCCGAGATCACTGCCATTTCATCGGCAAGTGGGGTCAGCCCCTTGGCCTCGATGCCATCTTCGTCCATGAAGCTGGCATAGTAATCGCCAACTTTCTGTGCAATGCTGCCCTGAACGGGCTGTGCCGCGGCCGCGTCTTGAATGAGAGTGCGTACCCTCTGGTTTGTTTTCTCCACCAACATTGCCCGCGTATCGTAACCCGTTTGCCCGGCCGATATCGCCGTTCTAAGCCAGTTCCCATTGGCGTACCGGTAGAAGTCGTCACCTGGCCTGACGGAACGATCGATGTCATTGTCCTGTGTGCTCGCATTTTGATCAACTGGTGCCGCGACCGTAACCAGGGCAACGGCAAAGGCAAGAATAGTGACTAGCACCGCGAAACGAAAAAGAGCCATGAGTATCCTTTCGAGGGACGCCGACGAAACATCCAGCTGGCAACGCGGACGCCTGCCTTCTACACAACACGATCACAATTCCCGCGACTGCAATTCCGTGAGCTTGATCTTCGCACTCACGACGGAAAGAAATGGTCGTATTCGGACTTGGTCGCTTCAGTTGCTCCCGAATGAAGGGCCACCTGGAATATTCGGCGACAAGCTCACGGAGCTACCCAGACCCAAATGATGTAGCTTCCAGAATCCTTGCGACTTCAAACTAGCTCACGTTTTCTTTCCTTACGTTTTCTTTACGAATGATCGTCGGAGCGTTGACATTTTTCGCGGTGCTCAGCCTTGGGCCTATCCTGGAGCACTTGCAGATGGCTGCGGGAAAGCCATTTTGAAGTACAACTGAGGAATGACTCTGCTTTCAGCGTTTGGATTGTTTGCGGTCACAGCGATGTTGATAACTTACGCACTCGAGGACAAAAGTTCCTGGCTCATCTTGGCTTTTGCTTTTGCATGCGCGTTGGGCTCGATCTACGGCTTCCTACAGGGCGCATGGCCATTCGGTCTGATTGAGGCGGTATGGGCGGGAGTCGCAGTTCGGCGTTGGTGGAGGAAAAAGTAATGAGACGGTGCAGTCTGCGTTATCGGTGAGCTCCGCGTGAATGTGCTGCAATTGAATCTAGCTCTTAACGAGATCGGTGCGAACCAGTACGGACTTCCTTAAGATCCCAGGGGGGACCTGCATAGCAGCAATATCTTCCCTAGCCCCGTGCGCTGTTGGTGCGAGTATTAAGCCGAGATCAAGCATCTAGGGACAGCAGCGCAGAAACAAAACTTACGCCGTGACCCGGTTGTACAAACGATAGCGCTCCGACATGATGGCAGAGAAGGGACGTAAGGTCAGGACACCGCCATCTGTCTGCACTGTCCAATCTTCTGACGATCGCCCAACCGCAGTGGCTGCCAACAGTTGCTTGCGCTCAATGCGCTGAGAAATTTCTCCGACGGCGAACAAGGCCAGAGGACCACGCATGAGTGCAACATTCTCGCGGTCCTGATCGTCTATGGCTTCCAGCCGCAATGGTATATCGAATTCGAGTTCGATTCGGTCACGATCTTTCCAGGCGCGTTTCAATGGCAGAAACTTGCCTGGCTCAATGGCGTCGCTGATGCGAGTACCGTTGACTGCAAGCGTTGTTTTCGGACCGGCCCAAGCTGGAATTCTCAAATACACCGTAAATGTCTCTGGGCGGGCGAGGGCAAAGTCGAATTGAGTGGTGCTCTGCCGTGGATATTCGGTTCGCTGCGTGAGCGTGCATTGCGTATTATTTTGCGACCATGAAACCCGCGACGGCACAAAAAGGTTCACATACAATCCATCATCACTTTTGTAGTACGAACTGATGCCATAGTCGGCGGTCAGCTGCGGGAAAGTACCCGAACAGCAGGGCCACTTATCGCGGTAGTGGGCCTTGTGTGCTTCATGATTGTAGTCGGAATAATAGAAACTGGTTCCGTCGGCAAGAATCGGCGTAGCTCCGGCTATGGTGTTGTAGAGCACGCGTTCCATGCTGTCGCCGTAGCGCGAGTCGCGCGTCACCCGCAATAAGTAGCGAGTAATTTTGAAGTGTCCGTAAGCACCACAGGGAGTCTCAAAGCTGGCATGCGTGGTACCAAGGCTGGTGTCCAAAAGTCCTTTGCCCGGCTCAACAAAAGCTTCGTCTGGCCCCCACCCGCCAGTCGCGTAGCTCTGCTCGTGCACGAACTGCAGTCCGTTGCGCGCGGCGCGAAGATATTTTTCGTCTCCGAGGACCAGATATGACTGCATCGCTGAACTGAACGCATTTACGTGACTGTAGGCGTGCTCCCCCGGCAGTACGTTCATCCCTTCTGCCAAAGGCCCAAAATAGTCCTGCTCGATAAAGCGTACTGCGAGATCGCGATAACGTGAATTCCCGCTGCGTTGGTAAGCGAGAAAAAAATTCTCCGGCAACGTATAAGTCTCGTCCCACGTGTCAGCGACGCTTTTGTGCGGGCGGGCACGCTGCTCGGCGCGGCTCAATGCTTTTTCGGGAAGATACGGCAGCGCGGCCTGGGTAGCGCGCCAGTGCACGTCGAGCGCATCTGGACACTGAGCGAATTCGTGCGCGTCAATCAGGCCACAGCTCGTCTTGTCGTAGGTGTAGGCAGGCAGATGATAGTCGACATAAAACTTTCCCGAAGGCTCGGCTGTTTCCGCGAATGCGCGGACCAGCCGATGGACTTTTTCTTGCGTTGGCTTTGATCCGGTAACCGCATAGGCGCGGGCCAATCCCGAAAGATACTGCCCAAAGCTGTGCCCGGGAATGAAAGCATGAAATTGGTCAGGAGGATTAAAGTCGGCATCATTGTCGTACCATCCACCCATGTCGGGACCGGGAGCGTCCATGCCCGTCCGCTGCCGGAATGGCTTGAGCAAAGCATCGTCATTCAAATTTAAAAACAAATCATGATTGCGATCAAACTGTTCACGGAACGGCCCTTCGAGTAGTTGAATTTCTGAATATTTAAAAGTGGAGAGCGCAGGAGAAATTGTTGTGCTTACCGCAGGAAATGCCCAGGCATGTTTACGGCTAATAGTTGCGGCAGCCCCCGCTAAGGCGCTGTTTTTCAGAAATTGTCTTCTGCTGGTGGCCATAGTGCCTCCAATGCGATTTTCTCAGACTATAGTAATCGTTATCTCGACCTTATACAGCCAAGTGATGCCTCCGTCAAGGCATTAAGCCCAGAGCTGTTGCGCCGGGATCGGCCAATGGCGCGGCGGTTCGCGACCTACTCACTCTAAGAAAGCTCTGGAAATGCCACAACGTTAATCCTCAACACAGAAAAACATCGATTAGAGGAGGTTTGCATTAGTTTTCCAGGTGGGCCGAGCGGCTGAAGCGCGGCGCGGGAGCTAATCCAAAAGCACTAGATTGTGCTTGACTAATATCTACAAGATGCGCTACCTTTCACAACCATCGAGCAAACGCTTACTTTGACGGGGGCCCAACTAGGCGGGCCTGCTGGTTGGCGTTAGCGTTCTGGGAAAGACTAAATTTTCAGGACACTTGAAAACGTGGGAACTCTAGGAGGGCGTATGACTGCGTGGGAAAGATTTCGGATTTTTTTGGGGCTCATCATTTTTTCGGCGCCGCTGTGTTTCGCGCAATTCACCAGCAACGTACAAGGAGTGGTACAGGACCCTTCAGGGGCTGTGGTGCCTAAAGCGACGGTCACAATCGTAAATACGGGCACTCAGCTAACCAAGACGGCCACAACCGACGAAGGTGGCAATTATCGTTTTCTGAGCCTTGCTCCTGGTGCCTACAGGGTCACCGTTGAAGCTTCGGGCTATGCGAAATCAGAGTCGGACGTCACTCTGCTGACTGAGCAGAACCTCAATGTGCCTATCACCTTGAAGGTCGGCGCGATTACGGAAGCCGTGACCGTCACTTCGCAAAGTCCGGTGGTGGATACGGCCGACAGCCGTAATCAACTGACGCTCGAGAATCAAGCAGTGGCGCAGTTACCAGTCGTCGGGCGCAACCTTGTCACACTGGTGACCCTAGCTCCGGGTGTCTCCGGGTTGGGAACGAGTGCGTCGGGGAGCCCGGCTTCCGGCGTGGACAACTTCTCTACCGAAACGCAAGTTGACGCCAGCGCCAACGGCCAGGGCCAGAACAACAATCAGTACGTTATTGATGGCTTGGACGTCACCAGCGGAATTCGCCAAGGCGTTTTGAACCTGACTCCGCAACCGGATGCAGTTCAGGAAACCAGTATTCAGGTCAACACGTTTTCTAGCGAATACAGTCGCGCCGCCGGATTGCAGACCATCTTTACGACCAAATCCGGCACAGACCGGTTCCACGGTTCAGCGTCGGACTATTTCAATTACCAAAAAATGTTCGCCAATCAACACTTCGTGAGTTCGGGAACTTCGCCCTACAAACCTTTCCACTCCAATAATATGGACTTCGCAGTGGGTGGTCCGATTATTCCCCACCACAACAGCTTCTTCTACTTTGCGGTTGAGCCGCTGCGCTCGTCACAAAGCGCTGGCGGGTCTGTCAACTTCGTGGATCCCCAGTTCATATCCTTCGCGCAAACCAACTACCCGACCACTGTGGGAACGAAGGTGCTCACCACCTATCTGCCCTCCGGCATTGGAGGTGCTGCGGTCTCGTCTACAGCGCAGCAGGTTTTTGGAAACGCGGCAGGCGGTTGCGGGACAACCGCGGGGCAGAATGGAGTGCCTTGCAGTTTGCCCATGATTGACACAGGATTCTTTGGGGCAACATCCGTACGAAACGGCACGCAGTATTTTGCCCGAATTGACCAGGGTTTCAAGAATGACCGGGTATACGCCAGCCTTTTTCGGACTCTTCTGACAAATGGCGCACCGTCACCCATGACGCAATTCTCCGCTTTAAACAATACCTGGCAGGTGGCGGGGCAGATCTCCTGGACCCACTCATTCTCTCCGACCACAATCAACGAGGCCACGGCGGGCCAGAGCAGAGTTGAGGGCGTCCTTGGCACCGGGGCCAAGGACTACACGGTTCCCGATATAAGCGTAAACGGCATCAACGTAGACGGCGGCATGGCCTACGGCGTGGGCTTTGCGCAAGGCGATTTCATTCAGCACAACTACCACTGGCGTGACGTGCTGACGCACGTGCGCGGTACGCACACCCTAAAGTTTGGTTATGAAGGCTGGTATGGCGACGATGTCGAACCATTCCAGGGGCCATGGTCCACACCAAAATTCTCCTTCCCCAATTTGCTGGCGCTGGCGCAGGATGTTCCCACCAACGAGAACGGGATCATGTATAACCCTGTAACCGGAACCCAGCAGCTATGGAACTGGGACGCTGCCTCCAGGACCTTCGGAGTTTTTGTCGAAGACACCTGGAAGGCGAAAAGGAATTTGACGCTCACCCTCGGTTTGCGCTACGACGATAGCGGAAACCCATGGTCGAAGAGCGCAGCCACAGTCTTTGGAAACTTTTACCGGGGTACTGGCACAACCGAACAGCAGCAGGTAGCGAACGGTGTGGCCAAGCCGACTCATAACGCGCTGCTGAGCTCAGTTAACTGGCTGTTCAGTCCTCGAGCAGGTTTCGCGTGGGACCCAACGGGACATGGCGATTGGGCCGTACGCGGCGGCTTCGGCATCTACAACAACTGGCTGACCTCGGCTAACGTCCAGGAAGAATTTCGCGGCAATCCTCCTGGGCTGGTCTTGCCGACCTTTACCTCTTCGGCCATTTTTGCTTTGGGAACGGGCAACAAACCCCCGTTTGGATTCACTTTCCCAACCTTCGTGGGCGGTCTCAATGCTCAAGGTGGACAGGTGGGCCTCAGCGACACCATCGGCGGCGTCAACCCACACCTCAAATCTCCGAAATCAGATGTCTGGTCCCTGTCAGTGGAGCGGAAACTCGGAAGAATCTTTGCAGCCAGTGTAGGTTACTCCGGGTCGCACTCCTACAATATTGTCGGCAATGGCAACTCGATCGGGAATGTCTCCTATGGGGTGGACATCAATTCCTTTCCGGGTGACTTGATCACTCAATTGAATAACAGCTCTACAGCGCTCGTTAATCCCAGTCCGGTCCGGCTCAATCCCAGCTTCGGACAGATAAACTATGCCGACAACGACCGCCATGCGAATTACGAGAGCCTCTACTTTGACCTCAAAGGACGCTTTTCGCGTGGGTTCGTAGATGCTTCTTATACCCGTTCCCGCTCCCAAGACGACGGACTGAACTATCCCAATGCCGCAGGGATGAATCCTCAACAGTATTACGGCCCATCAGCGACGGATGCGCCCAACCGGTTCTCGCTCAGTTTCAACTATTCGCTAAGAGGGCTGAACAATGGAGCCGGTGCAGTGGGCCATCTGACCGGGGGTTGGGGAATAAGCGGCACGAGCATTTTCCAATCCGGTTATCCCTTGACCGCCGCAAATTTCAACGGATTTGTCGCGGTGTGTCAATCGGGTAAGCTCAGTAACGTCCCGGGGCAAGGATGCTCGGTCTCAGATCCCGCTGTTTCTTACGCTCCAGGAAGCGGCGACTACAACGCGGATGGGGACAATCTGGATTACCCCGACACAATTAGTTATAGCCAATCAACCAATAACAAATCATGGCTCACGGGAGGAATTCCCAAGAGCGATTTCGCCACCCCAGCTTTTGGCCTGGAAGGAAATGGGAAGGCGCAACGGTTCCGCGGACCTAACTTCTATGAGACCGATGTCAACTTTTACAAAGACACGCATCTTACGGAAGGAGTCGTTTTTCAACTCCGGTTTGAGTTCTTCAATATCTTCAACCGGGCAAACTATGTTGACCTTGGCAATAGCGGCGTCGATATGAATCTCCCAGATGGAAATTTTGGCGTGGCGAGGGCATCCCATCAACCCAGGTTCTGGCAGTTGGGAGGCAAGATTTCGTTCTGAAAGGACGGAATTCCAATAGCGGCCTACTTCTGATGAAGTAGGCCTTTTTTATTTTCAAAGAGGCTACGGCTGAGAGCCGTAGTGTCGTATAAAAGCATTTGCATCATGCCCGACGTTCAGGTTTCCAAACCGAAAATAGTCCAACGCCTCGGATTCATTGTCATTTATTCCGGCGTGCTTCTCGGTGTGGCAGTTGCTCAATCTATCGCAGACCGTGAAGCTATAGCTGCGGCATTAAGCAAAAGCGACTTCGCCTCTGCTCTTCAGTTGCTCGAATCAGCACTAAGGAAGTCACCTAATGACGTCGAGCTCTTGACGATGCAGGGGGTCACTTACGAGCGCCAAGGCAACCAGGAGCAGGCCCTCCCACCCTTCCAGAAGGCGTTGCAAATTTCGCCTAACTATATCCCGGCCTTACAAGGAGCAATCCAGATTCTGTACCAGGACGGTAGTCCGAAAGCGATTCCGCTTTTAGAACGCATCGTGCGTCTGCGACCTGTCGATAGCACCAGCCATGGCATGCTCGCGGTGTTGGAATACCAACAAGGAAACTGCCCGGCCGCTGTTGCGCATTTCGAAAAAGCTGGATCGCTGTTCGACACTCAGCGAGACGCTCTGCACGCTTATGCAACATGCCTGGTCAAATTGCAGCAGTTCGAAAAAGCAGCTGCGGTTTTCCAGCGCACGTTGGCTATGAGCTCCAATGATCGTAGGGAACGCCAATTGCTTGCCTCCGTTCAGCTGATGGCGCATCAGCCCAGAAATTCAATTGCCACCCTCGAGCCTCTGGTCGAGGCTGATAACCCCGCTCCCGAGACGCTGGAGCTGGCTGCGAACGCCTACGAAGACGCAGGAAATACTGAAAAAGCTGTCGCCATACTACGTCAAGTCATATTGCTCGAGCCGCAGAACGTTAATCTCTACCTGGACTTCGCACAACTATCGGCAGCACACCAGTCGTTTCAGGTCGGCATCAATGTCCTGAGCGATGGTATTGGCCAGCAACCCAATTCTGCCCAGCTCTACTTCGCGCGCGGTGTCTTGTACGTTCATATTGCGGATTACGACAAAGCGGAAGCTGACCTGGCCAAAGCTTACGAACTCGAACCCAATGAGTCTCTCACCGCTGCTGCCCAGGGATTGCTCGCGGTGCAGCAGAATGATCTTGATCGCGCAATGAGCGATGTCAAAGAAAAACTGAAGAGTAAGCCGAACGATCCTTTGTTGCTTTACGTTCAGGCTGACGTCCTCACGCAAAAGGGCGCTGAACCCGGCACCGCTGATTTCCAACTGGCAATGCAGTCCGCCAAGAAAGCCGTTTCGCTCCGGCCAACCATCGCGCCGGCTCGCGCGGTGCTGGCGAAGCTCTATCTCGACTCTGGCCACAATCGCGAAGCTGCAGAGCAGTGCCGCAAGGCGCTCGAAATCGACCCGAAAGACCAGGCGTCCTTATATCGCTTGATTCAGGCGCTGCGAAAAACCGGAGAGACTGAGCAACTTCCGGAGTTGCTGAAGCGCCTAGCCCTGCTTCGGCAGGAGTCGACGAAACAGCAGAAGCAGCGTTCGCGGTTCACACTTGTAGAAGGTGATGCACAACCGTGACCATGGGTAAGGAATTCCAGGCGCCCGCTCTCGACTATTTCTGTGGCTCACCCGGTGGGTTCTGGCTCTCAGGTTCGTATAGCCGGTATCGAGTGCCGGAGGCCTCTTCGCTGCGCGAAGCCTGACGGAGCACAGCCAACCGTTTCACCAATGCTGGAAGTTCTACTTTTGTATCTTTTCCGCTGTGTCGCAAGGCTTGTATGAGATGGTAGAGGGCTTCCTGATCGGATGGACTCTGCTTCAGTGCCAGGCGGGATTGCTCGATGGATTTTTCGATTTGGCCAGACTTCAAGTACAGATTTCCTAACAAGTCGCGTGCAAGAACAAGGCTAGGGTCCAGCTGAGTTGAGAGAGCGGCGGCAGCCGTGGCTTCTTTAAACTGCGGCGTTTCCGGGTCAGCGCCCTGCTGGAACAAGATTTGCGCTTGCATGTACTGGAGGAATGCATCTTTGGGATGCGATTTCAATTGCGCGCGCACTGTACCGAGCGCCTGATCCAGATTGCTCTGCTGAACCAGGGCGAGCCCTTCAGCTACAGCACCCGAGGTCTGCCCTGGTTCGAGTTGCGTCGCCGTGGTGAAATCCGCTTCTCCTTTTTCAAATTGGCCTAGCTGAATATAAAGAATGCCGCGCGCCACATAGAGTGGTGCTGCTTTCGGATTCCGCTTTAGCCCCGCACTCACCATGTCAACGCCGACCTGGAAGGATTCATGGTTGAATGAAATCGCTGCGAAATCGATGTAGTACCGCGGCTTTCCTGGATCAAGCACAATAGCCTGGCGAAGCAGAGTGGCCGCAGTAGGCGTGTCTCCGGTTTCTTCGTAGGCCGACGACGCCAGATCAAGCACATCGGGATCCGGCGGCTGGGCCTGCAGCAATGGCTGCAGAGTGGCAATGGCATCTTTCGCCTGATGCGCGCTGTATTGGGCGACCGCGAGGTTGTAGCGCGCATGTGGGTCCTGCGGCCGCAGGTTCTGAATCGTCTGAAAAACAGCAACAGCATCTTCCGGCCGCTGCACATCGATCAGGCAGGAACCGTATTGTGACAGAGCTACAGGTTGCGAACTGATCACTTGTTGGCTGGCCTTGAAGTGCCGCACGGCACTAGCACAGTCGTGCTGCCTGTACGCAAGTACGCCCAACATAGCGTGGCTCGTGGGCTCCTCGGGTCGAAGCTTTACGATGCGGTTCAGAAGCGGCACTGCCCGACTGCTGCCTGTGCTGTATTCCAGTTCGGCCGCGCCTTCGAGAGCGGCGAGATATTCCGGAGAGATATTTAGAGCAGTGTTGTAGGCGGTCAAAGCTTCTTTGTCACGCCTTAATTTGGATAGCGCAATCCCTTTCAGCGTCCACAGCGTGGCGCTCTTCGGAGAACGCTGGAGCTGCGTCTGGGCGAGCTGCAATGCTTGATTGAAATCACCGGTGCGAAGCGCTGCTTCAATTGGGCCGGTTGCATCAGAGTTCGCGACAGTTTGTCCTAAGCCCGATAGAACGAGTGCCAGACAAAACAGAGGAATGAGTACCTTGACCTTTGCCATGAATATTATTGGCTTGCACGCGAAGATCTGCCATCAGAATTGCAACTTCCATATTATCTTCCCTGCCCGCTGTGCTGCATCATGGCTCAGGCAAATTCAGCCACGATTTCAAAGTGCTTGTCGCTGGCGGTCGGAATAATGACGCAGTCATTGTGCCGCCCTCCAATCACACCGGGGTGCCCATTCACCGTGGCCCTGCGCAGGGAGTTATGCCGGGGCAGCCGCAGCTTTATCTGGATCTCTTTCGGCGAGCCTGGCCGCTCCAGATCGACGCTGGCCTTAACGTTCCCCGCACTGTTGTTGCCAGTGATTTTCATACTCACCCTTCCCCAGCGGGTGGGCGCGCGTTCGAGAGCTATTTCTTTTCCGGAAACGACCCAATCTCTGGGGAGTCCCTTGCCGAAGTGCAACCGGTCTTCGTCCGAATCTTCCAGCACCAACATCCAGCGGACCAGGGCTGGAATGGTCAGCTGTGCGGGGATACAAAACAGCGCACTGTCTCCTTCGATGCCGGCAACTTCTCCCGCCGTCCAGCTGCCACGCGTGTGATCGTGATACCGATGCGAGTACAGGAACAGCAGGAATTCCTCAATCCGATCGAGGCGGATTAGCGCCTGTGCGTATCCGTAAGAGATGAATCCAAGAATGTCGCGTCCTTCGGGATGTGGAGGTTCTACATTCGCAACCACGCCGAGCGTCGTGCCGCCATAGGCGCGCATGCAATCGATAACCAAATTTGCCACATCGGGCGGGAGCATGTCCGCGTGCAACAGCTCCGCGCATGCCCGATGCGGCCACTGCTGCGGACTAGGGTGTTCGGTCTGCATGGACTCCCAGAAGGTGCCCACCGCCCCGGCGTAAGGACCAATGTAGGGTGGCGTTTTGTCGCGCCGAATATTTTTTTCTATGCTGGCGATGACTGCATCCTGCAAAATCTTGCTGCGCGATTTCCACGCCGCGGACTGTTGAGCGACGTGCGCGTTCGGAGTGTTGACGGCGTTCCATACGCGACTGAGATCACGCAGAGCCCGTGCCGTGAAAGCATTGTTCGCAAAATAAGGTAGCCACCAGATCTGCGGCTTAGGCATGAGACACGAATCGGATTCGCTCCAACCATGGATGAGACCGTACCCGGGGTCATCCTTTGGTAAGCGAAGACTGTCGTCGTGAAGCGTGCAAAGCAGAGCTGCCGTTCCCTCGACCTTCGACCGATGCTTCAAAAGCAACTCGCGGTCGTGCGTGTAGTCGAAATAGCGGGCCAGCAACGACAACGTCATTCCGAATTGCGCGGTTTCCGGGCCGCGCATGTTGATCATGCCCTTGGCATCGACGAAATCGGTGAAGTAGTTATCGATGACCCCGCGAGCCATGTCGAACCGGCCCCATTCGAGGTTCGTGCACACCGAGCTAGTAAAGATGTCTTGAAAGCCGTCGTACTCCGAGCCGTAGTAGTCGCGATCGACGGCGCCATACTTCGGGTAGACTCCGCCGGGTCGAACCATGAGCTCCTTCGCGAACGCGTGCTTTGATATATCGATCCAGACATTTTGCGGAAGTGAAACAGGTGTGAAATCACGCAGCAGCTGCTCCCAATATCCGGCGAATACGAAGAGAGCTCGGTAGAACTCTTCCCGCCGCGGATCGACACGCACCGGAGGAAAGGCAGGGTAGCTGTAGCCGTAAACAACCTTTACTATCTTTCCCTTGTCAACGGTCACGGTGCGATGCCACGTCTGCACAATGAACCTGTCGCGCGCTTGAACATCTCCGAAGACAATCACTTCGTCATAAGCGGTCTCTGAAGCGGGGAGTATCTTTCGCACCGCGGGCATCCACCCGCCCACCACGCCGTCGAAACGCTTCTGGGCGGCCTTCTGATTG
>Ga0209056_10002288_pt1 | contig 20755 bp, 19 predicted proteins | sample GraSoiAngelo_114_FD_185876 | JGI IMG/M metagenome (GOLD analysis project Ga0209056, IMG submission 185876) | Grasslands soil microbial communities from the Angelo Coastal Reserve, California, USA - 14_0903_13_40cm (SPAdes) (version 2) | ecosystem: Environmental > Terrestrial > Soil > Grasslands...
AGGTCCGACGCCGCCTTGCTGGCGGAGTAGGGGCTGTTGGGCGCGAGCGGCGTCGCTTCGGTGAACGCCGCGTCCCGCTCGCCCAGGCTACCGTACACCTCGTCGGTGCTCACATGCAGCAGCCGGAACGGCCGGGCGGCTCGCGCCAGCTCGGCGCGGCACGCCTCGAGCAGCGCCAGCGTCCCGCGCACGTTCGTGTCCACGAACACCGCCGGTCCCATGATCGAGCGATCCACGTGCGACTCGGCGGCCATGTGGACCACCGCGTCGGGAGCGGGCAGGCGCCTGCCGGTCGCGCTGGCATGGGGCGTCTCCGCGGCGTCGCCCGCGAGCACCGCGCGCATCACGTCGAAGTCGCGCACGTCCGCGCGGATGAAAAAGTGCCGGCCGTCCCCCTCCCCGACGGGCCCGTGCCGGGCGAACACGTCGCTCAGGCTCTCCAGGTTCCCCGCATACGTGAGCAGGTCCAGGTTCACGATGCGCACAGCCGGATCGTGCTCGAGCAGCCAGCGTACGAAGTTGCTGCCGATGAAGCCGGCGCCGCCGGTCAGGAGCACGCAGCGCGGAGCGAAGGGACTAGGATCCATGGTAGACGGGGAGGTCGGCGAAATCGAGCCGTGGGAACGCCTTGTCCTTGTCGGAGAGCAGGGGAGGGGACGCGAGCGGCCACGCGATCGCGATCGTGGGATCGTTCCACGCGATGCCGTGCTCGTCGTCCGACACGTAGTACGCGGTGCACTTGTAAGCGATTTCACTCGCTTCCGTGGGGACGCTGAAGCCGTGCGCGAAGCCGGGCGGGATGTAGAGCTGCCGCTTGTTCGCGGCCGACAGCTCCACCCCGACCCAGCGGGCGAACGTGGGCGAGCCGCGCCGGATGTCCACCGCCACATCGAACACCGACCCCGCCACGACGCGCACCAGTTTCCCCTGCGGCTGGCGCAGCTGGTAGTGCAGCCCGCGCACCGTGCCGGGCGCGGAGCGCGAGTGGTTGTCCTGCACGAAGCGCTCGGGGAGACCAGCTTCGGCGTAGCGGGCCGCGTGGTAGCTCTCGAAGAAAAAGCCGCGAGGGTCCTGGAACACGCGCGGCTCGACGATCACCACGCCCGGCAGCGCGGTCTGGAGCAGCTTCATGGCCAGCAGATAATCACCGGAGGGGTTGCCCGCAAGAGCGGCACGACGCATTATTAAGGGTTAATAAATCGCGACATGGGGACCAAGACCATCCTCTCCGTCTCACTTGCCGGAGACGTGCGCGCCGCGCTCGATGTGGAAGCGCGTCGGCAACGCCGCTCCCGCAGCTTTGTCGTGGCGGAGGCGATTCGAGCGTACCTCGACCAGCGAGAGCGCGACGTCTTCACCGCGGCGCGCGAACACACCTTGCGCGAGGGGCTGGCGCTCACGCCCGCCGACCGCATCCGCCTGGCGGAGCAGCTGTGGCAGGACTTGACCCGGGGGCGGAAGCCCACCGAGCCGTGGACGGCCTCCTTTGATACCTTCGACCAGTACGAGACCTGGCGCCGTCGGGGTGGAACCGAGCGAGCGCCGTGACGGCGCCGGACTCCTCCCGGCTCGTCACCGTGTGTCGTCTCCTCAATGACGCCGGCGTCCGGTACGTCGTGGTCGGCGGGTTCGCTCTCGCCCTCCATGGGGCGGTGCGCGCCACGAAAGACGTGGACATCCTGATCGAGCCGACGCTCGCCAACGCCCGCCGCGCGCTCGAGGCGCTCGGCGGGTTGCCGTTCGGGATAGCCCGCGAGCTCGATCCCGCGGACGTCGTCGCGAAGCCGCTCACCATCGTCGGCGACGACCCCCGCGTCGACCTGTTGACGCTCGCCTGGAGCGTCCGCTACGCCGACGCGGCTCCCGGCGTCCGGACGACGGAGATCGACGGCGTGCGAATCCCGTTTGCGGATCTGGACACCCTGATTCGCTCGAAGCAGACCGGCCGGCTCCAGGATCAAGCCGACGTCGAGACGCTCGAGCGCTTGAGGCAGCTGCAACGCTAGCGCCCGTTCACCCGGGCGCGGCCTCGCGCGGATAGCTCGTGTCGCGGATCATGGCCAAGAGATACTCGCCGTAGGGGTTGCCCTTGAGCGGCGCGGCCAGCCGCTCCACCGCCGCCGCGTCGATGAATCCCATGCGATACGCCACTTCTTCCACGGCGCCGATCTTCAGGCCCTGGCGCTGCTCCACCGCCGCCACGTAGGTCGAGGCCTGCAGCAGCGATTCCGGCGTCCCCGTGTCGAGCCACGCGATCCCCCGGCCCAGCGTCACGACGCGTAAGGTGCCGGCCTTCAAGTAGGCGTTGTTCACGTCAGTGATCTCGAGCTCGCCCCGCGCCGACGGTTTCAGGCCGCGCGCGATCTCGAGCACCGTGTTGTCGTAAAAGTACAGGCCGGTGACCGCGTAATGCGACTTGGGCTGGCGCGGCTTCTCCTCGATCGACTCGACGAGTCCAGTCGGATCGAATGTCACGACCCCGTACCGTTGAGGATCGGAAACGTAGTAGGCGAACACCGTCGCGCCTTGGGTGTGCTGGTCTGCCTGCAGCAGCAGCGGTCGCAGCCCGGCGCCGTAGAAGATGTTGTCGCCCAGGACCAGCGCGGCGGGATCGTCGCCCACGAACTCGCGCCCGATGATGAACGCCTGCGCCAGACCCTCGGGCTTGGGCTGCTCGGCGTAGCGCACGTTGAGCCCCAGCCGCGCGCCATCGCCGAACAGCGCGCGAAACCGCGGCACGTCTTGTGGAGTCGAGATCAGCAGCACGTCGCGGATGCCCGCGAGCATCAGCGTCGAAAGCGGATAGTACACGAGCGGCTTGTCGTACACCGGCATCAGCTGCTTCGAGGCGCCGAGCGTGAGCGGGTAGAGGCGCGTGCCGGAGCCGCCGGCGAGGATGATGCCTTTTCGTCTAGTCATCCTCACCCCCTGTCCCCCTCTCCGCCATGCGGAGAGGGGGAATGACGGACGGGCTGAGTTCCCCCTCTCCCGAAAGGGAGAGGGGGACAGGGGGTAAGGCTCATAGTCGTGGGAGTGTATAGGTTACGTCCTTCCCCCGCCACGCCCAGTCCACGAACACCCGCGCTTCGTCCCAGCGGCGCCGCGCTTTCTTCAGTGATCCGCCCAGGAGCCGCACCAACCCCAACGGGAATGCCGCGATGCCCACCGCCGCGACGATCGCGACGTACGCCCGCGCATAGCCCAAGCCGCGATGCTTCACGAAGTATTGATATGTCGCCTGCAGGCCGAGCCGCTTCATCAGGGCCGTGGGCTGCTTGCGGGCGCTGACGCTGTAATGGTGCAATAGCGCCACGCCGCTCAAGTAGCGCAGCCGGCCCAGCGCGCCCAGCCGCTTGCACAGATCCATGTCGTCGAGGTAGAGCGGCACCGACTCATCGAACCCCCCGAGCGCGCGCACCTGCGCGGTGCGGCACAGCATCGCCGCCCCCAGGAGACACTCTACGTCTCGGTCCGTGGTGCCGTCCCATCCTGCGTAGTATTTCCACGCCAGCAGGCGCGCGCGTGGGAAGATCCGCGCCAGCCACGTCAGGTCGCAGAATTCCGTCCACAGGGTGGGCAGCCGGCGCGCGCAGTTCGGCGACATGAACTCGCTCGGCTTGCGCACCCGCGGCCCCACCGCCGCGCGCTCGGGGAATCCGTCCAGGCCCGCCACCAGCTGCTCCAGCGTCCCGCGCCCGAGCTCAGAGTCCGGGTTGAGAAACAGCACGTACTCCCCTCGTGCGAGCGGCAGGGCCTGATTGTTCGCCTTGGGGAATCCGACGTTGGCGTCGTTCGCGATCACCCGGACAGCGGGAAACCGGGCGCGCACCGCCTCCACCGTGCCGTCGGCCGAGGCGTTGTCGACCAGTATGACCTCGTGCGGGACCGAGCGCGTGGCGCGCTCGATCGACTCGAGGCAGGCGAGCAGCTCGCGCACCGTGTTGAAGCTGACAATGATGATGGAGACCACGCGGAGGCCAGAACATGCGGGCTAAGTCACGGACGGTCAAGCTGTTGGTTCGGGTGGCCATCCCCGGGGCCATGCCCCGGGGTTCCTTGGGGGCACGTGCCTTGCTGCGTTTTCCACCACTCATTCGGGGTTGCTGGATGGTGCGTTTGGCGCAATGGGCCCGGTTGCTCACTCCCGGCCGCCAGGGATTGCGGGCCGGGGCGTGGTACACGGTCGTGGGCCGCACCCCCAAGGAGGTGCAGCTGACGGTGCGGGGGCGCACGGTGACCATCGCCCGCTCGCTGGTCGAGCTGCGCGACACGCCGCCCTCCGAGTGGACCGTGGTGCACCCCGCGAATGCACGCGAGTCGTACATGGTGTGCCCCGGGTGCCGCCATCGCGCCCAGCTCCCCGAGCGCCGGTATGACACGGGTCGCTGCCCGCGCTGCAACGTGGCGTTCGCGATCGCGTGGGGCGAGACGCGCGCGCCGTCTCCTGCCGAGGGGCTCAAAGCAGACCGCCGTGCCAGCCGGCGCCGCGCGGGCCACGAGCGCCGTGGCGGGCGTGAGCGTCGCGGCGTCGCGCGCGGCGCCGGGGTGGCGCGCCGCAACGGCGAGCGCCGGGCGCCGCTCGAGCGCAGGAGACGGGCGAGCAGCCGCTGATCCGTGCTATGTTTCCCCACGTGATCCTCACCCCCTGTCCCCCTCTCCCTACGGGAGAGGGGGCACGAAGGTCGGGCGTAGTCGCGCTGCTCCTCTGCGCTGGCGTTGCCGTCGCGGCCCGAGCGCAAGCCCGCCCCTCCTCGCCCGTGCTGGACGCGATGCGCGCCGAGCTGGCGCGCTCGCTCACCACCTTCAAGGGCCAACCCACCGCGCCCTACTTTCTCAGCTACGAGATCACCGAAGCCCACACGCTCGACGTCGCGGGCTCGTTCGGCGCGATCACGCAGCAGAGCGAGCGCCGCCATCGTGCGCTCGACGTGGACCTGCGCGTGGGCGACTACCGCTTCGACAACACTCACCCGCTGCGCGGCGGTTTCCCTGGACGCGGCTTCTCGGGGTTCGGCGGGATGGCGGAGATCCCGGTGGACGACGACCCGACGGCGATCCGGGCGGCCCTGTGGTACGCGACCGACCGCAGGTACAAGCGCGCCGTGGAGCAGCTCACCTGGGTCAAGACCAACGCCGCCGTCGGCGTGGCGGCCGAGGATACCGCGCCCGACTTCTCGGCGGAGCCGCGCGAGACCTTCACCGAGCCGGTGGCCCGCATCGCCGCCGACGCCCGGGCCTGGGAAGAGAAGATCCGGCGCTATACCGCGCCCTTCGCCCGCTACGGCGACATCTACGAAGCCGAGGCCGTCTTCATGGCCGAGGTCGACACGCGCTGGTACGTGAACAGCGAGGGCACGGAGCTCCAGACCTCGCAGCCCATCTATCGGCTGTACATCTCCGCCTTCTCCAAGGCCGACGACGGCATGGAGCTGCCCCGCTACGAATCGTTTTGGGCCTTCACCCCGGAAGGCCTGCCGTCCGATCGCGATGTGCTCGCCGCGGTGCAGAAGATGATCGACGACCTGCACGCGCTGCGGCGGGCGCCGCCGCTCGAGCCGTACACCGGGCCCGCCATCCTCTCCGGCCGGGCCAGCGCGGTGTTCTTCCACGAGGTGTTCGGGCACCGCGTCGAGGGCCATCGCCAGAAGCTCGACATCGAAGGGCAAACGTTCAAAAAGAAGGTGAACGAGGCCGTGCTGCCGCCCGCCTTCTCCGTCTACTTCGACCCCACGCTGCGCCGGCTTGGCGGCACCGAGCTGGCGGGGTTCTATCGCTACGACGACGAAGGTGTGAAGGCGCGCCGCGTGGCGGTGGTCGAGCACGGCATCCTGAAGACCTTCCTCATGGCGCGCTCGCCGATCGAGGGGTTCGCGAGCTCCAATGGACACGGCCGGGCCCAGCTCGGCCTCCCGCCGGTCGCGCGCCAGTCGAACCTGGTGGTCGAGACGACGGAGCCGCACTCCCAGGCCGAGCTCAAGCGCATGCTGATCGACGCAATCAAGCGGGAGAACAAGCCGTACGGCCTGCTGTTCGACGACATCGAGGGCGGCTTCACCATCACCATGCGCGTCATTCCCAACGCGTTCAACGTCATGCCGGTGATGGTGTATCGCGTGTACCCGGACGGCCGCGAGGAGCTGGTGCGCGGCGTGGACTTCATCGGTACGCCGCTCACCACGTTCTCGAAGATCGTCGCCGCGGACGACCACGTCGCCGTGTTCAACGGCATGTGCGGCGCCGAGTCGGGCTGGGTGCCGGTGTCGGCCGTGTCGCCCGCGCTGCTGGTCTCGCAGGTCGAGGTCCAGAAGAAGCTCAAGTCCGGGGAGCGGCCGCCGCTGTTGCCAGCGCCCATCGGTCCGGCCGCGACGCCATGAGATCGGCACTGCTGGCGGGCGCGATGCTGTGGCTCGGCGCGCGCGCCGCGGGGGCGCAGGGGCAGACGGCCCAGGACCCGATGAGCCGCGCCATGCGCGACGAGCTGGCGCGCTCCATGGCCGAGCTGCGGCTCGACACGCTCCCCAAGCCCTACTTCGTCGCCTACCGCATCGACGACATCGAGGCGGCCGACGCCGCCGCGAGTCTGGGCGGCCTGGTGCGCGGCACCGCCACCCGCACCCGGCACCTGCGCGTCGAGCTGCGGGTGGGCGATTACGAGTCCGACAACAGCAATTTCATGGGCATGCCGGGTCCCACCATGAGCATGCTGTCCGGCCTGCGCGGCGGTGCGCTGCTGCCGCTCGACGACCAGTACCAGGAGATCCGGCGCCAGCTGTGGCTCGCCACCGACGGCGCCTACAAGCGGGCGGTGGAGCAGCTGGCGCAGAAGCGCGCCGCGCTCCAGAACCAGACGCGTTCCGAGCGCCTCCCCGACTTCGCCCGGGAGCCTCCCGTCGTGATGAGCGACGTCGTGCCCGCGGCGCCGCTCGACACCGCGGCGGCCACGGCGCTGGTGCGCGCCCTCTCGGCCGCCTTCCGCGCCTTTCCCGAGGTGTACAGCTCCGGGGTGGCGTGGAGCGCCGGCGTGGTGCGCACCCGCTACCTGAACAGCGAGGGCTCGGCGTTCACCCGATCGTCGCCGTGGCTGGTGCTGCGGATTCACGCCGCCACCCAGGCGGCGGACGGCACGCCCGTGAGCGACGCGATCGCGTTCTACGGCGGCACACCCACCGATCTCCCCGCCCGGGACAGATTGCTCGACAGCGTGCGCGCCCTGGCGACGCGCCTCACGCGCCTGCGCCAGACCCCGGTGGCGGAGGTGTACAACGGTCCGGTGCTGTTCGAGGGTGACGCCGCCGGCGAGCTCGTCAATCAGGTGTTCGCGCCGCGGCTCGTCGCCGCACGTCGGCCCATGGCCGCCAATCCCATGATGGAGCAGTTCGCCGCCCGGGCCGAGAGTCCGTTTCTCGATCAGATCGGGGGGCGCGTCCTCCCCACGTTCTTGAGTGTCGTCGACAATCCCACCCTCACGCGCTACGAGGGACACTACATCGGCGGCTACCGCGTGGACGACGACGCCGTGGCGGCGCGCGAGACCCGACTGGTCGACCACGGCATCTTGCAGACGCTGCTCTCCACCCGCGTGCCGGTGCGCGGCATCCGCCACAGCACGGGCAACCGCTGGGGCGTGGGAGGGGTCGTGAGCAACCTCGTCGTGACGGTCGACTCGGGGGTCAGCGACCAGGCCCTGCGGGCGGACCTGCTCAAGCGCGCCGCAGCCCGCGGCCGACCCTACGGCATCGTGGTGCGGCGGCTCGCGAACCCGGCGAGCCTGGCGCTGTCGGATCCGATGGAGCTCCTGGCCGTCATGGGAGACATGGGAGAGGACGCCGACGAGTCGCCGGCGTTGCAGGCGGCAGTGGCCGTGAAGCTGTTTCCCGATGGGCACGAAGAGCCGATCCGCAACGGCGCCGTGTCGGGCGTGACGGCCGCGAGCTTCAAGGACATCGTGGCCGCGTCGCAATCCCGCACCGTGTACACCAGCCCGTTTCAAAGTTTCGGCGGCATGTTCGCGGCGTTCGGCTCGGGCGGGGGCATGAACCTGCAGATGATGAGCGCGGGGCTGGGCTACGCGGCGTCCTACGTCGTGCCGTCGCTCCTGTTCGAGGACGTCACCGTCAAGGGGCCGACCGGCGATCGCCCCAAGCCGCCGTTGTCGAGCCCGCCGTGGGCGGGGGTGTCACCCCGGTGATCCCTCTCCCTCGGTAGTTCCCCCGGTTTGGTCCTCACCCCCTGTCCCCCTCTCCCTTCGGGAGGGGGGGAACTCAGTCCATCCGTCGTTCCCCCTCTCCACATTGTGGAGAGGGGGACAGGGGGTGAGGACCCGAAACGGGGATCAAAGGGGTGAGGACCCTTCGGCGGACATTGGGTGAGCCTACCGCCGCAACGGCATGCCGCACGAGCTATCGGGTGCGACCAGCCCCGGGACGACCGGCGCGAGCGTTCCGCGGCGTGGCTCTCTCAGACACCACGGATCACCCCGACTTCGCAGAGCCGGCCCGGGGGAGGGCGCTCTCACGCGCTTCCGCTCGACCCAGCGCACCCCCGTCACGGCCGCCTCAGCCACGAGGTAGCTCGCCAGCCGTTGGTTGAAATCACCCCAACTCCAGCCCGAGTGGTCCACGAACCGCTCGTAGACCAACGAGCCGAGCACGAAGACGGCGAGCCGCGGCAGCGGCCTGCGCCACGGCGCCGTGACCCAGGGCCCTCGGAGCACCGCGTTGCCGCTCGCGCCCGCGACGACCTCGTCCACCTGCGCCGCGCTCGACCCGGCGGCGCACAGCAACGCGATTGCTATCACCAGGAGGAACCGCAAGACGGGTCGCGGCCGGTGTCGCCCCTCGTCGAAATGAATACGCTGCGGCATGGCTCTGCTCCAGGTTACGACTCCTACGTCGGGTTACCTGGGGACGGCGAGTCGGTTCCTTGCGGCGCGCAGTCCACGGGGCAGAGACGCAACGGTGCCGTGTGATGGGGCGCACCTGAGGAGCACTACCGTCTGCCTTTGATAAACCACTCCTCCCATCCGACTTTATACGTGTCCTTGCAGCGCGGGCAGCGCAGGCTCTGCGGGCTGCCGGCGAGCGGCGCTCGGGTGCGGCACCCCGGGCACACCGCGTACAGCTCACCCGCCCGCACCTCCATGCCGCGCGCCTTGGCCGGCGTGGGCACCAGGGTCCAGGTGTGGGGTCGCACCGACGCGAACTCGAGCGCGCCGCGCGGCAGGCGCACCTCCTGCGCGTCGACCGCGACCACCGCCTCGCGCGACGACAGCTGCACCACGCGGTACCATGCCCCCCGCCGCAACCCTCCTCCGGTGGCGGCGCCTTTGACCCGAGCCCACTGCTGTTCGATCACGGAGCCAGTCGTTCTCGCGGGCCTCTACGATGTCCCATCCGGCTGGCGCGCGTCGTGCGTTACCTCACGCGCCGCCGGTTCACGCGTGTTTGCACAAAGTGTGGGCAACGGTGGGTGGGAATGTGCACGAGATTGTGGAGAACATCTCGCCACGGCGATATTGAGAGCGCGCCCCCAACCGAGGATGGTTCATGACCAGTCGCTCACCTGCCACAGCGGTCCTGCTCTGCGCCGCGCTCGCGGCGCTCCCCCGTGTCGGCCCGGCCCAGACGTTCAAGGTCGCCCGGTTCAGCATCGGCGGCGACGGCGGCACCGACTACCTCACGGCCGAGCCCGGCACCGGGCGGGTGTTCGTGTCGCGCGGCACGCACGTCATGGTGGTCGACGGCGCGACCGGGAAGGTCTTGGGCGACATTCCCGACACGCCGCGCACCCACGGCATCGCGCTCGTGCCCGGGGCGCATCACGGCTTCATCACGAACGGCGGCGACTCGACCGTCACCATGTTCGACCTCGCGAGCCTCGCCGTGATCAAGAAGATCCGCGTGTCCACGGGCGGGCTCGACGGCATCATGTACGACGACTTCTCCGGCCACATCATCCTCACCAATCACAGTCGTCCGATCGGCACCGTGGTCGCGCTCGATCCCGCGGGCGGTGACATCGTCGGCACGGTCGAGCTCGAGGACAACTCGCCCGAAGGGGCGGCGAGCGACGGTAAGGGCAGGATCTTCGTCAACAACGAGGGCAAGAGCACCATCCAGGTGATCGACGACAAGAGCCTGACGGTGGTCGCGTCGTGGCCGCTGGCGCCGTGCGAGGGCCCCACCGGCATCGCCTATGATCGCGCCACCAATCGGATTTTCTCCGGATGCGGCAAGACGTCGGTCGTGGTGGATCCGGCGTCCGGCAAGGTCGTCGCCACGATCGCCAACGGCGACGGCGTCGACGCGCTGGGGTGGGACGCGGCGGAAAAGCTCATTTACATTCCCGCCGGCCGCGACAGCAACGTCACCGTGGTGCACGAGGATGCTCCCGACCGCTACCACGTGCTCGCTACCGTGACCACGATGCGGGGGGCCAAGACCATCACGGTGGATCCGGTGAAACACGTGGCGTATCTATTTCAGCCCGAGTACGGGCCGCCGCCGCCCGGGTCACCCGCGCCGGCGCCCGGCAGCCGGGGGCCGCGCGGCCCGGTGATCGCGGCGTGGTTTTTCGCGATCAGTCACTAGAGCGCTAGAGCGCTCGTCGGGTCCTCACCCCCTGTCCCCCTCTCGGGAGAGGGGGGACGACGGACGGACTGAGTTTCCCCTCTCCCGCAGGGAGAGGGGATCAAAGGGGTGAGGACTGAGTTGTGGAGAAGGGGATTGGGCGGCGAGACCCCTACAGCCCCGCCCGCACCCCCGCCGCGAGCGGCCACAGCGTCGCCACGTGGCCGAGATTCGTGTCCCGCATCCAGTGCCGCTCGAGCCGCAGCTCCAGTGTCACGCTGGGCGACACGGCTACGTCCACCCCGCCGCCCGCGGACCAGAACCCGTTCGTGTGATAGAACGTCCCCCCCCCGTCCGCGCTCTTCAGGCGATACGCGCCGCCACCCAGCGCCAGCACCGGGCTCACCACGCCACGCGGCACCAGCGACAGCTCGGCGCGCCCGTATCCCTCGAACAGCACTAGCGACGCGCTCCCGGCGGTCCGCTCGGCGCTGAGCGAGCCCGCCGCCGCGCCGGCAGCGAGTGACAGGCCCGGGACCACGGTACGCCGCCCGAACACGCTCCAGTCCACGCCCGACACGCTCGTGAGGTTGGGCAGTGCCAGCCAGGGGTCGTTCGAGCCCAGCCAGGCCGAGCGCGCGCCGATCGCCCACGCGCTGGGCGGTCCACCGCTCAGTGCCACGTTGACGCTCACGCGCGACCGCACGCCCGAGCCCGAAAGGTCGAGCTCACCGGTCCCGGTCCTGCGGGGCGCCAACGTCACGACCGCGGCCGACTCGGCCATCACGGCGGAGCGCAGCTCCACGACCCGGCCGGTGGTCGTGGCCGCGAAGGCGTCCAGCGGCGTGCGGTTGCCGTGTGCGTCGCGCGCCGTCACCCGCAACACGACCGTGTCGCGCGACGCGAGCGTCAGCTGCCCGCTGAGCGGCGTGCCGCCCCGCTCCAGCACCAGGTCGCGCGCCAGTCCGGGATCGGCGTACATCGTCGCCGTGCGCGTGAGCGGTCCCACCTTCGCGGTCACGACGACAGGACCGGCGTGCTCACCCAGCGTCACGTGCACCTGCACCTTACCGGTGCGGTCGGTCGTCGCCACCGCGGGATCGACGGTGCCGCCGCTCGCGGTGAGCGTGACCATCTGTCCCACGAACGGCGCGCCCGTGGTGTCCCGCACCTCCAGCAGCAGCGGTACCGGAAGCGCGGCGCCGGCGGTGCCGTGCAGATCCAGGCCTTGCGTGAACCGCGTGAGGCCGTCCGACACGACAGGGCGGGGCGGGGGCGGCGGCGCGGGGACGGGTGTCGTGATGAAATCGATCCGCGTGGTGGGCCCGAGCGGCGGACCGTTCGGCATCGCGACCGTGAGCCGGTACGTCCCTGGGGTGTTGCCCGCGAGCACGTGGAAGGTGGCGACGCCGCGCCAGTCGGTGATGGCGACGGGATCCTGCGTGGCGCCGCCCGGGATCGCGCTGGCACCGCGCAGCAGCAGCTCGACGCCGGGCTGGGGGTCGGCGCCGCGGTACAGCTGCACTGGGACGTCGGCCGCCGTACCGGTAGGCGCCGCGATCTGCTGGCTCACGATCACCCGCAATGGGGCGACCAGCGGGCGCGGGGGACGCGCCACGGGCGCCCGCTCGGCGGGCGCGGCGGGGGGGGCCGGGGCCGGGGCGGGGGCGGGGGCCGGGGCGGGAGCGCTGGGACGCACCGCGGCGCGCGCGCGCAGGCACTGGTCGATGGCGGCGAGCAGCACGTCGTCGGCGCCGGCGGCGCGCAGATCAGCGCGATCGCGCTCCGATGGGCGAAACGTGACGCAGTTGCGGCGCACCAGCGCCGTCACGTCGGCCCGCGAGCGCGTCTTGGTGGCGAGCAGCCGCACCAGCTCGGCCTTGCGCAACGGCTGCGTTCCCTGCTGGAAGACGATCCCCAGCGCCGCGACGAGGACGAGCGTCACGGTCGCGGGCAGCCCGAGCGCTCGAAGTCGGCCTCCACCTGGTCCACGTCCGCGGCCAGGCTATCTCCCCCCGCCGCCGCCGGCGCCGCCAGGGTATAGTGCAGCCACGCTTCGTCCACCGCGGTGAGCCCGCGTGCCAGGTCCGCGCACGCGGTGCGTCGCGCGGCGAACAAGCTCGCCTGCTCGCGGTACCCGGCGATCGCCTGGCGCACGGAGTCGGCGGCGCTCGCCTGGGGCGAGGAGGCCGACGCGGCCGCCTGCGGCAGGGGCGACTCGGTCGCCTGCGACGGTCCCAGTCCCAGCCGCACCCCCAGCGCCACGGCGCCCGTCACCGCCGCGAGCGCGAGTAGCCACCAGCGCCACGCGCCGCTTCCCTCACGGCGCGGCCCACGCCACGCGGGGTCGTCGTACTCGTCGGGCTCGACGATCGGGATGAACCGGCCCGCGCCGGACGGCCGCCCCGACGGCGTCACCCGTGGCGGGCGTGCCGGCTCGGACCGCACCCGCCACACGGCCGGGTCGGGCGACCAGTAGTTGCTCCACGTGACGCGCGGCTGCTTCCAGCCGTCGCGGAAGTTCTCGGCGTCGAGCAGCTCGTAGAACGGCAGGTACGGCGCGGGGGAGCCGGGCTCTCCCGCCGGCCGGAAGCAGCCGCCCCGCGCACCGCTCGGCCGGATCGTCATGAGCAGCACGACCTGCCACGGGCCCGGGAAATGGCGTACGTGCGCCAGGTGATCGTCGGCGGAGATCTTGAGCACCCCGGTCGGATCGCTCCGATACCAGCCCACCACCACGCCGTCTTCGGGAGGCAGCATGCGCTGCGCCGCCGCGAGCGCCTGCGCTACCACCCGCTCGCTGGCGCCGTCCACGATCATCTGGGGCACCCGCACCGCGCCGTGCACGATCACGTACGGCATCCCCGTCTCGGGCGTCTCGAACACCCGTCCGACCAGAAAGCCGAGCAGCGCCTCGTGCGGCGCCGAGACCAAGTGGTCTTCGACCGCGGCGAGAGCGCGCTGCGCGATAAAGATGAGACTAGGGTCGTCGTCTGGGCGGGCCAGCTCCTGCACGGCCGGTCGCCACAGCACCGACTGGTCGGTGGGGAGGGGTTGGCGTGGGAAGCGCGCTCCCCCCGCCCCGGAAGAGTCCCCCGCGGTCGAGCCCGCGAAGGGGCCGTTAGTGGTCATGGTCGTCCCCCTGGCATACCCGGTACCAGAGTGTGCATGGCGTGGCCGCAGCACAAGGTGGGGCACGTGAGGCCGGAACGGTGCAGCGATGTGGCGGTGATGCTACAGTCGCAAGCGCGACAATGACTTGCGCGCGGTTAGTCCTTCCCCCATTGATGCTCCTGCCCTTCGTTCCCCCCTCCACACGGTGGAGAGAGTGACAGGGAGCGAGGACGGCATGGTCGCGGTGCCGGCCGCGCCACTGTGAACACTTGAGAGCTGCTTGACCGCCGCCGGGCATCCTCGGGCCCTACCTCGAAGGAGGTCACGATGACAGACCGCTTGACCAGTTGGTCCGCCGCGCTGGTGCTCGTTGCCGTGCTCAGCGCCTGCAAGGATTCGACGACGACCCCCGCGGCCCAGGCGAACGGCCCCCGGCCGAGCTTCGCGACGGCGAGCGACACGCTGCCCGGCGGCGGGGGAGGGCCGGGCAACCAGACGCATTTCATTTCCAACGGCGACTTCGGGTCTACCAACTGGTTTTCGAGCGACCCGAGCGGGGGGTTCACGTTCGGAGAGCTGAGCGTGAACCGCGGCGGCTCGGTGACCAACCCTCAAGCCTTCCTCTTCTACTTCATCGAGCAGTGCAACGCCTTCGGCTGCACCTTCTCGGAAGGCAGCGGCCAGATCCCGGCGGGCGACGTCGCGGGGGGCGGCAAAGCGCTACACCTGAGCACGAATACCAGCGGCAATCCCAACTTCTTCACCTTCGGGTCCCCCGGCGTGATCACCGTAGACTGGGCCGCCAACGGCCTGTTCACCCAGCGCTTCAGCGGGACGTCGCAGGTGACCTTCCCCGGGTTCCTCCAGCACTCGAGCGGCGTCTCGACGGCTGCCTCGGCCAACGCGTCCGGGAGCGTCGTGGGAATCGTGATCTCGCCCGGCGCGAGCGGCAACATCGGCACGAATCAGAACGTCATCATCGACGTCTCACACTAGGAGCCCCGCCATGAAGCGCGTCACCTACGCTTTCCCCCTGCTCCTGGCCCTCGCTGCGGCGTGCCGGGAGCAGGGCGCCGTGCCGACGGCCGGCCGCCCGCTGTTCGCAGCGGCGCCTGCCGCCTGTCCGACCCCGGCCACGGTCACCGTGCGCGACGAGGCGGGGCTGCGTGCCGCCATCGCGGCCGCGACGCCCGGCACCGTCATCGGCATCCAGGGCATGATCGGCCTCGCCCAGGACGACACCATTCGGACCGCCGGTGTCACGCTCACCTGCGCCACGCCCGGGTCCGGCCTGTTCGCCGTGCCGGGTGGCGGCGCGGCGGACATGCTGACCGTGGACGCGAGGAAGGTCAGCGTGGACCACCTGGTGCTCGACGCCAGCCAGGCGATCGACGGCCCGTATGTTTCGGAGAACGATGGCGTGACGGCATTCGCGGAGAGTACCACGTTCACCAACAACACCGTGACGTGCCCGCCCGACGGCGTCTGCGCGTTTATCGCGGGGGGTATCGGTGCCGTGGTGAGCGACAACGCCTTCCAGGCGCTCGGGCCGTTCACGGGCATCCAGCTTCAGACGAATGGCGCCGTCGGCGAAATCCGCATCGATGGCGTGCGCGTAGAGCGGAACACCCTCGTGACCACCGCGCCGTCCACCGGCGGGCGCCAGGGAGCAATCCGTCCGTTCGATGCAGCGAACGCCGTGATCGCCGACAACACGGCCATCGGGCCGTGGCGCGCCGGCGTGAGCGCCACCCGGCTCGCGAACTCTCGCGTCTCGGGTAACACGATCCAGGGGGCAGCCCTCTTCGGTATCCAGACATCGCCACAGGCGGTATTGCCGGTGCTCAACAACCTGTTCAGCAACAACCGGGTCAGCGGCGCCGGGATCGCGGGCGTGTTCGTGCGGCTCGCCTGCGGCAACACGTTCGTCGGGAACAACCTGCAGGGCAACCCGGGGAACCTCGGCCTCGTGTTCGACGTCACGAGCGGCGCCAACAGCTATGCCGGCGACCGCATCGTCGTGGTGGACAACGGCGCGTTCGATTGCAACGGCGACGGCGTGAATGATCCCAACATCATCTCCGGTCCAGGCATGGCGCGCCACGGGCTCGGCGTGGGCGTGGGTGAAGCTGTCGGCGGCGCGCCGCACACGGTGCACGGGATCGTCGTGAAGTAAAACAACGGAGGCAGTCATGCGCAGTGGAATCTTGATGTCTCGACTCACGTCCATCCTCGCTGTCGCACTCCTGTTCGGCGCGTGCCGCGAGACCACGGCGCCGGTGGCGCCGGCGCTCGACGGGCCTCAGTTGAGCCGGTCCCCGGGAGAGGGGCTTCATGGCGCAATCGTCTTCCACAGCGACCGCGCTGGCACCTTCGATATCTTCGTCGTGAACGCGGACGGGAGTGGAGTGACCCAACTCACGAATACCACCGGTCAGGATTTCGATCCCTTCTGGTCGCCCAGCGGCCAGCGGATCGCCTTCAACAGGATTGACGGTGGCACCTTCCAGATCCTCGTCATGAGCGCGGACGGGAGTGAAGTGACCCAGCTCGCCAGCAACGGTTTCGCGAAGGCCTGGTCACCCGACGGCAGGCGGATCGCGTTCGTGAGTAATCGCAATGGTAACGATGACGTCTTCATCATGAACGCGGACGGGAGCGGAGTGGTCCAGCTCACGGACAACCCCGCCGTCGATGACCCGACGGCCTGGTCGCCCGACGGCAAGCAGATCTTGTTCCGGAGCGACCGCGATGGCAACAGCGAGCTCTACGTCATGAACGCGGACGGCACGGGCGTCACGGACCTCACCAACAACCCCGCCAGTGACGAGGGCGATCATGCGGGCTGGTCGCCCGACGGCAGGCGGATCGTGTTCTCGAGCGACCGCGACGGCGGCCACCTCCACATCTTCGTCATGAACGCCGACGGGACCGGGGTCACCCAGCTCAGCTCTGGTGACTTCACCGACGACGACCCCGCCTGGTCACCCGACGGGAAGCAGATTGCGTTCCAGAGCACCCGCGATGGGCACGAGGAGATCTACATCATAAACGCCGACGGGACCGGCCCGACCCGGCTGACCTTCACCGAGAGTGCCTTCAGCGCTGTTCCCGGCTGGCGGGCTAGGCCTCTGCCCTAAGGCCCGCGCGGCGGAGCGTTGCGCCGGCTTGGGCTCGCAGGGGCGGGCATTGGAACCGGCTGCACGTTCTTCAGGTAGGGGTTCTCGATCCGCACCTTGGGCAGCGCTTCGCGGCTGCGCGTCGAGCGATGTGGGTGATCGAGCACGTGCAGGCAGTACATGTGCTTGATCCAGTCGGCCCGGCGGAACACCCGGGAATTCTCGAGGAAGCGGTACGCCTCGATCTGGCGCAGCTGGTGCGCCCGATTGAACTCCTCGATCGCGAGCAGCTCGCCGCAGGCACTCGTATGTCGCTCGTCGTTGATGTCGTCGAAGAACATGATCGTGACGGGCAAATACTTCTCGGGATGCGCGGTCAGCAGTCGCAGCGCGGAGACCGTCGAGGAATAGTAGTCCACGTCGACCGACACGTAGCCGATCGGCTCCCGGGGCGACAACGAGCGTATGAACGGGCCGACCGTATCGGACAGGTCGCCGAGCACGAGCTGCGCGTTGGCGGGAAGCGCCTTGCGGAGCGCCACGACGTCCATCCCGCACTCGCCCTGCTGATACAGATCGGGATGGTCCCGGTAGTCCGTGGGGGCCGGCATCCCCTGGCCGGTGTCGAACCCGTACAGGCTGAACTGGACCCCGGTCATCCGCGTCACGCGCCGGGCGATCTCCGCCATGTTCATCAGGCCGGCGCCCGCCGCCACCCCGAATTCCACCACCGACACCCGGCGAATGCCGAGTGTCTTCGCGTGGTCGGCGGCCTTGAGGATGCCGTAGGCGTTCCATTGTCGCACGACGAGATCGAACGCGATCTTGGCGCGGTACGAGCCGAGGGCCCAGACGAGCAAGGACAAGCAGTTCAGGTGGAGCGGCTCGGTGAGCCGCTCGCGCAAAATTCTCTCCCAGACGTCTTTGTGCTGCAGCTTCTGGAGCAGGTATCCCATGGCCCGCGACGTGTCGAGTGGACGGGTGAAGCTACATAAGGTGAAGTACATCAGATGGCAATACGGCGCGCCCGGTGCCGGCCGTTGCGGGGCACGACGGGGTGAGGATTGCCGCAGGCGCGCAGGATCTGCTTCTTGGCGCCCGGTGTGGCCCCGCCGCCACATGCCACCGCTTGCGGCGTCTCACACCGGCTCACATCATCTCCCCGACTGCCCGCGCAACCCTTCGTCACAAGGAACCACCGATGACCCGCTCGTTCCTGCTTCGCGTCACTCCGGCGCTGACATTGTGTCTGCTTCCCGCTTCCCGCTTCCCACTTCCCGCTCCCGCCGTCGTCGAGTATCCGCTGCCGCGCCCCAAAGCGTTCCCGCACGACCCCGCCGTCGGCGCGGACGGGATCGTGTGGTACACCGACCAGGCGAACAGCTTCATCGGCCGGCTCGATCCGGCGACGGGCAAGGTGACCGACTACGCCACGCCGACCCCCGTCTCAGGGCCGCACGGGATCGTCGTCGCGCCCCCGCCGGACGGCGGCGTGTGGTACACCGCCAACTTCAAAGGCCGCCTGGGCCGGCTCGACCCCGCCACGGGAGCGATCAAGGAGTATCCGCTCCCCGCCGCGGCGACTGACCCGCACACGCCGCTCTATCATGCGGGCAAGGTCTGGTTCACCGCCCAGGGCGCGAATCTCTACGGCGTGCTCGACCCCGCGACGGGGGAGGCCAAGCTGTTCCCCGTGCCGACCCCGCGCGCCCACCCGTACGGCCTGGTCGCCAGTCCGCGCGACGGCTCGATCTGGATAGCGCTGTTCGGCACTAACCAGATCGGCCGCATCGATCCCGCAGACGGCTCGCTGAGAATCTTTCCGCTGCCCGCAGCGAACGCCCGGCCGCGCCGCCTCATCGTCGATGCCCAGGGCATCGTGTGGTACTCGGACTACGCGCGCGGGCATTTGGGCCGGCTCGATCCCGCCACGGGCCAGGTGCGCGACTTCGCGTGCCCGGGCGGCGACGGCAGCCAGCCCTACGGCATCGCCATCGGCACCGACGGGCGCATCTGGTACGACGAGTCGGGCACGGACGACCTCGTCGCCTTCGATCCGGCCAGCGAGCGCGCCGAGACGGTGAAGATCCCCACGCCGGGCTCGGTGGTGCGCAACATGGCGGTGGACTCGACGCGGCGGCGACTGTGGCTGGCGCTGTCGGGTGTGCAGAAGCTGGGGAGGGTTGATCTCAAATGACCCACGGGGCCATGCCCCGGGGTTCACGGGCCATCCCCCTGTGGACCCCGGGCTTGCGCCCGGGGTCAGTCCTGATCCCAGGACTCACGGACTCCCGACGCGGCGCCCCCGAGGGGTTACACCAGCTCCCGCACCAGCCCCGCCAGCCGATCCCCCAGGCTCTCGAGCTGCCGCATGCAGCGGCGGGAGGTGCGGACGAACGCCGTCCGCGCCGTGAAATAGGTCGTGACGAGCCACAGCGGGATGATCGCCGCGAAGACGGCGCCGGCCAAATGGAACGCACCGACCCCGATCCCGATGATCGGTCCCATGCCGCCCCCACCCATGCCGCCGCCGATGCCGCCGAAGATCCCCCTGATCAAGGGCGCGAGGTTCTCCTGGATCGTGATGCGCGTACGGCCCGCGCGCACCGATACGACGATCTCCAGCTGGCGGCTCGTCGAGCCCGGCGTCGCGACCCAGGAGAACGACCGGCCCAGCTGGCTCACCTGTCCCACATTCTTGAGGACGCGCCGCACCTCGTCCACCACGGCAGCATACTCGCTGTCGGGCAGCTCGCCCTCGACCACGCGCTCGATCAGGATCGACGTCGGTCCCCCGATGGCCCGGTTCCAGCGGGCCGGCTCGGCGACGGCGGGCGGAGTCGCGCTCGTGGTCCGGAGCGACGCGGCCGCCTGGCGCACCACCTCCGGGCCCACGCCCACGTCGGCCGCGAGCGCCTCGACGCCGCCGATGGTCATCGCGCCGCCGGTCGTGTTCGCCTCGAGCTCGGTGGCCCGCTTCACGATCTCCTGCACCTCACCATCCGAGTAGCGGCGCCGCGGCGGCCCCGCGCCGTTCAGCTCCGCGATCAACGCGGTCGGCGTCGCGGTGCGCTGGTCGTGCCGCACGGCGAGGCCGCGCACCAGCGCCGCCTCGATGCGCGAGCCTACCGCTGTGAGTCGAGTGCGGTGCGCCGGCGCCGCCGCGGTGAACCGGCCCTGGCGCACCGCGTCTTCCGTGGGCCAGCGACCGGGCGGCTCGCCTACCAGCATCTCGTAGATCACGGTCGCCAGGCTGTACACGTCGGTGCGCTCGTCCAGATCGGTGAGACCCGCCGCCTGCTCCGGACTCATGTAGCCGGGCGTGCCCACCGGAAACCCGGTGCGCGTCAAGTTGGCGCCGCCAGCCGTACTGATCGCTTTGGCGATGCCGAAGTCGGCCACGACGGGGTGTCCTTGCGAGAACAACACGTTCTCGGGCTTCACGTCGCGATGATAGATCCCCATGCGGTGCGCGTAGGACAGCGCGTCCGCCACGGGCGACGCGATCGCCAGCGATTCCGCCACTGCGAGGCCGCCCCCTCGCCCTTCTTGCAACCGCTGGCGCAGCGAGCCGCCCGCGATGTATGGCATGACATAGTAGAGGAACCCGCCGGCCTCGCCCGAATCGTGCAGCGCGAGGATGTGGGGATGGGTGAGCCCAGCGGCGATCTGAATCTCTTTCAGGAACCGCTCCACGCCGAGGAAGGCAGCGAGGCCGGGGAGCAGCACCTTGATCGCGACCTCGCGGCGGTGCTTGTGGTCGTAGGCGAGATACACCGTCGCCATGCCGCCGCGCCCCAGCACCCGGCGCAGCTCGTAGCGCGCGGCGAGGGCGGCTTGGAGGTCAGGGGGAAGGTCCGATGGCACGGGCACGAATATATGGAGGGCTGGGGCCGTTGCTTCGGGGTTTCATCGCGAGTCCCTCACCCCTGACCCCTGACCCCTTACCCCTGA
>Ga0209056_10002291_pt1 | contig 20748 bp, 17 predicted proteins | sample GraSoiAngelo_114_FD_185876 | JGI IMG/M metagenome (GOLD analysis project Ga0209056, IMG submission 185876) | Grasslands soil microbial communities from the Angelo Coastal Reserve, California, USA - 14_0903_13_40cm (SPAdes) (version 2) | ecosystem: Environmental > Terrestrial > Soil > Grasslands...
AGGAAGTAGTCGAGCTCTCCCCAGTCCACATCGCGCAGGAATTGCTGGATCGCCTTCATGATGATCGGCCCGCGCCAGATGGCGGGCGCATCGCGCTCGACGATCAGCCCCAGCGACATCAGCTTCACGCCGTGGGCCTCGAGCGGCTGAATCCTGCCGCCCCGCACCTCCGGCTTGCGATCGACGCCCATCATGCGCGGGATGTTGGGCCCGTAGATGTCGGCGTCCATGAGGCCCACCCGGTGCCCCGCGCGCGCCAACGCGACCGCGACGTTGGCGGACACGGTCGACTTGCCGACGCCGCCCTTACCGGACGAGATCGCCAGAACTTTGCCGAGGTGCGGCAGCTCGACGGGAGTCGAGGGGGGAGGGACGCTGGCAGGGCCGGTGCGCGGTGCGCCGGCCGCGGTGGCGCCCGCCGCGGCGCTCGCATCGGTCACGTTCACCCGCACCGCCGTCACTCCCGGTACGCCCTGCACCACCTTGCGGACCTCGCGGGCGAGCGAGCCGGGATCGTCGCGGCCGAGCAGGAAGGTGAAGCTGACCGTGCCGCGGTCGTCCACGGCGAGGTCCTTGACCATGCCGGCCGCCAGCACGTCGCCGCCGCGGCGCGGGTTCTTGAGCTGGGATAGGGCGCGCTCGACGCGCGCCTGCAGAGTCTCGGACGCTGGCACTGGAGAAAGGTAGAGGGATGTGCGGCGGGCGTGCAACGAGCCGGCAACGGGCACGGGGATTGCAGGATTTTGCACCGGCCAAACCGCGCACTCCATGTCGGACGATCGGCATCCCGTTCGCCGCGTCTCGGTGGCGCAGTGGACGACCTATCTGTTGCTCGCCTGCCTCGTGCTCGAAGCCGGCTCGATGGCGTCTCGCCTGTCGGAGCGCGCGCTCATCGCTCCCGCGGTCGCCGACGCGCAACCGTTGCCCGCCGACGTCGCCGCCAGCGACGCGCGCTGGCGGGCCGACGCCGAGCAGCGGGCCGACGCGCGATCCCGCACGATCGACGCGCTCAACCTGGTGGCCTTCGCGTGCACGGCGGTGCTGTGGCTCGTGTGGCTGTACCGCGCCTACACGAATCTCGTGTTCGTCGGGTCGAAGCGGGTGCGCTTCAGCCCCACCTGGGCCGTGGGATACTGGTTCATTCCGTTCGTCAACGTGGTGCGCGCCTACCAGGTCATGAAGGACCTCTGGCTGCGCAGCGACTCGCGCAACGACCGCGACGGGTACGACGACCTGCCCGCCCCCGTGTTGCTGCGCGGCTGGTGGGGCATGTCGGTGGCCTGGGCCGTACTCGAGCCCGTGTTCACGCGTCTGGCCCGCGACGCCCGCACCGTCGAGCAGCTGAGCGACGCCACCCACGTCGGGATCGCCGTCGGCGCCGTAGGCATCGTGGCGACCGTGCTCGCCATCCGGGTCGTGCGCGAGATCGACCGCCGGCAGCGCTTGTTCGACTGAGACGTCAGGCCCCACCGGGGCGCCGCTGGCGCATCTCCTCGACATTGCGATCGAACGTCTTCTGCTGGTCCGGCGTCAGGACCGCGCGGAGGTCGTCCCGCTCGCGCTGGAACAGGGCGCGGATCTTCTCGCGTGTCGCGGAGTCCGGCGGCGCGCCCGGCGTGAAGGACGGCCGCTCGCTTCTGTAGCGCGCCTGGATCGAGTCGACTTTCGCCTGCTGCGCCGGCGTGAGTGTGATGTCCTTGAAGAGCAGCTCCATGCGGCGGGCCCCGCCGCGCATCGGCGTCTGGGCCTGTACGGCGGTGGCGGCGAGCGCCAACAGGGCGCTCAGTAGCAATGCATGCAGTCTCATAGCTCCTCCCGATGGAGTCCAGGTCGTCGGTGTCATTGAGAGACTACGGCTGAGGAGCCCCGTGCGCTGGGGTTGACGCTCCGGGGACGCCGTGACAGGGTTCCAGCGTGACGCTGCGCCGCGTCGTCGCTCCCGCCCTGTGGGCCCTGCGTACTTACCGGGGATCGGCCCTCCTCATTTCCGCAACGGCGGCCGTCGGCCTCGCAGCCCTGCTCCCCGTCACATCGCTGGTACCCCCGCCCGGGGTCGACGTCTCCACTAGCCTCCGCGTCGCAGCCTGGCGCGGGGGCACTCTAGGGATGCGCTGGAGCAGCCTCGCGTGGGGCCCCGGGGCCACAGACCGAGCGGCACTCGAGATCCTCTTCCGCTTGCTGCTCGGCGTCGCCACGGGTGTGCTGGCCGTGGCCGCCCTGACGATCGTCTCCCTCTCGGCCGCCCGCGCTGCGGGGCGAAGCCAGGATGTGAAACTGCATCGGGCGGTTGGCGCGTCACGGCGCGCGGTACTGGGCGCCGCACTCGTCGAGGGGGCGATGATCGCGTGTATCGCCCTGGTCGTCGGCGCAGTCCTAGGAGCGTTCGCTCTACGCGCCGTAATTGCCGCTTGGCCCGAGACGATCGGGCCGACGTCGCAGGCAACGAACCTGCTGACCATCGTCGCGACCTTCTCCGGCGTCGTGCTCGGCGCTCTCGCACCGCTCGCCCTCCCCTCCCGCACGTCGCCGCTCCCCGGCGCTACCGGGAAACCGCTCCGCCTGGGCGTCCCGGCCATCCAGCTCGGATTGAGCCTGACCGTGCTGACCGCCGCGGCACTGCTCGACCGAGAGGCCGGTCGACTGGTCACGTCGGGCGGACCCACGTCCGATGTCGGGGAGTTGTATCAGATCACCGCGGCACCGTCCCCGCCGGCGAGGCGGGCGGCGCAATACACGGCGCTGCTCCAGCGCCTGACGGACCGGCGTACCTTCGATTCGGTGAGCCTTATGAGCCCCGGAGCCATCCTGGGATCCGGAATCGTGGACCTTGTGACGACGGATTGCGGGAATTGCACGCAGGGAGGAATCTCGCTGCCGCTGCAGCCGGTGATGGCGACGCACTATCTCGTTAGCGCCGACACGTTCCGCACGATGGGCCTGGTTGTGTCTGCAGGCCGTGGAATCACCACTGGCGACGGATGGAGGGCACCGCGCGTCGCCGTCGTCAGTCGCTCGCTCGCCGCGCATCACTTCCAGCACGGAGAGGCAGCCGGGCGGCAAATCCTCGTGGGTGGCGAGCGACGCGACTGGTACCGGGTGGTCGGTGTCGTCGAGGATCAACGGCCGGTCGGATTCGGCGCGGGGCTGCAACCGTCGGACGCGGTGTACCTGAGCGTGTTGCAGCATCCCGCGCCCACGGTGGACCTTCTGGTGCGGGCGCCCCGTGACGCCGGGCGAGCCATCGCCCTGTCGCACGACTTGCGGGACGCGCTCGGCACAACCGACGTGAGCGTAGTGCGAATCGATTTTCGCACGTTCCTGGTCAAGCAAGCCGCACCGCTGGTCTGGTTCGGGCGCATGCTCGGTGTCGAGGGCTGGGTGATCCTCGTGCTGGCGACGGTCGGGACCTTCGTTGTGATGCAGCTGTGGGTCACGTCGCTCCTGCTGGAGCTCGGCGTGCACCGCGCCGTGGGTGCGCGGCAAACGCACATTCTCCGGTTCGTGCTGGCGCGCGCGGCGGGCGTCGCGCTGGTCGGGGTGGCAATCGGCTTGGGGGCGGGTCTCGTCGTCTGGGGCACCCTGGCGTCCGTCGCCGCGGGGCTCCCCCCATGGGACCCGGCTGCGGCCGTGCGCTTTGTCCCCCTCCTGGTGGGCGCGACGCTCGGCGGCGCCCTCTTGCCTGCGTGGCGGGCAACGCACTCCACGCCTACGAGCCTGCTGGCGAGCGGTGCGGGCTGACCTCGAGCCTATAGCAGGGCGTTCTTCAGCAGCTGGATGTAGATCCGCACAGCATTCGCGTACGCCTGCACCCCAACTCGCTCATCCGTCCCGTGCACCCGGCGTAGATCGTCTTTCCCAATGGCGGCTCCCGCGAACCGGAGTACGTTGTGGGTGAGCCGGGCGTAGTGGCGCGAATCGGTCGCCCCCACCACGAGCCAGGGTGTCACCACCGTCTCAGGAACGACTTCTCGGACCGTGCGTGCCAGATCCTGAAACGGCGCGGCATCCGCGCTCGCGACCTCCGATGGGTTGCTCACGGTCTCCGCGAGCGCTCGCACGCCGACGCGCGGATTGTCGACGACCCTCTGCACATGCTCGAGTACGCCCCCCACGCTGTCGCCCGGGAGGACGCGGAAATTCACGAGGGCGCGCGCCGTCGACGGCAGCACGTTCTCCTTCACCCCCGCCTGGAGCACTGTGGGCGCCGTGGTCGTACGGAGCATTGCGTTCCCGTACGCCGTGGCGCCGAACTGCGCGGCGAGGATGCCGCCAAGCAGCCAGCGGTTGGCCATGACGAGCCGGGGGCCGAACGGCATCTCCGGGCCGATGTAGTCGAACATCGCGGCCGTCGGGCCGCGGATGGCGCGTGGCATTTGTTGGTGCTCGAGCCTCGTGAGCGCAGCCGCGAGCATGCCGACCGCCGTCTCCGTCGGCGGCATCGAGGAGTGGCCGCCTTCCGCCTGCGCCGTGAGCTCGACCGTCACGTACCCCTTCTCGGCGATGCCGACGAGCGCCACCGGGACTGCGATACCGGCGATGAACCCCGTAGCGAGCCCGCCTCCTTCGTCCAGCACGAATTCGGGGTGCACGTTGCGCGCGGCCAGGAGCTCCGCGATACGGGCGGCGCCGCGGCGACCGCCCACCTCCTCGTCGTACCCGAAGGCGAGGTACAGCGTGCGGCGGAGCTTAGCGCCCGCGGCGACGAGATGCTCGACCGCTTCGAGCAACCCCACAAGGCTGCCCTTGTCGTCGAGCGCGCCGCGCCCCCACACGTACCCCCCCGCAATCCGTCCTTCGAACGGCGGCTCGGTCCAGCGGCCTTCCGTCCCGGGCTCGATTGGAACGACATCCTGGTGGGCGAGCAGGACCACCGGCGCGAGTCCCGGGTCGGAGCCGGTCCACTCGTACAGCAGGCCGTAGCCGTTCACTTTCGTGAGCTTGAGGGCGGCGTGCAGTTTCGGGAAGGAATCCCGGAGGTAGCGGTGCAAGCCCTCGAACTCGCGCGCGTCGAACTGATTCGAGTCCTGGAACGAGATCGTCTTGAAGCGCAACGCGCCGGCGAGCCGGCGCGCCAGAGCGGCCGTGTCGAGCGGCTCGACGGCCACCGGGGCCACCTGGGGCTGGCGCGAGCGGAACGTGACCGTGCGCTCGAGCGTGACCGCCGCGAGCACGACGAGAACCAGGGCCAACACCAGGAGAACGCGCTTCATGGAGCACCGGGCGAGGAAAGAGGTGGACAAGGCGGCGGCGCGCTACACGACGGGTCGCCACAAGAAGAAGCCCACTGCCAGCAGCGCCTGACCTGCCGCGAACGCGCCGGCCAACCACGCCACGCGCCGTCGTGGCACGACCAACGCAAGCCAAAAGAATAGAGGGAACAGGACCGATGTAAACCGTCCGAGCGAGATGAAGAGGTGAGCCGCCACCGGCGGGAAGATGTTGATGGCGATCCACAATCCGTACGCGACGCCGAGGCGTCGGACGACCGGCACGATCGACGCGGCTGCCCAGAAAAACGCCGCGATGTCGCCGGCGTAGACCATCACTTCGCTCACCTTCAGCCGGAGGTCCTCGGCTGTGCGAACCGGGTCCGGCGCAGGACCGCGGCCCAACAACGGCATTCCCCAGGCGGCCTGGCCGTGCATCCACGCCAGGGCGTCGCCGAACCGCACGGAGAGATACGCCGAGAAGATTGCGACGCCCGCGAGCGGCGCCAGCGCGGCGATGACCGCCGCGACACGCCGCCTCTCGTTTGAGGCGTCTGACGGCGTGGTCGTGGCCAGCCACAGCAATGGGAGCGCCAGCCAGAACCCGTTGGGACGGGTGAGCCCCGCCGCGCAGCCGGCCAGCGCCGCGAGCAGCAGGTAACGCCGTCGCATGGCGTAGAACGCGGCGACCGTGAGAAACAGGAACAAGGACTCGGTATAGACGACGGAATAGAACAGCGCGAATGGGTACGTGGACACGAGCAGGATCACCGGCCACGCCTTCTCCTCACCCAGCTCGAGGACCGCCATCCGATACAGCAGCGCGATCGCGCCGGCGAAGGCCGCGAGCGAAATGACGGTTCCGGCAAGCAGCGGATGGCCTCCCAGCAGCGCTCCGCCCCAGCGCATCAACAGCGGATACAAGGGGAAGAAGACCACATTCTGATGCAGAAACACCGACGGATCCCAGCGGTAGCCGACGGTCGCAATCTGGTGATAGAAGTCGGTGTCCCAGCGGGCCTGGAGATTCACGAGCTCGTTCGACGACACCCGCCACAGCGCCTCGGCGGTCGGTGCGGGAATCGTTCCGACGACCGTTACGGCGATGGCGCCGAGCACGAGAATCGGCAACCGCGTGCCGATCAGGCTGACGAGAACGGAGGACCGGAGCGTCAGGCGCCGGAACGGCACGAACTGAAGCTATCGTCCGAGGTAGTCGCGCGCGGCGGCGAGGACGCGCCCCTGCACCTCCGCGAGCGTCCCCTCGAGCGAGGCCCCCGCGGCCTTGCGGTGCCCGCCGCCCCCGAAGCGGCCCGCCAGCTCCGCCACGTCCACGTCGCCGAGCGAGCGGAAGCTCACCTTGACCTTCCCGTTCGCCAGGTTGCGAAACAGCAGCGCGAGCCGCACGCCGGCGATGGAGCGCGGGTATTCCACGATGCCGTCGAGGTCGTCGGCGGTGGCGCCGTGGCGCCGCAGCGCGTCCGGTGGCACCGTCACCCACGCGAGCCCGTGCTCGGGCTCCACCACCAGGGTCTCGAGCACTTCCGTCATGAGGCGCACACGCCCCTCGGGGGCGCTCGCGTACACCGACGCATAGATCGATTCGGGATCCACGCCGTGCTCGAGCAGCGCCCCCGCCACCCGCAGCGCACGGGGCGTGGTGTTGGCGAACCGGAACGCCCCGGTGTCAGTGAGCAGACCCACGTACAGCGCCCGCGCGGCCTCGGGCGAGAGCGGCCACTCGAGCGCATTCGCGAAGTCGAACACCAGCTCGGCCGTGGCGGCGGCCTCGGCCGCGACCAGGCGCGGCCCGCCGGGGAGCGAGCCGCCGCTCACGTGGTGGTCGATACACGCCACCGCCTGGGACTGCGTGATGGCGCGCGCGAGATCGCCCAGACGGCTCAGGTCCGAGATGTCGAGCACGACCACGACGTCGGCGGACTCGATTTCGCGGGTGGCGCGCTCGGAGTGATCCGCGCCGCCGGGCACGAGAAAATGGAACCGCTCCGGAATGGGCGTGGGATTCGCGATCGTGGCGCGGACGCCGCGCGCGTTGAGCAGATGCCACAACGCGACCTCGCTCCCCACGCCGTCACCGTCGGCGTTCACATGCGTGGTGAGCGCGACGCGTCGTCCGGGCGCGAGCACGGCGGCCACGTCCTGCGCGGCTCTGCTGCGCTCCGGAGGGATGGAAACGCCATTCGTCGACATGCCACAAGATAAACGGAAGGCTTGATGAAGGCGTCGCGGAGAAACGTCACGCCAACGACGTCACGGAGGGGCGTCGGGCTACGCGGCGGGGTCTTTACGGCCCTCTCGTCGCAACCAACGACAGTCTTTGAGTGCCTGCGACACCACTCACCTTGAGCGTGTTGTTGGCAAGGCTGAATGTGCCGGTCAGTTGCGTGACGCCCAGGTTCACATCAATCGTCTCGCCGGACGTCGTATAGGTGCCGCTGATCGGCGGCTGTTGCTGAGCGTTGATAGTGAGCGAGGCGTTAAAATTGGTGGCCGTGAGGGTCACGGTGCCCGTGGCCGCAGGGGGCACTAGGTCCGGCTTCACGCCCTGACATAGAGAGGTTAGGGTGTACGATCCAGGGAGGCTATCCGACACGGCCGCGATCCCCCCGTGGTACGTGTCACACGGTGCCGGAGCTGTGACCTTGTCCCCGCCACAGGCGGTCGCAGCGAGCGCAACACAGCAGGACCAGAGCTTCATGGCACCTCCCATTCGGTGCCCCTAAAGCTATGGGGCGAAGCACCGGGACGACAAGAACCGACGGACCCGACGGTTCTCCGTGACGGTTCTCCGTGACGGTTCTCCGTGACGCCTGTTCGCGACGCCTTTGCGCGACGTCTCTTGCCTTTGCGTCTAGCCCCGCAGCGTGCTGTGTTTCCGGCTGTACCCGAAATAGACCGCGAATCCGATCACCAGCCACACCGCCAGTCGGATCCACGTGTCGAGCGGCAGTGTCAGCATGAGGCCCAGACAGGAGAGGATGCCGAGGATCGGGACTAATGGAACGAGCGGTGTCCGGAACGGCCGCTCGAGGTCGGGGCGCGTGTACCGCAAGATCCACACGCCGGCGCACACCAGCACGAACGCGAGCAGCGTGCCGATGTTCACCCAGGTGCCCAGCAGCTGCAGCGGCAGCAGTCCTGTAGCAAAGCAGACCGCGATGCCGGTGTAGATCGTGGACAGGTAGGGCGTGCGGAAACGGGGATGGACCTTGCCGGCCCAGGTCCCGAGCAGGCCGTCGCGCGACATCGAGTAGAAGACGCGGGACTGCCCCAGCAGCATCACGAGGATCACGGACGCGATGCCCAGGACGGCGCCGACGTCGATCGACACGCGAATCCACCACGGCGCGCCGATCCGCTCCATGGCGTACGCCATCGGCGCCGGGAGGTTGAGCTCACCGTAGGGCACCATCCCCACCAGCACGGCCGACACCACGATGTACAGCAGGGTGCAAATCGCGAGCGAGCCGAGGATGCCGATGGGCATGTCGCGCTGGGGGTTCTTCGTCTCCTGCGCCGCGGTCGAGACCGTGTCGAACCCGATGTAGGAGAAGAACACCAGCCCCGCGCCCCGCAGCACGCCCGACCACCCGTAGGTGCCCCACTCGCCGCTGTTCGGGGGGATGAACGGCGTCCAGTTGGCACGCCTGACGTGCGGCAGGCCGACGAGCACGACCAACAGGACGATCGCGACCTTGAGGATCACGATGGCGCTGTTCACCCGCGCCGACTCCCTGATCCCGATGACCAGCACGGCGGACATCACGGCGACGATGAAGACCGCCGGGAGATTGATGATCGCGCCGGTCAGGTTCAGCCCTGGATGAGCGCATCCCGTGGCGTGGGCGGTCACCTGTGCGGCCGTGCACAGCTGCGTGGGCGGGGCCGTGAGGCTCGGGGGAATGTGGAGCCCGAACAGCCCGAGCAGGGACACGAAGTGACCCGACCAGCCGACGCCCACGGTCGCGGCGCCGGCCGCGTATTCGAGCACCAGGTCCCACCCGATGATCCAGGCCGCGAGCTCGCCCATGGTGGCGTACGAGTACGTGTAGGCGCTCCCCGCCACGGGCACGGCGCTCGCCATCTCGGCGTAACACAGGCCGGCAAACGCGCACGCGACGCCCACCAGAACCATCGACAGGGGCACCGCGGGACCGGCGTACAGCGCGGCCACCTGTCCTGTGATCACGAAGATGCCCGCACCGATGACGGCGCCGATGCCGAGCGTGACGAGATTGATGGGCCCGAGGGCCCGCGTCAGGGCGTGCTCACCGCTCGCCTCCGCCTCGGCGCGGAGGACGGCGATCGGCTTGGTGGCGAACAGGGTCATCCAGCAAAGTGGGGAAAACCGGTTCACGCATACAGCGATGTGGGATGGGCGGGACTCCAGCCGGGACGAGAGGGACTTAGGCCCCGCCCCTCTACCCCTCTACTTGGTGCTTGACCTGAAGGGTCCATTTGAGCGTCCGATGATCCGATCCGCCGACCGTTCTTGGAGCCACCGACCGTTCTATTGACCCCGGGGCATCGCCCCGGGGTCAGCCGAGGTGAGTATGCCTCATCGAGCATTCGGCATCTACGTTCATATCACGTGGCATACGCGGTTCCGCCGGCGGCTCATCCGCGGCGCTGACGTCGCCGCCGTGCGAGCCGCGATCGACGAAGCGGCATTTCACGGGCAGGTGCACGTCCACGAGGTCGCCATCCTCTTCGACCACGTGCATGTTATCGCGAGCTTCCGGCCGGAGGGAGGCGTGGTGTCGTTCATTCGCCACGCGAAGTCTGAGTCGTCCCGGCGGATCAATTTGATGAAAGGCAACGTCTTTCAGTGGGCTCGTGGGTATTTCGTCGAGTCCCTGTCGCGGACTCATGTACGGGCCGCGTGTGCTTACGTCGCTCGGCAGCACCTGAGGCATCCGGACCGCGTGCCGCAATGAGCGCGGCTGACCCCGGGCCGGCGGCCCGGGGTCTCCGTGGTAAAACGTCCGGGACTCTTTACGAGACGGGCGTACCGAGCAGATTAGTGCGGTAGCGACGTGACAGCGCCAGCCGCGCGCCGCCGTCGAGGATCACGACCGCGTCACCGTGAAACCATGGCTGCACTTCGCGCACCCGGTCAACGTTGACCAGGGCCGATCGACTGACGCGGCGAAACCGTTCCGGATCGAGCCGCTGCTCGAGCGCGCCGAGCGTGGCGCGGAGCAGGTGGGTGCGGTCACCGACGTGGAGACGGACATAGTTCCTGGCCGCCTCCATCCAGTCGACGTCGCTCGTCCGCACGAAGAAGCTGCGCCCATTGTCGGCGACGAGCAGCCGCTCGGTGGGCTGCCGGACGTCGAGCCCCGCCGCGTGCACGCGCTGCCGCTCGAGGTCGGCGTGGTAGTCGAGCGCGTGCACCACCGCGAGAATCGCCCAGTAGATCAGCACGTTCCAGTGATAGAACAGCGTGAAGTTGTCCACCAGCTGCTGCGCGTACGCGAACGGCTCGCCCGCCGCGGCGTGGAGCAGGTCCTGCACGCCAACGGCGGCCACGAGCTGCAGCAGAGCGAGGTCGAGGCTCGCCCCCAGATGGATGAAGAAGTGGCGGTCGAAGTTGGCCCGGTCGACCTGGAAGCGGCGCCCCAGCCACGCGACTACAAGCGCCAGCAGACCCCACAGGTACCAGTGCGGCAGACCGGTGGCGAGGGCCTGCCACCAGGAGGGAGGATGGGCGGCGAATCGCTGATTGGCGAAATGGAGCTGCGCGCTCGACACGACGCCGAGCAATGTCCAGAAGCCGAACCACCTCAGTCGGCGCATGAGAGGAATCGAAGGGCGTGACGCCTTTACTTGGCGTCTCTCGAAGCGAGCTTCGAGTGACTCATGCCGTACACGAAGTACAGCACCATGCCGACCACGAACCAAATGATGAGCCGCCGCCAGGTCGTCCAGGGCAGCGAGATCATCAGGTACGCGGCCGAGATCGCGCCCAGCGGCGCCACGATGAACACCGCCGGTGTCGTGAACGCCCGCGGCAGGTTGGGCTCCCGCACCCGCAGCACCATCACGCCGATGGACACGATCACGAACGCCAGCAGTGTCCCGATCGAGACGAGGTTCCCCGCCTCCCGAACCGTGAGCAGCGACGCCACGATCGCCACGACGATACCCGTGACAATCGAGGTGATGTACGGCGTCTGAAACTTCGGGTGGACCTTGTTGACGAACTGCGGCAGCAGGCCGTCTCGCGCCATCGAGTAAAACACCCGCGACTGGCCGAGCAGCATGACCAGGATCACGGACGACAGCCCGGCGATGGCGCCGAGCTTGATCAGCGAGGACATCCAGCCGAGGCCGGCATGATCCGCCGCGACGGCGATCGGGTCGGGGACGTTCAGATCCTTGTAGCTCATCACGCCCGTCGCGATGCCCGACACGAGGATGTACAGCACCGTGCAGATCAGCAGCGAGCCGATGATGCCGATCGGCATGTCCTTCTGCGGATTCTTCGCTTCCTGCGCGGCCGTACTGACGGCATCGAACCCGATGTACGCGAAGAACACCAAGCCGGCGCCCGCCATCACGCCGGTCCAGCCGAACGCGCCCCGGTCGCCCGTGTTGGGCGGAATGAAGGGATGCCAGTTGGCGGGGTTCACGGCGCGCACCGCCGCCACGATGAAGAGCAGGACGACGGCCACCTTGATGAAGACGATGACGTTGTTGACGTTCGCCGACTCCTTGATGCCGATCACCAACAACGTCGTGACGATCGCGATGATGATCACCGCCGGAAGGTTGAAGACGGCGGGCTCGGTGCACTGTGGGGCGACGAGGCCGCGCGCGGCCGCCAGGGAGCACGGCACGTGGATGCCGATGTCCCGCAAGAAGCTGACGACATAGCCCGACCAGCCGATCGCCACCGTCACGGCGCCGAGTGCGTACTCGAGCACCAGGTCCCACCCGATGATCCACGCGAAGATCTCGCCCAGCGTGGCGTAGCCGTAGGTGTACGCACTCCCGGCCATCGGCACGAGCGACGCGAACTCCGAGTAGCAGAGCGCCGCAAAGATCGACGCGATTCCCGCCAGCACGAACGACAACACGACCGCCGGGCCCGCGTTCTGCGCCGCCACGGTTCCCGTCAGCACGAAGATGCCTGTGCCGATGATGGCGCCGATGCCCAGCATCGTGAGGTTGAGGGCACCGAGTGCCCGTTTGAGGCTGTGATCGGTCTGGGCCTCCTGCTGCAGCTCGGTGACGCTCTTCCGTCGGAGCAGGTTCATGGATCCTCGGATGGTTCGAGCGGACAGCGGGTGGACGGCGAGACGGCGGCTAGAGTAGGCCGGGACGGTGGGCCTGTCAAGTCAATAAGCGAGCTGGAGGCGCAGCGTCCACGAGTGCGGCACCGGCAGTGAGCCGTCGTCGGCGATGGTCCGCGGCCGCCCGGGTACGATCGTGCCGTAGCTCCCGGACTCGGGATCGCCGCCGGAGTACCCGGTCCACGTCGCGAGATTGCGACCGGCGAGAGTGATCGTGGCCGCGCGGGCGCGCAGCGCCGCCGCCAGCTTGGGCGGCGTGGAGAACGACAGAGAGATCTCGCGCAGTTTGAGATAGTCGGCGTCTTCGAAGTAGTCGGTCGTGGGGTAAAGGACGGCGGCGCGCGCCTGCTCGGCGAGCGGCGTCCGGGGATCGACCGCCGCTCGGCACGTCCCGTAGACGCAGCGGTCGAACGCGGCCTCGTTGAAGAGCCGCTGCCCCGCCCGGTAATCGAGCGTCACCGCCGCCCGGAACGAGCGGCCCAGGCTCCATTCAGAGGTGAGCATCGCCCCCTGCGTCGGATACGGCGTGCCCGACCACACGGGTTCGGGTCCCACTACAACCTCCGACGCCGTGATGATGCCGTCCCCGTTCGCGTCGGCAAAGCTCTGGATGGCGTACGCCCAGTATCCCCCCACGGGATACCCGACGGTCGCACGCTGCCACCTGCCGAGGACGGTGTATGTTGCGAATCCGAAGTTGACCAACCGGTTCTGGTTTCCCCAGAGCGACAGCGTGACATCCCAAGCGGCGGCGGGACCGGTTAGTACCTTGCCGGTGACCGTGGCTTCGATCCCGCGATTGCGGATCGTGCCGCTGTTGGAGAAGATGCCGACGCCGGGAGAGACCGATACGTCAAATACGTGAGAGCGCGCCGTGTAGTACGTCACCTGCGCATCCACCCGGCCCCGCAACAGGGTGGCGTCGGCGCCGAGCTCCGTCGATGTGGTGCGCTCGGGATCGATGTGCGGAATGGCGGTGCCGATCGGCACGAACACCTCAGGGGCATCTGCGAACGGCCGTGGCCCGGCCGACCCGTACGCCGCGCGGAATGCGAGTCGACTCAGGGAAGCGGAGTCGGACGCAGCATGCGCAACCCAGGTGGCCGTGAAGCTGGGGCAGGTTGCGCCGCGCTGCAGCTCTTTGAAGTGGTCGTGGCGCACCGCCGCGCTCACGGCCACCCTGCGGCCCAGCGCGAGCCGTTCGTCGATGTAGTAGCCGAATGAATTGCCCCAGCGCCACTGGCTGGCGCCCGAGACGGGTCCGCCGCCGAACCCGGTTCCCTGATCGATCTGGCTGGACCATTCTTGCCGCAGGCTGTCGCGCAGTTGTTGCACACCGAACGTGGTCGTCGAAGACACCAACGCGGAAAGGGCCCCGGTCGCGGCGGCCGACAGCTCCAGGGTCCGGTGCCGTGACCAGAGCGCGCCTTGGCTCAACGACCCCAAGAGCGAGGGCGTGCTGGCGAGATAGGGCCAGAGCGCGGTGTCGCTCTGGTTGAGCGCATCGAACCCGGCAAGCCCGTGAAATGCAATCCACGACAGCGGGGTCCAGCGCGCCGCGAGCATCGTCGTCCACCGCCCAACAGTCTGCGTGTTCCGCAGTCGAAATATCGGACTCCAATCGAAGCCGGCGCTGTCGCTCGGCCCAACGGCAACCTGTTGAGGCAGGTCCGGCGGGAGGCGCAGGTCGTCCGACAAGCGGGCGGCGTTCAGGGCGAGCTCGAGGGTGGGCCAGGGGCGCAGGCGACCGCTCAGGCGGCCGCTCAAGCGACGGTAGTAGTTGGGGTCGGGTGACGTGACGCTCGAGGAATACGGACCGGCATCCCCTGCGAACGTCCCGGACACGCGATAGTCGCCCCACGTGGTCCCGCCCGACACGCTCAGCCCGTACTGCCGCCGCAGGGCCGCGCGGAACGGGCTCCGTTGCTCGAGCGGATTGAACTGTTGCACGAAGTCCTGGCGGCAGAATCCGTTCGCCTCGTTCCAGAGGCTGCAGGCTCCGTGCTGGTACCGAGGGTCGGGATTGTCGCTGTCGACGCCGCCGAAGTTGGCCGGCCAGTGCGTCGTTGCCGCGCTCACGCCCCCTTCGACGTAGCCTTCCCAGCGCGGCGGGCCGGCACGACCCTGCTTCGTATGGATCAGCATCACCCCCGCTTGGGCTCCTGGGCCATAGATCGCCGCGGAAGCCACGGCCGGGAGGACGTCGATCGACTCGATCTCGTCGGGGTTCAAGTCGTCCAATCGGAGGGGGCCGGGAGGGAGCGGCCCCTGATAGCCGTAGCCGAACACATAATTGCTCAGCGTAGACGTGGGCGAGAACGCGTCCTCCGCCGCCTCCACGCGCATGCCGTCCACCAGCACGAGAGGCGCCCGGTCGGCCACCAGACTTTGCACGCCGCGCAGTCGAATCCGTGCCCCCATGCCGTTCACACCGGAGGCCGGGACGACGAGGAGGCCGGGGACCCGGCTCGTGAGGATGTCGGTGACACTGCGGGCGCCACGCTCCCGCACGGCCGTCGCGGCGTCGATGACAGATTGCTGCTTGATGCTGTCCGGCGAACCTTGGCCAGGCAGCGACCGGCCCAAGAGACTGGCGATCAGCGCGACATTCGCCCGACGGCAGGAAGGGCTCATGGCACGTACACCCGGCCGCAAGGCGCACGCCGCGCCGCCGCGCGCTCAGACCGGACACTGTTGCTGCGTCAACGCAACAGCGCCGGACTCGGCCTCACAAGGAGTAGTTGGGGGCTTCCCGCGTGATCACGACGTCGTGCGGGTGCGACTCGCGCAGCCCCGCGGTGGTCACCTGGATGAATTCTGTCTCGCCGCGGAGCGCCTTGATATCGCACACGCCGCAGTACCCCATGCCGCTGCGTAGCCCGCCGGCCATCTGGAAGATCACGTCGGCCACGGGGCCCTTGTAAGGCACCCGGCCCTCGATCCCTTCGGGCACGAGCTTCGAGGGTGAGACCTCTCCCTCCTGGAAGTAGCGGTCGGCGGAGCCCTCTTCCATGGCCCCGAGGCTCCCCATGCCGCGGATCACCTTGAAGCGCCGGCCCTCGAGCAGGAACGATTCGCCTGGACTCTCTTCAGTGCCCGCGAGCATCGAGCCCATCATCACGCTCTCGGCGCCCGCGGCCAGGGCCTTCACCACGTCGCCCGAGTACTTGATCCCGCCGTCGGCGATCACGGGCACATCCCCCGCCCCGCGCACGCCATCCAGGATCGCGGTGACCTGGGGGACGCCGACCCCGGTCACGACGCGAGTCGTGCAGATCGAGCCGGGACCCACGCCCACCTTCACCGCGTCCACGCCGCGCTCGACCAACGCCCGTGCCCCCGCCTCGGTCGCGACGTTGCCGCCTACGAGCTGCGCGTCGGGGAACGTCTCGCGCAGGCATTCGACCGTCTTGAGCACGCCTTCCGAGTGCCCGTGCGCCGAGTCCACCACGATCACGTCGCACCCCGCGTCGACGAGGGCGCGGGCCCGTGTCAGGGCGTCGGGAGCGCCCCCCACTGCGGCGGCGACGCACAGGCGACCGTGCTGATCCTTGTTGGCGTTGGGGAACTGGCGGCGCTTGAAGATGTCCTTGATGGTGATGAGCCCCTTCAGCACGCCCTTGTCGTCCACGACCGGGAGCTTCTCGATGCGGTGTTTGGCGAGGGTCTTCTCGGCTTCATCGAGCGTGGTCCCCACCGGCGCGGTCACGAGCCGGTCCTTCGTCATGGCGTCGCGGATCGGGCGGTCGAGCTGGCGCTCGAACTGCAGGTCGCGGTTGGTGATGATGCCCACCAGGCGGCCGGCGTCGTCCACGATGGGCACGCCGGAGATGCGGAACCGCTCCATCAAGTGCACCGCTTCGCGCAGCGGGCGGTCGGGGCCGAGGGTGATGGGGTGCAGGATCATCCCCGACTCGCTGCGCTTCACCCGGTCCACCTCGGCGGCCTGGCGGTCGACCGGCATGTTCTTGTGGATGACGCCGATGCCGCCCTCGCGCGCCATGGCGATCGCCATCTCCGATTCGGTGACGGTGTCCATGGCAGCGGCGACGAGCGGCATGTGCAGGGAGAGCTTGCGGGTGAAGCGGGAGCGGGTGTCGACGTTACGCGGATGGACGCTCGAGTGCCGCGGCACCAGCAGCACGTCGTCGAACGTGAGGGCGACGGCCGGACGGAAGGTTCCCATGGCGAAAGTTACTGGCCGGGTGGCGTTTCCTCAACCTTCTCTTTGTCGGCGACCTTCTTCGAGGCTTCCTCCACCGCCGCCTTGCCGGCCGCGGCCACCTTCTCGAGCAGCTTGCCCGCTTTCCCGACCGCGTCCATCGTCCCCCGGATGATGTTCACCGGAACGCGGCCGGCGCGCAGCGTGTCCTCGAGCGTCTCGGCGGCTCGTTGGAACGCCGGGGCGCCGGCCTGCCGCTCCGCGTACTTCGACTCGAGGAACTCGACGTAGTCGAGCACCTGGTACGCCTTGTCGTCGGGCAGGGTGTCGAGCTTCCGCAGCAGCCGATCGCGCAGGATGTCGTTCATGGCAGGGTCTCGAGGCTGATGAGGTCGAGCACCGGATTGCCGAGGAACCGCGTGCGGCCGGTGCGCACGCGCGCCGTGACCTGGATGGTGGCGAGCGGCGCAAGGCTCTCGAGCTGGGGGCGCTTGGCCTCGGGCACGATCACGTACACGAACCCGTGCTCGGGCAGCGGCCCGCGCGCGAGGAAGTAGCGCGACCCGCTGGGGATCTCGGGACGCAGCTCGTCCGCCTGCTGCTCGGCGATGTACTGGAGGGTCCAGCGCAGCACCTGTCCCGCGTAGCGCTGCGGGTCGGTACGGAGCTCGGCCGCCGTGATCCCCATGAGGACGCCGGGCGGCGCGATCTCCAGGTCCGCGCTCTTCACCCAGCCCTCGAGCTCGACGCGCGTCCAGTCCCCCGAGCGCCCCAGCACGCGCAGCGGCGCCGACGGCGCCAACGTTCCCGCCGGCGCGCCCTCGGGTGCGCGATACAGCACCGTGCGGCGCGCGGACTCGACCCGGGACGGATCCACCGGGGCGGAGGGACTGGAGTTGGTATCGGGGGAACCGACCCCGGTGCTTCCGGGAGCCCCGGAGTGTGGCCCCGGGGTTGGTCCACCCGAGCCGGTATCCGAGGTCGCAACTTGCGCGAGGCTCTCCACCGCGGACTTCTCCACCCAGCCCGGGCGCAGCACGTGGACCCAGTTCCCGGACGTCCCCTCGGCCACCTTGTTGAGCAGGAACCCCTGGGGCAGCTTGCCGATCAGGGCGCCGGCCGGTGCCGACCGCAGGTTCTCCTCGGGAGCGCGGGTGACGGCGAGGTCGTACCCGGCGCGCGGCGTCGGTCCGACCGAGGTCGCGAAGATCCAGCCCTCGAGCGTCACGCCCTGCCAGGTGGCCTGTGATTCGCCACCCACGACGATCGCGCCGCGCGCCAGGCGCGCGAGACGCTTGCCCCCGGGTTCCTGGAAGAACCAGGCCCCGTCGGTAGTGACGCGGAAACGCGCTTGGGCGGCGAGCGACGGGCTGAGCGCGAGCGAGAACACAACTGGAAGGGCGCGGAGGGCCCGGCTAGATTGCATCCCCTCCAATATGGCAAAGACGCGTGGGCCGCGCACCCCGGTCGTCCTGATCGTGCTCGACGGCTGGGGCTTTCGTCCCGGCCGCGAGGGTAACGCCGTCGAGCTCGGTGACACGCCCGTCTGGCATCGCCTCTGGGCCAAGGCGCCTCGCACGCTCCTCAACGCATCCGGACTCGCCGTGGGACTGCCCGACGGACAGATCGGCAACAGCGAGGTGGGTCACCTGAACCTCGGCGCCGGCCGCGTGGTCCCGCAGGACATCGTGCGTATCTCGCAGGCGATCCAGTCCGGCGAGTTCTTCCGCCTGCCCCCGCTCGTCGAGCTGTGTGAGCGAACACGACAGCGCGGCGGCACGTTGCACCTCATCGGGTTGATCGGGACCGGCGGGGTCCATGCGTTGGACCAGCATCTCCTCGCGGCCGTTGAGCTCGGGCGACGACACGAGCTGCCGGTGGCCATCCACGCCTGGCTCGACGGGCGCGATACGGGGCCGACTTCCGCTCTGGGATTCACGGAGGAGTTGCTGGAGGGACTCGGGGCTCGGGACTCGGGACTCGGGGGTGGTGGGGCCCGAGTCCCGAGTCCCGAATCCCGAGTCCCGGTTATTTCTACCGTCGTCGGTCGCTACTACGCCATGGACCGCGATAAGAGATGGGAGCGCACCAGGCTCGCCTACGATGCGATGGTGCACGGCGTTGGAGCGCCCGCCCCGGATGCCGTGAGCGCCATCCGGGCCGCTTACGAGGCGGGGGAGACCGACGAGTTCGTGAAGCCACGCGTGATCACCGGAACGCCCCGAATCCGGTCGGGCGACGGCGTGTTCTGTTTCAACTTCCGCGCCGACCGCATGCGCCAGATGGTGCGCGCGCTGGCGGTGGACGGCTTCGACGGGTTCGACACCGGCGTGCGGCCCAAGGTCGATCTCGTGACGATGACGCAGTACGACGAGACCTTCCGGTTTCCCATGGCCTTCGGGCCGATGGTGCTGTCGCAAATCGTGGCGCAGGTGTTGTCGCAGCGCGGCAAGACGATGTTTCGCACCGCCGAGACCGAGAAGTACGCCCACGTCACTTACTTCTTCAACGGCGGGCTCGAGACGCCGTTCCCGGGAGAGGAGCGGCTGCTCGTTCCCTCCCAGAAGGTCGCGACCTACGACCTGATGCCCGAAATGAGCGCGCCCGGCGTGACCGACGTGCTGTGCAAGGCGATCGAGGCGGGGCAGCACGACTTCATTCTCTGCAACTACGCGAACGGAGACATGGTGGGCCATTCCGGGGTACTACGCGCGGCGGTGGCGGCGGTGGAGACGGTAGATCGCTGCCTCGAGCGGGTCGTCCAGAGCGCCGAGCGTCGCGGGGCCACGCTGCTCGTGACCGCCGACCACGGCAACTGCGAGCTGATGATCGATCCCACCACAGGGGGCCCGCACACGGCGCACACGACGAATCCCGTTCCGTTCCTGATCGTGGGCGACGACATCAGGGGTCCGCTGCGGCACGGTGGTGCCCTGTGCGATGTGGGCCCGACGCTGCTCCACATGCTCGGCATCGAGCCGCCCCCGGAGATGACGGGGCGGGATCTCCGGGAGTCTGACTAGATGAAAGGCCGTTGCATGACGCTACGTCGCTACGTTGTAGGTCTCCCTCGACTGGCTCTCGGTGCTGTCGTATGGCTTAGCGTCGTAGCGTCGTACGACGTGGTCGCCGCCCAGGTGGGCTACGAGCCCGGTCACTCCCCGTACCACGATATCCCCCGGGGCGCGGTCTGGGCCCTCAGTGTCGGGCACTTGGGGGGGAGCCGGGGAGACGTCGGGGTAGGTCCCGCGGACGGTCTGACCGGCGCGTTGCGCTACGAAGTGCCGTTCGGCGCGGTGGGCGCCTCGCTTGGCCTGGCGTACGCCCGGACGTCGCGCTTCGTCGAGGACTACACGAAAGACTCCACGTCGCGGAGAAGCGGGCCGTTCAACGACCCCGTCGTGCTCGCCGACGTCGGGCTCCAGCTCGTGCTCACCGGGAGGAAGACGTGGCATCGCTTCGCCCCGTTCATCGGCGGCGCGCTCGGCGTCGCGATCGGTAGCGCGCTGGCGCAGGACACGAGCGGCTACCGGTTCGGGACCAAGATCACGCTCGCCCCCAACGCCGGCGTGCGCTGGTATCCGACGCGGCGTATCTCCGTGCGCGGCGACTTCCGCCTCGTGCTCTGGAAGCTCCACTACCCGCTCTCCTACAAGGTGCCGAACAAGATCGATAACAGCACCGTCCTGCCCGCCACCGCGCCGCTCGACCAATGGGCGGCACACCCGTGGGCCACGATCGGCGTGGGATGGATTTTCTAGCGGAGGGATTCCGGCGCGCGCTCGCGCTGCTGTTTTCGGGTGACGCCGAGGTGTACGGCATCGCCCTGCTCACGCTCAAGATCGGCATCATCGCGACGGTGCTGGCGTGCGGACTCGGCATCCCACTCGGGTTCGTGCTCGCGACGCGCCCCTTCTGGGGCCGGCGCGCGGCGCTCACGGTGGTGAACACCGCCCTCGCGTTCCCGACGGTCGTGCTGGGGCTGTTGCTGTACGGCCTGCTCTCGCGGCGAGGGCCCCTCGGCGCCCTGGGATGGCTGTACACCTGGCAGGCCATCGCG
>Ga0209056_10002293_pt1 | contig 20738 bp, 10 predicted proteins | sample GraSoiAngelo_114_FD_185876 | JGI IMG/M metagenome (GOLD analysis project Ga0209056, IMG submission 185876) | Grasslands soil microbial communities from the Angelo Coastal Reserve, California, USA - 14_0903_13_40cm (SPAdes) (version 2) | ecosystem: Environmental > Terrestrial > Soil > Grasslands...
GGACGGCGGCGCGAGCTGGTCGGCCGTGCGTGGCTCACCGGGTGGTGACGATTACCAAAGAGTCTGGATCGACCCGAACGATCCGAATCTCATCCTCGTGGTCTCTGATCAGGGCGCAGTGATCTCCGGCAATCGTGGGGCGTCCTGGAGCAACTGGTATAACCAATCGACCGCCGCGGTCTATCACGTGACCGCCGACAATGCGTTTCCGTACCGGCTGTGCAGCGGCCAGCAGGACTCGGGCTCCCTATGCGTTGCCAGCCGCTCCGACGATGGCGAAATCACGTTCCACGATTGGCACCCGGCGAACATCCAGGAATACGGCATCGCCGCGCCGGACCCGCGCGATCCCGACGTCGTGTTCGGCAGCGCGCGCAGGAACGTATCGCGCTACGATCGCCGCACCGGCCAGACGACGCCCGTCGGGCCCGACTCCGCCGCGCGCGGCGACAAGTACGGCCGCAACGTGCGCACGATGCCCCTCATCTGGTCACCCCTGCGTCCCGACGTGCTGTACTATGCGTCCAACGTGGTGTGGCGCTCGACCGATCACGCGCGCACGTGGACCCGCATCAGCCCCGATCTCGCTCGCCAAACGTGGGCGATCCCAACGAGCGCCGGGAAATACGCGCGCGGCGTCACACCGGCTCCGCGCGGGGCGATCACGGCGCTGTCGCCATCCCCGCGCAGTCTCAAGGTGATCTGGGCCGGCACCGACGACGGCAACATCCAGACGACGGTAGACGGTGGTGCGACGTGGAGGAACGTGACGCCGGCGGTGATCAAGCCGTGGACGCGCATCTTCAACATCGAGGCCGGCCACTTCGACACCCGCACCGCCTATGCTGCCGCGAACACGTTGCGGATCGACGACATGCAACCGCATTTCTGGCGCACGCACGACGGCGGTCGCACGTGGGCGGAGATCGACAACGGGATCGCACCGGGCGCGGTCGCCAACTCCATCCGCGAGGACCCTCGCCAGCCCGGTCTGCTCTATGGCGCGACGGACACACAAGTCTGGGTGTCCTTCGATGACGGGGATCACTGGCAATCGCTGCGCCTCAACATGCCGGCGATCTCGGTGCGCGACATCGAAGTGAAAGACGACAGCACGTGCCTCTGTGCCGATCTGATCGCCGGGACGCACGGGCGGGGCTTCTGGATCCTCGACAACCTGAGTCCGCTGCGGCACTTGGCCAAGCCCATTGTTCCTGGCGGAGTCTTCCTCGTGAAGCCGCAGACCGCCATCCGTGTGCGATTCGGCACGAACGAGCCGACGCCGTGGCCGCCGGAGTTGCCGGCGGGGGAAAATCCGCCGCCAGGCGCGGTCCTCGACTACTTCCTGCCTGCGGATGCGTCGGGCCGTGTGACACTCGAGATCCTGGACGCGAGGAATAAGGCCGTGCGCACCTACGCGAGCGACGACTCGATACTCACGCCCGACCCCGCGCGCGATTCGGCCGCTTATGTCCGCATTTGCCAGAAAAAGCCGACAGCCCCTGACTGTGGGCTGCCGCTCTATTGGCCGGCCCCGCGGACGCGCCCCTCGGCGACGGCGGGAATGCATCGCTTCGAGTGGGACATGCGCTATCAACCGATCGTGAGTGACAGCGCTCAGAACGCGGGCGAGGTGCTCGACGTGGGCGCGGTGCCGCATCGCAGCGTGCACGCACCGACTGCGCCATGGGCGCCGCCGGGACGCTACACCGTGCGGCTCACCGTGAACGGCCGATCGTACACGCAGCCGCTGGTGCTCCGACTGGATCCCCGCGTCAAGACATCGACGGCAGGATTACGGCAGCTCGCCACGCTGACGACGGAGATGTACGAGGCGGCGGCCCGGGTGGCCGCTATCGACACGCGGACGATGCCTGATTCAGTAACCCGCATGTTCAACCGGGCGAGCACTGCGGCCCTTTCGGCGGCAATGGCGATGGATGGCGCGGATATCGCGCCTACGGCGGCACAGGTCGCCGCCTGCGCGCGGGCACGCGCGCAGGTGAACCAAGTGATGGCGCGAGGGGCGCGACTTAAAAGCGCGCGCGCCAGAATGCCGCGGCGCTCGGGAACAGTTTCTCCGTGAGCGCCGCCGAGAGCGTCACGAACGCCCCATGCCCGCCCCGCACCGAGAAATCCGGGTCGCTGAGGTTGCCGAACCGGTACCCGGCCGCGATTTCCAGCGCGGCGACGGGATGCAGCACGAGGGCCGGGGCCCCGTCCCACGCCGTTGCGCCGGTCGTGCGTTCCACGAGCAGCCGGCCATCGCTGCGCAGGCTGACCCAGCGGGTCAAGTCGAGATTCACTCGGCCGCCGATGTAGTCCGCCCACGCGGTCAACGTCTGGGGCGTGCTATCAGGATAGACCCGTGCGGCCTGGGTGCGGCGGACAGCGTACCGCGTCGAGAGCTCCAAGCCGGATAGTGGCGTCCAGATCAGCTCCGCGGCACCGATCATCTTGTGCTCCTCGCCGCGGGTGACCAGCACACCGCCCCCGAGCGGATTGCGGTCGTCGGTCCACTGAAACTTGGCCAGCACGTTGAGCCGATCGGTATGAGCGGGCCGCAGCGCCAGTCCCCAAAGACTCGACACGCGGCGCGACAAGGGCACCGTGGGCAGCGCGTTCTGGAAATACTCCTGGCGCGTTAGCAGCGCCAGCGATGACGCGAAGGCCACGTCGCCGGCCACGGTGGCGAGACGCGTCGACTGCAACGTGCCGTCCTTGTACTCGCCGCGCGCCGTCAAGCGGTAGGGCGCCCCCTTCGGCACCAGCTCCACTCCCGCGCCGGCGGACCAGTAATCGCCCTCCGTCTGCAAGAAGGGGAGCGCGCGCACCGGATCAGCGACAGAGGCGCGACCCACGCCCTGGCGGCGCTCGAACAGGACGTTGACCGCAAGATCCGGAGTGAGCTGCAGGCGGTTGCGGAGTCCGACGATCGCGGCACTTCCCGCGCCGCTGATGCCACCGGTCAGCTGGTAACTGCCCCACGCCTGCGTACCGTGGCCCATGTCCGCCCGCAATCCGATGCTCGAGACGGAGTACTGTTTCTGGCTGTCGGGCCGTGACACGTAGCGCTCGCTGGCCTCGAAGGACAGCGTGGGCGCGACCTGATACGTTGCGCCGACGCCCCACAGCTCTGGCGAGAGTTCTGGGCCGGACAGGCTGAGGTGGCGCCGCGCTTCCGTCCAGATCTGGAGTTTGGGAGAGACGCTCCACTTCGCGCGGACGTCCGCGGCCGTAACGTCGCTCGCCGGTGTGGTGGTCCCGCTGACGTGATCGTTGGCCACGCCGCCGTCCACCTGCAGCGCGCCACCGACATGCTGCACGAAGCCGACGCGCGTGTGTTCGCGATCGACGCCCTGGAGTGCGAACTCTTCGCGGGAGTGCTCCGCCCGCAGCTCCGTACTGCCGAGTTTGAGACCGGTCTGGAGGCTCGCCTCCGTCAGGCCGGGTTGCAGCGCGACGTTGGACGGGTTCGAGAACTCGCGGGCGATGTGCATGTAGCTCCCGCCAATCGTCAACGCCCCGTTGAGCAGGCTGTAACTCGCCTTCGCCGATGTCGCGAGCCCCGTGGAATCGCCTCGCTGCGAGTAGGCGATTTCGCCGCCGATGTCGAGCGCGCCGAGGCGGAAGACGCGCACGTCCCCACCGATGAGCCGGTACGGATTAATGGCCTGCTCGGCGCTGACCGCGGTCACACCGATGCGCATCGAGTCGAGGTGCAGCCCGTCCCCAACGAGCTCGCGCACATCGAGTGCAGCCCGGGCGCCCGCCACGAGGCGTTGCTCCGCGGCGCTCGCCGCCTCGAAGGTAACCATGATGAATACGGGGTTACCGTCGGCGTCGGCGGCCGGAATCGGCTGTTTGAAGAGCACGACGCCGCCGGTGTAGTCGATCTGGTAATCCACGAAGCGGACGAGGGCTTGCGTCGCCACGGCACGCTCGGGGTTTGTGCGATCGCGCGTCTCCACGCGCAGGTAATCCGTGCCCGGCACGATGTCGGTCGCCAGTTGATACGGTCCGGAGATGCCCGCGCCGCGAATCTGGAGTTGGTGTAACGCCTGCGAGGTCAAGCTGCCGAAGGCGCTCCAGGTGACTGCGCCCGTCGTCACACGCGCCGCCAAGCCCGTCACGGCGCGTCGATACTGAGCGAGGCTCAAGCCGCTGGCGAACCCGCTGGTCGATACGTCGCCGAACGTGGCCCAGTCGTAGCCGCGCTCGACCCGAGCCGAGAGCCATGTTTGCGACGCGGTCCGCTGCTGCTGCGCGCTGGCGTCCCCAAGAATCGGATATTGAGACTCGTCCAGCGGATCGGTGCTGCGGTCGAAGACGTTCCGTCCGTCGTTCAACCGGCGCGAGTCGACGCCCAGGGTGAATGACGTGCGCGAATCCAGACGGCCGCGCGCGGTGAGGGCGCCATACGCGTCGGGCGTCGCGCCGACCCCGATCAGCCCCGAGCCGGCCACGGTAAGACCGCGCACCTCGGGGAGTAGCTCGAGCGAGAGCGACGCCGTTGCGTCACCCGACTTGAGCTCGAGCTCCCCGGGACCCACGACGCGGCCCGGCCGTAACTCGATCGCGAGCCGGCCGGATGCCGTGGACAACACTTGGAATCCCACAGAGGAAGCGTCCGCATCCACGCCCTGCGGCTCCGCCCCCTTGGCGCTCACGGTCACATACGCGGGCTGCGCCACCGGCACACCCCAGCCGTCCAACACCCGCACGTGCAGCACGGTTGTGGTGCGTCCATCGGCGACGAGTGCCAACGGACCAGGCGGAATATCGAACCGGGCGGGCAACCCCGAGATGTGCACCGCGATGCTATCCCAGCGCTCCTGCCCCCAGGAATTCTTCACGGCGACGCGAAGGTGGTGTGCACCGCGCGCCAACGGCACGGCGATGAAGTCGAACACGCCGTCAATGCGCGTGCGCACACTGTCGATCACGGTCGCGCCGTCGTACAGCACGACGGGGACGTTGGGCTCGGCCTTCACGCCGACGTACACGCGGTCGGCGGCGAGCACGGCGCCGTCATTCGGCGCGAAGATCCGGACGCCGGGACCACGCACCAACGACACGAGCTGTTCGGACGCCAAACCTTCCGGACCGGGCCGGGCCCGCGCGACGAGCACCGTGTCCTCAGCAGGAGAGGGCATGCTTTCCTCGGGCGCGCGCGCGCTGGAATCCGAGAGCACAGGCGCATTCGTGGCGACGGGCGCCGTCATCTCTCCGGCGGCAGCGGGGAGTGCGACCGCCGCTACCACCGGCGTGAATGTGCTCTGCACGCCAGCGCGCACCGTTGCGACCGAACGGCCCACAAACCGTCGTTGCGTGGCGTTTTTCCCAGCGTGGGGTGGCCATGCCGTGATCCGGAGCGTGGCCGAATCGCGTCGCTGCGACGACCATGCCGCGATCCGGATCGCCGCGCCCGGGTGCGCGAAGGGGATGGCAATGGCGCCGTTCAGCCAACTGTATCTCGAGACTTCCTGATCATCGACGAACACGACGGCCGAGTCGGCGCGCGGCCTGAAGCTCACCACGGCATCAAATGCGATTCCGCGCGATTGCCGCGCTTTCACCTCATACCGCACCTGCGGACGGTGGTCCGCGGGCAGCGCATGCTCGAATGCCAAGCTGTCGCCTCGCGGCGGCTCGGGAAGACGGACAGCGGCAAATGAGAACTCCACCACCGGATGGGTCCCGTCGGCGAGTGAGCTGTCGGCTGCGCCGCGGCGGTCGCTCCGCGACGCGACAGTCGTCACTGGCGTGGCAGCATCGGCGTGCCCGCTGGTCGGAATGAGACGGAAGTCGACGCGCGGCGTGGTCCAGCCGCTCGCGTCCACGAGCTGGATATCTTCGCTCGCAAGGCGGTACCCGTCGGGAATCGAGCGCGGGTCGAGACGGAACGCGTGGCGGCCCGGGCGGACGTTGGAGAAGGAAAACTTTCCTGTGGAGTCGGTCGTCGCGACCATCCCGTCTTCGGTCCAGATGTCGACGTTGGCAAGTCCGGCCTCACCCGATCCCTGCACGCCGTCGCCGTTCGCATCCACCCAGACCTTGCCGATCGCGGCTCGCGTTTCCATGGGCCACGCGCGGCGGATCTGCACCCACGCGATCGCCTCTGGCGAACCGGCCAGCCCACCGGTCACCTGGCCGCTCGCGACGGCGCGAGCCTCAGCGACAGTGCCGGGGGCGGAAACCAGGACGGCCACGAAGCGCAACGTGTGACTCGCGCCGGGCGCGAGGACTGCGGCGCTATAAAGGATCAACCGGCCGCCCGTGATGACGGCCGAATCGGCGCCAATCGCGCTACGCTGAACGTAGCGCGCGCCAATCGGAAGCTGCACCGCGACTTGAAGACGTGTGACATCGAGCGTGCCAGGATTCCGCGCGCTCACCGTGTATGGAATCGCCTCGCCGACCGAGATCTCGAGCACATCCGCGGTCAAATCCAGCCCCAGTGCTGCCGTGGGCGGTCCGACGAGGGCCACTTGCGCCGCCGCGGCCGAGGTCGCGGCCGTTCCCTGGCCCTGGATGTACGCCACGTTCCGGACCAGCACTGTGTCGCGCACGGTCGGCGTGACGACAAGCACCAGGTCGATCACGCCGCTGTCGCCCGCCACGAGCGTCCCGAGCGGCCAGGTCAGGACCTGACCTGACACGGCCGGCGCCGTCGTCGCGCTGACGAACTGCAAGCCTGAGGGCAGCGTGTCCGTCAGCACGACGCTTTGAGCCGAGCCCGCGCCAGAGGCGTTGCCGTACCGAAGGCGATACTGAACCTGTTGCCCGACCAGTGCCACGGCCGGGCTCGTGAGCTGCTTCGCCAGCGAGAGGGCGGGTGACAGGATCGCGGTCTGGACGGAATTGGACGTTATGGTGTCCGTGCCCCCGGTCCACGCAAACACGAGCGCACCACGATTCGTGACGGTCGGCGGTGGCGGCGCAACGTTCACCCGCGCCTGGAACGTCACGGATCCCGTCGTCCCGGCGTTGATGGATCCCAGGCTCACCTCCACGACGCCATTGCCGAGCGCGACCAAACGGCCGGCATCACCATCGGCGGCGTCAGTGAGCGACGCGCCGTTCCAGCGCATCGTGCCCGCCACGTAGGACGCGCCGTTCGGGATCGTGTCCGCGAGTTGAGCCGCGGTGGCGCTGTCGGTCCCCGAGACGGTGTAGTTCAGTGTATACGTGAGGACATCCCCACCGGACGCCGTCACGCGGTCCACCTGCTTCGACAAGCTGAACGTCAGCGCAGCGGACGATACGGTCAGCAGGTCGCGCACGACACTCGTGACGGTGGAGTTGAAGCGGCTCGTGGTATGGGTCACGCCGCCACTCCCCGAGCCGGGGATGGCAATTTGGACCAGCAGCGACGCGGTGGCGCCCGGCGCCAACGCGACCGGCGCGGTGAGGACGGAGTCGCCGCTATCGAGGATGCCGTTGCCATTCCAATCGCGGTAGAGCGTGACGGGCCAACCGTGACGCGAGACCCCCGCGACGCTGAACGAATCGGCGCCGTTCCCGAGGTTGGTGAGTGTATGCGCGAATACCGCGGAGGCGCCCGGACTCCCGCCCGCTGATTGTGCAGGCTGCAGCAGTGCGCCGGCCACCTGCGCGACGACGAGATCGACGGTATCAGAAGGAACGACGTATCCGAAACCGCTCGACGTGTACGCCAGGGTGGCCCAGTTGCGAATGTGCGAACCAGCCGGCGTGCCCTGCGCTGAGAGCGTCGCTAGCCTCGATGCCACGAGCAGGAAAGCACAGAGGGAGGCGGTCCCAAACCGGAACCGCCTCGCCTCACCCGCTCGAGTGCCCAGCCACATGGGCGTCGGGCCTTCAGTTGATGCTGACGCGCAGCTCGAACGTGGCACTGGCGCTCGCCGCCAACACGCCACCCGTGCCCGTGTAGTTCGCGGTCACGTTCTGCCCGACCACCGCAACTGTCCAACCGGTGCTCGAGCTGGTCGATACGTACGTCATCTGGGCCGGTAACGCGTCGGTTACCTGCACGTTGGAAGCCGACGAGGCCCCACCGTTGGTGACGGTGAACCGGAATCGGATGATCTGCCCCGGAACCACGCCGCTGGCGACGGGCGTAACGCCGTCGTCGAGATACGCGGCCTTGGTCAGGGTCAGATTGGGCTTGATGACAGTCAGGTCCATGAAGCCCTGGTCAGTCGTCGCCGGCTGACCAACCGATCGGCCGAGCAGCGACAGCGTGTCGGTCGAACCGCCCGCCACGTTCGCCACGTTGTACACGACGACGATGTTCGTGGAGGTCGCGGGCGCCAAGCTGATGCGGATGCTATCGCCCGCAACGCCGTTCACGGAGACGACGGTGATCACCGGTGAGCCGGGGCTCGTCGCGATCATGTCGAAGTTGTCGTTTCCGTTGCCGTTGTTTTGCACGGAGAACGTGAACGAATAGCCGTTCCCCGGGAGGCGCTGCACGTTCTGTCCGCCGTCGGGGGTGACGGCAACGCCGTACACCGTGATCGGCGTGATGGTGCTGGACGCATTGGCCGACGTCGCCGGCGTCCGCCGCGAGTTGGCGGTCAGCGTGTACACCGTCGTCACGCCGCCCTGTCCGCTCGCCACGTTGAACACCACTTTGAGGACGATCGACCCGCCCTGCGCGATGCCGGCGCTCGACAACGCCGTGTTCAGGGCCGCCAGCGTGCCATACGTCGTGGCGCCGTAGCGATACCCCGTGACCGTAATCACGCCGGGGACGGAGATCGCATCGGAAATCGTCACACTGTCGGTGCCGTTGCCGATGTTCGCGACCGTGAACGTCATCGTGTCCGCGGTACTGGGTGAAGCGGCTGCGGGACTCGGCGTGTTGGCGGTGACCGTCACACCGGCCTTGAAGCCGACGGTCACGGAGACTGAGCCCGTGACCGGTGCGTACGGATTACCGTTCGCGTCGGTGTACGTCGCCGTCGCGATATTCGTGATCACCGTACCTTCCGGTGTCTGGGCCCGTGCCTCTGTGGCGATGGACAGCAGCGCCATCGCGATGAGGGTGAGGCAACGGGTCCACTGCACGTGCCTGAGCATCTCGAGCTCCTTCCAAGGGCTGCGCGTTTATGGCGCGGGCGCTTCCTTCACCCGGCCGCGAAACTCCACTGACACCTGTGCTCCCCGCGCCAGCGATCCCACGACCGTCCATCGGACGTGCGTGTACTGCTCCGCCGGCGCATGCTTCTGCACCTGTTTGCCATCCTCGACCACGCCGATCATCGGCTGCGCTGCGTAGGTCCGGCCGCCGTCAATCGAGTACTCGGCGTGCACCCGCGGATCCGAGGTGGCTGAGCCGAGCACGTAAACCATTCCGCTGGGAATCGGATCGACGAACTGGATGTTCTTGACCGGACCGGCCGTGACATTCGTGAAGACGAGCCGATAGCGGATCTCATCACCGGGCTGCGCGACGCTCTTGTCCGCGCGCCCACTCGTCGCCGCCGTGACGTTTTGCGCGGTCACGACCAGCGATGAGGATCCACGCCCTTGCGCGGCCAGCGGCAGTGTTGCGCACAGCCCGGCAAGGGTCAGTAACAGCGATCGCAGTTGTTTCATTGTTCTCCCTTTCATCGTTTCGCTCGTTTCGACTTCTCATCGTCGCTCTTGGCCGGACGGCGCTTGCCCGGGCGTGTCCCTTCGGCCTCGCGCCAGGGGAACACGACGCCGCACTTCGGGCACACCACGAGCTCGCCGAGCACTTGCGTCCGACCGAAGAACTTCAGCGCCGAACAACGGGGGCATCGAAGAACCATTGGCTTGATCTGATCTCCTTTCGGGCGCGCGCAGGGGCACGTCCTGTGCCCATTGACGTGATTGTCGTAATTCATTGTGGTGAAATGCTTTACTTGACTACGGCTGGTCTTGGCGGAGGGTCGGTGGGCCGGACTTAGTTACGAAACGGTAACCTGACCGGTAACCTCCGGGCAGGCCGGATGTCAGCGGATCTGGGCCGTGAACTGCAGCGTCGCGCTGTTATTGGGAGCCGTGGCGCTGAACGGGTTCTGGAACGTCCAGCGGACGCGATTCACGCAGCGGTCGTAGCTCGCCGGCGCGCTGCACGCGCCGCTCGCCGGCACGTACGTCCATGTCGAGCCACCATTGTTGGAATACGCGACGACGACGGTGACGCCGGCGGGTAGGGTGTTCGCGACACTTCCTACCTTGAACTGGACTGTCGGGGCGAGCGTGTCCACGACGACTACGCTCGTCGCGTTGTCGCCGCCATTATTGGTCACGCTGAGCGTGTAGGTCAGATCGGTCCCCGGCGGTGAGGTGCCGGGCGGCACGACGGAGTTGCCCATCGTCAGATTCGGCTTCGCGACGCTCAAGACGACGTCGTTGCCGGTGCCACCGACGTAACTGATCTTGAACGCCTGGCCACTCAACACCACCGTAGATCCTTCCGCCAGGCCGGCAAACGTTCCCACGACCGCGTCGCTTCCGTCGTTATTGACGATTGTGAACGTGGAGCCGGTGGGTGGCGTAAATCCCATCGTGCCGCTCAACGTTGCGCCGCTCAAGCTCACCGTTCCCGTCACATTCAGCTGATCGTAGCCGGTGCCGGCGGTCGTGCCGTTCAGCTGGACCACGAAGCTTGGAGCGCCGCTGCTCCAATTCACGTTGCCGCTACTCAAGATTCCCGGCCCGGCTTGTCCGGGGCTCACGCTGCCACCGGCTGCGGTGGTGGTGATTGCGCCAACGGTACCGGCCCCGCCCAACGTCCCGCCATTTACGCTGACGGGACTCGCCGCCTGGGTGCCGTTCACGAACAGCGTGCCCGCACTCACCGTGGTCGCCCCGGAGTACGTGTTCACGCCCGAGAGCGTTAGGGTGCCCGTTCCGGTCTTCGTCAGTCCGACCGTGCCGCTGCCGTTCTGGATGACACCCGTGAACGCCGTGCTGCTGTTGTTCCCGCCCGCCGACAGCGTGACGGTCCCCGGTGCGCTACTCGTGACCGTGCCGGCGCCCGCGAGCGATCCGACGACGTCGCTGAATCCGCCGAGATCGAATGTCGCGCCGGCAGTGACCGTGACGGCGCTGGTTGAGCCGATCGCGTTGGTCGCGCTGAGCCGCAGCGTGCCTGCGCTGATCGCTGTTGCTCCCGTGTAGGTGCTGAGGCCTGAGACCAACAGCGTTCCGGTTCCTGCTTTCGTGAGCCCGCCGGGCCCCGCGATGATGCCTCCGTAGGTCAGCGTGGTAGCAGGGTCCGTCGAAATCGTACCGGCTCCCGACAACGAAATCCCACGGTTTGCCGCCAACGCAAAAGTTGCCGTGGATCGCAGCGTGCCGCCGGCGAAAACGATTCTCCCTGGCGTCGCCGCGCCCGGTGGAGTTCCCAGAGCAGCATCGGTCGGGATGGAGATCGTACCGGCATTGATCGTCGTCACGCCGGTATACGTGTTGGCGGCGCTCAAGACGAGCGTGCCGGCTCCGCTCTTGGTCAGCCCGCCGGCGCCCGTGATGACCCCACTGATGGTGAGCGTCGTCGCCGCATTACTTACCGTCACGGTGCGTGTCGCCGCGAATGTGATGCCGAGACTGATCGTGTTCGACCCAGCGGCGCTGCTGTCAGCGAGGCCTCCTGCGCCAAGCGTGATCGCCTTATTGCCCAGCGTATAGCCGGTGCCTTTGATGGTGACGGAATTGAAGCTGCCGTTGTTCGTAGTGTTGTTCGTCAGCAGGTTCGCCGCTCCGGCCGGAAAGACGAGGTTCTCCGCTCCCGTGCCTGCGGGAGCGACACCCCCAGCCCAGTTATTGCCAACGCTCCAATTGGCGTTCTGCGTGCCGGTCCACGTGAACGTCTGCGCGAGGCCAGGCGAGACGAATCCGCCGAGCGCGAGCAGAATCAGAAGGACCTGCCGGCGAGTACCCATCGTGGCACTGGTGCCCGCAAGCCACGTACCGATTGGGGCGTCGCGCGATCTCGTTCTGCGGGATTGAGTTACGCGCCAGCGCATGACAAGGATGGTGCCGCGATGTTACCGAACGGTAACCGATCAGGTATCACGAGCTCGATTCGATGTCGGAGGGGCTGGGGAGCAATCCGTGCTTCTTCCGCTTCTCCCACAGATTCTTTCGCGAGATCCCCAGCAGCTCGGCGGCGCGCTGGATGTCGCCATCGGTTTCCTCGAGCGTCAGGCGAATGTATTCGCGCTCGGCGTCCGCGAGCGACAGGCGCTTCGGGAGCGCGAACGTGTTCGTGTCCCGCGCACGGCCGGCGCTCGCATTCGCGCCGGCCAGCGGCGGCAGATCCGAGCTGCGCAGGGTGGGACCGGCGGTGAACATCATGGCGCGCTCGATCACGTTGCGCAGCTCACGGACGTTGCCGGGCCAACGCCATGCCACGAGCGTTTCGAGCGCGGGGGCGTCGATGCGATCCACCTTCTTCTTGAACTCCTGCGCGCACAGCCGGCGGAAGTGGTCGGCAAGCAGGGGGACGTCGCTCTTGATTTCGCGGAGCGGCGGCAGCGTGATCGCGGCGACGCCCACGCGATAGTAGAGATCTGGGCGGAAGCGACCCTCCTGCACCAGCTCCTCCAGATTGCGGTTCGTGGCCGTGACGAGACGCACCGCGACCTCCATCTCCTCGGTCCCACCCAGCCGCCGAAAGCGGCGACTCTCGAGCACGTTGAGAAGCTTCGCCTGAAGCTCCGGCGTCAGCTCGGCAATTTCGTCGAGGAAGAGTGTTCCACCATCCGCGGTTTCGATCAGACCGCGCTTTGCTTCGCGCGCGTCGGTGAACGCTCCTCGCTTGTATCCGAACAGCTCCGCTTCGAGCAGGCTCGCGGGGAGCGCGGCGCAATTGATCTCGACGAATCGCCCGGCCGAGTGACTGCTCGAGTAGTGAATCGCGCGCGCCACCAGATTCTTCCCCGTGCCGCTTTCACCCAGCAGCAGCACGGTCGGTCGCGGAATGGCGGCCATGTTGCGAACGAAGGCGCGCACCGCCTCGACCTTGGGATGCTCGCCGAGAATCGCCTTGATGGAGAACTGCTCGCCGCGGGCCTGCTCGAGCGAGGCGCCCGCTTCGACGAGCGGACGGGCGGCGAGTGCTCGGGTGAGCAGGGTCATGAGCTCGTCGATGTTGACGGGCTTGGTGAGGTATTCCGTCGCGCCGGCTTTCAACGCGTCGATCGCCGTCGCGAGGTCGCTGTGTCCCGTCAGGACGAAGATGGGAAGATGCGGATCGGTGCGGCGCAGCCGCCGCGTCACCTCCACGCCGTTCAAATCCGGCATCACCAGATCGGTGATCACGGCGTCAGCCGGCTCCTCGGCGTGGTGGGCCAGCAGCTCATCAGGCCGCTCGAAGACCCGGGTGCGCACGCGTCCGGGTGATCCCAGATTGGCGGCCAGCAGCTTGGCGTACACCAGGTCGTCGTCGAGCACGAAGATCGTGGGGACCATGGGCCCTGTCTTTGTCGCGCGGCGCAGTCAATATTGGCCACGGTGCCGGACAAGGACAGGCCCCATGGCCGAACCGTTTCGGGCGCTGGTCATCGACGATGACCCCGATCTCCTCATGCTGGTGCGGCGCACGCTCGAGTTCACCGCCGGATGGCAGGTGGCGACGGCACGGTCGGGCGCGGCGGGCGTCGAATTGGCGCGCACACCCCCCGTTCCACACGTGATTCTCGTCGATATCATGATGCCGGAGATGGACGGCTACGACGTGTGTCGCCGTCTGAAAGCCGACCCAGCCACCGCGCCCGTGCCGCTCGTTCTTCTGACAGCCCGGCGCGATCTCAACGCGCGTAAGGTTGCCGAGTCGGGTGCGGCCGGCGTCGTGTTCAAGCCCTTCCAGCCCACCGAGCTTGCGCGCCAAGTCCGCGAGCTCTGTCCATGACCGCGCCCGATCCGTTTGCCGAGGTCCGCGCCGAATTCGTTGCGGGGCTGGCGCGCCGCGTCGAGACGATGCGGAGCGCGCTGGCGGCACTCGATGGCGCATTCCATGCCGAGCAGGCGGAGGCGCTGTACCGGGCGGCGCACTCGCTGAGCGGAACGGCCGCGAGCTTCGGCGTCGAGGACCTCGCGGATGCCGCGGGCGACCTCGAGCAGTTGGCGCGCGTGTGGCTGGAGCGGGGCGTCGCCCCGGCGGACGAACGGCGCGCCGCTGACGCCGCACTCAAGGAGCTCGACGGCGCGGCGCGCGCCTACCGCGCGACGGCAGTGGCGGGGAGCGCCCGATCGTCGGCGGCGCGACTGGCGGTGGTAGGAGAGCTCACGTCGTTGATCAGCACCGCCGTCGACATGCGCGAAATTTTCCGCGGCGCCATCGAGAAGGTGCAACGCGTGCTCGATTTTCGGCGCGCCAGCGTCGTGCTGGTGGACGAGCCGGCGACGCACTACTACATCCAGACGCTGTTCGACAAGGCCCGCGGCGGATTCGTCGTGGGCGAAGCGGCGTTCCCCATCGCGCAGGGCATGACGGGCGAAGCGATCCGCACGGGCCGGCCGCTGCGCGTGGACGCGCTGGCGGGCACCGAAGGCATTCTGCTGCAGGAGGGCAGGCGCATCTCGGCGATGATCGTGCCGCTGCACGTGGGCGACCGCGTGATCGGGGCGCTGAATTTCGGGCACGAGGACGAGGGACATTACACGGAAGACGATCTCGACTGGGCGGTCGTGTTGGGCCGGCAGATCGAGACCTCGCTCTACTATTCGACCCTCCTCAACACGATTGCCCAACAGCGGGAGGCCCTGTCGCGCGAGCATGCGACCGTGCAGGGGCAGCGCAACCAGCTCGAAGCGCTGATTGACGCCAGCGATGCGGCGATCATGCTCGTCGGCCCCGACCGCAAGATCGCGTACGCCAACGCCGAGATGGCCCGGCTCGTCGGAATTCCGCAGGAGGCGGTGTTGGGAGCGAGCGTGCAAACCATCCACCGGTTTCTGCGCGGCTCGTTCGTGGATCCCGCGGCGCTGGTCAGCCAGGAGAACGTGCTGTCGCTCGATGCGTCGCTGCGAGACCGGGTCGAGCTCACGTTCCCGCGGCAGGCCAGCTACCAGCGTGTTGTCGCGCCGGCGCGGGACAGCAGCGGCTCACTCCTCGGTCACATTGTGCTCTACCGCGATGTGACTCACGAGGTCGAGGTCGAGAAAGCCAAAACAGAGTTCGTGTCCATGGTGAGTCACGAGCTGCGCACGCCGATGACGTCCGTGAAAACGTCGCTGGCGCTCCTGCTCGGGGGCGCGGCTGGGACGCTCGAGCCGGCCGCGCACGAGCTGCTCGAGGTCGCTCTTCGCAACGCGGACCGGCTGATCCGTCTCGTGAATGATCTGCTCGATCTGTCGCGGCTGGAAGCCGGGCGCATGGACTTCCGGTTCGAACCGGTCGCGGTGGCGGACGCAGTCGCCGCCGGCGTCGAAATGGTCGCGGCCTTCGCGAAGGCGCGCGGAGTGACACTCCGAACGCAGTCGCCGGCCGAACCGCAGGTCGTGCGCGCCGAGCGCGATCGGGTCGTCCAAGTGCTCGTGAATCTGCTGTCGAACGCCATCAAGTTCTCGCCCAAGGGCGGCCATGTGGATGTGCGGTGGTGGCAGCAGGACGGGTTCGTCGTGACCGCGGTCCAGGATCAGGGGCGGGGTATTCCCGAGGACCAGCTCAAGCTCGTGTTTGATCCCTTCAAGCAGCTCGACAGCTCCACCACCCGCGAACACGGTGGGGCCGGACTCGGCCTGACGATTGCGCAGCGGATCACTCAAGCGCTGGGCGGTGAGCTGAGCGCCGAGAGCGAGCTGGGAAAGGGGTCACGGTTCTTCGTCAAACTGCCCTTGGCACCCGCCGAAGACTAAACTCGTCGTCACGCAGACAATGCGTTCGGTGTCCAAGTAACGTTCTAACTTGCCGTCAGGCGGTAACCGGGTGCGCGTGCAAGCCGCAGCTGCAGCGCATACCATGAGCCTCGAGAGCGTTCGGGTAAACGTGGTAGTACATGGCCACGACCATCGGTATGAAGACTACCGTATTGTAGAACAGATGCAGCTCGAGACGCGGGAACCACAGCTGCAAGATGCTCGTCGGCACGGCAGCGCCGAACAACGCGCGGCCGGCGATGACCTGCGCCTGCAGTAGCCCGTGCTCGATGTGATGCCAGAACTGGATCACGAGCGCGGCCAGCCACCACGTTCGCGAGCGGCCCACGAAACCGGGGAGCAACATCCAGATGCCGGCCAGCATGATCAGCGCGTAGCCGTAGTGGAGCACCTCGGAGTGCACGAGCCACGGAAACGCCTGTCCCAGCACGCCACGCGCCTGGTGGAGCGGCCACCTCAGCACGTACACCTGATACGCCTGCACCAAATGCTCGGCCCAGTGGGCGATCACGATGATCATGAACGCCTGCAGGGACTGCTTGTGCCACGGTCCATTGAGCCGGTCCAACACGCTTCTCACTTCGCGAGAAGCCACTGTTGGTTCGCACGCCTCGCTGCCGCCATTTGTCCGCTCCTCCTTGAAGGTCCGATAGGTTATATCTGGCTTCGGAAGTTGGCAACGGTCTTGAACCACGGATTTGTATGAGACGCCTGAGCATTCTCTTTTTATTCGTCGTCACCGCCGGTGCACAGCGCGGGCCTGCCGAGCTCGCTCGCTGGCAGCATGAAGCGCGCGCGGTCACGATTATCCGTGACGACTGGGGCATTCCCCACATCTACGGCAAGACCGACGCTGACGCCGTCTTCGGCATGATCTACGCGCAGGCCGAGGACGATTTCAATCGCGTCGAGACGAACTACATCAACGCGATGGGGCGGCTGGCGGAGGCCGAAGGCGAGTCGGCGATCTATCAGGACCTCCGCATGAAGCTGTTCATCAATCCCGACTCGCTGCGGGCGCAGTACGCGCGCAGTCCGGCGTGGCTCAAATCCCTGATGAATGCGTGGGCGGACGGGCTGAACTTCTTCCTTTATAAGCATCCGGAGGTGAAGCCGCGCCTCATCACGCGGTTCGAGCCGTGGATGGCGCTGTCCTTCACGGAGGGCAGCATTGGCGGCGACATCGAACGGATCGACCTACGCCAGCTTCAGGCCTTCTACGACAGCACGACTGGTCCGACGACGTCATCTGACGATGACGACCCCGGCGGCTCGAACGGGTTCGCCATCGCACCGTCGAACACCCTGAACCACCATGCCTTGCTGCTGATCAATCCCCACACATCGTTTTTCTTCCGCGCCGAGCTGCAAGTGGTGAGCGAGCAGGGGCTAGACGCCTACGGTGCGGTGACGTGGGGACAGATCTTCGTCTATCAGGGTTTCAACGATCGCGTCGGTTGGATGCACACGTCGAGCGGCGTCGATGCGATCGATGAGTATCTCGAGACGGTGGCAAAGAAGGGGAACCGCTATTTCTATCGCTACGGGTCGGCCGAGCGGCCCATGACGGTCGCAACGATCACCGTGCCGTATAACACCCCAGGCGGGATGGCGCGCAAGACGTTCACCGTCTATCGCACGCATCACGGGCCGATCGTGCGTCACATCGGAGATAGGTGGGTCAGCATTCGCTTGATGCAGGATCCGATCCACGCACTGATGCAGTCCTACTCCCGCACCAAGGCCAAGAGCTACCAGGCCTTTCGGAAGACGATGGAGCTGCACACGAACTCGTCCAACAACACGGTCTATGCGGACGCGGCTGGCAACATCGCCTACTTCCACGGCAACTTCATTCCGCGGCGCGACACGAGCTTCGACTGGACCCGGCCCGTGGACGGCAGCAATCCCGCGACTGAATGGCAGGGTCTGTTGTCCGTGGACGAGACTCCACACCTGCTGAATCCCGCGAGTGGCTGGCTCTACAACTCGAACGACGCGCCCTGGTGGGCGGCAGGGGGGGGTGCGTCGAGCCCGCGCAAAGAGGATTATCCGGCGTATGTCCAGACGGGTGGTGGCACGGCGCGCGGCCGTCATGCCGTTCGGGTCTTGCAGAACACAAAAGACTTCACGCTCGAGTCGCTGCGCGCGGGCGCGTACGACAGCTACCTCACGTGGTTCGCGGAACAGCTGCCGGCGTTGATCCAGGCCTGGGACAGTTTCCCGGCGGGCGATTCGCTCAAGACGAAAGTCGCGGAGCCTATCGAGCAGTTACGGAGCTGGGACCTGCGCTGGTCTGCGGCGTCGATTCCGACGTCAGTTGCGGTCTTCTGGGGCGAGCGGCTCGACGACCGATCGGGGCGCGGCGCCGTGAAGGCACTCGCCGAAGCCGTCGACCGGCTCACCGCCGACTTCGGCACCTGGAAAACGCCGTGGGGAGAGATCAATCGCTTTCAACGGCTCACCGACGACATCGTCCATCCATTCACCGACTCAGGGCCGAGCATCCCGGTGCCGTTCACGTCCGCGCGCTGGGGATCGCTGGCCGCATTCGGCGCCCGCCCATATCCGGGAACGAAGCAATGGTATGGGACCTACGGCAACAGCTTCGTCGCGGTCGTGGAGTTCGGCGACAGCGTGCGGGCGAAAGCGGTGACCGCGGGTGGGGAGAGTGGTCATCCCGGTACGCCGCACTTCAATGATGAGGCCGTCCGCTACGCGGCGGGCGATCTAAGGGACGTCTATTTCTATCGGTCGCAGCTCAAAGGGCACACCGAGCGCGAATACCATCCGGGGAACTAGAAGGGGCGTAGCCGAAGCCGGGTGGAGTTGAGGCCCGACCGAGTTTCCGTATCTTCTTGCCCCCATGAGCAAAGGCACAATCGCGATCTTGACCGGCGGCGGTGACGTCCCCGGTCTCAATCCAGCGATCCGCGCGATCACGATTCGCGCGTTGCGCGACGGGTACCGCGTCGTCGGCATTCGGCATGGCTGGGGCGGGCTGGTCGACTACATCCGCGATGCCAAGGCGGACAACAGCGACAACGTCCTCGAATTATCCGAGCCGATCGTCAATCGCGCCGGCCGCACGGGCGGCACCTTCCTTCATACGTCGCGCGTGCGGCCGAGTCATCTGCCGGACTCCCGGCTGCCGCCCCACCTCACCGGCTATAAGGAGAAGGTCAACGACGTCACGAAGGACGTGCTGAAGAATCTCGAGCACATCGGCGTCGACATCCTGATTCCCATCGGGGGCGACGACACGCTCAGCTACGGCAAACGGCTACACGACGAGGGTGTGAATGTCGTCGCCATCCCGAAGACGATGGACAACGACGTCTTCGGGACCGACTACTGCATCGGCTTCAGCACCTGCGTGACGCGGACGATCGAGCTCACGCATCGCCTGCGCACATCGGCCGGGTCGCACGAGCGCTTCCTCGTGATCGAGGTCTTCGGCCGCTACGCGGGCTTCACCGCACTGCTCCCGACGATGGCGGGGGCCGCCGATCGGTGCGTGATCCCCGAGTACGCGGTCGAGGTCGAACATCTCGCGGAGCTGCTCACTCACGACCGCAACAAGAACCCGAGCCGCTACTCGGTTGTGCTGGTATCAGAGGGCGCGCGCCTGACGTCGCATGAAGGAATGAGCTTCGAAGGCGAAGAGACCGACATGTTCGGACACCGCAAGCTGGGCGGGATCGGCGATATCATCGGGAACGCCCTCAAGGAATCATCCTCCAAGTACAACAACGGCCGGCGCATCGATGTCGTCAACCAGCGCCTCGGCTACCTGGTTCGCTCCGGCGATCCGGACGCGCTCGACTCGATCGTGCCGATGGCGTTTGGCAACCTGGCGCTCGATCTCGTCGGCAGGAAGCAGTACGGGCGATTGGTCAGCATTCATCGCGGCTTCTACGACAGCGTGCCGATCGCGAGTGTTACGTCGGAGAAGAAGGTCGTGGACGTATCCAAGTACTACAACACCGAACGGCTGCGGCCGATTTATCAGTTCGACGGCGCGCCGCTGTTTATCATGACCGGTGACGAAAGACAAAAGCCCCGAGACTAGCGGCGGTGCGGCCGGCGATCTGCCAGCGGGGATCCTTGCCGACTGTGGTGATGTCGAACGTGTCCGGGGGGAGCCTGCGTCAGGCAGGCGATGATGAGCAGGATCACGGGCGTCTCCCTTGCGATCAGTTGCATGGGGCGACGCGGAACTGAGATGCACAAGCACCCGCAAAGGTAACGCACCGAGTTGAAGCGTGTTGCGTGACCACCGTTGCGCGCAGTCCACACGCTGTTAGGAGACCGCACAGCTACTTGGGTCGCGTAGATTCCTAGGTCACGACCTAGTGGGTCACCTGTAGGACCATACCTACGCACGCCGGTGGACGCGCACGGTATGCGACTGGCACATGCTTTGCCTCGTCACAGTCTGCATCAGTCGTCAACCCTTCGTACGACCCCCGGGGAACTGACCGAGAGCGCATCGTGCAGCGCGATCTTGGACCGTCCGCTCCCGCAATGCCGCTCGACGCGCTTGAGACGTCGCGGGACCTATCCCTCCACGTCGCGCGCTCGGCGGTGCCATCGGTCCCGCCGGCGCCGCTCGTGGCGCGGCCGAGCGTGCGTGGGAAATTCTTCTTCGTCGGAGACCAGAAGCTCTATCTGCGCGGCGTGACGTACGGCGCCTTCGAGCCGGACGCCGACGGACGGGAGTACCGCGACCTCGGCCGGATCGATCGCGACTTCGCGCAGATGGCGGCGAGCGGGATCAAAGCCGTGCGCATCCCCCACACGATGCCGCCGCGCGCGCTCCTGGACGTCGCGCAGCGCCACGGCCTCCGCGTCATGGTCGGACTCTCCGCCGAGCAGTACGTCGGGTACTTGAT
>Ga0209056_10002294_pt1 | contig 20727 bp, 14 predicted proteins | sample GraSoiAngelo_114_FD_185876 | JGI IMG/M metagenome (GOLD analysis project Ga0209056, IMG submission 185876) | Grasslands soil microbial communities from the Angelo Coastal Reserve, California, USA - 14_0903_13_40cm (SPAdes) (version 2) | ecosystem: Environmental > Terrestrial > Soil > Grasslands...
GAGTGGTTTCCGGCGGATTAAAGATCGCGAGCTTGATTTCGTCCTCGCTGGTGATGCGGCGCATAATACCGTTGCGCAACAATTCGTAGTACAATCCGCGGTCGAGATCGAGATTGTGATACTCGAGGTCGATCGATTGCAGCCAGGGATCACTCCATGAAAGTTTCTCGTCTTGTTGCAAGGCATCCAGCAGGAATTTTTTGGCCGACCAATCGACGCGATCCCGTGTTGACATCGGGTCGCGTTCAAGATCGTTCAGAACATTTTCCCACTCCGACAAAACCCATGCGTGCTCCTCGTCTGGCGGATCGCGCCACAACTTGCTTGCAGCCTGCAAATAAATGCGTTGCACATCAATTGCAGAAATTTTGCGGCCATCCTTCAGTTCGATAATCCAATCGTAAGTTTGATCGCGACTGATTGATTTGTTGGCGTCTACCGGTTGCGCAATTTCCAACTGTGGCGCTTCGCCACGCTCGATCAGATCCAGGACCAGCGCGGTGGTCCCAATCTTCATCGCGGTGGCCCATTCGCTCATGTTGGAATCGCCGAGGATCACGTGAAACCGCCGGTACCGGCTCGCGTCCACATGCGGCTCATCGCGTGTGTTGATCAGCGGACGTCGATTCATAGTGTCAATGCTGACCACCACGCTGAAAAAATCGGCGCGTTGCGAAATCTGGTAAATTCCCGGATCTCCTTGGGTGCTTTCGGCTTCAATCCCCATTTTGCCTGCTCCGGAAAAAATCTGGCGCGTGACAAGAAACGGCAGGATGCCGGAAACGATCCGATCCCACGGAATGTCGCGGATCATCAGGAAATTGTCGTGGCAACCATAGCTGTGGCCGGCAAAATCGGTGTTGTTCTTGTAAAGACGGACCTCGTAACCGGATGGTAATTTTTGGTTCCGGCGGCGTGCGCATTCTGCAAGGATGCGTTCGCCGGCTTTATCCTGCGCGACAATTTGCTGGAGAGTCGTGCATTCTGGCGTCGAATATTCCGGGTGCGCGTGATCGTTGTAGAACCGCGCGCCGTTTGAAAGTACAAGGTCGCTTTTTATTTCCTCGAAGCTAAGCGGGCGACGTTTGTCGATCTCATAGTAAGCCGATTCGTCGGTGTCTTGAAGTAATTCCCGGGCGCGAAATCCCCGAGCGTCGAGGTGCGGATCTTCAAGATCATAGTCCCATTTCATCAGCGCGCCGTGATCGGTATAACGGCGCACCAACTCGATCGATTCAGCGACAACATCCACCGTCTCCGCACCAGACAGCGTGATGCCGTACTCCGTCTCCAGCCCAAAGACGCGTCTCATTTGATCCCTGCTCTCCTCATCGTGCTCCAATACCCTTCACCGTCGATCTTTCACACAAATGGTCACAAAGTACATAATCGAGTTCTCCCAAGGCAGGCGGATTGCTGGCAACCGCGGGGGGTTCGGCCATATTCGTGGGAAGCTGTCAGCTTCCCCTACAATCTGGAATCACCGTCATTGTAGCCGCATTAGATCACCGACGTTGTACGCACGCGCGCATCCGACACTGGCCTAACCGGTGAAATTTTCACGACGTTTTCCGGATCGTAATCGATCAGCTTGAGCCAATCCTCGGTAATGTCCGTGGCCGGGAAAATGTCGTTCTCCGCGTACTCTGCGTTAAAGGCGAGTTGAAGGTCCGTTTCCCGAACTCCTTCCTCCTGTTGAGTTCCGATGGCCCGTTTAATCGCGATCGCCTTCGCGCGCTCCACGATCGAGGCGATAATTGCGCCGCTGATAAGATCGCTGCGGTAAAGCGTTTCTTTGCGACCGCTGCGAAGGGTCACTTCCAAAAATTTATTTTCATCGCGGCGGGCAAATTGCCAGTCAACAAAACGCTCGATCAAGCGTTCGATGGACGCGCCGATTCCATCAGCCTCCTTGGCAAGCACGCCGTCGTATGGCAGATTGTCGGTGAGATAGATCCGATAAATTTCACGCGTGCCGTCCTTATCCGGGCGATTGACTTTGATCTTTCGGTCGATGCGACCCGGACGCAAAATTGCGGGATCGATCAGATCCGCCCGGTTCGAGGCGAGAATAATGACGACGTCGTTGAGCGAATCGATGCCGTCCATCTCCGAACAGAACATCGGCACCAGTGTTGAAAGAATATTGGAGTAACGCGATGCGCGTCGGGTGCCGAGGATCGATTCGGCTTCATCGATGAAAAGGAATGGCATGAAACCTTCCTTCCGTTTCTCACGTGCGGTTGCAAAAATCTCGCGCACCATGCGTTCCGATTCGCCTACCCACATGTTGAGGATCTCGGGACCTTTCACGTGCATGAAATATTCGCGCATTTCACTACCAGTTTTTGCGCCGAGTTGCTTGGTCAAATTGAATGCAGTCGCCTTACCAATCAGCGTCTTGCCGCAACCGGGCGGTCCGTAAAGCAGAAAGCCTTTGGGCGTAGCGTGCTGAAATTTCTTGAAAAGATCAGGATGCAAGAGCGGCAGTTCGATTGCGTCTTTGATTGCTTGTAGTGCGGCTTCCTGTCCTCCGACTTTCTCCCACGGCAACTCCGGCACAGTGTCGAGGTAGTATTCGTCCGATTTAGTGCTCGAGAGCATCTCCAACGCCATGCGGTAATTAGAATCAACGCGGACTTCGTCGCCCGATTTCAAGTTGGAGTGAGCAAGTTCTGAGGAGCGCTGCAGCACCATCGAATGCAAGCCGTGTTCCGAACCCACGCGCAATCGGTCCTTGCCTATGACCTCGGTGATTTTCGTGACCGGACCCGCCGTCTCGAATCCCAGATCACCGACAATAACGAACGCTTCGTTGACCAAAACGCGCGTGCCTTTTTTCAATCTCGACAGCGGTATGCGCGGATCGACGTTGCAATAATAATCGGCGCCGCCAACCACGATGTGCGCGGTCTCCTTCGAAGTGGCGCCGAGAAAGGTGCCGATGCGGTTCGCAGGTGAAGTCACTTTTTTGACGACTTCCTCCAGCTTCTCAATCAGCCGGCGCGCCTCGACCATCGTTTCCTGCTGATCGAGAATCTGCGGACGCAGCTGCAACAATTCACGCCGAACCGGATCGCCCGGCGGTAACGACCCGATTACTTGATCGAATGAATCGAGGAGATTTTCCGGACCCGACTCTCCTTCCGCACCCTGCAATCCCTCACTGCGCTCGTCGCTCATTATGGTTTGGGTCAATCCGCCGAACCGAGTTAATTATACCGTCATCAGGCGTGTTCGCAATGTTGACTCGCGAAAGCTTTCGGAATTCGACGCTACGCATCCCCAAAATGTTCAACCGACCGCGACCATCAAGCTCGCGGAAATTCTAACTTCCAAACGCCAATCACCAAAAAAACTTCACGCGCAACGCTCACGTTCCCAGCCTGCTAACTCCCCGTTGCCATTTGAGATTAAAATTGTTTGAGATTTGGAAGTTGGAGCTTGGATTTTCCCGAGCAGTGATTCGTTCCGCACCGCTGGACTGCTCGCGTGAGTTGCAGTAGACGGCGACGCCGCTACGTTCGGTTTTGCTCGGGAGCCTTAGCTCAATTGGTTAGAGCGCCGCCCTGTCACGGCGGAGGTTGCGGGTTCGAGCCCCGTAGGCTCCGGTCCCCCATCAGAGAGCCGCGCGAACTTTCACTGCCGCTCTTAGCGGCTATTAATCGTTGCGTCTTGCCCGTGCAGCTCAATTCGCGCTGCTCGCGCGACTCGCCGATTCGAGTTCCAGAAACACTCCTCCTTTACTGCCAACCGAGTCTTGGCTGAGTGGCCCATCGGACGGCCTGTTTGCGGCCGACTTGTAGCTTGTCGTATTGAGCAGATGAGAGAATCGCCTTCAACTTCGGATCGGACTGTTGCTGCACTGTCTTAACCTCTTGAATTTTTTGAGCGTTCGAAAGCAAATTGTTGTTTCTGATCGCTATTACCTTTCGTCCTTCATTGGCGAGAATGGGCACGATCTTGGCACTCTGTTGAGGCGACACGCTTAACTGTTGTTCTAAACAGCTTTGATATTGGGCCCATCCTTTAGTGCCTGGGTCGGGTATATTGCCGGGGGCTTGCGGAATGAAGTCTTGAAAGCAGGCATAATACCACCACGGAGGTTTTTGGGGTTGCGCGGACGGCGTAAGTGCCGGTAGCACAAGGATGCCAACCGAAAGAGCCGCCGCGATTCGTCGAATGTAGCTTTTCATCTCTTACTCCTTTTCTTCGGCCGATTGTAAGGACATGGGTTTAGCAACTCAAGCCCGATTAGGGCTAACCTAAACCTCCGCGCAATTAGGGTGGTTCCAAGGATCCTGTCCCAGAACGCGAAAAGATTCTCATGTGCCGCGAATCGGAATTTTGCCTCGCAGTTTACCAGCTCAGTCGCGACGGTTCGCGCACCAGATTAAGTTCCGGAGTCATGCAAAGTGATCACCACAACCGCGAGATAAATTTGGATGGCAGTTTGGCGGAGGATCTCCAGTTCAGGCAGGTTTGAACGTACGTTCATAGTGCCGAAATCGCGACTGCTGGAAATAAAGCCAGTTTACGCTACACTGGGCGCAGCGTTTTTCCCCAGGTGCAATATAACGAAGACTACGTGCTCGGAGTTCTCCAAGACGGAGGACTCCTCACCCGCAAACAAATCGACGGCGCACGCTCACGTCTGAACGGCGAGCCTGGCGTGCTCGACGTTCTGATCAACGACGGAAGTTTGTCCGAGGTCGACGTCTCGCGCACGCTCGCTGCACAGGCGCACATGGATTGGATCGACATCTCCACCATGATCATTCCGCCACAGGTCATCAATGAAATTCGAGGAGAAGACGCGCGGCGGTTCAAAGTGATCCCGGTCGCATTTGGCGAGAGCGGGCTAGTGGTCGCAGTGGGCAACCCGCTCGACATCGACACGATCGACAGCCTTGGCTTTCTCCTGCAACGCGAGCTGGAACTGGTTTGCACGAGTCCGAAAAAAATTCGCGAAGCGTTGATCAAATACTACGGCACGGCCGATGAAGCCGCGGACGTCCTGCAAAAGCAACTTGGCGAGGAAATCGATCTTGGATTGGAAATTGGCGATGGCACGGAAGCGACCCCAATTGATGAAGCGGACGCGCCGATTGTCCGGCTTGTGTCGATGTTACTGATCGAAGCGCACCGTGCCGGCGCCAGCGACATTCACCTCGAACCGATGGACAAAAAATTTCGCGTCCGATTCCGCATCGATGGCGTGCTGCAGGAAATGCAGTCGCCGCCAAAGCGTCTGCAATCAGCCATTATCAGCCGGCTCAAGATCATGACTGGCTCGATGAGTATCGCGGAAAAACGTCTGCCGCAGGATGGCCGAATACAGGTAAGGATTAAAAAGAAGCCGGTCGATCTTCGTGTCTCGACCATGCCCACCAATCACGGCGAAAGCATGGTTTTGCGTATTCTCGATAAATCAAGCTTGAAGCTTGGATTGCCAGAGCTTGGATTTTTTTCGGACGACCAGGAAACCTTCGAGCGCCTGCTCAGATTGCCGGATGGCATTCTGCTGGTGACCGGGCCCACCGGCTCCGGCAAAACGACCACGCTTTATGCTTGTCTCAATTGCATCAATAAACCCGACCGTAAAATCATCACCGTCGAGGAGCCGATCGAGTATCAGATGACGGGGATCAATCAGGTGCAGGTGAATACGGAGATTGGTATGACGTTTCCGGCCGCGTTGCGTTCCATCCTGCGCCAGGCGCCGAATATCATTATGATCGGCGAGATTCGCGATCTCGAAACTGCAAGCATCTCCACCAACTCGAGTCTCACCGGCCATCTCGTTTTCAGTACGCTGCACACGAATGACGCTCCTTCGGCTGTCGCCCGTTTGATTGATCTCGGCGTGCAGCCGTTTCTCGTCGCGTCTTCGGTGCGCGCGGTGATGGCGCAAAGGCTGGTCCGTCGTTTGTGCAGCAACTGCAAACAACCGAGCGAACTCACGGATACCGAGTTGCGCGCGCTCCAGATTGAGCCTGGCCAGCTCTCAGACGCACAGGTGATGAGGCCGGTCGGCTGCGAGTTGTGCCGGCAAATCGGCTACAAAGGCCGTATGGGCATATTTGAAATTTTTGTGATCGACGATGAAGTGCGCCACATGATCAACAAACGCACTTCGACTTTTATCCTGCGACAAAAAGCACGCGAACTCGGCATGCGAACCCTGCGCGAAGATGGAGTGCGCAAGGTACTCGCCGGTCTCACATCTGCCGATGAAATCATCTCGATCACCGTCGGAGACGTGAGCTGAGGCTGTTGCATCGTAAATCGTGAATTGTACATCGTTCAAATGACTGAAAAGCAACTCGCCGAATTTTTTGTCGAGCAGCGCGTACTGGAGCCTGCGCAGGCAGACGATGTGTTGAGCGAAGTGGAGTTGAACGGAAAAACCGTCGCGCAGGCGATGATCGATGGCGGCTTCATTGATGAGCCGAGCTTTTATGAAACGATTGCCAATGGCCTTGGCACTGAATTCATCGATCTGAGCCAGCACGAAATTGCGCCAGAGATTTTACGTCTCGTTCCCAGCGGTCTGGCGCGGTTGCACGGCGCGCTGCCGGTTGATATGAGCGAAACCGCGCTGCGAGTGGCGCTGGTCGATCCGTTCGATCTGCATATCGCTGAGGACCTCCGTTTCGCGCTCGGCAAAGACATTCAGATAGTCGTATCGCCGCCTGAGCAAATCGAGGAGCTAATTAAACAATTTTACGGCACCGACACGACGAGCATGGAGGAAGTCCTCAAGCAGCTCGGCGAAGCAGGCGAAGCGCTGCAATTGCGCGAGATGGACGGCGAAGCTGCGGTTGAAGCGGAGGCGAACGCAACGCCGATCATTCGATTTGTGGATCTGATTCTTTATCAGGCAATCCAGGACCGCGCGAGCGACATTCATTTCGAGCCGTTCGAAAACGAATTCAAAATCCGCTACCGCGTCGATGGCGCGCTTTACGAAATGTCGCCGCCCCCGCGGCATCTGGCGCTGCCGGTGATTTCGCGCGTGAAAGTCATGGCGAACATGAACATTGCCGAGAGACGGCTGCCGCAGGATGGCCGCATTCAAAAGCGCATCGCGGGGCGCAATGTCGATTTGCGAGTTTCAACCTTGCCGACGCAATTCGGCGAAAGCCTCGTGCTGCGCGTGCTCGATCGCAGCATCGTCAATCTGGACCTCGAAGCGCTTGGGATGCCGGATTACATCTACAATTTTCTGCTCGAAATGATCGAGCGACCGAATGGCATTTTCATCGCGACCGGGCCGACAGGCTCAGGAAAGACAACAACCCTTTATTCCTGTTTGCGCAAGGTCAACACGATTGATTCAAAGCTGATCACTGCGGAGGAACCGGTCGAATACGATTTGGAAGGCATCGTGCAGGTGCCGGTCAACGAAGCGATCGGCCTGACCTTTGCGCGCGTGTTGCGGCACTTCCTGCGTCAGGATCCGGATCGCATCATGATTGGTGAGACGCGCGATCTCGAGACGGCCCAGATTGCGATTCAGGCATCGCTCACGGGCCATCTGGTCTTTAGCACGCTGCATACGAATGATGCGCCGGGTGCGATTACGCGTTTAATCGATATGGGCGTGGAGCCGTTCCTTATTTCGTCAACGTTGGAAGCGATCCTTGGTCAGCGGCTCTTGCGTAGCATCTGTGGTCATTGCCGCGCACCGTACCGGCCGAACGACTCTCTACTGGCTGAACTCGGCATCTCGCGCCGCGATATCGGCGAGAAACGATTCTTCTACGGCAAAGGTTGTGACGCTTGTAACAACACCGGCTACAAAGGACGAAAAGGAATTTACGAGCTGCTAAGAATCACGGACCCAATCCGTGAATTGATCAACGAGCGTGCGCCAACGGTTATGGTAAAGCAAAAGGCGATCGAGCTTGGAATGATCACGCTGCGCCAGGACGGTTTGCGCAGCATCTTCGCGGGCGACACGACGATTGAGGAAGTGCTGAGATACACCTGAAGAATCAGGAAGAGAGTGATGCTCGACACAAACCGCCGACGTAATTAGAATAGGCCTCCATGCCACGGTTCAACTACGTAGCTCTTGACGCTAGGGGACAGGAAGCGTCCGGATTACTCGAAGCGGTTTCAAGCAGCGCGGCAATCAGTCAACTGCGTCACGCCGGCTTTTTCCCCACCAGCGTCATCGAAGAGGCCATAATCAGCGGCGACGGAAAGGAAGCTCGTGGACGGGCAGCAAAGGCCGCGCGCGTGACGAAATCGCGTGCGAAAAAAGGCATCGTTCTTTTCCAGCGCAAAAAAGTTAAATCAAAAATCCTGATGATCTTTACTCGCCAGCTGGCGACGCTGATTGATTCCGGCTTGCCGTTGCTGAGAAGCTTAAACGTCCTGGCAAACCAGGAACGCGACAAGGTGATGAAAAAGACCACCAACAAACTCGCCGATTCTGTGCAGAGCGGCAGCACGTTTTCCGACGCGCTGGCGTTGCATCCGAAGATCTTTAACGATCTGTACGTCAACATGGTCAAAGCGGGCGAAGTCGGCGGCGTGCTTGAGTTGGTGCTTACCCGGCTTTCCGAATTTCAGGAGAAAGCCGCGAAGATTAAAAACAAGGTGCTCTCGGCGATGGTGTATCCGGTCATCGTGATGACGATGGCGGTGGGCATCTTGTGTTTCCTTCTTGTGTTCATCGTTCCGCGCTTCGAAGTAATTTTTCACGACTTGCTCGGTGACAAACCGTTGCCACCGGTCACGCAGTTCGTCCTCGGCGTCAGCGGTTTCATGAAAAACCACGGCTTGGTTTTGCTGGCAGCTATCGTTGCCATCGTAGTCATTTACAACTTTATCGGCCGTACGCGTAAAGGGCGACTTGCGATTGATATTTTCAAACTGCGCATGCCGCTCTTCGGCAACTTAAATCGCAAAACGGCGATCTCCCGTTTCGCGCGCACACTGGGAACACTGGTCACGAGCGGTGTTCCAATATTGCAGGCGTTAAATATCACGCGTGAAACAGCGGGCAATTCGGCCATCGCTGGAGCAATCGCGCGGGTGCACGACAGCGTGAAAGAAGGCGAATCGATCGTGCAACCGCTGGAAGCCAGCAAAGCGTTTCCTCCAATGGTCGTCAGCATGGTCGATGTGGGCGAAGAGACCGGTAAACTTCCCGAAATGCTTCTAAAGATCGCCGACGTCTACGACGACGAGGTCGACAACGCAGTGGCGGCCCTCACCTCCATGCTGGAACCGATCATGATCGTGTTCCTGGCGGTGATCGTTGGCACCATCGTGCTCGCGCTCTTCACCCCGCTCATCAGCATCATCACCGGCTTGCAACAACAAACGTGATCGGCCGCGGCGGCAATGACGACATCCGAATGACAAATCAAGTTCTCCCCAGAAGTTGTAGAGGCGTTTGTGCTAAATGCCTCGCCGATGAATTCGACGGTTGTCACGAGCGTCGCTACAACGCCTTCACTCTCATCGAACTAGTCCTCGTCATTGGCATCATCACTGTTCTCGCAGGCTTAGTCTTGAGCACGGTTGGCTATGCACGCAAGAAAGCCGCCCGCGCCCGCGCTGAGAGTGAAATCGCCGCCATGTCGGCAGCGTGTGAAAATTACAAAGCAGATAATGGCGTTTACCCGAGCAACAGCGACACCAATAACCTCGACGCCAGAACCAGTGGAAATTCCAGCAGCCCTAGCTATAACCTGACCAGCCTCGCCCTGTACAATTCGTTGTTTGGCACCACAAATGGAAGTCGCACCCCAAACGCCGGAGCGCGATCGTATTTCGTTTTCAAGCCCAATATGCTCAGCCCCGCCGATCAGACGCAGAACGTCCTGTTCATTCGAGATCCGTTCGGCAACAGCTACGGTTATTCAACCATTCAGGCAGCGACCGGAGACACTACAAAGGGTTACAATCCCACCTTCGACCTTTGGAGTACGGCCGGCCTAACAAACAGCCCTCCGGTTATTCCCCCTGACCCGATTACCCCACAGTGGATTAAAAACTGGTAGACTTGTGCCGACGGCGTCTGACACAGACGCCCTACAATTTCGCCGAAGCCGAGATTGCGAACTACCCTTCAGTCGTACGCACCACAACCTCGACGCGGCGATTGGGACTTTGCTCTTCGATTGAGCCGTTCGGGGACGCACGGAATTTCGTCGCGCCGAAGCCGCGGGTTTGGATTTGCGCCGGATTGATTCCCATCGCCTCGACCAGATAACGCTTTACGCTGTCGGCCCGGCGCTGACTCAGATCGAGATTGTATTCAAACGTGCCGAATGAATCCGTGTAGCCTTCCACAGAAAATGTTGCATTCGGATTGCGCTGAATGAGCGTGCCCAGCTTTTGCAGTTGAAAGATGGCGCTCGATTGCAGCACGTCGCTGTCATACTCAAAAAGCTGATCATCGGGCAGACGCAATTTTGTGCCTGACCCGAGCGGACCTTTTTGCGCCAGCAACTGGTCCAAATCGCTGAAGCCTGGCGCATGTCCTTTGTTCGGACCGGCGCTGTCGCCGGGCAGCTTGCTTGTGAAAGTGTTTGGCCGTTTGATGGCCGTGCTCGTGGCCAGCTCGGTTCCGCTGAGAGCAGGTTGCGGACGGCCGGAAACCGAACTGCTGTTCAGCAAAGATTGCTCATGCACCGCGTTTGGGTCGCTGGAAAGAGTTTGCGCCGTGGAACGTTCAATCTCGTTCAGAACAGAATTAACGTCCGGCTGTTCCACCTTTGGTTGGTCAGGCAACACGTCTTGAACTTCCTCCAGCAATTTGTCGAATGACTTCTTCTCATCCGGCAATTGCACGTCGGTGTTATCGGGGTTCGGTTTCGCCGCCGGATTGATTTGATCGGCACTGCTCTTCTCCAGGTTCGAATCGAGAACACGCTTCACCTTGAACGTGGGTGTCTGCTCGTTTGGGGCGAACACCGCGTCAGCAGATGCAAAACGCGTACGATAAAAATAAGTGCACAGCGCGAAATGTATCGCCAGCGACACAATTATTCCGAGCCAGAGCCAGTTGCGCTCCTTGCTACCTGTCAGCAGACCTTCAGTCTCGAAGCGGTCGAGATCGTCGAGCTCGGAAACTCTCATGGCGATTGCAACAATATCACATTCGAACGCCGGGGCGACTCATCGGTCAAACAGCAGCCACAGGCCTATGCTCCGCCGGCCCGTGTTCGCTCAACAAAAGCACGCGCAGCGCGGCGTATTTCCTCCGCCACCCGCGCTTCGGGCGAGACGAATTTCGGTGTAAACCAGGGAAACAACCCAATCAAATCGTGGGTAACCAGAATCTGTCCGTCGCAATGGTCACCCGAGCCGATCCCGATCGTCGGGATACCGATCGCATTGGTGATCTGCCTCGCGACCTCCGCAACCACAATCTCCAGCACCACGGAAAATGCTCCCGCTTTTTCCACCGCACGGGCGTCAGCCAGCAACGCTTCGACCTCAGATTGCGTGCGGCCCTTGATCCTATAGCCGCCTTGCTCGCGCACACTTTGGGGCAGCATCCCGATGTGCGCCATGAACGGTATTCCCGCTCGCGTGATCGCCTCGATCTGCGCAACACGACTCACACCACCTTCGAGCTTCACCGCCTGCGCGCCGGCACCGACAAATTTTCTGGCGGTCTCCACGGCTTGTTCCGGCGTATCGTACGTGTGAATCGGCATATCGGCGACGAGCAGCGCCTGCTTTACCCCGCGCGCAGCCGCGCGAGTGTGATGCAACATTTCCTCGAGTGTCACATCCGTCGTATCCGGATAACCGAGAACCACCATTCCCACCGAATCGCCTACGAGGATGATGTCGATGCCGCTCTCATCGAGCAAACGCGCCGTCGGGTAGTCGTACGCGGTGAGCGCGGTTATTTTCTCACCGCGCTGTTTCATTTGGCGAAAATCTTTCATTGCGCTTGTTCGCAAGATCAGCTGCCCATTTCAGAACGCAAGCCGCGGCAGAAGCAGCGATGCTCCGCCGCTTTCGCATCTTCCATCTACCAGCTCTCCGCAAGACGAACGACTGCGCCAGAATCCTTAAACGTCGCGAGCAAGTCGCTGACAGTTTTCTTCTCGCCCGGCAAAACCAAATGCCGCCGGATATCGGCCAGCGGCCGAAGCACAAAGATTCTTAAGTGCAGTCGCGGATGTGGCAGTTGCAATCGTTCATCGTTGATCCGTTGGTCTTCGCAGTAGAGCAGATCGATATCAATGGTTCGCGAGGCGTTCCGTGGATGATCCCGTTTGCGGCCCAACGCTTCCTCGATTTGAATCAGTTGCTCAAGCAACCGCACGGGATCGCCTTCATACTCAAACTCAACGACAGCATTCAAAAATTTTCCGGCTCCCGGTTCGCAACCGACCGGTTCAGTCTCGTAAACCGCCGAGGAAAGAATCGGCGGCTTTACATTTGCGAGACCGAGAATTGCCTTTCGCGCACCCAGCAAATGGTCGAGCCGATCACCGAGATTGGATCCAAGTGCCACTGCGGTTCTCATCGTTATGGCCGCGATCATTGACCGCGGCAGCCGGGATCACGGATCCCGGCTACAGGTTCGCAGCCCCAGCACGTCCTGCATCGAGTACAGTCCCGGTGATTTTTTGGTAATCCACTTCGCCGCGCGTAATGCGCCGAGTGCAAAAATTTCGCGACTCCTTGCGCGATGCGTTAACTCCAAGCGTTCGCCTGGTCCTCTGAAAATTGCAGTATGCTCGCCGACAACATCACCTTCGCGAATTGATTCAATCGGTATTCTGGTGTTTCGGAGCGGTTGCAAGATCTCAGCCAGCGTTTTGGCTGTCCCGCTCGGCGCATCTTTTTTCATTTGGTGATGCGTTTCGACAATCTCAGGATCGAAATCCGAGCCGAGCAATTCGGCAGCCTTTTGGGTCAGCCAAAAGAGCACGTTGACCCCCACACTGAAATTCGATGCCAAAACGATCGGTACCGAGTGCGCTGTCTGTTCAATTGTTTTGCGTTGCTGCTGAGAGTGGCCAGTCGTTCCAATAACGAGCGATTTGCCATGCTGCAACGCGCCGCGGCAGATTTCATCGACGCTATCGGCGCGACTGAAATCGATCGCCACGTCACAATTTTTCATCGCTAGTTCGATTGAATCACCCAGATCGCATCGCGCGGCGATCTCGATTTCCCGATCTCTCTGCGCCAGATCGAGCACAGTCTTTCCCATGCGACCGGCCGCGCCGATGAGGAGTACACGCACGGGAGAATTCTTCATAGCTGCGCAGTGTATACGCTGTAGTGTCCGCTGTCCTCACCGGAGTTCGCTGCGCTCGATGTTGCACGTCGCATTCTGCGCTGAGGACAGCGCACGCTACAACCGATGCGAGCTATCGCTTCGATTCAAAGTCTTCCAGCGTCTTGCGCAGGAACGCCTGGTTCGCTTCGCTCATTTCGCACAGCGGCAAACGAACTTCAGGCGAGATCGCGCCGCGCCAGCCGAGCGCTGTCTTCACGGGAACCGGGTTAGGCTCGATGAACAAATCTTTAAACAACGGCAGCAGTTGCCTGTGCAATTTCTCCGCCGATTTCAAATCGCCTGATTCGCAGGCGCGCACGAGCGCGCATACTTCAGATGGAAACAAATTCGAGGCCACGCTCACGACACCGGCAGCACCCACGGCCATAAATGGAAGGGTGAGCGAATCGTCGCCGCTCAAAATCGTAAACGTATCGGGCAAACGCCGGCGCAACTCACCAACGCGCTCCACGCTACCGCTTGCTTCCTTGATGGACACGATGTTGCGACATTCTTTGGCCAAGCGAGCCACGGTCTCTGGCACAATGTCCACGCTGCAACGCCCGGGGATGTTGTAAAGCATGATCGGCAGCGACGTGGCGTCGGCGATTGCTTTGAAATGGCGGAAGAGTCCTTCCTGGCTCGGCTTGTTGTAATACGGCGCGACGAGCAACGCGGCATCCACTCCGTGTTTCTCGGCCAGCTTTGTGTCGGCGATGGCGTGTTGTGTGGCGTTCGAGCCTGTTCCCGCAAGCACAAGGCAACGTTTGTTCGCCTTTGCTACTGCAACACGGATCACCTGTTCCCGTTCTTCGTGTGAGAGCGTGGGTGATTCGCCAGTCGTGCCGATCGCGACGATCCCAGTGATACCTGCGTCGATTTGTGTTTCGATCAATTGTTCGAATGCAGAAACGTCAACGCCGCCATCGCGAAATGGTGTGACCAATGCCGTGAACGTGCCGCGAAACATGTTTTCTATTCAATTGTCATGTCGAGCGAAGTCGAGACATCCCGAGATGTAACCGAGGGTAACGCTACGGGATTCCTCGACTTCGCTTTGCTCCGCTCGGAATGACGTTCGCTAAATTTCAATCTCTCCCTCAAACACGAAGTCCGCTGGGCCGGTTAGCGTGACGTTACGAAACTGATCCCGAGTCTTTTCAAAGCTGACCTGCAGTTCGTCTCCGCCGCGCGCGAGAACAGCGACCGGCCCTTCGCAATCTTCACGAGCTGCGAAGATGACCGCGCTTGCGACTATTCCGGTACCGCACGCGAGAGTTTCGTCTTCCACGCCGCGTTCATAGGTGCGAATGGCGATTTTGTTGGGTCCCCGTTTTTCGATGAAGTTCACGTTTGTGCCGTTCGGTGAAAACATTTTGTGAGAACGAATCGCTGCGCCTTCGCGTCGCACATCGGCATCATCGATTTTCGCAACGGGAATCACGACATGCGGGACCCCGCTGTTGATGAAGTGAACCGTCTTTTTTTCAGCCCCGATCGGTAAGTCGAGATTGAGCCGCAAATCAGTGGGTTCGGTCATTCGAAGAGTCACCAAATCGCCTTTCAATTCCGCGGAAATCACGCCGGCTGGTGTTTCAAAAGAAATTTTTCCCTTTTGTCCGGCGACTTTGATTGCAAAACGCGCGAAGCAGCGCGCGCCGTTGCCGCACATTTCTGCTTCTCCTCCGTCGGCGTTGAAATAGCGCATCCGAAAATCTGCGCGGTTTCTTGGCGTTTCGAGTAACAGGATGCCGTCGGCGCCTATGCCGCGATGCCGATCACATAATTGCGCGATCTGGTTGCGATCCAAATCGATGTCTCCTGTCCTGTTGTCGAACAGGATAAAATCGTTCCCAGCGCCACTCATTTTCGTGAAGCGCAGCATGCACTTCGTTTAGCACACGTCCGGCGACAACGCGAACGCGGCGCTCATTGTTTCGCGCGCCGTTGCGAGATCATGTTTCGGTGTTTACTTAAGCGCCGGTGAACAAGCTCTGTGTATGCATCGTTACAGCGTTTATTGCTGTCGCGCCGCAGGTCTCGTTCGCCAGCGATTACAACGACCTGGTTCTGGAGCAGGTCAGGCAGATGCCAAAAGGCGGCCGTTACTCTGTTTCGCATTTTGCAAAGATTCGCCTGGAATCGTCGGCACATTTTGAGTCGGGGAAATTCTTTATCATCCCTTCCGGGCCGAGTTTCTGTTCTGGGGCGACGTATTTGGTGTTTATCAGAACGATCGAAGCTTTGCGCGAACGTGGTCAGCTTCGTCTGGACTACGGTACGCTTGAACGCCTGATCATTCGCGACCAGCGGGATGGAGAAGGCGTCTGGGGCCGCTGGAACGCAAATGGCCCGGGCACTGCGCGCCTGTTTCACGAGCTGCGGCTCGGTCGAAATTTCGACAATATCGATCAAGCGAAGCCTGGTGATTTCATGAAAATTTTCTGGTCGAGGGCGGTTGGCAGAAACGAGCACGGACACTCCACGATTTTCCTGGGAATGGAGAATCGCCCGGACGGACAGTACGTTCGTTATTGGTCGAGCAATATTCCCTCGGGTTACGGGGAGAAAAGTGTGCCGCGAAGCAAAATCGCGTACGCGCTTTTCTCGCGTTTCGAAACACCGGCTAATTTGGCGCGAATCAGTAGCGCGCCTTTCGTTGATACCTATTTGGCCTCTCTTCTCCGAAGTCGCTCCAGCATTTCAGAGGCTGGCGCGAAGTGCGGGCTGTAGTGGCCTGCTGCCAGATGCGTCGTCCGGCGCACCAGCTCTGGTAGGCGCGCAATAGGTACGGCAGCGGAATGCGCTTGCCTTTTGAAAGGCTTGTCTCTAAAACGGCCTCATGCTTCTCGAAACCTTAAAACGTCATTGGTGGGTTCCAGTTTTACGGGGTGTCGCTGCAATCATCTTCGGAATAATCGCATTCACGCATCCTGTTATGGCTGCCGCGACGCTCGTGCTGTTCTTTGGAGCCTGGGTCTTGATTGACGGTATTTTTCGCGTTGTAGGCGCGATTGGGCATCGTGACTCGGATCCGGACTGGGGATTCAATCTGATCATCGGAATTCTCGGAGTGATCGTGGGCTTGCTTACTTTCCACGCGCCGGCAATAACCGCGCTGGCGCTGGTCATTTACATCGCCGCCTGGGCCTTGATGATCGGTGCAACTGAAATTGCGCTGGCAATCAAAATGCGGCGGGAGATCAAAGGCGAGTGGTTTCTGATTCTGATGGGCCTAGCTTCTATCATTTTCGCGGGTCTTCTCTTGTGGAACCCGCTCGCTGGTGCGGCGGCGCTGATCTGGATCATCGCCTGGTACGCAGTGATAATGGGCGTTCTGGCAATCATTTTTGGCTTTCGCTTGCGCAGCTTACCGACATTTGCAGCCCGTTGATCAGCAGCAAAACCTCTTCAGTCCTACCGTCCGAAGAGGGCGGACTGTTTTGCGTGTCGTGAAAGCGGCATCGTCCGGTTCGCGAACTTTTTGGGCGACGAAACCCAATGCCGGCGTGTTTAGTGAAGAAAAATGCGGCCTGGGGCGATTAATTGGCCGATTACCGTACGGCGTTGGAATATGATCGTTCCAATATCACCCCTCGATTTCGCGATGGCGAGTAAAAGACCATTTCTGTGAGGACCACTCTATGAAAAAAGCTCCCCTTACTAAAAAGACGCGACGGCAAAATCGTCTGCAAGCTAACGGAAATGATTTCGACACGGGGCACCTGCTTTCAGCATTGATGGCGTTCAAGCGCGGTGATTTTTCCGCGCGGCTGCCGGAGGATTGGACAGGCGTGCCAGGCAAGATCGCCGACACATTTAATGCGGTGATCGAGAGGAACGAGCGCATGACGCGCGAATTGGAACGCATCGGGCGGGTCGTTGGCAAAGAAGGGCGGATTGCCCAGCGCGCCTCGATAGGCGAAGGGACCAATTCCTGGGCCGACGCAATTGGATCGATCAATAATCTGATCGGGGATCTCGTTCAGCCTACGAGCGAGTTGGCGCGAGTCATCGGGGCCGTTGCCAAGGGAGATTTGTCCCAAACAATGGCAACCGAAATCGAAGGTCGCCCGTTAAAGGGTGAATTTTTGCACACTGCCAAAACGGTAAACGCAATGGTCGGCCAGTTGAGCGCTTTCGCCTCGGAAGTAACGCGCGTCGCACGCGAGGTCGGAACCGAGGGCAAACTCGGAGGTCAGGCGAAGGTCAAAGGCGTTGCCGGCACTTGGAAAGATCTGACCGATAACGTGAATCTCATGGCATCCAATCTCACATCCCAGGTGCGGAACATCGCGGCAGTAACTACCGCCGTAGCAAACGGTGACCTTGCGAAAAAAATCACTGCGGATGTTCGCGGCGAACTGCTCGAATTGAAGGACACCATCAACAGGATGGTGGATCAGCTCCGTTCCTTCGCATCTGAGGTGACGCGCGTCGCACGCGAGGTCGGCACCGAGGGAAAGCTTGGTGGCCAGGCAAAAGTCGAAGGTGTTTCAGGCACGTGGGAAGCCCTGACCGACTCGGTGAATTCGATGGCGTCCAATCTCACCTCGCAAGTCCGCAACATCGCAGCGGTGACAACGGCCGTGGCCAACGGGGACCTGTCAAAGAAGATCACGGTCAGCGTTAAGGGCGAAATTTTGGAGCTGAAAAACGTGATCAACACCATGGTGGATCAGCTCTCGTCCTTCGCCTCCGAGGTTACCCGCGTGGCGCGCGAAGTCGGCACCGAAGGAAAACTCGGCGGCCAAGCCGATGTGCGCGGTGTGGCCGGCACCTGGAAAGATTTGACCGACTCGGTGAACTCGATGGCATCCAATTTGACGGCGCAAGTTCGCAACATTGCGCATGTCACCACCGCCGTCGCCAAGGGCGACCTGTCTAAAAAGATTGCTGTGGATGTCCGCGGCGAAATTCTCGAACTCAAGGACACCATCAATACGATGGTTGATCAGCTCCGATCCTTCGCTGCGGAAGTAACGCGCGTGGCCCGGGAGGTCGGAACCGAGGGCAAACTCGGCGGGCAAGCCGACGTGAAGGGCGTGGCGGGCACATGGAAGGACTTGACCGACTCAGTCAATTTCATGGCTTCGAACCTGACCGCACAGGTCCGCAACATCGCCGGGGTGACCACAGCTGTCGCCACCGGGGATCTGACCAAGAAAATCACCGTGGACGTGAAAGGTGAGATTCTTGAGTTGAAGGATACGATCAACACGATGGTGGATCAGCTTTCGTCCTTTGCCGCGGAGGTGACGCGCGTAGCACGCGAAGTCGGCACCGAAGGAAAACTCGGCGGCCAAGCCGATGTGCGCGGCGTCGCCGGCACCTGGAAAGATCTAACCGATTCGGTGAACTCGATGGCGTCCAATCTAACTGCGCAGGTCCGCAACATCGCAGCGGTAACGACCGCAGTCGCCATGGGCGATTTGTCCAAGAAAATCACAGTCGATGTAAAAGGCGAGATTCTGGAACTAAAGGACACCATCAACACGATGGTGGGTCAACTCCGTTCGTTTGAATCGGAGGTTACACGCGTGGCGCGCGAGGTCGGCTCGGAAGGCAAACTAGGTGGGCAAGCAGATGTGCGCGGTCTTGCAGGCGTGTGGAAGGACCTTGGCGATAATGTCAACTCCATGGCGTCAAACCTAACGACACAGGTGCGGAACATCGCCGGTGTGACCACTGCGGTCGCGACGGGCGATCTTAGCAAGAAGATCACGGTGGACGTCAAAGGTGAGATTCTCGAATTGAAAAACACGGTGAACACGATGGTGGACCAATTGTCGTCATTTGCCGATGAAGTCACGCGCGTGGCGCGCGAGGTAGGAATGGAAGGCAAGCTCGGCGGTCAGGCCGTAGTGAAAGGCGTTTCGGGAACGTGGAAAGATCTCACGGACAACGTTAACTTCATGGCATCGAACTTGACGGATCAAGTGCGCGGCATCGCGAAAGTGGTGACGGCGGTCGCGAACGGCGATTTGAAGCGCAAACTCTTTCTCCAAGCCAAAGGCGAGATCGCCGAGCTCGCCGAGACGATCAACAGCATGATCGATACGCTGGCGACGTTCGCCGATCAGGTCACGACTGTCGCGCGCGAAGTGGGCGTGGAAGGAAAACTCGGCAGCCAGACGAATGTGCCGGGGGCTGCTGGGACATGGCGTGATTTAACTGATAACGTCAACCGACTCGCAGCAAATCTCACGACGCAGCTCCGAGCTATCGCCGACGTTGCGACGGCGGTCACAAAAGGCGATCTCACGCGTTCAATTCAGGTAGAGGCGCAAGGCGAGGTTGCGTTCGTCAAAGACAACATAAACGAAATGATCCGCAATCTCAGGGACACGACATTACGCAATGAAGAACAGAACTGGCTGAAGACGAACCTCACAAGATTCACCCGAATGCTACAGGGACAACGCGACTTCCTTACCGTTGGCAAACTGATTTTGTCGGAGCTGGCTCCGCTGGTTTCGGCGCAGCAGGGCGCGTTTTACATGATGGACAACTTAGACGGACAGCCTGAGCTCAAATTACTCGCAACCTATGCACAGCAGGAAGGCAACGGCGCAAAAAATCGCTTCAAAATTGGCGAGGGCCTGGTCGGACAAGCCGCTCTGGAAAAGCGGCGTTTTCTCATAACCGAAATACCAACCGATTACGCAAGAGTAAATTCAGGCTTGGGCGAGTTTCGCCCCATTAACATCGTAGTGCTGCCGATTCTTTTCGAAGGCCAGGTAAAGGCAGTAATGGAACTGTCCTCGGTTGAGCGGTTCAGCCCGGCGCATCAGGCGTTCCTTGAGCAGTTGACCGAAAGCATTGGCATTGTCCTCAACACGATCGAAGCAAGCACGCGCACAGAAAACCTGCTCAAACAGTCGCAGTCGCTCGCTGCCGAGTTGCAGAAGACCAACCTCGAGCTTGAGGAAAAAGCGCGTTCGAATCAGGCCAAGGACCAATTTCTCGCAATGCTCAGCCACGAATTGCGTACGCCTCTAACGCCCGTGCTCGCCTCTGCCCTGGCCCTGGAAAGCGAGCCGGAGTTGCCGAACGATGTTCATGAGTCGCTGCAAATGATCCGGCGAAACGTGGAATTGGAGGCGCGGCTGATCGATGACTTATTGGACCTGACGCGTATCGATCGCGGCAAGGTGCAGCTCAATTTTGAAGTAGTCGATGCGCACACGCTGTTGCAAAACGCGCTGGAGATTTGTCAGCCGGAAATCGACCGCAAACATTTGGCGCATTCTCTCAATCTTGGCGCACAAAACGTGCATATGCGCGCGGACCCGGCGCGACTGCAGCAGATCTTTTGGAACTTGATCAACAACGCGGTGAAATTTACGCCGCCGAATGGGCAAATCAGGATTACGACGACCAACGATTCAGGCGGAAAATTGCGCGTCGAGATCGCGGATACCGGCATGGGAATTGAGCCGGAAGCGCTACCC
>Ga0209056_10002296_pt1 | contig 20723 bp, 13 predicted proteins | sample GraSoiAngelo_114_FD_185876 | JGI IMG/M metagenome (GOLD analysis project Ga0209056, IMG submission 185876) | Grasslands soil microbial communities from the Angelo Coastal Reserve, California, USA - 14_0903_13_40cm (SPAdes) (version 2) | ecosystem: Environmental > Terrestrial > Soil > Grasslands...
GGTCGGACGCATCTGCAGTCTTGTTTTTTTCCTGCGGATCTCCCGGCGTCGGCGGTTTTGGGAAAGTCGGCTTTCCAGGCGTCTGTCCCAGGGCTACGCCATTGCATACCACCAGTACGCCCGCCATCGTTGCCAGATCCCATACGAATCCGCGCCTTGTTTCCTGCATGTTTGCCTCCCCAAAGTCTGCAGCCTGCTAGTGCGACCCGCTCCATTTTCCACCATTTCCAGTGCGCAGGGCGAAGAGTGAAACTGGCTGGTTTCGCTCCTTCTCCCGTTTCTCCAGCTTCAAGATTAAGCCGCTCTCTCTATCATGTCCTGGGAGCTTGGCAAGTCCTGCGAATGATCCACGTACTACGTTGCCTGCCCTGCGCGGGCCCACTCCATCGCCTGCTCCCGCAGGGTGTTCAGGCTGTTGGTCATGCGATCCGCCTCCACGTTGACCAGCGCGTAGCGGGCATTCTGCGGGTCGCCAGCGGCTACCATCTGATTGTGATCCTCGCGCAGGTCGGGGAACTCCTTCTCCGCGATGCGCGCGCCTCGCAAAACTCTTGCCAGGAGTTCGAGCGTCTTTTCCACATCGTCCCGGAATTTTCGAAACTCCGGCCGCGGAGGAGCTTCCTTAGTTTGCGGCAGGCCGGCTTCCATGGCCATCATGGCGTGGGCAAAACGGTGCGAACTGGCAAGCATCGCATTCCACCGGCTCATCTGATCCGGCGTGACGCCAGGCTCCGCGCCCAAGCGGTCGAGCGATGGCTCGAGATTCGAACGCGCGGTTCGCGCTCGCCGCCGTGCGAGATCCCGCTCCTTCTCGCCGGCCGGATTAGGCTCCAAATAACCCTGTGTGATCTGGTGAAAAGATTTTTTGTAGGCCTCCAGCAGTTTTGCGAAGAGCTCCGGTACCTGGGCGCTCTCCCACGTAGGCCATGCGGCGTACGCGGCCAGCGCAAGCAGCCCTCCGATCATCGTGTTGACGCCGCGCGCGTGAATCGCCTCCTTGGGCGAAACGCCCGCGATGGTGAGCAAAAGCACGATGAGCGCGCTGATCGTCACGGTGAAAACCCCGTAATTCGCAGGCCCGATCCATCGCACCAGAAAGGTGAACACCGCAATCAGTGCGATTTCCGTCACCGTATGAAGCGGCAGATAGTGAAATAGTGCCGTGGCCAGGAGCAGGCCTGCCATGGTTCCCACGATGCGCAGAATTCCCCGGCTGAAGGTAGTCGTAAAATCGGGCTTGAGCACCAGCACGGTCGTCATGGGAATCCAGTAGGACCGCTGCGACTCAAACATTCTTCCCACCGCGGCGCCGATAGCGAGGCAGACGGCCAGCCGCAGCGCATGCCGGAACGCGGCGGATTGCAGGTTCAGGTTCGCGCGTAGTGTCGCCAGTTGGCTGCTAAACCGCAGCCACCACGGTTGACGCGCTTCTTCCTTCGCAAATTGGGCTTGTCCTTCGGGTGTTGCGCGGGAAGCGAGATCGATGGCTGCTCGAAGTTGTCCGCTCAGGGCGTCCATTTGATGGCGCGCATTCTGTGCCACGGCAGCCAGGAACGTCCCGCGATCGCCGGCGTTGTCTTCCCGCAACTGATAAGCAAGCGCGACGCCGAGCACCAGCCGGTCCTTTTCGTCCGGTAATTCTTTCCCGGACACCAGGGATTCGCCGAGGTCTTCCAGAATCTTCGCGGCGTTATCGAGATAGCGGTCAATGATCTCGATCGCGGCATGGTCGCGGCTCTCCCTCTCCAGGCGCATGCGTAGCCGCGCCAGCACCGTCAGGCTCAAGCGGATGCGCTCGGCCTGTGTCAGCAACGACCGGTAGCGGACGGCTTCAAAGCTCTCGTCACGGCTGAGTCCCGCCAGTGCGTTCTGTGCCTGCAGGCTTTCCGCGGTGGCCGGGGGAGATTTCGCTGCCATCATTGGCGTGCGCGTCGCGCGCGCGTGCGCCAGAAAAAGCTCGCCCAGGGCGCGCCGCTCCGGCTCGTAACGCCACACCGGCCACAACGCCACAGAAATCCCCGTTTGCAGCAACCCTCCCGCGAGCGCCAACAACGCGGATTCCACAGCCTGGCGGGGCGTTAGCGGCTGTGCTGCGTACACCACCAGCATCACCGTGCTGATCACTCCGACGTCGGCAGCCGTCGTGCCCAGCGAGACGAGCAATCCGGCTACGAAGCTCCACGCCGTTACAATCGCAATTGCCGCCACGTTGTGGTGGCCCGTCAAACCTCCAAGCAGTACGGCGATGGAGCACCATACGGTGGAAGCCACCATGCGCTTTGCGCGTTGCGCGTAGGGATCGTTTCCATCCGAATAGGAAACATTTAGTGCGCCGCTGGCCATGGCCAGGCCGCCGCGCGGCATCCCCAGTGCATAGCCCGCAATCAGCGGCAGGATGACGCCAGCCGTGTTGCGCAGCGCCATCTGCGGCTGCATTTTCCTCTTGTCGAATTGCAGAACGATTTGGAGCAGTCTTCGCCACCACTCCGAAGACACTGCGCTCGGAGGCTTCGCAGGTGTGCCTGGCTGCTGTTGCGTGATTGTGTTGGCTGGAGACGCTGCCGTCATCAGGCCATTAGCATAGCGGATTCTGCCAGGCCGCACTCTTCCGGGGACTTTTGTCGCGGCTCCAACGGTGGCCAATTGTGTAACTCTCGCGATGTTTCTCGCATCCCACAAACGAAGGAAAATCTGGGAGATACCTATGAACTACCGCCATCTTGGCAAGAATGGTCCTCTTGTTTCCGCGATCGGCTTGGGATGTATGGGCATGTCCGAGTTCTACGGAACGCGGGACGACGCGGAATCTATTGCGACCATTCATCACGCGATTGAACTCGGCGTTACGTTTCTTGACACCGCGGATACCTATGGCTATGGAGACAACGAAGTGCTCGTTGGGAAGGCGATCCGCGGCTTGCGCGAAAAAGTTTTTCTCGCCACAAAATTCGGCATCGTGCGCGACAAGTCAAATCCTTCGGTGCGTGGCGTTAACGGAAAACCCGAATACGTTCGAGCGTCTTGCGATGCCAGCCTGAAACGGCTGGGCGTCGAAACGATTGACCTGTATTACCAGCACCGCGTTGATGCGGCCGTGCCTATTGAAGAAACGGTTGGCGCAATGGCAGAACTTGTAAAAGCCGGCAAGGTGCGTTATCTCGGGCTGTCGGAAGCGTCGGCCGGCACCTTTCGGCGCGCGCACAAAGTCCATCCAATCGCGGCGCTGCAAACGGAATATTCGCTCTGGAGCCGTGATCCTGAGGATGAAATCCTTCCCACGGCGCGCGAACTGGGGATCGGATTCGTGGCCTACAGCCCGCTCGGGCGCGGATTTCTGACCGGCCAAATCAAGAGCTTTGAGGATTTTGCGGCAGACGACTACCGCAGGAACTCACCGCGTTTTCAGGGAGAGAATTTCGCGAAGAACCTCGATCTCGTTCGCCGTGTTGAGGCTATCGCCAAAGAAAAGAAATGCACGCCCGGTCAACTCGCGCTTGCCTGGCTGCTTGCCCAGGGCGAGGACATCATTCCAATCCCCGGGACAAAGCGGCGAAAATACCTCGAAGAAAATGCCGGTGCTCTGAACGTGAAGCTTACACACGGCGATTTGCGGTGGCTTGACGAAGTGGCGCCTCGCGGCGCGGCAGCGGGAATGCGGTATCCCGAGTACATGATGAAAACCGTGAACGTGTAAGCGAGGGTTGCGAACTTGGCGCAGTGCTTCGGCCGTCAGTGGCCGCTGGTGCGAAGCGCGGGGAGTGTGAAGGTGGTCTTCACTTCCTTGCGTTTCGACCAATCGTGGTAGGTGTGGCACTCGAAACAACGGGACTCCGCATGATCCGGCCCAGGTGCATGGCAAGTACGGCAGGTTGCGATCCCCGGCAGCAACACATCGCTCGATTCCGAGCTCGTCAACGCCTTCGCATGGCAACTCACACAAGTAAAACCGGTGTGCGCCCCGTGATCGAATTTCGCATGCGGCATCCAGCGTGTGCTCGTTTTTGCTTCGGCTATATTTGCCGGACCGTCCGCGCTCACCCCGATGTTGAGCGTGTGACATTGCTTGCAAGTTTTTCGCCAGAGCAGGTTCTCTGCCTCTGCGGTCCGTTCCGTCACCCACTGTGACGGAGTGAGGATGCGAACCTCTGGCGGCAACGCCTTGCCAGTCAAATCCCGATTCGGTTCGCGCACGATGCGACCCTCGCTGGGGTGCGCGGTGATGTAATCGTGGAACTTTTTCACGAGGAACGCATGCACGACGCTCGGCTCGTCGTGTGGAACGCCTTCATCGAAGCGCTTGTCAAACGTGAGCAAATGGCAGGAGGCGCAAGCGTTCGCGAATTTCACTGGCGCCATCAATTCGCGCCCGTTCACGGGCTTTGGGGCGCTCAATGTTCCGGCATGCAGGGGCAGAACTTCGTCGCTCTCATTGTAGCTGGCGGACGCGGCGCGATACTTCGGATCGGCGTACGTCAAATCCGCATCGGCGGCAGTTGCGTGATGGCAGTTACCACATTCGAGATTGACGATTGGACCGGTGGGCCCTCGGCGAATGGGTTTCAAATGGATCGCGTGATTGAGTTTGATCGTGCCGGGATCGCGTGCGGGGACTGCGGCCACCGTGCGCAACGCGGCGAATTCCGGATGGTTGTCTTCGAAGCTGAGAATGTGATTCTCGTACTTGGAGTCGGGACCTTTGGTGTGAAGATCGCGATGGCATGCCGCACACGCCTGGTTGCTGGCGGCGGAAAGATTGATGCGGCCGCGGTGCTCGGTGTGACACGCGGCGCAATCCGGTGATCTTTCCGGTGGAGAGTGGTGGACGGGCCCATCGTGGCAGGAGGCGCAAGCCTTGCTGGCGGCTTTTGCGGAAAACGTATCCGCTTGTTGCACATGGCAGGCAGCACATTCTTTCTCAAGAACGGCGTGGGCTTGGGACATCCGGCCGCTGGAATACACGCGATGATCACCAGATAGACCGCGCGAGGCGATCCAGATTAGCGCGAGCAGCGGTAGCAGGAGACTGAGCCAGAATTTCGCGCGCTTCAGCGGCGTCGGCCTTTTGAAATAGTTGAGGTCGATACGCTGCGCGAGTTTCTTTGTTGTGCGTGTGCGTGCCACGTTCTTCCGTCAGTAGCGCAGCGCCATCACGGCGTGGATGGCGCCGAGCAAAATCAGTGCGAGCGAGAGTGGAATGTGCAGCAGCAACCAGTCATGCAGCCAGTGGTGCAGCTGCTCCTGGCGCCGGAGCTGGCGCGCTTCGTCGCAAATGTCTGAAAGATCGTCGAGCGCGGCATGCCCCGCAGCCGTCAGTAGCGTTCGTAATCCGGCGAACGCGCTGGCCGCTTTCTGGGCATCACCCAGGCGCTGGCCACGCTGTTTCGGATTCTCGAGGAACGGCCGAATTTCTTGGACATAAAAGCGGCGGAGCGGCGCGCTCTCTTCTTCGCTGAGCAAAATAATCTCTGGGGCAGCGGCGACTGCTGCGCTGGCGCCGGCGCTAACGGCGGCCGAAGTACGCAATGGAACAGCGGACGCGGCCATCGTGCGCAACGCCGTGAACCCGCCGGCGCGCTGGCCTTCTTCGATCGAAGCCTTGGTGAATCCCAGAGACCCGCAGATCGATTCGACGGCACGATCGGCTTCTTCGCGGAGGAGGGAACGCACATGAGCGATTTCGTCGTAAATGGTTTCGAGCGGCACGTCGGAAGTCATGGCGCGGGGAACAAAGTGTTGCAGCGCGGTGCCCAACACGCCGCTGAGCACCGTGATGATGAGCAGCCACATCAAGACGCGCGTGAGCGTGCCGCCGAAATGAAATCTGCCGTGAAACAAAATCATCGGCAGCGCGAGAAAACCCAGCCAGAGATGGCCGCGCATCCAGGCTTGCGCCCGGCCTATACGCCACGTGGGCACGCGCTTTCGTGCGCCGAGAAACGCGGCAAAAAGCATGAAGGCAAAACCGATGCTGCCGAAAACCAGCCCAATCGTGCTGCCGCCGCGTGGTCCTTGCGGAGCGTTGAGCGCATAAAATACATAGACCATAGCTGACACCGAGAAAATTGCTAATGACACAATCGCCCAGCCGCGTTGGGTTCTGTCCAATCTCATTTCGGGTGGCCCTGGCCGAGCATGTCGGCAAAAAATGTGCGCGGGTCGACGCGGTGCGCCGCGTCATGCGGACACGCGTACACGCAGCTCGGCTCTTTCAAGTGTGTGCACAAATCGCACGACGTAGCTTTTTGCTTGATAGCTGCTTTCTTGCGGCCGGTGCGCTCGGGATCGTCGATCATCACTTCGAACGGATGCAAGTTGATGTTGCCGTAGGGACAATTCTGCGCGCAGAGGCCGCAGCCGATGCACCAATCCTCGATGATGACTTCGAGCGAATTGCGCCTTCGAATCGAGCCGACGGGGCAGCCGACCATGCAGAGCGGATCGCGGCATTGCCGGCAACTGGTGGCGACAAGATATTGATCGAAGCGCAAGCCATCGCGGATGAGGCGAGTGACTCCGTCGTGCGCATCAGCGCAAGCATTCACACAGGCGTCGCAGCGCGTGCAATTTTGCAAGTCCAGAATCAGCAAGCTCTGCGCCTCCATCAATCCTTGCGAGAGAAATTGATCGATGGGGACGTTGTGAACCATCTGCATGCGCTGCTGATTTGCGGCGAGGCGTTCGGCGGCGACGGCTTCCAGGCCTTTGCGGACGCTCGGGAAACGTTCCATCATTTGGCGGAAATCGTTGCCCGAGACGCGAACCAGCTCCACGTGGTCGAGAGCGATGCAGGTGGCCGTGCGCACGCCGCCGTCAAGCAAACCGATCTCGCCGAAGAAATCGCCGCGGGAAAGGTAGGCGAGCACCATCTCTCCGCCGGGATAATTTTCGGAGATTTTTACGAAGCCGATTCGAACGAGATAGAAACTGTCCGCCGGTTCGCCTTGAAGCGCGATCGCCTGGCCGGGAGCGAATCGTTGCAGTTCCACACTTTCCTTCAGGTGCTCGATGAAATCCGGAGAAAGATCGGCGAACATTGGGACGCCGCGAAGATGATTTTCGAGAGCGCGGCGGCGGTAGGTTTGGTCGAGCTGCGCGCGGAAGGATTTGTTCTTGAGCATGATGTCGAGAACGTTGCGCAGCATTTCAAAAGCGACGACATCGGATTCCGCGATCACGGTGGCGGAGCGGGGATAGAAATTCATGCAAGTCATTTCGCCAAAGAGATCGCCGGGACCAAGTTCGGCGACGGGGTTGCCATAGGAAAGATCTACGGAGGCATCGATGGGAATAGTTCTGTCCCGCGTTTCCTCTTCGCGTTTGTCTTCTTCGCGCGCGACAAGCGTGCTCGTGAGCCGCTTGAAGAGTCCTTTGGCACCGCCCTGTGTCTTGACGTGGGCAATGGGCGTGGAAATGGAAACTTTAGCCTTGCCTTCGAGAATATAGAAAGCGGTGGAACCGAATTCACCTTCGCGGCAGATGATCTCACCTTTGCGGTAGCGGCGCTTGACGATGGCGCCGCGATTGAGCTCCAGAAATGTTCCCGAAACGCCCTTGAAAACAGGGATTTGAAGAAGGTCTTCGGCTTCGAACCCTTGCGCACCGGGGCCGGTGGCGATGGCGGTGCCAACGACCCCTTTGTTGGTAAGCGCGCCCGTTGGGCAGGAAACCATGCACTCACCGCAGGAAATGCACGTGGAATCGCCCATCGGAGAATTGAGATCGAAAGCGATGCCGGCGGAATAGCCTTTGCCCATGCGGCCGAGGACGAAATTATTTTTGACTTCGTCGCAGCCGCGGATGCAGCGATCGCAGAGGATGCAAGCGTCATGGTCGACAGCAATGGCGAGGGAAGAGGCATCTTCACCGCGTGCGACGGTGCGTTTGGCGAAGCGCGGTTGCGAGGCTCCGGCCGCGCTCGCGAGTGTCTCCAGTTCACAGTCGCCGGAATTCAATTGGCGCGTGCAAGGAGAAGGATGGTCCGCCATCATCAATTCGAGCAGCGTCTTGCGGGCGCCCAAGACTTTCTCGGAATTGGTGACCACGTTCAAGCCGGGCTCGACCGGACGAACGCAGGATGCGGTGAGAACGCGTGCGCCAGTGTCCACGACGCAGAGGCGGCAGACCCCGACAGGCGTTTGATTTTGCAAATGGCAGAGCGTGGGGATGCTGATGCCGTTCATGCGCGCGGCGTCAAAAACGCTCGTACCGGCGGGCACGCGGACGGATTGGCCGTCGATTGTGATGTCAACAAGGCCGGGAGGTGTTGTAGCCGTCGTCATATCAGGGGCGAATTCCAACGCGCTGCGCTTCGCCGGCGCGGGCAGCAGGAGTGAAACAGATCCCGCTGGTGCATTGGCCTTTCAAAACGTGCGCGTCAATCTCGGCGCGAAAATGTTTTAGCACCGACTGAATGGGTGCGGGTGCGATCTGGCCGAGGCCACAGATCGAAGTAAGGCTCATGGCTTGCGAGAGCTCGTCGAGCAGCGCGAGGTCGGCACGATATTGGGGTTCGGGGACCCCGCCCTGCGTCCAGCGCACGAGCATGTCCGTCATTTTTTGCGAGCCGACGCGGCAGGGCACGCATTTGCCGCAGGACTCGTTGCGATAAAAACGGACGGCGTTCAGCGCCATGTCCAGCATGCAGGTCGTATCGTCGCAAACAACGATCGCGCCGGAACCGAGCATGGAGCCCGCTTCGGCAAGCGCTTTGAAATCGAGGCGCACGTCAATCATCGAAGCAGGAAGGTAGCCTGAGGATGGGCCGGAAGGCGCGAAAGCTTTCAGTTGGCGGCCGCCGCGAACGCCGCCTGCATGATTGAAAATGACTTCGCGCATGGGCGTGCCCATGGGGACTTCGAATATTCCGGGGCGCGCCACGTGGCCACTGACGCCGACAAACTTCAGACCACGGGAGCCGCCGGCGCCCTGCGCGGCGAACCAATCGACGCCCCGCGCGAGAATTTGCGGCACGTTGATGAAAGTCTCGACGTTATTGAGCACCGTGGGCTTTTGCCAGAGACCGGCTTGCACGGGAAACGGAGGCTTGTTGCGCGGTTCGGCTCGATGCCCCTCAATCGCCTCCATCAGCGCGGTTTCCTCGCCGCAGATGTAGCCGCCGGGACTGACGAAGACTTCGAGTTCGAAATCAAATTCACTGCCGAGGATTTTTTTCCCGAGGAGGCCGGCGCGACGGCAGCGGCCAATCTCTTCGCCAAGGATTTCTTCCTGGAGATGGTACTCATGGCGAATGTAGAGGATTCCGCGCTTCGCGCCGGCGACGATGCCGGCGATGAGCATTCCTTCGATGAGGAGATGCGGAAGATGCGTCATGATGAAGCGGTCTTTGATCGTGCCGGGCTCGCTTTCATCGGCATTGCATACGACGTATTTCACCGGGTCGCGCTCTTTGCGGACGAGATCCCACTTCACGCTGGTAGGAAATCCGGCGCCGCCCATACCGCGAAGTTCAGAAGCCTTGAGTTGAGCGATGACATCGTCGAAGGCTCGCGATTGAACGAGATTGCGAACGACGCCGTATTTTTTGGCATCTCCGTAAGGATCGGCCTTGCATTCGACGCGCGCCGCCCGCGGATGGGACTCAAGAATTTCTTCGCCGCGAATGGCGCCGCGAGCCATTTGTTCGGCAAGCGCAGCCGTAACATCCGTGAAAATATGATCGTTGATGGAGGCGGCGGGAGCGTGGTCGCAGCGGCCAAGACAGGAAACGTCGCGAATCTGCACGTCCTCAGGGCGCGCATTGGCGAAGCGGCGTTCGAGATCGGTCCGCAGTTCGCAGGCGCCGTTGAGATGGCAACTCATGTCCGCACAGACTCGAATTTCCGCCTTCGGAGGAGGCGCAAGATGAAAATGAGGATAAAAACTGGCGACGCTATGAATTTGATAGAGCGGGATCTGGCCGCGTTTTGAAAGATCTTCCAGCTCCGCCTTGGGCAGAAAGCCGTGGCGCAGCTGGATGGCCCGAAGCTCGTCGAAGATCACGGCGCCCCGTCTCGCGCGAAGTGAGTGCTGGATCTTCTGCATACTACTGGCCGGGAAGCGCGCTGTAAATAGCAACCCCGTTGGCTTTTCGCGCAGCGCTGTGAAAAAGACAACGCGGCCCGTTGACTTCCTTGCAGCGCAGACGATATAAGCAAACAGATTCGCCGGCACACTGAATGCGCCACGCATCCTACACCTCCATCCACCGCATGATTCTATGCGCATCGTTGCTTACAATTCCGGCCGCGCTTTCCGCACAAAAGGAACCCAGCAAATACATCGGTCCGGGTTCCTGCGCGGCGACGAGCTGCCATGGAAGCGTGAAGCCCGTCGCCGGAAGCCGCATTCTGCAGAATGAGTATTCGACGTGGATCATCAAGGACAAGCACAGCCGGGCGTACCAGGCGGTGACGGGAGACGTGGGCGAAAGAATGGCGCGGATTTTGAAACTCGGCGCAAAGGCAGAGGAAGCGCCGAAATGCCTGGCGTGTCATGCACTGAGTCCATCGCCGGATCAGCGCGGACGTGCGTTTGAGATCTCGGAAGGCGTCTCCTGCGAGAATTGCCACGGGCCGGCGTCGGGCTGGCTGGGGTCACACACGACGCGCTCGTGGCCGCATGAGAAATCGGTGGCACTCGGAATGCACGATACGCGCGACGTGATTCGCCGCACCGAAAAATGTCTCGAATGCCACCTCGGGACGAAAAACAAATTTGTCGATCACGAGATGATCGCCGCGGGGCATCCAGATCTTTTCTTCGAATTGGATTCGTTTTCAGCGGTGATGCCTCGGCATTGGAAGACACCGCGCGAATCCGAGCCAGGGAAACCGGTTGAGGATGCCGCGTGGGTTGGCGTGCGTGAATGGAGCGCGGGCCAGGCCGTACAGCTGCGCGCGGCAATGGAGCGGCTGACGTGGCGCGCGAAGAATGAACGCCACGACAAGAAAGACGTCTGGCCGGAATATTCCGAGCTTTCCTGCTTCGCGTGCCATCACGCGCTGGGGCCGGCGAAAGAGAGTTGGCGGCAGGAGCACGGTTACGGCCGGCGGCGGCCGGGCGATCCGGCGTGGAATGGGTCGCGGTACGCCGTTTTTCGCTTGCTGGCGCAACAAATGGATTCGGCGAACGCACAGGAGTTGGAGAAGCAGCTCTCTGCCGTCTCCGGCGAGATGAGCAGACTCAACCCTGATCGCAACACGGTGGCGTCCGCCGCGTCTGCGGCAGCACCCGTGGCGCAGAGGCTTGCCGAGCGACTGGCGACCATGCAGTACGACCAGGCCACCACTCTTCGAATGCTGCAACGTATTTCCGATGACGCGGAAAATATCGCGCTGGCCGACGAACGCGCCGCGGAGCAAGCCGCCATGGCGCTCGATTCGCTGTACATTGCCTACAGCCGCGACGCAAAGCCTGCCAATGCCGCCGAAGTGCGCGCGGCTATCAACGGGCTGTTCCAACAACTCGAAAATCCGTCGGCTTACAACGCGGATCAATTCGCTTCCGCACTCCGGCGCATCCGCACGATGGTTCGCTAACTTGCCGATCCCGCGATACAGTTAGTTCCATTCACGATTGTCCGTGATACTTATGAACCGGTTTGAAACGTTGTTTTGTGGCTCGTCATTTTGGCGGTATGTGACGCGGCGGCGATTGCTTCCATGGTTGGTGGGCGGATCGGAGTTAGGCGGGCACGTGCTCGAGCTGGGGGCGGGGCCGGGCGCGGCAACGGAAGCGTTGCGGCTGCGAGCAGGACGGGTAACCAGTCTTGAATACGACCATGGATTTGCTGCGCGGCTGGGTGCTCGCGTGAGCGGGACAAATGCCAGCGTGATTCAAGGCGATGCGACGACATTGCCCTTTTCGGGCAACACATTTTCTTCGGCGATCGCCATTCTGATGCTTCATCATTTGCGTTCGAATGAGCTGCAGGATCGCGCTTTTGCGGAAATAGCCCGGGTGCTGCGGCCTGGCGGAGTTTTTCTTGCCTTCGAGATTCCGGATGCGTGGCTGCACCGCGTTGGACACATCCGAAGCACGTTTGTGCCGGTGGACCCGGCAACGGCGTCCGCGAGGCTGACGGTGGCGGGATTTTCGCACGCGACGATTGACCTATCGCGCGGTGGCTTTCGAATCCGAGCACTTCGCTAGCACGGTTCCTCCGTCCAATACATCCCGCGTTTGACCAAAACAAAACCACGGCATAGCATCGTTGCATGTGGCACGCGACTGGCAAGAAATTTCCTCCTGGCCCCTCCGAAGGAATGAGGCGGTGGTCGCTCGGTCCGCTCAATGACACTCCGCTCGAATACTTCACCAAACTCGCGCGTGAGTATGGCGACGTCGCGGGAATCCGAGTCCTGAATTTCAAGACGATTTTCATCAACCATCCGGACACCATCGAGGAAGCTCTGGTAGCGAATGCCCGCAAATACATAAAAGGACGCGTGCTGCGTGCGAACCGGCACGTCTTCGGCGAAGGCTTGCTGACCAGCGAAGGAGAGTTCTGGCTACGCCAGCGGCGGCTGGCGCAGCCGGCGTTTCACCGCGGGCGCATCGCTTCCTATGCGGCGACGATGGTGGAGTACACGGAACGGATGCTGAGCGGCTGGCAGGGAGGGGAAGAACGCGACGCGCATCAAGAAATGATGCGGCTGACTCTGCAAATCGTGGGAAAAACGCTGTTCGACGCCGACGTGGAGCGTGATGCAAAGGATGTCGGCAAATCCCTCGAGCAGTTGCTGGAAATGGGCGCAAATTTCCGGCGGACCATTTTTGTGCCGCACTGGCTGCCCACCCCCACGAACCTGCGCATAAAGAGGGAAGTGGCTCAAATCGAGAAAATTCTCTACCGAATCATCGCGGAACGACGTGCCTTCGGCCGCGACGCCGGGGACCTGCTCTCGATGCTCCTCGCGGCGCAGGACGAAGACGGTTCGCGCATGACGGACCGCCAGCTTCGCGATGAGACCATCACGCTGTTCCTGGCGGGCCACGAAACCACGGCGAGCACACTCTCCTGGACTTGGTGGCTGCTCGCACAGAATCCCCGCGTAGAAGCAAAGCTGCATGCGGAATTGGACGCCGTCCTCGGCGGCCGCGCTCCAACACTCGCCGATTTGCCAAACCTCCCGTACGCCGGACATGTCATCACCGAATCGTTGCGGCTGTATCCTTCTGCCTGGGGATTGGCGCGTGTGGCCATCGAGGACCATCAAATTGCAGGCTACCCGGTTACCAAGGGAATGGGCGTAGCGATGGCCCAGTGGGTCGTTCACCGCGACCCGCGCTGGTATGATGCGCCGGAAGAATTCCGGCCTGACCGGTGGGAAGGCGATGTATTGAAGCGTTTGCCGAAGTTCGCCTATTTCCCATTTGGCGGCGGGCCGCGCCAGTGCATCGGAAATGCCTTCGCGCTGATGGAAGCGTCGCTGATCCTGGCGACGGTTGCGCAGAAATTTCGGTTGCGGCTCATGGCGAACCACCGCGTGGAACCACTCGCCTCCATCACGCTGCGGCCGCGGTATGGGGTGCGCGTCACACTGGAGCGTCGCCGTACAAGCAACGTTCGCGACAGAGCGATGGGCGCGCAATCCGCTGTCGCGGATTAGCCTCATCCATTTTCTGGAGACGACGGCAAGCCCAGGAAAGGCGCGACCCATTCCGAATTGATCCGGCTAGCGCCCCGAGACTACTGGGCCCAACTCTGCCCGGTTTTGCACGACACGCAGGATAGAATCGCGCGTAACCATGCCGACGACATGGGAGCCGCCATTTTCGGCGCCGCTCACGACCGGCATCTGGTTGATGTCGGCAGCCAGCAACCGCTCGAGCAATCGTAGGAGCGGTTCCTCGGGGGCAGCCCACAGGATACGCTCTCGGGGAATCATGGCGGATTGTACCGAGTTGTGAGCCCATTCTTCTCGCGGCACGGAATTCAGCATGTGGACATTCATCATGCCCACGAGGCGCTCGCCATGGAGAACCAGATGGCAGCGGCGGCCGGTCCGCAGAACCTCGGCGCCGTATTCTTCCAGGGCGATCTGCCCCTCCACAGTCGGTATTTCGTGGCTCATAACATCAGCGGCATTGAGGCCGGAAAGGGTCTGGCGCATGGCGACCTGCGCAACGCTTTCCTGTGCCGCGTTAAGGAGGAACCACCCGATGAAAGCCAGCCAGATGCCGGATTGCCAGTCTCCCTTCAGAAAGAAGAATCCTCCGCCGGCCATCAATCCATAGGCCACGAGCTTTCCGCTCGTCCCGGCGACCCGTGTCGCGCGCGAATGATCTTTCGTTATTCCCCAAACGATTGCGCGCAAAATTCTACCGCCATCCAACGGAAACCCCGGCAAAAGATTGAAGAGGGCGAGCGCGGCATTGGTTTGCCAGAGCCAGGTAGCTAGTGCTCGCGTCATTTGACTCGAGGGAAAGAGAAGTGTCGTGGCCAAAAAAACGCCGGCCAGGAAAGCACTGGCAAGCGGTCCAGCAATCGCAATGTTGAATTCCTGGATGGCTTTGGAAGGATCGCGCGCAATTCGCGCCAGCCCCCCAAAGACGAAGAGCGTAATAGAAACGACGCGGATCTTGTAATGCTGGGCTACGACGCTATGAGCAAGTTCGTGGAACAGGACGGAACCGAAGAAGAGCAAGCTGGTGAGGAGACCGACACCCCAGTGCTGCATTGTCGTCCAGTGGGGGTACTTCTGGGTGAAGAGGGTCCCGAGGGAAAATGTACTTAGTGCGAAAATGACGACCCAAGTGGAATGCAGGTAAATGGGGATTCCAAAAATCCGTGCAACTTTGAATCCTGAGCCAGGTGTCATCGAAGGTCTTAGCTTTTGATCTGAGCGCGGATTAGCATTGCGCTGGCGGCCTCTCCCACTTCCTACACTACCTCTAGATGGTTGAAACGCCAACCGGTGCGTGCCTGGGCCCACAGCGTGTAAGCGCCCACACGAAACGGTCGTCCTGCCTGCCTTGTAAGTCATGTATTATCAATATCTTGAGATTGGTCATGACGCTGCAATACCTGAGATCGCAACAACGGAGGCCCGTCATGATCGCCATACTGCAGTTCGTCACACTCGCAATTGCCACACTTCTTGCCGCTGCGGCAGCGGCCGCAGTCCATTGGCTGCTCCTACAAGCGACCTTCTTACTGATGCGGCCCGCGACGGCCCACCGGATTGCGCCACGCACGGAACTGGCGCGCGGCACCGCCGCCTTGGCGCGGGCGTACACCGCACATCGATGATGGCGCGCGATCGAAAGAGGACAGGCTAAAGCCTGTCCTGCGGGGATTCCCCGGCGCGACGCATCCGGCGAGACGGTTCCTCGACGCTCGGCGGAGCGACACCGGAAAAAAGGGAAGGGAGCAATACCATGCTGGCTTTGAAGTACCTGTTGATGATTCTGGGAGCTGGATTGTTTGGCAGTGCCGGGGCTCTGGTAGCTTACGATATTTTTCTTTCCGCGCAGCTTCGTCGGCTGCTGCGGCGCAACACTACGGACGAAACCGGTGCGGAGGTGGGAGCGCTGGCGCACCGCCCTTTCCAGCGGGTGAGGTGGCGGCTGGCCCTCCAGCTGGCGGCTGCGGGCGCGCTGGCGATCCTGATTACGGAAAGCATCGTGGTGATTCCCGACGGAGCGGCGGGCGTGCGCGTCAGCCAGATTTGGGGCGCGCAGCCCGGTACTTTGTATCCCGGCATACACATTGTCACGCCGCTTGTGGACTCGGTGGCCATCTTCGACACGCGGGAACAAGTGTATTCGACCGTGGCGTCCGAAAACGCCAAGCAAAAGGGTGACCTGCTGACGGTGCAGGCGCGCGAGGGCTTGAACATCGGCCTCGCGGTTTCCGTGCGGTACCGGCTCGAACCCAAACGCCTGGATTCCATCCACACGAATCTTCCGCAACCGGTCGGTGAAGAAGTGGTAGCGCCGGTTGTCGCCACGATTTACCGGCAACTCGCCCCCAACTACATGACCCGCGAAATTTTCGCGACCAAGAGGGAAGAACTGCGAACCAAAGCCGCCGAAGCCATCACCTCACGCCTGGCCAGCGACGGCATCATCGTACGGGAAGTGCTGCTGCGCGATCTGCAACTCCCGGCTGAATATGCCAAGGGACTTGAGGGCCTGTTGCTGAAGGAACAAGAGAACGAGCGTCTTGGCACCGAGCAGGAGATCAAAGGAAAACAGGTCAAGATTGCGGAGCTGGAAGCGGAGGCTCAGAAGGCGCGCGACGTGAAGCAGGCGGAAGCGCAAGCCCAGGTGCGCGTGCTGCAAGCCAAAGCGGAATCCGACGCCATGCAGTACACGCTACCGCTAAAGCAGAAACAGATCGAACAGACCAAGCTGGAAGCACAGGCGCGCAAGGAATCGACGCTGCAAAACGCCGAAGCCGCCGCGCAGGCCAAAGTCATTGACAGCAAAGCGGAAGTCGAGCGGCAGAAGAATCTCTCCGATGCCGAAGCGAACCGCATCCGCGTGACGGCCGCCGCCGACGCTGAGCGCATGAAGTACGAAGCCTCCGTGCTGAAATCCAATCCCATGCTCATCCAGAAGATCATCGCCGAACGGCTCTCGGACAAGCTGCAAATCATGATGGTGCCGATGGACGGGAAAAATTTCTTCGCAAATGACGTGATGCGCTCGGCGTTTTCCGGAGCAAACAGCAGCTCGTCGGACGACGGTTCGGATGATCCGGCGCCAACCGCAACCGCTTCGGCGCAGCGCAAACCACCGAAGAGACCATAGCGCCGCAAAAGACCTTGCACGGCCTGAAGCCTGTGCAATCGGCTTCCGCTAGCCAATACCCCTGCGGGTGGCTCAGGACGCGACGCTGGAAAAGGAGGAGAAATCATGCGCACAATGGCAAGCACCGCCGCGCTTCGCCAAGGCTGCAAGAGATTGCTACTCCACCAGCGACGTGTTTCGCGCCACCCGGCTAGCGGTCAGTAGATGTCAGCAAAGGAAAAGGCCCCGGCAAACCAGACTGTTACGAAACTCCGTTGCCCGGCGGTAAATAAATGAGAAGATGCCCTCGCGAAAGCGAGGACATTTTTTTATGGGCTTTGTGCAGGGAGAAGGCCGGACGCAAGGAACACTGTTTCCTGTTTGTCTGGAAGAGCTGATCTCGGACGATCACGTCTGCCGGGTAATCGACGCGTTTGTGGACCGGCTGGACATGGCGGGCTTGGGCTTCGAGCGCGCCGAAGCGGCCGACACCGGTTGTCGGCGGCATGATCGGTCACCTGTTGCGCCACGATCAGCGCGTGTTCGGCGTCGACGGCCGCCTGCACGTTGTAAGCGGGAATTATGCCGTGGGCGGAGCGCATAAAACGGGCTTCTGGCTCTGGGTGCTGGCGCAACTTCTCGAGCGCGCTGGCCACCGCGCTGGGGTCGATGATCACTTCATCCTGCTGATCGGTCTGTTCCAACTGTTCCAAGTAGCGTTCTAGCGCCTCGCGCTCGCGCACACTTTTCGCGCTGCTGACGGTCTGGAACTTTGAGCCATCGATGGCAATCCACTCGCCCTTCACCAAGCCCCCCGAGCGCGCCAATCGCACTAACTCCGCACCCGCAGCGGTCACTCCTTCGCGATGCATGCGCCGGAACTCGGCGATCGTCTTGTGGAAGGGGCGCAAACGGAAATCAGCCTGGCCGTCGTCGTTTACAATCTGAAAAGGATGCGGAACATTCTCGGTGGGCGCAAGTTAACGGCAGTCCTGCAAACCGCCTGAAACCGTTCCCATCCACCGTCACGCGGCTACCGCGACGGTCCAGCTCCTCCAAAAGACAAAAAGCGATGCTCCGGAACCCGGAACATCGCTTTCATCTGCCTATCGCCTCTTGTTTCGTAACAGTCTGCAAACTCGGGGCCTTTCCTGTCCGCTCACGAATGAATGCCAGCGAGCATTTCTATTGCGGCGCCACGGGGTACTTCGGCCGCTGCGGAATGGGCTTGTAGTTCTTCAGCGCTTCCTTCGCCAACTCAATCGCCTTTTCGAGCTGCGGGTCATGGCCCCTGACGACGAGATCAGGCCGCTGCGGTACGACATAATCAGGATCGACGCCGTGCTGTTCGACGACCCACTCGCCGCCATTGTCCGTGCTCCAGAAACCAAACCCCGGTGCGGTAACAAAGCCGCCATCCCGTAGCGGCTGAGAGTTGCCAATGCCGATCAATCCGCCCCAGGTGCGCGTGCCGACGATCGGTCCGATTTTCTCGCGCCGGAAAAACCACGGGAACGCGTCGCCGCCGGAGCCTGCGAGCTCATTCACGATCATGATCTTCGGTCCATAAATCGCCACCGGAGGCCAGGGAACGTCCTTGGTGTCGCGGGGAGCTACCAAGGCGAGAAGCTGGCGCTTGAGTTTTTCCGTATAAAAATCCGGAATCTGACCGCCCCGATTGTAGCGCTCGTCGATGATGATGCCGTCCTTGTCGAGCTGCGCGTTGAGCGCTTTGTCGAACTGGATGATTCCCTCGATCGAAGTATCCGGCACGTACATGTAGCCGATGCGCCCGCCGGTGGCTTCTTCGACTTTCTTGCGATTCGCCGCAAACCAGTCGATATAGCGCGCGCCGGATTCATTGGCCACGGGCTTGACCACGATCTCCCACGCGCCGTCCGCCGAAGGCTTGCTGTTGATTTTCAGCGTCACGAGCTTGCCGGCGAGGTTCTGGAAGTAGTAGTAGACCTCTTGCGCCGATTTTGCTTCCTGTCCGTTTACGGCGATCAGATAGTCGCCGGATTTTACCTTGATCCCCGGCTCGGTGAGCGGCGAGCGCGTCGCTTCGACCCAGTTCTCTCCCGGGTAAATTTTCGCGAAGCGATAGTAGCCGCCATCGGCTTCGAAATCGGCGCCCAGCATGCCGACGCTGATGCGCGCTTTCTTGGGGCTGTCGCCGCCGCCGACATAAGTGTGCGAAGTGCTCAGCTCGGCGATCAACTCGCCGATGAGGTAGGTCAAATCGCTCCGGTGAGCGACCCAGGGAAGAAGCGCCTCGTAACGCGCACCAATCTTTTTCCAATCGTGGCCGGTCATCGCCGGATCCCAGTAAAAATCCCGCTCGATGCGCCAGGCCTCGCGGAAAGTCTGCTTCCATTCCTCGCGCGGATCGATTCTCACCTGCAGGCCGGAAAGATCGAGCTTGCCTTCCCCGACTTTTTTGCCGGGAGCGGCGTCGACCACGCCGAGCACCGCCCCGGCCTTGTAGAGGACCTTCTTGCCCTCTTTATCGAGAAAGTAGCCCTCAATACCTGAAAGAACTTCTTTGTCTTCGCGTTTCTCGAGGTCGTAAACGTGCAGCACGACCTTGGGCGCTCCGTCCTGCTCCGGACTGAACGACCGCGATTCTTGCGGCTGCGCAACGTAGAAGAGCTTGCCCTTCCGCGCGTCCAGGCTGCCGTAAATTCCCGAAGGGATCGGCAGGGGCGCCACGCGCGTCGCAATGCCGTTCAAATCGACCTGCACGGGCTTGGGAGGCTCTTCCTTCTTCTCCTCTTTCTTGGCTTCTTCTTTCTTCTGCTCGTCTTTCGACTTGGCATCAGCTTTCTTGTCGTCGCTCTTCTTGTCTTTTTCGTCTTTCTTATCCTTATCTTTATCTTTGTCGGCTTTTTCTTCGTCGCTTTCCGGCTTGAAGGGAGAAGCCTCGTCGGCTTTCAACGTCAATGCGAAGATGCCGTCGGTGCTGTAGTAGTTGAAGCGCTGGTCGAGCTGGCCAATGCTGGGGAAGAAGTAGCGCTGCGAGAAGAAGAAAAGATACTTGCCTTCGCGGTCGAAGACGGGATTCGTGTCGTTGTAAAAACCATCAGAGACCTTGGTCGTCTTTTTCTGATCGAGAGAATAGAGGAACAGTTGGCCGGCGCCGCGGCGGTCGGCTTTCGAGTAAGCGATCCACTGGCTGTCCGGTGCCCAACTGCCATCGGTGATGTCTCCGTAATCGCCTTGATCGACCTGGACGGGCCTTTTTTCTTCCGTTGAGATCCACCAGAGCCGGTGCATTTTGTCCCAATAAAGTAGTTTCTTGCTGTCGGGCGACCAGGTCGGCCCGTAGCGGTACATGCTGCCGTCCGTTGTGACGCGGATATCGTCGCCACCCATCTGCGGGCGCAAATAAACTTCGTATTCACCGATCTTGTCCGAGAGGTAAGCGATCCACTTGCCGTCCGGCGACCAGGCCGGATTCAGTTCGTGAACGCTGGAATTGTCCGTCGTGAGCGTGCGTACACTGCCGTGCTCCGCCGGTACGGTGAAAATGTTGCCTCGAGCCTCTACAACGACGCGTGCTGCGGAAGGAGAAATTCCGTAACCGCCGATATTTTCGGCAACGCTTTTGAATTCCGGCCGCGCTTCGATATCTTCGGCGTGGACCTGGATGGGGATGTTGCTCGCTTTGCTGCTTGCCAGGTTGTATTCGTAAAGTACGCCGCCGTTTTCGTACACGATCGCGTCGGGACCGAGGCTGGGCCACTTGATGTCGTACTCTTTGTAATCCGTCAGCTTTTTCGTTTGCTTCGAGCCCAGGTCGTAGCTGTAGAGGTTCATCACGCCGTCGCGGTCGCTGATGAAATAGACCGCGTTGCCGTGCCACATGGGGAAAAGATCCATGCCCTCTGTTTTCGGCAGCTCTTCATACGAATTGTTCTTCAAGTCGAAGATGGCGATGGGCAGGCTCCAGCCGCCGCGGTAGCGCTTCCAGGTGCGAAACTCCT
>Ga0209056_10002297_pt1 | contig 20717 bp, 15 predicted proteins | sample GraSoiAngelo_114_FD_185876 | JGI IMG/M metagenome (GOLD analysis project Ga0209056, IMG submission 185876) | Grasslands soil microbial communities from the Angelo Coastal Reserve, California, USA - 14_0903_13_40cm (SPAdes) (version 2) | ecosystem: Environmental > Terrestrial > Soil > Grasslands...
CCACGCTTCTTTCAGGCCCCGCCTCGCGGCGAGTGTTGTTTCACCCTTGCGCTTCGCTATGACTTCACTTCCATCAAGTTGTCAAAGGGACTTTCACCCTCGAGCTGTCGACCCTGCTCGGCACACAAAGAAAAGCCGCCAGTTTTTGGCTGACGGCTTCACGCTAAGAGCTAAAGGCTAAGAGCTAGCTGTTCTCGTACAGCAGCACGCCCTCGTTTTCTTTCGAGTCCACAGGGCGGTAAAACAGTTTGTTGTCCCCGAGGAAGACTTCGATGAAGGCTGGGCGAGTGGTGATCGTGCCCTGGATCAGCGCTTCCGAGAGCGGGTCCTCGATGTACTTCTGCAAGGCCCTCCGCAGCGGACGCGCGCCGTAGTTGCGGTCGGTCAGGGTCTGGGTGAGGATCCACTTTTTGGCCTCGTCCGCGACAGTGACCGTGATCGCCTTCTGCGCCAAGTTCTGATTGAGCTGGTTGACCATGAGCTCCAGAATCTGGATGAGGTCTGTCTCGTTCAGCGCGTTGAAGATGATGATTTCGTCCAACCGGTTCAGGAACTCGGGATTGAATGTGCGCTTAACTTCGCCCTTCACCAGTTCCTCGACCTTGTCGGAGATAGCGTCTTCCTTCGTTGATTGGAAGCCCAGACCTTCGCGTTTTTGCAAGTGCCGGGCGCCGATGTTCGACGTCATGATAAGGATCGTGTTCTTGAAATCAACCGTGTTGCCGAGGCCGTCAGTCAGCTGGCCATCCTCGAATACCTGCAACAGAATGTTAAAGACATCTGGATGCGCCTTTTCGATTTCATCGAGCAGCACGACCGAGTACGGCGCGCGCTTTACACGCTCGGTGAGCTGGCCGCCCTCTTCGTAACCAACGTATCCCGGGGGCGAGCCGATCAGCTTTGACACTGAGTGCTTCTCCATGAATTCGGACATATCGAAGCGGATGAGCGACTTCTCGCTGCCGAACATGAACTGTGCCAGGGTGCGCGCAACTTCAGTCTTGCCGACACCTGTGGGACCAAGAAACAGGAACGAACCGATAGGCCGGTTCGGGTTCTTCAGTCCCGCGCGGCTGCGGCGAATGGCTCGAGCCAGAGCGCTGATGGATTTGTCCTGCGAGATCACGCGCCTGTGCAGCTCTTCTTCAATGCGCAGCAGCTTCTGCGTTTCTTCTTCTTTGATCGAGGTGACGGGCACGCCGGTCCAGCGCGAGACGACGTCTTCAATGTCTTCGCGGTTCACAACGCCCGTGGCCGATTCGTCAAGATGATATTTCTCGCGAAGAACCCGCAGGTTCTCGCGTTCTTTGCGTTCTTCGTCGGAATAGAAACGCGCTTTCTCGAACTCATGGTTCGCGACTGCGTTTTCCATTCTGTGGACGATGAACTTGAGCCGCTTCTGAACTTCGGTGATCTCTTCCGGCAGCGAAGTTTGGCGCAACTTTACGCGCGCTCCGGCTTCGTCAATTAGGTCGATGGCTTTGTCTGGTAGGAAGCGATCCGGGATGTAGCGGTTCGAATGTGACACCGCAAAGTTGATGGAGTCGTCGGTGTAGGTAACCGCGTGAAACTTCTCGTAACGATCTTTGATTCCGAAAAGGATTTTCGTGGCGTCCACCTCGGTTGGAGGTGGAACTTTCACAGCCTGGAAACGCCGTTCCAGTGAACGATCTTTTTCGATGGATTTGCGATATTCCCCAGGCGTGGTTGCGCCAATGCACTGAATTTCACCGCGAGACAGGGCAGGTTTCAGGATGTTGGCGGCATCGAGCGAACCTTCCGCTGATCCCGCGCCAACTAATGTGTGCAGCTCATCAATAAAGATGACGCAGTTCTGCGACTCCATCAGTTCTTTCATGATGGTCTTGAGCCGCTCTTCGAACTGGCCGCGATATTTTGTGCCGGCGACAATCAATGAAAGATCCAATGCAAGAATTCGCTTGTCCGCGAGAAATGACGGGACTTCCCCGTCCGCAATGCGCTGCGCTAACCCTTCCACGATCGCGGTCTTGCCAACGCCGGGTTCACCGATCAGTACCGGATTATTTTTGGTGCGACGGCAGAGAATTTGCACTACGCGCTCCAGTTCGTTTTCGCGGCCGACCAGCGGATCAAGCTGACTATCCATCGCGGCCTGAGTCAGGTCGCGAGAAAATTCGCTGAGCAGGGAAGATTCGCGCTGCCGCTGCGGCTGCGCTTTTTCCTGGCTGCTGCGGGCAAGCTCTTCGCGGATCGTCGAAAGCCGTAGTCCGCGCTCGTGCAGAATCTCTGCAGCAAAGCATTTTTCTTCGCGGAGCAAACCTAGAAGCAAATGCTCGGTCCCAATGTGTTTGTGCGAAAGCCGCTCGGCTTCTTCCGCGGCATAGGCAAGCACGCGCTTGCACTCGTTGCTCAGGGGAAGATCAACAGAGGTAGAAACCTTTTCGCGGATCGTGGTGTGTCCCTCGATCTGCTTGCGAATGGATTCGACCGACGCATGGGAACGCAGAAAGCGATTGGTCAGGGCCTTGTCTTCACGGAGCAATCCCAACAGCAAATGTTCGGTCTCAATATAAGGAGAGCCGAACTGGCTGGCTTCATACCGCGCGAAGAAGATGACGCGCCTTGCTTTTTCCGTATAACGCTCGAACATATCGCCCGTCCCCCTAGGTTCCTCCGGAGATCGAACGGCCGACTTGCGGGCCGACGCCGGACTTCCAGTTACGCCCAACCACCCCAGCCCAACTCATATTCTTAGTTCCTTTTTCGTGAGGCTACCTATGTTTTACTACGAATTCTTATTACTAAAGGAACCACTCGATTCTCGCAATACCTCCTTCGGGCTAAAGCGATTCGCAACGTACTTAATTCGGTTCCCTTGACCTTTTATTCTGCCAAACTTGCCGGTTCTTATTCTGCCAAACTTGCCGGTTCTACCTCTTCTATTCTGCCATTTTCCAGGCGCAACACGCGATGGCATCCACGCGCAAAGCCAAAATTATGGGTGGCAATGAGCGAGGAGAGCTGGTAGTCGCGGTGCAGACGAGAAATCAATTGAAATACTGCATCGGCGGTGCGGCTGTCCAAATCACCGGTGGGCTCGTCGGCCAGCAAAATCTTCGGCCGAGTGATAAGCGCCCGTGCCAGCGCCGCCCGCTGCTGTTCGCCACCGGAGAGTTTCCCAGCGCGGTGATGCGCCCGTTCCGACAAGCCAACTTCTGCCAACCATTGCGTCGCTTCCTTCTCTGTCTCGGATTTCGTAGCTCCCCGCATCAGCAATGGCATGGCGACGTTCTCAAGCGCGGTGAATTCCGGCAGCAGATAGTGAAACTGCCAAACGAAGCCGACTTCGCGGTTACGAAAATCAGCAGCAGCGTTCTCGGAAAGCGAACTCAAGCGCAGGTGGGCGCAGTATATTTCACCTGCAGAAGGCTTATCAAGCGCTCCAAGTATATGTAGCAGAGTGCTTTTTCCGGTTCCGGATGCTCCGACGATCGCCAGCATCTCTCCGCGTGCAAGCTCAAATGAAAGATTGTCAAAGAGCACCAATTCTGAGGCACCAGAGCGAAAGGACTTTCTTAATCCTTCTACTCTTAAGGCCTGTTGATTTAGATGCAAATAGTACGCTCCTCGACACAAGCTTCGCCGGACAACCCAGCGCGCTCACCTTGCTAACTGAGTTGCCTCTTTAATTAAAACACGGAGCGGAAGAGGACGTTAATTAAAACACGGAGCGGAAGAGGACGTTGCGAGCTGCAAGTCAGCCCTGCGGCTTCGGTTTGTTCAGAAGGTGGCGAATCAGAGAAACCAAGCCCGAAAATCGGTACGTCGAGTCCACATATTGTTCGATTACGTAAAAGCAAAAGTAATAGAAACGGCAGAAGCTCCAAATCGCCAGAAACAGGAGGACGGCGGTTGTCCAGGTTGGGTATTGGAGAATCAGCAGCATGGACGAAAGCAGACCAAGCACTAGGAACAGCAACCCTTTAGTTGTGATCCAGTTTCTGCTGTTGATCTCTCGCATCGGCATGCTTAGAACGGCGCTAGTACTTCAATCTTGCGGAGGCGTTGTCGAGGAGGCCTTTTCTCCACCGCGTTGGGCGGGTGGCTGAAGAATTTGACAAGGACGTAAAAGGGCATCGCAACTGACCCGAACCCGAGAACTACCGCGGGTAGCACACCCCGCCATCCGACATGCCTCAGGAAAACTTTGCCAAGTACAATGCTGAGTACAATTGGCAGCAAGAGAATTAGTAATTCAATCAGCGACTGCCCAGTTTGCTCGTCTTCACTCGTAGCGCAGTGCTTCCGCGGGCAAGACTCGCGCGGCCGACCATGAAGGATAGATCGTTGCCACCAGAGATGTAGCCAGGGCGACGAACGCTACCAAGATTCCATCCACGACCCGCGGGGCGAAGGGGACGTAATCAATGGAATAGACCTCCGGCGCGAGTACAAAGGCATGATAGTGCCCGCCTATCCAGGAAAGCGTGTAACCGAGGACCAGCCCGATAGCTGTTCCAACCAATCCGATCAATGCGCCTTGCGCGATGAATACCTTTCGGACTTGGGCTTTGCGAGTGCCCATGGACATGAGCACGGCGATGTCGCGAGTTTTTTCCATAACCATCATGGTCAGCGAGATCAGGATGTTCAGCGCGGCGACAAATACGATCAGGCCGACGGTGATGAAGGTAACAAGCCGCTCTAATCGTAGAGCGTGAAACAGAGGTTTATTTTGCTCCATCCAGTTGGTGGTCATGAAACCAGGTCCGGCGGCTTGCTCGAGTGCGCGGCCAACCTCGGCGGCTTTGTAGATGTCATCAATTTTGAACTCGATGATCTGGATGACATCGCCGAGCGCAAACAGGCGTTGCGCGTCGGATAGTCGCGTGAACGCCCAAGAGGAGTCGTAGTCGTAGAAACCGGAGTCGAAAATTCCCGTGACACGGAACCGAGTGTACTTGGGGACCAAGCCGAACGGAGTGAGTTCTCCTTGGGGGCTGGTGACGAGAACGATTGAGCCTACGTGCGCGCCGAGTTCGTCGGCCATCTCTTTGCCGAGCAGAATCGGCGGCATCGCAGCGCGGCGCTGTTGGACGGCGGCAAGAGAGTCGGGGTCGTCCGATTCCTGCGTGGGTCTTGCTTGTGTGGGACGGGCGCCCTCGCCCGGCGAATTCTCAGTCTGCTGCTCTTCCAGTGCATCTGTCGATCCCTGTTTCACACTGCTCAGCAGATCGCTCACTTTCCGCTCATTCTGCGGAACGATTCCTTTCAACACCGCTCCCCTTGCTCGCGATCCGAGAGAGACCAGCACTTGCTCGTAGATGTCGGGAGCTGTCGCGATCACATGCGGCTGCTTTTGCAAATTCGCCATCAGCGGTCGCCAATCGCGAACCCCGTCGCCGAGCGTGCGTAGTAGGTTCACGTGAGAAGTCGAGCCGAGAAGTCGGTCTTGCAAGTCCTGGCGGAATCCGTTATTGATCGCCAGAGCGACGATTAAAGATGCGACTCCTGCAGCGACGCCCGCGATCGAAATTCCGGTGATCACGCCAATGACGGCTTGTTTGCGCTTGGCGCGCAGGTAGCGGGAGGCGATAAAAAATTCGAAGCGCATGAAAAGAAGCACTCAGCAGTCAGCAATCAGCGGTCAGCCAAAGAATGCCAACTGTCGAACCTGTGGCAATGCCGAACGGTTTTCTTTGCGTCCCTTTGCGCGGCCTTGGCGTACCTTAAGGTCAAGATCTTTAAAGCCTTTAACCGCGAAGCACGCAAAGGCCGCAAAGAATAACAAGAGGCCCGGCGTGTGATCTGTCCCTGTATCCGCCCCAGCGTCCTTCAAGCGCACCATCATGAACTGAATGCTGATTGCTGAATGCTACAGCCATTCTAGCCCGTAATTCTTACCGAACCTGTGGCACATTAGAAGAACATGTCCGATCACGAACGCCATGCAGGGCTGGTCGCCTTCCGCTACTCCAACTTTACGTTGTTCGTGGTGGCGCGCTTTTTCCTCGTCGCCGCGCTGGAGATGCAGTCGGTCGCGGTGGGCTGGCAAATCTACGACATCACGCGACGGCCGCTCGACCTCGGCCTCGTCGGCCTGGCGCAGTTCCTGCCGGTTGTATTCCTCTTTTTGCCTGCCGGCCACGCCGCCGACCGCTTCCACCGAAAAAAGCTGGTCGTTGTCTGTTACGTAGGTTTTGCCGTTTGCTACGCACTCCTGCTGGAGATCGCGCACATAGGAGCTCGCGACATCCGGTTCATCTATGTGGTGCTGGTTCTGCTCGGCATCGTGCGCGCCTTCAATGCTCCGGCGGGCCGGTCGCTGCTGCCGCTACTCGTGCCGTCCGAGGTTTTTCCCAACGCGGTCGCGTGGAATGCCACAATCTTTCAGGGAGCGACAATTCTCGGCCCTGCACTCGGCGGGCTGCTGTACGCGGCATTCGGCGGCCCGGCCGGCGTTTACGGTATTGCTCTGGCCGTTACTGTCGTTGCCATGCTCTCTTTGTTCAGGGTCACATTGACGGAACCAGACCGACCGCACGAAGAAGTAAACACACGTAACGTCCTCGCTGGACTGCACTATATCTGGACGCACAAGCTGATTCTCGGCTCGATTTCGCTGGACTTGTTCGCCGTGCTGCTCGGCGGAGCGGTGGCGCTGCTTCCCGTTTATGCGCGAGACATTTTGCACACTGGAGCATGGGGGTTGGGTTTGTTACGCGCCGCCCCAGGCACTGGCGCTGGAGTGATGGCGCTTCTCTTGGCCTATCGGCCACTGCGCAGCCGTGTTGGCAAAATCATGCTGTTTTGTGTCGCGGGATTTGGAGCGTTCACAATCGTATTCGGAATTTCGCGCAGTTTGACTCTATCCCTGATCGCTTTATTTCTAGTCGGCATGTCGGATATGGTGAGCGTTGTCATCCGCGGGATTTTGGTTCAGGTCGCCACTCCAGACGCCGTCCGCGGCCGCGTAAATGCCGTGGACATGATCTTCATCGGTGCCTCGAATGAGCTGGGAGAATTCGAGTCAGGATTGACGGCGCACTGGTTTGGGACGATTCCCGCGGTCGTCCTCGGCGGCATGGGGACGCTGGTTGTGGTGGCCTTGTGGGCGTGGCTGTTTCCGGAGTTGAGGGAGGCGGATAAGCTAGTGCCGACTCAGGATGCGCGCGTTCAGTTGGTTAGTCCCAAGTAGGATGGGTCAAGCGCGCATTGACTTCGTGACAAATTCCGTGACCAGGTAGGCGATCAAGGGAAACCAAGAAATCATTGCGTGGCGCATTTGCTCCCACTCAGGAATCGTGCTTTCGGAATGACAGACCGCAGGCGATTGGCATCGGGAAATCATTTGGCCGGAACCACACTCTTCGCCGAATTCATGTTGTCATACCGATCGTAGGCGCGGACGACAACTACATGCTCCTGCATCACTGCGTCTCCTGAGAGCGGGACAGAGAAATCATAATTCTCGGTCTTTGAATCGGAGAGTTGGCCCGAAGGCTCGACGAAATGCCACTCGCCCGCATCAATCGAATACTCGGCGCGCTTGATGGGCGAAAAACTATCGACGACGTGGAATTGAACTCGGATCTGCTGCTCGGATGGGTCCAATTGATACTCGGTACGTTTCGTCCCGGAGGGGCTGTCCGTTGCTGGGTACTTGTAATCCTTTCCGGCCTGTACCGAGGCCTTCAAGTCCTGTATCTGCGGCGGCGTTGTGTCCACTTCGAAGCGGTCGCTTTCTTTTTCCGCCGTGAGCGCTTCGCCGGGAGAATGTGACGGCGCGTCAGAGGCAATTACCTTCACGGTATATCCGCCATCGGGTAGCAACGAAGCGTCGAAGGAGTAGAACTTCTCCTGCGAATTGTCTTTGAGCAGCAGCCAGCGGGTTTGGCCGTCGCCGCGGTAATAGACGGAATAAACCATCTGGTCGTCATTGTCGTCATGGACAGTCCACTTCACACCCACAGACTGGCGATCATGGTTCGGATTGGGCGCAGGGTCGAATCGCTGTCCGGGTTCGAGATTGGGAGGCCGAGGCGGCGATTGATAGCGAGTACCGGGGGTGACCGTGACGTCGTCAACTTCCGGCGCAACATTTTTCGACAAGTAATTCAGAGTCACGCTTTCAACGCGTGGCGCAGTTTCACCGGGATGCATAATCGCCTTCCACTGGATGAATCGGGCCGCGGGTGCTGAGATCTCTGCGTCTTTCTGCAGATCAATTTTCTTCCACTGACTCCAGTTGCGGTCAGGATTGTCAACGTTGCCGCTGCGAGCGAACAGTTCGACACTGCCCTGACCGCGAAATTCCGCGCGTCCCCACTTCGAGAAGATGTGCGCGTCGAAGACATCGCTTTCGTAAGAGCCGTCGGAATCGGGCGAACTGCTCAACAGAAATATCTTTCCCAGGTTGCTAGTTGCGGAGTAAAGACCGCCGTTAGTTGCAGCGAAAGCGGTCACCTGATTGGCTTCTGCCTTGGCCAGTTCGGTGTAAACTCCACGGCCGGAGATTTCGAAGATTTGCCCCTGGTTTCCAGTCCCGGCGAGCAGGCGACCCTTTTGGACGAACGCGAGAGAATAGACCAGATCTTCGCGCGAGGTCCAAAGGCGTGACGGAGAGCCGTCCGGTGCGATGCGGTAGATTTCAGAACCGCCCGCCACTGCCGCACTGGAGGTATTTAGCTGAACGGTAGGCTCAGGAGTTGGCCCTGGCCCTCCTGTTTGTGCAGGCGCGGGATTCGCCGCAGGAATCGTGAGCGGCACGTTCGACGAGGCTGCGCCGGCATGCTTCTCTCCGGCGGCGGCGAAGTAAAGATTGCCCGATTGGTCGAAAGCGAGGCTGGTGATTTCGCGCTTAGGTGCGCTGTAAAGAACGAAGCCTTCGCCCTTGGGAGTGATCCTATATATGAGCCCGCTACCGTCTGAGCCGGCAATGAGGTTGCCTTCCGCATCGAACCCAAGAACGCGAATGTGTGGCTCGTCACTTTTGAAGAAAAGCGTGTGCTGGCCGTCGGGAGTTACGCGGAAGATCTCGCCGTGGTCGCCGGTGGCGACGTAAAGGTTCCCCGTTTCGTCGAGGGCCAACGCCCAGATGTATTTCGTTTGGGGATCGAAAAAGACGGAGGACTTCCACGCACTCTCATTGTTGGTGGAGGAACGGGCGTCTCGCCCGTTCGCTTTGCCTGTAGACGCCGCCGCAGAACCAGCGCTTTGTTCTATTTTATAAACCTTGCCATCGGGATTCGTCGCCGCATAGAGGATGCCGTTCTTGGACATTGCCAGCGCCTGCACCTGAAGCTCTTGCGGTTGGAAGATAGCGACTGGCTTAGTGCCGGGGCTGATGCGATAAACGCGTGCGGGAGCTCCGGTCGCCGCGTAGAGTTCACCTTGCGGCCCGATTGCGGTGGCCCAAACAGCGCTTGAGGGAGTGCTGGCAACCAGCTTGAATCCAGGGGCTAATTCAAGAGTGCCACTGCTGGAAATTGCGACGCCGTGAGCGGTGCCCTTGAGGAAGTCCTCGTATTTGGATTGTTCCCAGGTTCGGGTGCCTTCTGCGAGAGCGAGAGTTGTGGTCAGGAGAAAGAGTGCTAGCGGAAGATATTTCATAGGAAAAATCAGAGTATCACGTGGTATTTCGTGCTACCCACCCTACGAAAACCGCGTAGGGTGGGGCACCTCATGTTCTGTAGTTCATGAAAAATTAGACCGAAACCGACCTGGTTGTGCCTGTTGGAGCAGTCGGACAGGAATGTCCGACCCACAGGAGCTCACTTAATCGTGATTGGCAGCAGTTGCGCGCCTGAGACTACAAAATCCAGCGGAGCGGTGGCAGTCTCGCTTACCGAGGACTGGCCCAGCACGGTCATGTCTTCAGGGCCGTGCATGCCATCCATGACATTCATGACCGAAAGCGGCAGGGCAGGCATAACTTTGTCGGCGACCATGGCTTCTGGATCTTCATCGAGCACCGAAACATAAACCCGGTTATTGCCATGCTGCTTGTTAAGAACGCCGATGGTCGAAGCCAAATCCAATTTCTGTGTGGTTGCCGGACCGCGTCGCAAGCGGTCGAGCATCTCTCCGTCGCTGACCAGAATGTGCAGAGTTGAACCTTTAGAGGCTGAAGTCGGAATGTGCACAGGCACGTGCTCGATTACAGCGTCGCCGCGATAAGGACGCAACAGAACTTCAACTGAGATTTCGTCGCCCGGACGCGCTTCGTTCACATCGGTGCGCGCGCTTTCGAGCTTCGCCCAGCGACGCTCGTTGCTGACTTCGAAATCCAATTGCAGGCCGGTGATGTCGGGAGTGCTGTATGGATTGTCGTAGATGCGGCCGAAGCTGCCGCCAATCGAGGCTGCCGCAAGCATTGCGGCCGGCTGCATTCCATCGCTGCTCGAGAACATATCCTGCAGCTTGACCTCCGGAAACCCGCCCACGCTAATTCCGCCCTTCATCGCGTAGGTGGTCTGGTCACCGTATTCGTTCACCCCGTGGAGAGCGTTAAAAACAGTGGTCGAAATTGCGATCGGGCTGAGCCGGGCGTTATTCAGGACTTCGTAGTGAAAAGTCTTCGCAGTGGTTCCACCGTGAATGGTGAGGGTGACGGGAATCATCTCGGGCTTCTTGCCAAACTCGCCGAGAATGCCGGTGTGGCGGTCCTGCACGAACGAACCGACAGTTTCTGTGGCGTTGACAATTTTGAACGCATTGAGCGGCGAGGGAAGCGTGGCGAGAACCTGCGCCTTGGTCATTGGCAGATTGATCATGCCGAACTGGAGCAAGGGATGTCCGCACGCCAGGAGGTGCTGTGGATCAATGTAGGTAACGGTGCAGGTTGCAGCGATATCCATGTCGCCGCGAACGAGAATTGCACTTACGGCAGAGCCGGGCTCGAGCGGATCCGGCTGTTTTGTATCACTGGCTGAACCGACGCCCATGACGGGAACAATACCTTCCGCCGCAAATTGAGGAGCAAATCTCTGAATGGAGTCCTCCGAGAACCCGCTAAAAACCAATGGCGTCTCGATGGGCTTGAGATAGTTGGCAAAGCTCTGGGCTGCGGCGGAGGGAAGTCCCGGTCCGGAAGTCTTGGCCGTAAGCCCCGGAATAGATTTTGCCTGCACGGGGACGCTGGTCGGAGTGCTATCAAGAGCGCTGATCTCGAGCATTTCGGAAATTGGAGTAACGCCGGCGATGGGTTCTTTCGAGAATTCTCCAATTCGGAAAGCGATCGCGCCTGCCAATTTCCCGTCAAAATAGACTGGGCTGCCGCTCATTCCAGCGACCACGCCAGTGTACTCGGCCTTGGTACCGCCCAGTCGCACCAGGATAATATCGCCCTTGGGCCCATTGGCGTTCTTCAGAATGCCAAGGACTTCAACATCCATGGGCTCAGGCTTCGTGCCTTGAAAAACCGTGTACGCTACGCCGCGCATTCCCGCATGAATTTGACTAACCGGGATGGTGTCAACAGTCTTGCTTATCTGCGCGAGGGTTGCTTGGCTGAAAATCAGGAAGGAAGCTAGAAAACCGTACACCACTACTGCTACGAGGGCAGCTCGTCTCATCTTAGTCCCGCCAGGACCTGGTGAAAGTCCTTAAACTGATTTTGCTTCGCTGTTTCTGCTTTTGCCAGTAGGAGAGGTAAAGACAGGCAAAACATCCCAATCGCGAAGCCGTGCGTCTATACTAGCATGGCAGTTGCCGTGAGGGGCCCAATGTTTTCAACGGTTTTTTCGCTAATTCCGATCAATAAAGTCACTGGTTTGCGCAAAGTTTTGCTCTCGGGTGTGGTCGCAGTTGGCCTGGCTACAATGCCAGTACTAGGCTTTGGACAGCAAGATCAGACCAGCCAGCCGTCCTCTAGTCCCCAAGCCGCGCCGCAACAGAACCCGAATCAGCAGGAAGCTCCACCGGACGCTGGGGGTCCGAAGGGCGATAGTGGGCCGTACGCCATGCCGAAAAAGGGTGAGGAGCCACCTCCACCTCCGCCTCCCGACAGGCCAAAGAAAGTAGAAGGTATGCCGGACTATTCAATCCACGTGGAAGTTCCGTTGGTGACGGTTCCAGTGATGGTGACGACCAAGGATGGTCAGTTCATTTCTAGCCTCAAAAAGGAAAACTTCCGGATTTTCGAGGACGGCGCAGAGCAGAAGATCAACGACTTTAAGATCGAGGAAGCACCGATTACGGCTGTGCTGCTGGTGGAATTTGCAAGCACGACCTATCAGATGGAGCTTCAGGCATTGCAGGCTTCGTATGCATTTGCCAGCACGCTAAAGAAGGATGACTGGGTGGCCGTAATCTCTTATGCCATGAAGCCAGAGATACTGGTTGACTTCACTCAAGACAAGAACGCGATCCAGCAGGCGCTGAATGGGTTGAGAATGCCCATGGGTTCGGAAACATGGGAGTTCGAAGCCCTGTACGACACCTTGGACCGTCTGGATCGGATCGAGGGACACAAATATCTTATTTTTATCAGCACAGGAGTTGATACCGGACTAAAGCTGACCCTTGATCAGATATTGAAGAAAGTGAAGACCACCAAGGACGTCACAATCTTTCCAGTAAGCATTGGATGGTTGATGCGGGAGTGGTGCGAAACTCACGGATACACGCAGTACTGCCATGGCATGGCGAGTTTGGGAATGTCGAGCATCGATTTTCTCCAGGCTGACAACGAAATGCAAACCTTCGCCAGGTTGACGGGAGGACGTTTTTATCAACCCCGATTCACGGGCGATCTGACCGATACCTTTAAAGACATCGCCGGCGACATTCGGCACCAGTACACCATCACTTATCATCCGACGAACCCGAAGCTGGACGGTTCCTATCGCAAGCTAAAGGTGGACGTGATTGCGGATAACGGCGGACCGCTGAAAATCCGGGACCAGAAGGGCAAGGACCTGAAATACCAGGTGATTGCCCGCGAAGGCTACACGGCAAGGCACACGGTGGATTAAGTGGATAAGTAGCCTTGATTTGGGGGTAACGGGCGTCCCCGCCCGTGCTCAACTTGTATGTAGGACCGGCGGGACGCCCGTCACCCCAAGAGCTTTGTTTACTAATGCACCAAGCGATCTAGCAAGAAGAAAATCCCTACGCCCAGCAGTACCACTAAAGCCATCTTTCCTCCAGGCTCGCGGTTTACTTCGGGCATGAGATCTGATGCAGCCACGTAAATAGTTACTCCGCCCGACAGCGGCAGCCCAATTCCAACATGGCGCTGGAAGACGGCCATGGTTAATACTCCCGCAAAGGTAGCTGCGCCAAGCAGTACCGAAGCGCTCCAAGCCAGGCGCCGGCTGCGACCGCTTGCCAGCATGACGGAGGCGACCGTGAATCCCTCCGGGATCTTGTGAAGGAAGACAGCCAAAAAAATCATCCAACCCAGCCAGTTTGAAACAATGAATCCTGACGCAATGGCGATTCCGTCAAAAAAAGTGTGGACGACAAGTCCGAGAAGGACCGAATAGCCTTTGTGGGCAGCGACAAATTCGTCGTGATGGGTTTCCTCACCGAAGTGGAAGTGTGGTGTGACCGTGTGTTCGAAGAAGTGCGTGATCAGGTATCCGGCGAGAATGAGAAATGGAGCGTCTCTTTCCCGCAGGTCGAAGCTGGCGGGAATAATTTCCAGCATGGCGGTGGCCAGCATGAATCCCGCGCCAAGAGCGACGAAATATTTAAGATACGATCGGTCCCAGTTCCTCTTGACAATGATCGTCCCGCCGAAGACGTTGGCCGCGGCCGCGGTCGAACCGAGCAACAGGCTAAGAAGAACGGGGTGCATGGGAGTCGAATGATAGCAGAGAGGCAGTTGTTGGCTGTTGGCTATCGGCTGTTGGGTACTGGGCTAAATTAGCCCAGTAGCGGCTGTTGATCAAACCGGGGCCGCCTGTCTCCGAAGAGATATCATTCCGAACCGCTTTAGCGGGGTTTGGCTGATTGCTAAGTGCCGAATGCTAATGCTTTTTCACTCCGTCACTATCGCGACTTCCGCGTCATCAGCAGCGTGAATGACAGCGTTTCCATCCATCAGAAGACACTTGCTCGCATCCACCGCCAGGCAAGTTGCTCCCGCTTTCTGCATGACTTCGATCGTCTTCACGCCAATCACCGGGACATCGAATCGCATGTCTTGTTTTGGCTTCGCGATTTTTATCACGGTGAGGCTGCGGTCGAGTGTGGCGCGGGCGCCCTCGCCCGCGAAAGTCTGCACCATGATCTGTCCCGCCCGCTCAATTGTCGCGTCGGTGCCTTCCATAGCTTCGACGGCCACGCAGGCGCTTTCGGCAATCACCACCGTTTGGCCGATATCGTACTCGCCGAGGCCGCGTGCCACTATCCGTCCATAGTCGATGTTTTTTCTTTCCTGCAGCGAGGGGGCGCGTTTGGTGAGCACTCCGGCTTTTGCAAGCAGAGGCTCTAAAAGCGCAGTCGAGTTTTCTAGAACGATGCCTTCGTCCGCCAGAACTTTTGCAACCGCACCTAGAAGCGCGTCGGTGTTGCGCAGATCGAGGGAGAGAAGAAGTTTCGCCAGGCGCCAGTCGGGACGGATGCTGGAAAAAATCTGCTTGTGCTTCACCTGTCCCGCCATGACGGCGCGAGTAACACCCTCGCGGCGGAAAGTCTCGATGAGCTTGGAGAGTTCTCCCAGCGAAAGCCAGTGCACGGTTGCGCCGCGGGATTCGATCTCCGGGGAAGTTTCCTCTTTGATCGCGGCAACCACAACTTCGTAGCCTTGCGCGCGGGCAGCATCGAGTACCAGGAACGGGAAGCGCCCGTTGCCCGCGATGATGCCGAGTTTTTGATTTAGAGCCATGGGAGACAATGACTGCAAGCAGTCAATGGGCCAGTTGACGATAAATCGCGCCAAGAAGAGTTGATCTGCGGTCGTCCTGACCGAGGTCCCAAAACATCATTCCCTCCAGATATTGTTGAATCACATACCTCGCCTTCGCGGCTATTAATTCTGGGTCCTCGTAGCTGATCATAACTTTCGTCTCTTTTTTATATAGCCACGGCACTTTGGCTTGGTCATCCCAATGTCGCGAATACGTGGGCAGATACGATTCTTCAATTTCTCGGAAGCTTAACGTGCCATCGTCTCCGGGACGAGCGCTGTAAGGCTCGTAGAGCCCGTCATTCACGTCAGGGACGCCGGCCCAGACTTGCCCGTAGAACGGCACCCCCAGAACAAGCTTTTCGGTCGGAACACCTTGATCGACATACCAGCGCACCGCTGCATCACAATTGGCATATTTAGCCGCATCGGCATTTGCCTTCTGGGTTTTCCAAAGGAAGAGCGCACTGCCATGGGACGTAAGCTCAGGTTCCATATCATCGAGGTCGTAACACATCAGATTGAACCAATCCAAAATGCCGGACATCTCTTTCGCCGATAGGTCATTCAAGTGATTTCGGTAACAAGTCGAAGCAATGGTAAGCAGGAGAGGCCGTCCGTGGGACGCATCCAAATCTAGCCGAATCTGCTTCAGTAAGAGGACAAAATTTCCCCTGTCACTCTGCCGTTTGTGATCGGTCGGCTTTCCGCCAGTGACTGGGTATTCCCAATCTAAGTCTAGGCCGTCAAGGCTGTATTTCTCGGCTAGCGCAAGACAGGATTTCGAAAATTGCCTTCTCGCTGAATCGGAGGAAGCTACATCAGAGAAAAATTCGGAACCGCTCCAACCGCCGATTGAGAGCAGGATGAGCAAGCGGGGATTGCGACCGCGCAAGGTTGTCAATTCTGCCATATTCGGCACGTCAACATCAGGATGGGCGAATACGCAATCGCCCTCAGCATTCGGCATTGCCCGCGAGTAGATCAGGTGAGTCAATTCTTGGACCGGAACCTGCGAAAGCTCATAATCAGGGCGCCCCTTTCCCCAGTAATACCCAACGATCTTTTGTTTACCCGCTTGCGCAGGCCCGGGCTGGCACAAAATCAACACCAAGCGAAGCAGCAGGTAGCCATCCCTACGAAACAGCGATATCCACATTCAGTGCCTCTCACGGCGTTTCAGCGCGACATTGCTGACGCAATTGGACCTACTTAATCACTCCCCGCTCACTCGCCTCAATAAACCGGATCAGCATCTCTACATCTTCGCCTCGGTCCGACTCTGACTTTAACTTCTCCAGCGCCTGCGAGGTGTTCAGCTTCGACGCCAGCAGGACCTTGTAGGCATGGTGAATCTTGCGGATGCGGTCTTTGTTGAAACCGCGGCGTTCGAGGCCGGTGGCGTTCAGTCCGTAGGCATGGGTGTCGCGGGCGGCAACGGTTTTGGAAAAAGGAAGCACGTCGCGGGTGATGGTGGTGCCGCCTCCGACAAATGAATGCGCGCCAATGCGAACAAAATGGTGCACCGGACAAAGCGCGCCCACCGTGGCCCATTCTTCGACGATGACATGGCCTCCCAAAGTTGCGGCGTTGGCCAGGATGACGTGGTCGCTGATTACGCAGTCGTGGGCAACGTGGGAGTAGGCCATGATCAACGCATGATTGCCGATGCGGGTCAGGCCTCCGCCCTTTCCGGTGCCGCGATTGATGGTGACGAACTCGCGTATGGTGTTGTCGTCGCCGATTTCGAGGCGCGTTGGTTCGTTCTTATAGCTCAGGTCTTGCGGGACCAGTCCGATTGACGAAAATGGGAAGAAGCGATTGCGGGCGCCAATTTTTGTGGGTCCTTCGACGGCAACATGTGAGATGAGTTCGCATGCTTCGCCCAGTTCGACATTAGGACCGACGGTGCAATACGGGCCGATTTTGCAAGAGGGATCAATTCTTGCGTTCAAATCGAGGATGGCTGTGGGGTGGACGTTCATCGCAACAGAGTCTCGCAAACGTGGGGACAGCCGCCCTCGGCTGTCCTCTGGGCCGCAGGCCCAGCTTTAGTCTGCAACTCTAAATCAAAAGGCTTGTCGAGCTTCGCTCGACCGGACAGCCCCTTCGACTTTCGCTCAGGGCAGGCTATGGGCGGCTGTCCCCACGCAGTCATGCAGGGGCGGCTATCGCCACGCAGATTACTCTGGTTCAGACTGTTGAGCCGAGCTCCGTCCGCGTGCCCGGTCCACCAATTGGCATGTCACGATCGCCTCCGCCACCCGCTTTTCGCCGACGTAGGCGATCCCCTCCATCCGGACAGCGGCCCTACCGGAATTTTCACGCCAAGCTTTAACTTCAACTTCAATCCGCAACTGGTCTCCGGGAACCACCGGCCGTCGAAAACGCGCCCGTTCGATTCCGGTGAACACCATCAACTTATGCTCACGATCTGGAATCTCGGTCAGCAGCAACGCTCCGCCCGCCTGCGCAATCGCTTCCACGATCAGTACGCCAGGCATGATCGGCAGCCCGGGAAAATGTCCGGCAAAAAATGGCTCGTTAATCGTAACGTTCTTGATCGCCACAATCCGCTTCTTGCGCTCGAGGTCAATCACCCGGTCAATCAACAGAAAAGGGTACCGGTGCGGCAGGATGCGCAAAATGTCCTGAATATCGAGCTTGATGTGCTCTTGCGGGGGAGCTTCGGTAGCAACTTGCGAGATCTCTGTCATTCTGTTTCGTAGCCGGAAATTATACTTCATCGCCTTGGACGCCTGACTCTCGAAAAAACAATAGCTTACGGGCATAACCTTCGTGTACCTTAGTGTCCTTTGTGGTTTCTAGCGGTTCTGACGCAAACCGTAGAGACGCGAAGGCATACGAAGGAAACCCGTCAACCAAACCATGAACGTGCGCGAACCCGCTGACCAACTGGGCTATTTCCAGAAACGCCAAAAAGAGATCGTCGAGACTATTCGCCAGTTGGTCGAACTCGAATCTCCCAGTGACGTCAAACAGTCCGTGGATCGCGTCGGCACGGTACTGGCGTCACGGTTCAGCGAACTCGGTGGCAAGATCAAATTTCATCCCGCTGAAAAATTCGGCAAGCATTTGCAGATTGATTTTCGTCCCCGCGGCAACAAGATCAAGCCCGTGCTCCTGCTTGGCCACATGGACACGGTCTATCCCATCGGAACCATTTCCAAAATGCCATGCCGCGTTTCTAAAGGCCGCGTCTGGGGCCCGGGCGTGCTCGACATGAAAGCGGGCATTGCGCTGGCGCTACATGTGATCGAGGCAATGCTCGAATGGAACAATGGGAAGCTCACCCGCCCGGTGACGCTGCTGCTGGTGTCCGATGAAGAAGTTGGAAGTGCATCGTCGCGTGCGATCACCGAAAAACTCGCTGGCGATGCGGCTGCCGTCTTGGTGCTTGAGCCTGCTTACGGATTGCATGGCGCGGTCAAGACAGCGCGCAAGGGCGTGGGCGAATACACGCTCCAGGTCACCGGAGTCGCTGCACACTCCGGCCTTGATTTCGAAAAGGGTCAAAACGCAGTTATCGAGCTTGCACATCAGGTCCTTGAAATATCGAAGCTGGTGGATCCAAAAAGCGGCGTGACTCTCAATGTCGGGAAAATCAGCGGCGGCACACGGGTGAACGTGGTTCCCGCAACCGCCAAGGCGACCATTGACGTCCGAGTTGCCTCTGCGAAAGACGGCACCGAGATTGACCGCAAACTGCGCGCGCTGAAACCATTCAACCCGCATTGTTCAGTCTCAATCTCCGGAAAGATGAACCGGCCCCCCCTAGAACGCACGGACGCAGTTGCGGGCCTCTACCTCAAAGCGCGTGACCTTGCGCAAGGGCTTGGGTGGGACCTCGCGGAGGCCGCAGTAGGTGGAGGCTCCGACGGCAATTTCACAGCATCCCTGGGAATTCCAACTTTGGACGGCCTGGGAGCAGTCGGTGAAGGCGCTCACGCCGAGCACGAATCGGTTGTCATATCTGAGCTTCCGCGCCGAGCGGCATTGCTGGCCGGGTTGATCCAAATGGTGTAGGCGCCAAATATCCCAGCACGTGGACAGCCGCCCTGGGCTGTCCTGGCGAGCTTGCTCGCCAACCCCCAACCGAATTAGCAGCCACGAAGAATAGCTTCTAAACGCTAAGCAGGGACTCCAAAATATACTGATTTTATTATCGCGCCTCCGCGTTGATCCGCAAAATCCGCGGGGGTTTTGACCTTAATTCGCGCCTGGCTTTGACTCTCTCAAGCCACTAGCCTAGAATTTCCACAGACACGCGCAGGCCCACCTGCAGGAGGCCCCATGGAACTATTTTCGCCGACACACTTACTGCTGATCTTCGGCATCGCTCTCCTCCTGTTTGGGCCGAGCAAATTCGCCGCATTGGGCAAGGGCCTGGGTGAGGGCATCCGCAACTTCAAGTCAGAAATGAAAAAGGACGGCGGCGAAGAGCAGAAGAAATCCTAACCAGCCACTCCGTGCTCGCGGAGCATTCGCAAGAGCAAGTCTACTGACAGTCCCACCACGTTATTGTAATCGCCTTCAATTTTCGAAATCCAACGCGAGGCCAATCCCTGAATCGCGTAGGCGCCGGCCTTTTCCATCGGCTCGCCTGATGCAACATAGCTTCTGATTTCCGCTTCGCTGAGCTCCGAGAAATGGACGGCGGTCGTCTCTGACCGTACATCCTCGAACCCATCACTCAACAGACAGACCCCGGTAATTACGGAATGCTGGCGGCCCGAAAGCAGTTTCAACATGCGCGCGGCGTCATCGCCATCGCGAGGTTTCCCGAGGACTTCATCCTGTACGACGACGATCGTGTCCGCTCCCAAAACAATGGTTGCCCCACCCTTCTGCGCTTTTTGCAGAGGGTGGGCAGATTCGGCGTCATCCCAGATGGCCCTCGCCTTTTCCCTTGCCATATGCTCGGCAAACTCTTTCGGAGATTCAGAAGGCAAGCGGATTTCCGTAATATTCGCGGGTTGTGCTACGAACTGAATTCCCGCACTCCTTAACAATTCCTGTCTTCTGGGGGAGGCCGAGGCGAGCACAAGAGTCATAAGAGGCTCACGCTCCCAGCACGACGTTGTCGATCAATCGCGTCTTGCCCACAAACCCAGCTACCGCGACCAGAGTTATTCCCTCGACTCGGGATTGTGGTTCGAGCGTATCCGGATCCACGACCTCGAAATAATCCAGGCGTACTCCAGCTTCGGTCGCGAATTCCCGTCTGGCAGCTTCAATTAATCTCGCGGAGTCTCGCTCTTTGCTTCCGAACAATTTCTGCACCCGCATCAGCGACCGATGCAATACCAATGCCGATTTCCTTTCCTCGGCGCCGAGGTAGGCATTACGCGAACTCAACGCCAGGCCGTCGGGCTCGCGCACAATCGGACAAACTTCGACCGAGACCGACATGTTTAGGTCCCGTACCATGTGCCGGATGATGGCATGCTGCGCCGCATCTTTCTGCCCGAAAAAAGCGAAGTCCGGCTCAATGATGTGAAACAGTTTCGCAACAACTGTCGTCACGCCGCAAAAATGTCCGGGCCGCGACTTGCCGCAAAGGCGATCACTCAGTCCGTCGACCGTTACCCGTGTGACCAACCCAGCGGGATACATCTCCTGAACCGAAGGTGCGAATACCAGCTCAACACCTTCCCGTTCGAGAATTGCGCAGTCATCCTCCAGGTTCCGCGGATACCGAGCGAAGTCTTCATTCGGGCCGAACTGCGTAGGGTTCACAAAAATGGATGCGGCGACCACCTCTGATCTCGATCGTGCAGCATGCACCAGCGATAGATGTCCAGCATGCAGCGCTCCCATAGTCGGCACCAGACCGAGGCGCTTGCCGCCCGATTTC
>Ga0209056_10002299_pt1 | contig 20713 bp, 22 predicted proteins | sample GraSoiAngelo_114_FD_185876 | JGI IMG/M metagenome (GOLD analysis project Ga0209056, IMG submission 185876) | Grasslands soil microbial communities from the Angelo Coastal Reserve, California, USA - 14_0903_13_40cm (SPAdes) (version 2) | ecosystem: Environmental > Terrestrial > Soil > Grasslands...
ACACCGAGAATCTCATGCGTGGTGCTGTGATAATGAGCAAAGGAATACACACCGTTTCGCCACGAATTACACCAGTCATTGTCAGCGAAGCGTTCCTCAAGAAGGGAAGCGGGATCGTGACCGTCGGCGGTGAGTGCGTGCCTGTACACCAGCAATGGCAGCACGCTGTTTGGAAAAATGCCGTCGTCTTTAAACCTGAACTGCTCCGGTTGAACAAGTTGTCGCGTGACCATGGCCTGGCTGGCTCTTACATCTAGCGCTTTATCGCGCCAGCACAGAGAGACGGTTGTATTTCATCAACTATTCAAATCATAACAATCACGCATTGCCTTTGGAAATAATGCGCGTATGGCACAGCGATACTTCTGTGATGGTAGAACCAACCGGCGTTTCCAAACTCGTCGAGCATCTTTTCCGTGATGAATCGGGAAAGATGGTCGCGACGCTGACCCGGATTTTTGGGATCGAGCATTTGAATCTTGCGGAGGATGTGGTGCAGGAGGCACTCTCGCGCGCGTTGCAGACCTGGCCGTATCGCGGGGTCCCGCAAAATCCCTCAGCGTGGATTATGAGGGCGTCGCGCAACCTGGCGCTTGATGTGATCCGCCGGCAAAAGATTTTCCACGCGAAAGAAGCCGAAATTGCGCGATTGATCGAGCGGGACGGATCAACACCGGGAGCTGCAATTTTCTCGGAGCATGAAATCGCGGACGACCGGTTGAGGATGATGTTCGTCTGCTGTCATCCAGTCATTCCATCGGAAGCGCAGGTGGCGCTAGCGTTGAAAACACTCTGCGGCTTTAGCGTAACGGAAATCAGTCGCGCATTTCTCACGACGGAAGCGGCGATTGCCAAGCGCCTGACGCGAGCGAAACAAAAAATCCAGGAGGCGCGGGTGCCATATGAGATTCCTGCCGGTGATGAGTTGGCGCGCCGTCTCGACAGCGTCCTGCAATCGCTCTACCTGCTGTTCAACGAAGGTTATAAAGCGTCGAGCGGCGACAACCTCGTGCGTGAAGAACTGTGCAGAGAGGCGATCCGTCTCACGGAATTGCTGGCACAACATCTGGCGGGCAACCAGCCGAAGACGCATGCGTTACTTGCTTTGATGTTGTTGAACGCGGCGCGGCTTGCCGCGCGCGAAGACCGCGAAGGCAATCTGCTTCGGCTTCAAGAACAGGATCGGACGCGCTGGAACCAGGCGATGATCGCTCGTGGGATTTCGCACCTACGCGAATCGGCTGCAGGCGATGCGGCAAGCGAATATCATCTTCAGGCAGGGATTGCAGCTTGTCACGCAATGGCGATTCATTACGAATCGACCGATTGGGACAGGATTTTGTCGCTCTACGATCGATTGACGGAATTCGATGATTCGCCTGTGATCGCCCTTAATCGCGCGGTCGCAGTAGCGAATGTTCGCGGTCCGAAGGTAGGATTGGACGCAGTGCGCAGTATCCGCGGTCGAGAAAAGTTAAGTTCGTATTACTTGTTGTACGCGGTGATCGGCGATCTCGAGATGCGATTAAACAATCGTCAAGCCGCTGCGCAGGAATTCCGCAAGGCATTCGAACTCGCTGAAACCAAATCGGAGCGAGCCTTCCTTTTGAAACGACTGCAGCGCTGCGTCGACGGCGAGACCGCTTAGGAAAAAAATTGTCCTAAATCGGATTACTCGTCCGTCGTATCTCCAAACATCAACTCAACAGAAAGGTTAAAATATGAGCAATTCAGAGAAACAACAGGCTGCAAACATCGTTTGGTTTGAAATTCCGGCGGACAATCCGGAGCGCGCCACGGCGTTTTATAGCAATCTGTTTGGCTGGAAGATCAATCCATTTCCCGGTGGAGGCGAGTATTGGCACATTGACACTGGTGGTGCCGATGATACTCCCGATGGCGCGTTGAAGAGACGCAAGCATCTGCAAGAGCCAGTCGTGAATTACATCAGCGTGGATTCGGTAGACAAGTACGCGGATAAAATCGCCAAACTGGGCGGGAAAATCTGCATGGGAAAAACGGCGGTGCCGCAAATGGGCTACTTCGCCGTCTGCCAGGATACCGAGGGCAATGCGTTCGGTATTTGGCAGAGCGACCCAAACGCGAAATAATTGTCCAAAAGCTGGCAGCTCGTTCGTCGTATTATTGAAACAAAGAAAATCATCAACATTCAAACATTAACCTAAGAACATTATGAGCACACAGAACGAAAACGGATATATGCTACTATTTCGCGGCACGGACCTGCGCAAAGGGCTTTCGGCGGAGGAACTGCAAAAGGTCACAGATGACTGGATGGCATGGTTCAAGCGCCTGACGGAACAGGGCAAAGCGCTGGCTGGACAGCCGTTGGAGCGCGAGGGCAAAATCGTCTCGGGCAAGGACCGCATCGTCTCCGATGGTCCATTTGCCGAATCCAAAGAGGCGATTGGCGGTTATTTCCTTCTCGACGTCGCTACGATCGACGAAGCAGTTGCTATCGCAAAGGAATGCCCAGGTCTGCCGTACGGCGTTCGCGTGGAAGTCAGGCCAGTGGCAGGCGAATGTCCGATTGTAAGCGAACTCAAGCGCGAAGCGGAGTTCGCGAGCGTGTAAGCGAAGCACAGGCGTGTTTAATAAGATTAACAAACGGAGGGCCTGCCATGTGCCCGGTTTGTTTTACGAACGCGGCGGTTCTTGCGGCGGGCGCGACGTCAACGAGCGGGTTGGCTGCGCTCGCGGCAAAGAAATTCTTTTTAAAACCAACCGAAACGATCAAGCAAATCAACGTGGAGAAAAACAAAATGAAAACCGAGACATTGGAACCAAAAACAGAGAAGAGCGAAGCAAATCCCAAAGCCGTGTCACAAGCTGAGTGGCTGGTGGCGCGCAAGGATTTGCTGACGCGCGAGAAGGAACTGACACGCTTGCGCGACGAAGTGAGCCGGCATCGGCGCGAGCTGCCGCAGGTGAAAGTCCAGAAGGAATACGTTTTCGAAGGACCCGAAGGCAAAGAAACGCTGGGAGATCTCTTCGAGGGTCGCAGTCAATTGATTGTTTATCATTTCATGCTCGGCCCCGGATGGGAGGAGGGATGCAAAAGCTGTTCGTATCTGGCCGATCATTTTGACGGCGCAAACTGGCATCTGCCGCATCGCGACGTGACCTTCGTGGTTATCTCGCGCGCACCGTTGTCCGAAATTCAATCCTATCAGAAACGAATGGGCTGGCGGTTCAACTGGCTCTCTTCGTACGGCAACGATTTCAATTTCGATTATCACGTTTCATTTACCGAAGAAGACGAGAAGAAAGGAAAAGTTTATTACAACTACGGCACGCAGGAATTCATCAGCGACGAATTGCCTGGTCTCAGCGTGTTTTACAAAGACGAAAACGGCGACGTCTTTCACACTTACTCCACGTACGCGCGCGGACTCGACAGTTTGGTCGGCGCTTACAATCTCTTGGATCTCACGCCAAAAGGTCGCAACGAAAACCCGGATTCAACGATGGATTGGGTGCGGCGTCACGACGAGTATTGACCGGTGCACAAAAAGAAAGGAGCGAAAGATGAATCGTGTCACTCACTTTGAAATTTACACAGCTGATCCCGAAGCGGTGCAGCCGTTTTACCAGGAAGTGTTCGGTTGGAAGTTCAGCAAATTCGAAGGCGGCCCGATAGAATACTGGCTGGTCACGACCGGCGACGATAAAGATCCGGGGATCAATGGTGGCATCACTCGGCCGCGCGAGGGGCAAAGCCCCGGAACTCTGAACACGATCGCCGTGGAATCGTTGGGTCGGACAATGAAAAAAATCGAACAAAGCGGTGGCAAAATCTGCGTACCGAAAATGGCGATTCCGAAAATCGGTTGGCTCGCCTACGCCGAAGATCCAGCGGGCAACGTCTTCGGAGTTATTGAGCCGGACACCAACGCGGCATAACCAAACTACCGCGTCAGCAGCAACCACATCGAAACAAACAAAAATTATGTCAACAAACACTATTCGACTTCATCGAGTGCTCCGGGCAACGCCGGCAAAAATTTATCGAGCGTTCCTGGATGCTGATGCAATGGCCAAATGGCTTCCGCCAAACGGATTCACAGGCAAGGTGCACCAAATGGATGTCAAAGTTGGCGGCACTTACAAGATGTCGTTTACGAACTTTACGACGGGTAAGAGCCATTCCTTCGGCGGGACCTATGTCGAACTAACACCTCAGGAACGCATTCGCTACACGGACAAATTCGACGATCCAAATCTGCCCGGCGAAATGCAGACGACCATCACGCTCAAACCAGTTTCGTGCGGAACGGAATTGAACATTGTACAGGAAGGCGTGCCCGCTGTCATTCCCGCTGAAGCATGTTACCTCGGCTGGCAGGAATCGCTGACGTTATTGGCAAAACTCGTCGAAGCTGAAATTCCAGATTAACAGTGAAACTACCATGAAGATTCCGTTTACAGGCGGCTGTTCTTGCGGCGCAATTCGCTACGAATGCACCGCCGAGCCGATCATGATGTTTAAGTGCCATTGTCGCGATTGCCAACAGGTGACTGGAAGCGGATTCGCTCCCGGGCTATTGCTGTCTCGAGAGGCGTTTCGATTAACGCGCGGACAACTGCGCTACAACCTGACGCCCAGTATCAGGCGCGGGAAACATAAACGCGGTTTTTGTCCAGAGTGCGGATCCCGAATTACGGGAGGCGAATTTGAAGGAGAGGAATCGCCGTTTGTGGGAATCTTGGCCGGCTCCCTTGATGACCCTAGCTGGTTTCAGTCGCAGATGGACATTTTCGTTTCAGACGCGCAACCGTGGGACCAAATGGATCCAGCGATTCCCAAGTTCGAGCAATATCCGCCGATACCAACAAAGAAATAAATTAAGATGCAAAAAATTACACCATTTTTGTGGTTCGATGATCAGGCTGAAGAGGCGGCGAAGTTTTACACGTCGATTTTCAAAAACTCCAAGATCGGACGAACTTTGCTCTATAGCGAAGAAGCGGCCAAAGCAAGCGGTCAGCCGGCAGGATCGGTGCTGACCATTGAATTTGAAATAGAGGGCCAGAAGTTTGTCGCTCTAAACGGCGGACCGCAGTTTAAATTCAACGAATCGGTCTCCTTCGTCGTGAACTGCGAAACGCAGGAAGAAGTGGATTATTTTTGGGAGAAACTCACGGCCGATGGCGGCGAAGAGTCGCAGTGCGGTTGGCTCAAGGACAAGTTCGGTTTGTCGTGGCAAGTCACTCCAACCGTGTTGATCGACATGTTGCACGACAAAGATTCTGAAAAGGCCGAACGAGTCATGAAAGCGATGCTTCAAATGCAGAGGATCGACATCGAGAAATTGAAAGTCGCTTACCTCGGGAAATGATTCTATTCGGTCTTGTGGGACTCAATGAAACGAAACCCCAAAACAGTTGACGAGTACCTTGCGAGCGTGAATTCCGATCATAGCAAGGCCCTTCAGAAAATTCGGGAAACGGTTCATGCCGTGGCGCCAAACGCGCAGGAATGTATCAGCTATGGAATCCCTGCGTTTCGCCTCAATGGACGCTCGTTGGTTTTCTTTGGCGCATGGGCGAATCACTGCGCGTTCTATCCGGGGAGTTCTGCGACGTTGAAAAAATTTCGGAATGAGCTAAGGGATTTCCAAACCAGCAAGGGCACGATTCGCTTCTCTCCGGGCAACCCTTTGCCCGTACCTCTGGTGAGGAAGCTGGTTAAAGCGCGAATCGCAGAAAACAACAATAAAAACAGGAGCAAACCGTGAGTAGAGTCAGAGTATTGGTCGGCACGAGGAAGGGCGCGTTCATTCTAAGTTCAGATGGCGCGCGCAAACGATGGAAGGTCAGCGGCCCGCATTTCGCGGGCTGGGAGATTTATCACATGAAGGGTTCGCCGCTTGATCCCGATCGAATCTACGCGTCGCAGACTAGTAGTTGGTTTGGCCAAATCATTCAGCGGTCCGATGACGGCGGCAAAACGTGGAATCCGCCCGGCACAAAGCCAGAGGACTTGATGACGTCGGAAGGGATGCCGAAGGGCGAAAGTAACATGTTCGTTTATGATGCTTCGCCTGAAACGGGGAAACCGCTCACGACCCACCAGTGGTACGACGGCACTCAGCATCCTTGGGAATTCAAGCGCGTCTGGCATCTGGAGCCGTCGCTTAGCGATCCCGATCACGTTTACGCCGGCGTCGAAGATGCCGCGTTATTCGAATCAACAGATGGCGGCAAATCGTGGCACGAACTCGCCGGATTACGCGGCAGCGACACCGGTCCGAAATGGCAGCCGGGCGCCGGCGGCATGTGTTTGCACACCATTCTTCTCGATCCGAACAATCCGAAACGAATTTCCATTGCGATCTCGGCAGCCGGCACGTTTCGCACAGACGACAGCGGCAAAACGTGGAAACCAATTAATCGCGGGCTGCATTCGGAACATATTCCGGATCCCACAGCAGAAGTTGGCCATTGCGTGCACCGCATCGCATTACATCCATCGCGTCCAAACACACTGTTCATGCAAAAACACTGGGACGTGATGCGCAGCGACGATGCCGGTGATTCGTGGCAGGAGGTCAGCGGAAATTTACCAACCGATTTCGGATTCCCCATCGACGTGCACGCGCACGAGCCGGAGACGATTTACGTAGTACCGATCAAGAGCGACTCCGAGCATTATCCGCTGAAGGGCAGGTTGCGCGTGTACCGCAGCCGGACAGGTGGCAATGAATGGCAGGCACTGACAAAAGGTCTGCCGCAACGCAATTGTTACGTAAATGTGCTGCGCGATGCGATGTCGGTGGATGCGCTCGAGCCGTGCGGCGTCTACTTCGGAACGACTGGCGGACAGGTTTATGCGTCGGCGGACGCAGGCGATAATTGGAAGCCGATCGTGCGCGATCTTCCCGCGGTTTTGTCGGTAGAAGTGCAGGCATTGCCATGATTCGTGTCATCCTTCCACCTAATCTGCGCACGCTCGCGCGTGTTGATGGCGAAGTGGAACTCGAAGTCAAGACTCTCGTGAGTCAGCGTTCTGTGCTCGACGCACTTGAAGAGCGATATCCGATGCTGCGAGGTACGATGCGCGATCACGTGACACATCTTCGACGGCCGATGGTGCGCTTTTTTGCCTGTGGCGAGGACTTGTCGCATGAGTTACCGGACGCTCCGCTGCCCGACGCGATCACCACGGGCTCCGAACCATTTTTGATTATTGGAGCCATAGCTGGAGGATAAGGGGATGGTAGTGGCAGGCGTGTCGCCTGCGAAATCGGTGGATTGCAGTCAACGCGGCTGCCTCTAAAGAAGGGACAGATGCGAAAAATAATCGGTTGCACAATTCTCAATCAAAAATAAGGAGAAAGAAATGAATACAGAAGAAGTCGCAACAAAACTGGTGGAGTATTGCCGGAAAGGCGAATGGATGAAGGCAGTCGATGATCTCTATGCGAAAGACATTGTCAGTGTAGAGGCTCACGAGATGGGAGCTATGCCGGCGGAAATGCGCGGCATCGATCAGGTGCGCGGGAAAACCGAGTGGTGGGAGAAGAACATGCAAGTGCATACCGCGAAGGTGGCCGGGCCATTTGTTGCTCGGGATACATTCGTTGTGCAGTTCGATGTCGATGTAACCGACAAAGCATCCAACAAACGGATGCAAATGTCGGAGGTGGGAATCTACACCGCTAAAGACGGCAAAGTCGCTCGCGAAGAATTTCTGCCGCTCGCACAAAGAAAGAGTAACAAAAAGTAGCGCAAGCCCTGGTCTGCCAATCTTGCGTTGAGCTTGTTAAAACGCGGTAATGCGTGGCCGCTGTAATCAGCTTTCAAACGTTAGACTTTTCCGTGCCGGAGCGAGTTCGTTGCGGATGCTGCTTACCAGCGCGCCGATGCGATCCGCTGGCACATCGATGTCCTGCAGCAGAGCCTCGGCAAGGGCGGCGGCGGATTCGGCTTCGTCGTAGCGGATAATAGACGCACCGGCCTGCAAAAAGGCGTCGGACTGATTGATATACTCGGCTCGGGTGATGATCCGAACCAGGGGCGCCACTTCGCGCGCGGATTGAATGATGCGCAAGCTGATATCTGCGCGTGGCACCGTGACAATCAGGTACGCGGCGGCGTCGAGTCTCGCGGCATGAAGAATGTCCGGACGCGAAGCATCACCGAAAAGCGCTTGCTTGCCCCGCTGTTGCAGCTCCACGACGACGTCGACGTTGGTCTCGACGATGGTCGGGTTGATCTCGAACTCGGCGAGCAGTCGCGTGACCGTTTGACCGACCGGTCCGTAGCCGACCACGATGGCACCGGGATCCTGCATTCGTTCCGCCGCGATTTCGTTCGCGCGAGCTCCGAGCTTTTCCCGTCGGCCCGCCACCCACTTTGCGAGCAGCGGACGCCGGGCGAGCAGCGGTTCGAGTGCGAGCATGCGGCGGAAGATGAGCGGATTGAGACTGATCGAGACGACGGCCGCTGCGACGAGCACGCTGTTACCGCTGCCAGGGATGAGACCGAGCGATTGAGCAGTATCGCCGAGGATGAACGAGAACTCGCCGATCTGCGCGAGCCCGCCGGCAACAGTCACCGCGGTCTTCAGTGAATGCCCACCGATGATGACAGTGCCGAGCGCTGCGAGTGGTTTGATAATCAGAATGACCGCGAGTATCCCGAGAACAAGTCCCGGCGATTCAAGGATTGCGCGGTAATCGAAAAGCATCCCGACGGCGACGAAAAAGAGGACCGCGAATGCATTGCGCATTGGCAGGACATCCGCCGCGGCCTGATCGCTGACTTTCGACTGTCCGACAACCATGCCACCAAGGAATGCGCCCAGCGCCAACGAGGCGCCAAAGGCGACGTAGGAAACTGTCGCGACGCAAATCGCCATCACCAGCACGGAAAGCGTGAAGAGCTCGTGCGAACGCAGACGCGCAACGCGCAGCAGTAGCCACGGGAAAAAGCGCGCCCCAGCGAGCATCACGATCCCGGTGAGCACGGCGAGCTTGAGGACCGCGATTCCGACCGTTTGCCAAAAATTTGTACCGTTTCCGCCGGTCGCAGCGAGTGGCGGTAGCAGGACTAGCACGAGCACCGTAATAATGTCTTCCACGATCAGCCAGCCGATGGCGGCATGTCCTTCCGGCGTGTCAACGCTGCCGTGATCGATCAACGCGCGGAGCAAGACGACCGTGCTGGCAACAGACACAGCAATCCCGAGGATCAATCCCGTCTGCCATGTCCAACCGACCGCAACAGCGAGGCCGGTGCAGGCGATCGTAGCTGCAGTGCTTTGCCCCAATGCTCCGGGGACCGCAATCGAGCGCACCGCGAGCAGGTCCTTTAGGCTGAAGTGCAGACCGACGCCAAACATCAGCAGGATCACGCCGATTTCCGCAAGCTGGGACGCGATCTTCGCATCGCCGACCACGCCGGGCGTGTAGGGGCCGATTACGACACCAGCGATGAGATAACCGACAATGGGCGAGAGCCCGAGCCGCTTCGCAAGTAATCCGAAGAGCAGCGCTGCGCCGAGCGCGAGTGCTATCGTCGTGATTAAAGGGATTTCATGCACCTGCCAAATTATGTAGTCGTCCAGAATGCTGGATGTCGAGACACGGTCGCACCAATTCGTTAGGAGCGAGCGCGTTTGCCTAAAAAAATTGCGGAGCGTACATCAGCGCGCGGCCAACGCCGTCTCCCGTTGTGGTTCGCGCTGCTTCCGCCGTGTCCAGCGCGACCACCAGAGCGCGATTGGAGAGGCAACGAAGATCGACGAGTAGGTTCCGACGAAGATGCCAAGCAAAATCGTAAACGCGAAATCGTGTAGCACCGGACCACCGAAAAAGTAAAGAGCGAGAGTGGACAGGACGGTTGTGCCGCCAGTCAAAATCGTTCGGCCGAGAGTTTCATTAATCGCGCGATTCATGATGGATTGGAGGGAGCCTGTTTCGCTCCTGCACATTCCCTCCCGAATCCGATCGAAGACTACTATGGTGTCGTTGATCGAATAACCGGCGATCGTCAACACCGCGCCAACGATAATCAAAGACAACTCGCGACGGAACAGGGCAAATGCGCCGATGGTCAAGATTACGTCATGCAACAACGCAATGATCGCGGCCAGAGCAAACGCGAACTCAAATCGCGCGGTAACGTAAATGAAGATACCGATGATCCCGAGGGCGAGGGCGATCAGGGAATTGCGCGCCAACTCGCCGCCAACCAGTTTGCCGACCTTGTCACTTTGCTCGACACGAAAATTCGCCTCCGGAAATTTTTCATTGAGCAGTTTGTCGATTCGATCGCTCGTGCCAGGAGCACTGCGAATGGTGAGGAATTCCTTCGCTCCCGACTTCTCCGTTTGAACAACGCTTTCCTCCAAATCGATCTGCTTTAACGCATCGCGGACGTCGCCCTCGTCCACATTCCTCTGCGCTTCCAGCACAAGCAAATCGCCGCCTTTAAAATCGATGCCGAAGTTCTTTTCACCTCTCAGGGTAAACACGCCAACCGACACAAGAATTACGAGCGCAGATATCGCCACTGACAGGCGGCCTTTGCTCATAAAATCAAAGTTGGTGGCCTTGATCAGATTCGACATTCTAACGCGTCTAAGAATCCCGCTCGCGATTGCCCAGTTGAAGCAATTGCGCGTCACCAGAAGGGCGGAAAACATCGATGCGACAATGCCGATTGTGAGCGTGACGGCGAAGCCTTTGACCGGTCCGGTCGCTTTCCAGAAGAGAATTAGCGCCGTGATGAGTGTCGTAACGTTCGAGTCAAAGATCGCGCTGAACGCCTTATCGTATGCCGCACTCAAGGCCGCGCTCAGTGGTTTACCCGTTGCGAGTTCTTCACGAAGTCGTTCGTAAATCAGCACGTTCGCGTCTACAGCCATGCCGATCGTTAGAATAATGCCGGCTATACCCGGTAGTGTGAGGACGAAGTTGAACATCGTCATGATTCCGAAGAGCAACACGAGATTGACAATCAGCGCGATACCGGCGACGAGCCCGGCAAATCGATAATATATCAGGATGAACGAAAAACTGAGCGCGAGACCAACCAATCCGGCGTAGACGCCACTCCTGATGGAGTCAGAGCCAAGCGTCGCGGAAACACTCCGTTCCTCTTCCACGGTCACCGGCGTTTGCAGGGGATTTTCCAGGACGCTCGCCAAGTTGCGTACCTCTTCTTCCGTGAAGTGACCGGTAATCGAAGCATGACCGCCGTGGATCGGCTCGCGAATCACCGGTGCGGATTGCACTTTGCCGTCGAGCACGATAGCGAAACGTTCCCCCACGTGCGCCTGTGTTAATTGCCCAAAGAGGTTTGCGCCTTCGCGATCCAGTTGGAGGGCAACGCCCCAGCCTTGCTCGTCATAGGTCGGGAAAGCCTTTCGCACACAGTCGCCGAGAAGATCAGGGCGTACTTTCACCAGGAGCTGTTCTTCAATCGGTCGTTCTTCACTCGTGTCTGTTTGCGTTTCGATTCGGTAGCCCGCCGGCATCAGGTCTGTGCCTTCTCTGATTTGTGCAATCAGCCGATCACTCTCGGGATGAACAAGGCGGAATTCCAACTTCGCTACCTGCGCCAATTGCTGCCGCGCCGTCACAATTTGTTCCGGATCGAGTCCGGGGATTTGCACAAGAATGCGGTCGCCACCTTGTGGCGTGATGATCGGTTCGCTGACGCCGAACTGATCGATGCGCTTCCTTATCACCTCGACTGCCTGATCGAGAGTGTCGGGACTGATCGAGCGTCCGCCTTCCGGGGTAAGTCGGATTAGAAAAGAAGTGCCGCCTTGGAGATCAAGACCGAGTCGGATGGTTTTGTCCGGTGGATACAGTGTCGTTAGGCAAAACGCGACAAGCAAAACGGTGAGCATGGTGCCCAGGATGCGTTTGAGGCGCGCGCGACTCGTCGCGAAATACCAGCCGAAGAGACCGAGCAAGGAAATGCCCGTTAAAAAAGTAAGTCCAGGAGTCATAAACAGGTAAAAGCTGAAACGTTTGAGTCTGGCAACATGCTGCCAGATCGCAGATCGTTGGCCTGCCCTGTGGCTACGCGTTGTCGCAAACGACTAACGTCGCAGAGGGGCGAGCCGGGAAAGACGGCGACTCAACAGCGCCGACAACTCGGAAGCGGACTTAAACCGGCGGGGCGCGTTCGCGAAGCGTGAGGCTTCCGCGAGTAATGTCCGAATGAATTTCGGTCGCGCAAAGCGAACGCGGAGAGAAATTGAGGCGGTGCAACGAAACATCACCGGCAAAACAGACAAGCTGAACCAATCGTTGTGCGCTGCCCTTTCGAGTACAAACCTTGATCGGAGTCTTGGTGAGGACGCAGAACTCGATCTTCCCCTTGTGATCAAATTGCTCCTGATGATCCTGAACGGGCGTTGCGGAACTGTGTAGGGTCTTTAGAGTCGGCGAGCACAAGGATGCAAGCGCAATGACCACGAAAGCGTTCACCACGGTTCTACGTGTCCAGTCGGTTTCAACAGCCTCCATCACGTCCATTCCCTACGGTTTAATCCTTGCGGACGCAAATTGCTTCATCCGGTGAGATGGAGATGCGATCGTCCATGTTGTGCAGCCCGCTGGCCGCGCAGCGGACAACTGGTAATCCGGTCCGCATTTTATTCGGTTCGAACCTCTGACTCCCTACGTTTTCAGATCGCGTACACACCGATTGCATCGCGCAGGCGGACTCGATATGCTCGCGCGCATGTCGGGAAAGGCTGAACAAGCGCACCGGGCTAAGACCGCTCCGTGTTTAGGGGACGCTATGCGCCGTGAATTTCCGCTGCTGATCGGTTTGGGAACGGCGGCGATTTTTTTTGCCGCTGGAAGTCAGTTGGTTGAACTGATCGCGCATCCAGTCGCGTTGATCGGCGTCTTTGTCTGGCTCTTTGCCGTCATTCTTTGGTCGGCAATTTGTGTGGTGCGCCATGCCGACTGTCTGGCCATCAAATTGGGCGAACCTTATGGAACTTTAATCCTGACGCTCTCAGCAATCAGCATTGAGGTTGTCATGATATCCACGGCAATGTTACACGGCGCCAATAATCCCACGCTCGGACGCGATGCAATTTTTGCTGTCGTCATGATCGCCCTCAATGGATTTGTTGGCCTGTGCCTGCTAATCGGTGGGCTGCGCTATCGCGAGCAATATTACAATCTCCAAGGCGTTAATTCCTATCTGAACGTCATCATGACACTGGCAGTGCTTGGCCTGGTCCTGCCAAACTTCACCACTTCGACGAGCGGCCCAACATTTTCCACTGAGCAGGAAATCTTTCTCGTCGTGATGTCGCTGTTGCTTTACGGGATTTTTCTGCTCATCCAGACCATGCGACACCGTCGCTATTTCATGGAATCGAAGGACGCAACAGTTGCGGCGAACGTTGCTCATCATCCGCTCCAGGTGCGCTCAACTGCTTTTCATGTGACGCTGCTGCTCCTTTACCTGATTACGGTTATCGTATTGGCAAAGAAGTTTGCTGTCCCGTTAGATAACAGCGTGGAGCAATTTGGCATGCCTCAGGCCTTTGGCGGAGCAATTATCGCTGCTCTGGTGCTTGCGCCAGAGGGAATAGGCGCAATCGAGGCCACTTTGCGCGATCAGTTGCAGCGTTCGATAAACATTCTGTTCGGGTCCGTGCTGGCCACTATCGGGCTAACCATTCCCGCCGTGTTGACGATTGGACTCATCACGAAACGTCCAGTCACACTCGGCGTGCAAGGCGGCAATCTTCCGCTGCTGCTGTTAACTCTGGCGGTGAGTGTCGTCACGTTTACCAGTAGAAAAACAAATGTTTTGCAGGGCTGCGTCCACTTGCTCCTTTTCGCCATATTCGTGCTGTTGATCTTCGCCCCGTGAGTTTTCAGCGGCTAAGTCATGGACAAAACGGATAAGATTTTTGTGGCCGGCCACCGCGGGATGGTCGGGAGCGCGGTGATGCGGCGGCTCCAAGCAGATGGATTCAAGAATCTGCTGATAAGGGACCGATCGGAGCTTGATCTCATGGATGAATCTGCAGTCGCGAAGTTCTTTCTAAAGGAAAAACCAACGATAGTGATTTGCGCGGCGGCAAAAGTTGGCGGCATCCAGGCAAACAATGATTATCCGGTGCAGTTCCTTCTCGATAACTTGCGGATCCAGAACAACGTCATTCGCTCAGCTTCCGACAGCGGCGTGCGCAAACTGCTTTTTCTTGGAAGCTCTTGCATTTACCCGAAGTTTGCGCCGCAGCCGATTCCGGAAACAGCGCTGCTGAGCGGACCGCTGGAGCCGACCAACGAAGCGTACGCGATTGCGAAGATTGCCGGGATCAAGCTCTGCCAGGCGTACTGTCGCGAATACGGCGCAAATTTTATCTCAGCGATGCCGACGAATCTCTACGGGCCGAACGACAATTTCGATCTGGAAACATCACATGTACTGGCGGCGCTCATACGCAAAGCGCACGAAGCCAGAATGCGGAACGATCAAAGGCTAATCGTGTGGGGAACTGGGAAACCGCGCCGCGAATTTTTGCACGTGGACGATCTTGCGTCAGCCTGTCTTTTACTGCTGGAGAAATATGACTCACCGGATATCGTCAATGTCGGTTACGGCGAAGACATTTCGATACGCGAGCTGGCCGAACTGATCTGCGAGGTGCTCGGCTTCGATGGTGAACTCGCGTGGGATACGAGTAAGCCGGATGGCACGCCTCGAAAACTTTTGGACGTAAGCAAGCTTCGCGCCCTCGGCTGGAAACCGGCGATCTCACTCCGGGACGGGATTGCTCGGACCTATCAATGGTTTCGCGCAAATTGCCTGTAGCGATACTGATCCATCGCAAGCGAACTGATACGACTCATGAGATCTATGGGGACTCGAGCTGCGGTTTGACCACGAAATCTTTCCGGCGTTCACTGCTCTCTAGGGATGAAAAATCTGCGCATTGGCGTTGTTGGGGTTGGTCATATCGGAAGCAATCATGCGCGCTTATACGCGGAGATTCCGTCCGCTGAGTTCACTGCAGTGTACGATGTGGATGGTATCACGAACCGTACAATTGCGACCAAATTCCACGCGACGCCTGCCAAGTCGCTGGATGAATTTATTGGGATGGTTGATGCCGCTTCCGTGGCAACACCGACCAATACGCACTACGCGGTTGCGCGTTCTCTCCTTACAAAGGGCAAACACGTGCTGGTCGAAAAACCCATTACTGACAACACCGCCCACGCTGCCAAACTGGCGGATTTGGCCGCTCGCAACGGGCTGACCTTGCAGGTCGGTCACGTGGAACGCTTCAATCCGATTTTGGGCGCTCTTGAAAAACATCTGACGCATCCGCGGTTCATTGAAGCGCATCGGCTCAGACCCTACTCGGAACGCGGTACCGATATCGGTGTCGTGCTCGATTTAATGATCCATGATCTGGAAGTCATTTTGCATTTCGTGCGTTCGCCTCTGTGGAGTATTGATGCGGTAGGCGTGCCCATACTTAGCAAGAGCGAAGATATCGCTAACGTGCGACTGCACTTCGAAGATGGTTGCGTGGCAAATGTGACTTCGAGCCGCATCAGTCCCGAGCGCATGCGCAAAATCCGCATTTTCCAGGAAGACGCGTACCTCTCACTCGATTATCAAAATCAAAGCGGCGAAGTCTATCGGCGCGTTGGAAAGCAAATTTGGCGTGACAGAGTCAGCGTTGAACGCGAGGAGCCACTCAAGCTTCAACTCGCGTCGTTCATCGAATGCGCCGGCACCGGACGCCAGCCGCGCGTTTCGGGCTCTCAAGCGACGGCGGCTTTGGAATTGGCAGTCAAAATCACGAAGCACATCGCAGCGAGTGGATAGATTCCGTGATGCGTTCCGCTGAATGCTGTAGCCACCGTGCCGCGTGCGGCGATGCTTCGGGGCGCTCCCGACGAAAGCCATGACGATCTATTTTGTCGCTGGCGAAGTGAGTGCAGACAACCATGGCGCGGCATTGATGCGCTCGCTTCGCGAGTTGGATCCGGGGCTTAAGTTGATCGGTCGCGGCGGCCCGCAAATGCAACACGTCGCCGGCAAGCAATTCAAAAACTGGATCGACGATGCAGCGGTTCTCGGGTTGTGGGAAGTGGTCAGGAAGTATGGTTATTTTCGAGAACAATTTCGCGAAACGCTCAAAGAAATTCTGGACAGCAAGCCGGATGCAGTCGTGTTGATCGATTATCCCGGATTTAATTTGCGGCTTGCGCGGGCACTGCGAAGAAAATCGCAACGACAAAAAATAATTTATTACATAAGCCCCCAGGTGTGGGCGTGGAACCGCGGCCGCGCTAAAGGAATGGCGCGCTTGATCGATCTAGTGCTCTGCATTTTCCCCTTTGAAGCCGATCTCTATAACCAATCAGGCCTGCATGCGGCATTCGTTGGTCATCCCATGATCGAACGATTGCAGGCGCGAAGGATCAAGGCCGAGCGCGATTCGAATTTGATCGGCTTGTTTCCAGGCAGTCGGATGCGCGAAGTGCGCAAGATTTTTCCGGTAATGGTGGAAACAGCCCACCTGCTCTTGCAAACGAAACCCAGTTTACACTTTGAAGTTGCAGCGGCATCCGATGAACTGGCCCACGTAATGAGTCCTGCCACTGCCGCGTTCGAGCAATTGCAACGTCGCCAGGTGATTCAAATCATAGTCGGTGAGACAGCAGAGATCATGCAGCGCGCCTGGGCAGGAATGGTTGCCTCAGGAAGCGCGACGCTTGAGGCCGCATATTTTCGGATGCCGTTTGTGCTGATCTACAAGGTGGCGTGGCCGACGTACCTCGCGGCGCGCGCCGTCGTGAATGTGAACTATCTCGGCATGCCCAATTTGCTCGCAGAAAAAGAAGTCGTTGCGGAATTTATCCAGCGCGAGGCGAAGTCGGATGCGATTTCCCGTGCGATGCGGCGGTTAATGGAAGATACAAGCGCGCGCAAACAGATGATTTCGGAGTTCGATGCGATCACTGGTAAGTTAGGCGGCAGCGGAGCCAGCGAAACAGCCGCACGAGCGATCCTGAAACAAATCGGAGAAAAAGGAGGTCGCCTGGTCACACGATGAAAGTCTGGGATATCTCACGAACGCTTTCGAACGACTTTGCGGAATGGCCCGGCGACGAGTCGTTTCATTATCGGTTGACGAAAGAAATCGCGAAAGGGGCAACGGTGAATCTGGGCGCAGTCACGATGAGTATCCACAACGGCACGCATGCTGACGCGCGATTCCATTTCGACTCAAAGGGTGCATCGATCGAGAAAGCGCCGCTTGAGGTTTATCTCGGTCGCACAACCGTGGTCGATCTGGCTCAAAGTTTTTCGCAATCGCGAGAGAAACATCTGATCACGCTCGAGGACCTTCGGTTGCATGCCGAAGATATCGCAGCGACGTCGCGGCTTCTCGTGAAGACCGATCGATGGAGCGACTCTACAGTTTTTCCAGAGCAAATTCCGGTCATCGCAGCCGACGTCCCGGCGTGGCTGCAGAAAAATGGCGTCAAGCTGCTGGGATTGGATCTGCCGTCCATGGATGAGATTGATTCAAAATCGCTACAGAATCATCACGCACTTGCCCGCGCTGGCATCGCGATCGTTGAATCACTCGATCTGAGCAATGTTGCTCCCGGTATTTATAATTTTGCAGGTCTGCCTCTGAAAATCGCTGGTGCCGATGGTGCGCCCATGCGCGCGATTCTTTGGCGCGACTGAGACCATATGACTGCCATTCAGGGCGAGCTCGTTCGACTTGCCCTGCTCGCTTAATGTAAACTCCGCATAGTCATTACGAATGTCTTGTTCGGTTCGTTCGTGCTGTAGCGTCCGCTGTCCTCAGCGGACATCGCTTTGCCGTCCGAGAAGGGTTTGCGCTGAGGACAGCGCATACTACGTCTGCGCGACATGATGAGCGGCTTGCTTGAAGATCAACGCACCGCTTGGGTAATTGCTGCCGTAAGCTTTTTGTTATTTCTCATCGGCAATTTGCCGTGGCAGCTCGACGACTACGATCAGGCGAAGCAGGGATTCACTTCGTTCCAGATGATTAAAGAAGGCCGCTGGTTGTACCAGCAGACACCGCACGCACACGTTGCAACCAAGCCGCCGCTTGTAGCGTGGATTTCAGGTGGTCTTTTCGGGTTGACCAGATCATGGGATTTAGCGTGGCGGTTGCCGTCCTTTCTAGCGGCGGTTGCTTTGGCACTGTTATTGTTTCGCTCTGCCCGTTCGGCATATGGATTAACTGCCGGCTTAATTGCGGAGGCGGCATTTGGATTGAATCTGCTCAGTCCGCGCCTGGCAACGCTCGTTCGCACCGATATGCCACTCGCGCTCGTGATTTTCCTGATCGGCGCGCTGATCTGGCAAAAAATCCGAGCCCAAACCGAGTGGAGACTGCGAGATCAAGTTTACGTGTTTGTCCTGCTCACAGTCGCAATGCTGATCAAAGGGCCGATTGTTTATGCCTTTCTGCTACCCGGTATTGGAGTGTTTGAGTGGTGGCGCAGGCGACACGCTGTTGTAGCCGGGGTCGGTGACCCCGGCCAGTCTCACAAGGTGCAATTAGAACAGAGCGCCTGGCCCGGCTGGTGGCCATGGATCGCATCACTGGTTGTCTTTTTGTTATGGGTGATCGGCGGCATCCTTTTTCAGCCTGGCTTTTTCGATGAGGTCGTGATGCGTGAATTTGTTGGGCGCTTTGGCGAAACAATTCATCGGCCGCAACCGCTCTATTTCTATTTGCCGCATCTACTACACAAATTTGCTCCGTGGAGCCTGCTTATGGTTGCCATCGCCCTCGTCGACCTTCATTCGCGAAGATGGCGGTTGCGCTCAGCACTTCGCGACATGTCACCTGAAACTTTCTGGCTGCTTTGCTGGAGCCTCGGCGGCGTGATCGTGATGTCGTTAATTCCATCCAAGCGCGTCGATAGAATTTTTCCGATTATCCCGCCACTCTGTTTGTTGCTCGCGGCGCAAATTGGCAGGCATGGTGCACCGCGCCGATTGGACGCCTCGGCGCTGCGTCCCTACCTGGCTATAGCGCTCGTGGTAGCCCTGTTGTTCACCGGGAGCTACACGATTTGGAAGGTGATCACTGGCTATCGGCACCATCGCGACGCGCTGGCTGTTTTCGGACGCGACGTTCGTCGCGAAGCGGCGGCGCACCATTGGCGTTACGAAGTGGTGTCGGCGAAAGATGAAGGGCTACTGCTCTATTTGCAGAAAACGCACTTCATTGACCCCGACCATGCCATCCCCGAATGGAACCAAGGCAATCTCGATGCGTTGGTAGCGTCAACAGAGAAAGCGCCGTCTCTTATGTCGCGGCTTCCAGATGCTACTCTTTCTCAAGTAAGGTCAAACGACAGAAAGAAAGAGCAGGGGAGCGATTATGTTTTGCTCATTCATTAATTCGTCGAAGTCGTTGTACGATCTTCGCTGAACGCCCCCTTGCGGTCTTGCTCTTTTTCCCCGCTAACACGGCCGATAGGATTCGCTCTGCTTCTTGTGTCGAGAGCGTCTCCGCCGCTTTCATCACATCGCCTGGCACCCATTTAGGGAAAGGAATCCGTCGCGACACGTGCGTGCCGGTCTTTGTATGTTCGTCCCAAACTTTCGCGAGTCGCTCGTTTCCAAAGCGCGGCGCAAGCTTTACGAGAGCCGGCCAAACCCGTCGATGAACATACGTGACTTTGTTATCAATTAGCTTGCAAACCAAAACGTCGGGACTTTCACAAACCGCGCGCGCAGCCCGAAAGATTTGCCCGCCTTTAGCGTGTCCCCACCAGCTGCCTCGAATTGGTTCGCATGCAATGGCCTCCGCCAGGCTCGGCACTGGACCGCGCGCGGCCTGGAGCACCACTCCATGACGCTCGACGAAAGCGATAGCATCTCTTGGACTCACTTCTTTCTGCATTTCGCTCAGTCGCCTTGCTGGGACCAAACATAGCGCTTCCCGTTCCAGTAGATCAACGCGCTGGCTGCCTCGCTCTTCTCCACGAAGAGTGCGTCGCCGCGGAAATCTGGGGCGTTTGTTTTACCACCTTCTCGAGCCGCACTGTCTTTGGAAAGAACCCGCCAGGAATCCATCCATTCGAAGTCGTCCCCACCGTTGCCAATGGCAACTCCGGCGCCCAGAATAATTACCTTGTCTGTCGCGCCATGAACGATCGCGATTCCGATTTTCCGGGTCGAGCGGTGCTGCACTAGAAAGGCTACGTCAGTGTTACCGTCGCCATTAAAATCTCCACGCAGATAGAATGGGTTCATGCGAAAGGAGAGATCATACTGCTTCGAGAGCGAACCATTCGTGATGGCTCTCGCCACCGCCTGAGGAATCTCATGGCCTTGAGCCGCCGCATCGGGCGCTGCCGACTGCGCTGCATCGAATTGAGTTACGGTTTTCGTCTTTAGATCAACTTGATACGTCTTCCCACGCTCGGACGTCACCATCAGCATGCCATCTCGAAGACTCAGTGATTTTATGAAAACCCACTGAACGTCTTCCTCCAGCTTCGGGTCGATGCGGTTAGTAAAGACCGTTAACTCCCAAAGCCTCTTGTTAGTCTGTACATCCCACACTTCAACGTAGGCGCGACGACCATCGTCAGTCGGCGCGACGTATCGTACGCCTTCATGAATCACTGGCGTTACCGTCGGAGGTGCGATGCGCTTGCTTAGTGCCGAACAC
>Ga0209056_10002300_pt1 | contig 20705 bp, 15 predicted proteins | sample GraSoiAngelo_114_FD_185876 | JGI IMG/M metagenome (GOLD analysis project Ga0209056, IMG submission 185876) | Grasslands soil microbial communities from the Angelo Coastal Reserve, California, USA - 14_0903_13_40cm (SPAdes) (version 2) | ecosystem: Environmental > Terrestrial > Soil > Grasslands...
GGCGGCGACATTGTTCACGACGCGACCAAGAAGCAGACAGAATGAACAAAATTTTCAGAATGGCTTGTCTGTAGAATCAGAATTTTGTCGATTCTGTTAATTCTGTCCCCTCTCAAAAATCTGCGTTGTCCGCCTAATCCGTGGTTCTGCTCAGGTACCGAGTAGATAAATCGCCACCAGCGTCAGCAAAAAATACGGGACCAGGATCGCCGCTCCAGCGTATTCCTTGACCATTCGTTGACCAAAAAATAAACAAAGGATTGCAATGGCGGAAACAAGCGCGCCGTAGAACGCAATCGTCGAATTGTGCGCAAACAGGAGCGCGAAGAATCCGATCCCGCTCAGGACGCCCGCTGAGACTTCAAGGATTATGAGCGCAACGAACAGAAGCGGAACGGTTCCAGCCAGGGGACTTTTCGCAAAATGTCCCTTCAACCATTCCAGATTCCCTTGTCGATCTGCAATTTTGTCGACCCCGGATTGGAGAAATAAAATCGCGAGAAAGGCGGAGACGAGAAGCTGAAGCAAATACTGCATGACGGAAGTTAGACAGAATTAACAAAATTTACCGAATCGATTCTGTCCATTCTGTTAATTCTGTTAACGGCCAGTCCGGCTCGGACTCAGTGACAGGTGCACGGCGAACAGGTGCAGGGATGACACTTGCACGCGCTGGTGACGGCTTTGCCAGCGGTCGATGGCGTCTTGGAGGTGTGCGTTTTGTGATCGGATTGAAGGCGGTTTTTCCGTCTGCGCTGAGCTTGGCCGCGTGGCTCGCCCCTTCCACCGGGACGATGGGAATGCTGCGGACTCGTTTTCCTGTTTTAACATCGATCCAGCAGCAGTCTTTTTCTTTAGCGAGGGTCGGAAGAATTATGGCGACGAAACACGCCATCACGAGAGCTGAATAGATTGCTCGAGCGCTCACGGTCGTTAGGCACGATGTTATCGAATCACGTCCAGCCAGGTCAATCTGGAACTCGCCGCGGTTAAGATCGACATCTTGTCATGTCGACCGGAGTGGAGACATCTCTAAATATTTCTGAAACAGTAAGAGATTCCTCGGCTTCGCTCGGAATGACAAGAAAGGCGAGCGAGCTCTACGAATACAAATATTCGTCGTGATACTCGCGCTGGGGAGCGAACTGGACGGTTTGGTCGCCGCCGGTTTCGGGATATTCGAAGATTTTTCCTTCGTAATTACGGATCACGATTTTTTCGTTGTCGTGATAGAGAACGTAGCCGGGATTGATCGGCACTTTGCCGCCGCCACCGGGCGCGTCGATGACGTATTGAGGGACGGCGTAACCGGTGGTATGGCCGCGCAATCCTTCGATGATCTCGATTCCTTTCGCGACCGACGTGCGCAAATGCGATGAACCGTTAATCAGGTCGCACTGGTAGATGTAATACGGACGGACACGGCACATGAGCAGCTTGTGCACGAGCGTTTTCATAGTCTCGAGATCGTCGTTCACACCCGCGAGTAGCACGCTCTGATTCCCCAGCGGAATTCCGGCGTTCGCCAAACGCTCGAGCGCTTCTTTTACTTCAATCGTGAGCTCACGCGGATGGTTCACGTGCACGCTCATCCAAAGCGGGTGGTGTTTGGCGAGAATCGCACACAGCTCGGGCGTGATCCGTTGGGGCAGGAAAATCGGTACGCGCGTACCGATGCGGAGGAATTCGATGTGCTTGATCGCGCGCAGCCGCGTCAGCAACTTGTCGAGCTTGTCGTCAGAAAAAATCAGTGCGTCGCCGCCGCTCAGGAGCACATCACGCACTTCGCTGTGTTGTTCGAGATAGCGGAACGCTTCTTCGAAATCGGTGTGCAATTCCTGTTCGCCCACGCCGCTGACCACACGACTGCGAGTGCAGTAACGGCAATATGCGGCACAGCGATCCGTTACCAAAAACAGAACGCGATCCGGATAGCGATGCACTAAACCCGGCACCGGCATGTGCGAGTCTTCGCCACATGGGTCGGCCATGTCGTAGGGCGACGACCACGTTTCTTCGAGCCGCGGAATGACCTGACGTCGGATCGGATCATCCGGATTTTTTTCTCGCGGAATTAGATTGAAGAAGTGCGGAGTCACCGCGAGCGCAAGTTTGTCGCCGGAAAGAAGCACCCCGCTGCGTTCTTCGTCGCTAAGATCGATCCCGCGGTCGCGGGACTCGAGCTGAGCGAGTGAAGTGACCCGGTTCTTGAGCTGCCATTTCCAATTATTCCAAAGTTCGGGCGCAATCCCGCCGTCGCGGGACCAATAGCCCAGCGCATGCGAGACGAACTCTCTTCCATCACCATTCCGAAGTGTTTGCATTTTGAGTAGGACGAAAACGCTAAGACCGGTCAGAACCATGTCAACGCGCGCACCGCCAAGTGCGCCGCGCACTTCAATCGAGGCCGGATTTTGTCCTACTGAACGGCGACGACGGTGCCGATTGGGATTTCAGCAAAGAGTTTTCGCGCCGTTTCGCCGGGCAAACGAATACAGCCGTGGGACGCGGGGTAATTCGGCACGACGCCTTCGTGCATTCCGAAGTCGAGACAGCTCAACCGCATGAAATAAGGCATCTCAACCTTGTAAATGGTCGACCAATGGTAGCGATCCTTATCGGTAATGACGTAATAGCCACGCTTGGTGGAATACCCGTCCCGACCGGTCGAACAGGTCGAATTCAAAATTGGCACGCCATCTCTGATGAGCGCCATGTGTTGCGAAGCGAGCGAAATTTCTATGCGCAGATGGTCGGGCGGCGGTCCGCTGCCGAGGAGAATCTGCGAAGCCCGCCAGTTTCCGAGCTCGGCCGCGAAATAAAGCGCGATCATTTTATAACGGCCGGTGGCACGATTGCGATCGGCGCCGGCTTGCAACAGCGTGCGGACGTAATCGGTGCGACCCAGTCCGGCCGAGAGCATCAGGCAGGTGACGTCGCGATCGTCCTCAATGTAATTGCGAAACGACTTCGACGGAAGTGCGTCCAGAAATTCCTTGTCATATTTTGGCGGCAGAGTCGTGTTCACGTCTGCGCCGCAGTCCAGCAGGGTCGTAAACAGGGGCGCGTTATCGGTAGCAATCGCGTAGGCGAGCAGCGGAACGCGTTTCCCTTCCGGCGTAGGCGGAGGAATATGTTTCGAAAGCAGCAACCGCACTGATTCGCGATCCCCCGCGCGCAGAACATTGTCCAAAGCGCGCAACGCGCCGGCGCTCCATTGTTCAAGTCGCGGCAGTCGCGCAAGAATTTCCTGGGTAATTTTTGTGTTCGGGCTGCCGATAGCGAGCGTCAACAGTCCGGCACTGTCACCATAAGCCAATTCCAAATTCGGCGTAAGGCTCAAGAGGAGCTCGACGATTTCGAGTTTCTGGCCGTTAACAGCGTAATAGAGCGCGGAATGACCTGCACGGTCTCTGGCCGCAATGTCAGTCACATGTCCAGCCATCGCGCGAACCAATTCCAGGTCGCCATGCATCGCCGCTACCATCAGGGGCGTTACCCCCGCGTCGTCCGACAAGTCGCCGCTCGCTCCAGCATCGAGCAGTCTCCGGGCGATAATCCGTTCCTCCCGCAAAATCGCCGCGAAAAGCAAAGACCGATCATTCGCAGTTCGCGCGTTTGGATTCTGGTGCTCGCGAAAGTAACGATCGATCAATGAAGTTTGCTGCGTCTCCATCGCGCGAACGAATTCATCCGCTGGAATGGGCTTGGGAGCTTGACGCTCAAACGCAAGCCAGACAGCGGCAACCAGAAAGAGGGCGGCCAACGTGCCAACCGAAACCCGATTCAACTTGAATGAACGCATATCCGGAGAGAGACCGACCGATAATATACCATTAGTCAAGCGGCGTGCCGGTGCAATTCGCGCGCTGCTAGGCGCGACCCGCGAGTGGACTCCATCTCTTGAACATTGCATGTTTGATGCTGTCCAACTTCGAACAAATGCGTTTGACCTCAATTTCATTTTTTATCGCGGCTTTCGGCACGATGTTCGCCGCCGCGAATCCGTCCTTTGCTGGATCGATCCTGGCCGCCACGCCCGAGATCGCGCCGACGCCGACCGTTCCAGCGGCCGCGGCCGAGCAGGGCAAAGATGTCGTTCATCAGTTGAACAATGCATTCGCCAAGGTTTTCGAGACGGTTGCACCGAGCGTTGTCATCATCGAAATTTCAAAGAAGAACGATAACGAAACCTCCGCGTTCGAGGACCTGTTCTTTCAAGGCCCGCCGGACGAAAGTAATCCGCGCCGAAACCCGAGAAATCTTCGGCCGATCCAAAGCGAAGGTTCCGGATTTATCGTTCGGCCCGATGGCTACATTTTCACGAACTTTCACGTGGTCGAGGCCGCCGATAAGATCGACGTGAAACTGAAAGACGGCCGCGAATTTTCGGCGAAGGTCGTCGGCACTGACGAGAAAACGGACATCGCTGTCATCAAAATCGAGGCCAAAGATTTGCCAGTCGTGCAATTGGGCGACAGCGACGCGGTGAGAGTTGGGCAATTCGCGTTCGCGATCGGCGCGCCGTTCAAACTCGATTACACGTTCACCTACGGCGTGGTTAGCGGGAAAGGCCGCAGCAAATTGCTCACAACCAGCGGCTATTCGATCTCGGATTACTTGCAAACGGACGCGTCGATTAATCCGGGCAATAGCGGCGGCCCGCTCTGCGACATCGACGGCAAAGTGATCGGCATGAACACGCTGATCAACGGAATCAATCGCGGTCTCGGCTTCGCCATTCCGATCAACATGGCCAAAGAGATCGGCGACGAACTGATCGCCGGGCGCAAAATCATGCGCCCGTGGCTCGGGATCCGAATCGAGACGCTCGGCGACGATCCGGCCATCCGCGAACTTTTCAAAGGGATCGACAAAGGCGTGGTCGTGCGGACGATCGAAGCCGACGCGCCCGCTTACAAGAGCGACCTTCGGCCGTTCGACGTCATCACCCATGTTGATGCAAACGCAGTTGCGACCGATTCGCAGCTGCAGCACGAGATTTTGAAAAAGAAAATCGGCCAAAAGGTCGAGCTGACCGTTTGGCGAAAAGGACAAACGCTCAGGGTCCCGGTCACGACTGGCGAGTTACCGAATGAAATTTCGCGTGCTTCAAACGAGCCAGCGCGGCCGCCGCAGAATCGAGAGGAAGAAGAAGTCGGGAAATTTGGTCTCCAAGTGCAGGAGTTGACCAAGGAAATGGCGCAACGTTTCAAACTCGGCGTCCAGCGCGGCGTGATCGTGACCGACGTGACCGAAAACAGTCTGGCCGCGCAGCAAGGAATCGAACGCGAAGACGTAATCACCGAAGTCGACGGCAAACCGGTCACTGACGTGAAAACATTTCGGGAAGCGTTAAACAAAGCCGACCCAAAACGCGGCGTCCTGCTTTACCTCGACCGCAAAGGCAGCAAAACCTTCGCCGTGCTCAAAGCTGGTGGTGGCGAACCGCCGAGCGACCGCTAAGTTTTTCGGCTACCGAGAGCGACCAGGACGATTCCGCCGACGAGACAGATGCCGCTCACGACTGGAGGAAAACTGATTCCGTGACCTTCGGTGTGCTTGATTTCGAGAGGTCCTAGTTGGGCGTCTTTTTTTTCCTCTCTCCAACCTAAGCCGCCGTAGGCGAAGCCGATAATGCCAACGACGATGAGAATAATGCCGACAATTCCAGCTGGTTTCACAGTGCGGATGCTACAGCGGCCGGCGACCGCTAATCAATTGGATAATGAGCACGACCAGCGCGATGAGGAGCAGCAAATGAATGTAAGCACCGAGAACATGGAAGCCGATAAAACCGAGAAGCCAGAGAATCAGCAGAATAACAAAGATAGTCCAAAGCATAAAAAACCTTTCGTTTGCGGTTGTTGTCAATGGTTCGCTTCAACGTTCGCGGTCGCGCTTACCGAAAATTGCACGGAGGATTGTTCGCCACGGCGAATCCGTTTCGCCGGTCGGACGAATCCGTCCCGTGGCGGACCGGTGGCGGAACGATTTTACTATTGGCCGGTTCTCTTAAGGACGGCGCGCAAGTCCCAACCGCTCTCTTCCAGTTGCATGCGCGCCGAATCGTAGTCGCACTGCGCGAGCTCAGCGACCATGCGTGTCGCGCGGTCGCGCAATTTCGTGCTAGATGCGTTCAGGTCGATCATCAAATTGCCGCGGACTTTGCCGAGCGCGACCATCGCACCGGTGCTGATGATATTGAGCGCGACCTTGGTGGCGGTTCCAGCTTTCAAGCGCGTTGATCCGGTCAAAATCTCGGGACCGACCGCCAGATCAATTGCAAGATCGACAACTGCTTTTCGTTCACGAGCCGGATTGCAGCTCAGCAAAATGGTCTTCGCGCTCAACGATTTTGCTCGCGCTAGCGCGCCGAGCACGAAAGGGGTGCGACCGCCCGCTGTGATGCCGATGACGACGTCGACATCTTTCACGCCGCGTCGATCAATGGCCAACGCGCCGCTGCTTCCCTCATCTTCCGCGCCTTCCACGCTCCGATGCAGAGCGGTGGCGCCGCCGGCAATGATGCCTTGGACGAGTTCGGGCGACGCGCCGAAGGTGGGCGGAATTTCACTGGCATCGAGCACGCCAAGACGGCCACTGCTGCCGGCACCGACATAAAACAATCGTCCGCCTTTGCGCAGCGACTCAGTAACTAGCTCAATCGCACGCGCAAGATCGACAATCGCCGCGTGCAACGCTTCTCCGACAAATTTTTCTTCATCGACAAAGAGCTTCACAAAATCCTGCGCGCTCACTTTCTCGAGATTTTCCGAACGCGGATTGCGTTGCTCGGTCAATGCCGCTGCCAGGTTGTCAATTTTGTCCGCCGCAGGCTGGGAATGAATTTCAGGCCAGCTTTGCATTTCCGCGGCCAACCAGGCCGCGCCAAATTCGGGTGCCCGCTCGGAATTCGCCACCCGCGCATCGGGCAGCGTTTTTTTCAAACGCCGTCGAAATGCGTGGTTATAAATCGAGTCCCGGTGAAACAATCCCCCGAGCAGCACGACCTTCGGCGCCAGCACTTGGAGTCTGGTCGCGACTGCTTCCGTGTATTCGCAAAGAAAGCGTGCGCCTTCTTCGATAATTTCCATGACGCGTGAGTCGCCGCCAGCCGCTGCTTCAAACACGACAGGGGCCAGCATTGCCACCTCCATCTTGTCGGCGGTCTGCGCCCAGCGCACCAGTTCGTTCAGATTGCTCAGCGCCAATGCGCGCAAAATTTTGGTAGTGAACTGGACTTCGCCGCGGCGGAGATCGTATTCGCGGAGGATCAAACGCAGGGCTTGCAAGCTGAGAAAATAACCGCCGCCGGCATCGCCCAGAATGTGTCCCCACCCACCCGCATTCTCGATTCGCTTGTCGCGACGACCAGTGATGGACGAGCCGCTTCCGGCGTTAACAACAATTCCGTCGCCATGCCCCAGCGCTGCGGCCAAACCGGAATCGCGATCGCTCCCGACCACAATTTTCGCCTGCGGCCAAACTTCGGCGCAAAGCCGGGTGAGCGATTGTCGATCTCCTTCGGTGCCACAACCGGCCAGGAAAATTCCGGCACGATTGATTTCTTTCGGCAGCTCATTAAACGTCGCACGCAACTGATCCGCGCTGGCGAGGCGAAAGTTCGCCGGCGGCAACTTTCCCTGGTCCAAAACGCGGAGCTCATTCTCCGCTCGCTGGACCAGAACCCACGATGTCTTGGTCCCGCCGCCCTCCACGCCCAGGATTTTTTCGCCGCCGTTCATTGTCGATCTTTGCCCTGTTTGTATCATGCTTCATGGCCAAAGACGAGGCTCAAGCGGCGAAGCGAATCGCACAACTCCGAGACGAGATTAGGAAGCACGATCGACGTTATTACGAAGAAGCTGCGCCGACGATCAGCGATCGCGAATACGACCGGCTTTACAAAGAGCTTGTCGATCTGGAAGCGAAATTTCCCGACTTGGTAACGTCTGATTCACCCACTCAACGCGTCGGCGGCAAACCGCTTCAGGCATTCGCCCAAATCCAGCATCGGGTCCCGATGCTTAGTCTCGACAACACTTATTCCGAGGATGAGGTCGCGAACTTCTACAAACGCATCACGCGTCTTTTGCCTGACGAAAAGATTCCGGTCGTGATCGAACCGAAAGTGGACGGCGTGGCTGTGTCGGTGATGTACGAGACCGGCCGGCTCAAATACGCAGCCACCCGCGGTGACGGTTTGGTCGGAGACGACATCACCCAAAACATCAAAACGATTCGCTCGGTGCCGCACCAATTGCGCGGCGCTGCCCCAAAGCTTTTCGAAGTTCGCGGCGAAGCCTACCTCGACAGAGACGGTTTCAAGAAGCTGAACAAACAGCGAGAAGCTGCCGGATTACCGTTGTTTGCCAATCCCCGAAATGCCGCCGCCGGTTCGCTCAAGCATCTCGATCCCAAAATCGCGGCGCAGCGACCACTCGGCATCGTTTTTTACGGAACCGGCGCAACCGAAGGGGTAGATGTCGATCTTCACTCCGAAGTTTTTCCGTTGTTCAAAAAGCTTGGACTGCCGACCCACGAGAATTGGTGGCTGGCCGATTCGACTGAGAAAATTCTGGATGCGATTCGCAAGCTCGACCGCATCCGACATGATTTTCCGTACGAGACCGACGGCGCCGTCATTAAGGTCGATGCCCTCGAGCAACGCGAGCGGCTCGGTTTCACCGCGAAATCGCCGCGATGGGCGATCGCTTATAAATACGCCGCCGAGCGCGTCGAGACGAAGTTGCTCGACATCAAAGTTCAAGTCGGACGAACGGGGATTCTCACGCCAGTGGCCGTGCTCGAACCGGCGCTTGTCAGTGGCAGCACCGTTTCGCGCGCGACCCTGCACAACGAAGACGAGATCAAGCGCAAGGACATTCGCATCGGCGACACCGTCGTGATCGAAAAAGCCGGCGAAGTCATTCCGGCCGTCGTCGAAGTTGTAAGGTCGAAACGGCCGCGCAACGCCAAGCCGTTCGATTTTCTCAAACACATTCACGGGAAATGTCCAGTTTGCGGCGGAGAAGTTCGCCGCGATCCCGAATTCGTCGCCTGGCGCTGCGAGAACATTCGTTGTCCTGCTCAAGCCACCCGCCGATTGGAATTTTTCGCCGCGCGCGGCGCACTCGATATTGAAAGTGTCGGCGGGATCATCGCCGACAAACTGGTTGAGCGCGGCCTCGTGCGCGAGCCGCTCGATCTGTTCGAACTGAAAGCAGCGCAACTTGCCGAGTTGAATCTCGGCACTGAAGAAAATCCGCGCGTCTTCGGGGAGAAAAATGCCAGCAAAGCGATCCAATCGACCGAACGCGCGCGGAGTTTCCCGTTTTCGCGCTGGCTTTTTGCGCTGGCGATTCCCGACGTGGGCAAAACAACCGCAACCGACCTGGCGCGTTTTCACGAAACAATCGAAGACGTGGCGAACTCGAAGCTTCTCCGCGACGTGCTCGCTTACCACGAAAGCAAAGGCGACAAGCAGGCGGCGAAAGAAATTGCTGAGCGATTGATCAAATCCGGTTTTGCCGAGCCATCAAAGAGCAAGATCGACAAGCACGGCGGCATCGTAACCGAAGTCGGACCGGTAGTGGCGAAAAGCGTTCTCGATTTTTTCGGGTCAGCCGAGGGAAAGAAAATCCTTCAGCGGATGAAGCAATTACGGATTCATCCAAAAACCGAAAAAGTGTCCGCCAAAAAAATGGCCGAGTTGCCGCTCGCAGGAAAGACATTTGTCCTTACCGGCACATTGCCGTCGATGACGCGCGAAGAAGCAACCGAAAAAATTGAAGCGCTGGGCGGTCACGTTAGCGGCAGCGTGAGTAAGAAAACGGATTACGTCTTGGCCGGCGCAGAAGCCGGCAGCAAACTGGATAACGCGAAAGAACTCGGCGTTCGTGTCATCGACGAAAAGGAGTTTCGCAAAATGTTGTGAACCTGGAAGACACTGCCCCCGCAAAACAGATCAGTCGCCGTCGCTGGTGGATCCATTTAATTCTGATCGGCGGATATTTCGCTGCCGCAATTCCTTTCGCGCTATCGCAAACTCCCCGTCGACCGGCATTGCTCAGCAGCCCACGAGGCTTGTTAATTGTATGCGCCATCCAAATCGCGCTCTTTTCTATCGTGTTCGGGCTCGGTTGGCCCGCTTCCAGGGCATCAGCTGAGGAACTACTCTTGAAGTGGCGGCCAAAATGGTGGGTTATTCCATTAGGAATTAGTTATTCGATTGCAATTCGATTAATAGTAGCACTCGTCCTGTTCGTAATCGTCGCGATTTTGATAGGAACAGGGCTGCTTGCCCGAGAATCCGTCCCAGGATTTGCTGCTAACAGCCGAAAGGCCGCTGAAAGAATTGTCGATATCTCGGCGATACAGCACAACCGAACTTATTTTTGGCTAACAGTTACGATCACGAGTTTTGTGGTCGCTGGACTTCGCGAAGAGTTGTGGCGTTCCGGAACTCTCGCGGTATTGCGCGCTTTGGCCGAATCTATTTGAAGGACAGGATGGTCAGATTGCAGGCGTAGCACTCATTGCGATCGTGTTCGGATTTGCTCACCTTAGACTTGGGCTGCTAGCCGCAGCAATGGCGGCTGTTCTTGGATTCCTTCTAGGCATCATCATGGTCGTGCACCAGTCCATTTGGCCAGCGGTAATCGCGCACGGAATGTTTGATGCGACGAGTTTCGCTTTTCTTCCAACCGCGCTGGAGCATCTCCAGCATACGTAATGGGAAGGCAGAGACCGGCGCTACAAATGCTCGTCCGGCTCGGACTACGGCGTTCGTTCCGGCGCTGATTGCAGATTCAGCGGCATGGCGCGGTTCGTCTGAGAAGGAGGCGCAGCTATCAATGATGGGAGAGCCGGCAAGCCTGGTAGGTGCGGCATGCCCCTAATGGCAGGATGAACATCGGCGTGCACGTTGAATGTCAGTCTCTCATTGCCGCGCATCACCGTGATCGGCACCACTTCGCCGGCGGTAAGAAAGAATGAGGCGTCGAGGATATCTTCGGGTTCGTGCACTTTCGTCCGTCCGATTTGAAGAACAACGTCGCCCGGTTTCATTCCCGATTCAGCCGCCGGCGTGTCTTTCACGACATCTTTGGTGACCGCCCGCGAGCCTTCCACTGGCTCAGCCGCTTCTGTCACGTTGGCGCCGATCCAACCATGCCGCGCTTCGCCGAAGCGCACAAAATCGTTGCGGATTTTTTCCGCTGCCTCGATCGGCAACGCGTAACAGGAGGAATTATTTTCGAAACTGTAGAGGAGAATTCCGACGACTTCGCCCTTTAAATTCAAAAGGGGAGCGCCGCCTTCGCCGCGTTGCGGCGGCAGATTTACTCGCAAATGCTTGGTTGAAAAATATCCGCCGAAGCATTTGCGATCGAATCCCCCGATCATGCCAAAGCTCGGCGTCTCAGCGAGATCGAGCGGATAACCAATCGCAACGACGGGCGTGGCAATCTCAAGTTGTTCCGCACTGCCGATCGGCAGCGCCGGGCTGGCCAAATCCACTTTTAACATGGCGATGCCGCTACGGAGATCAGCCAGGAGTTGCCGGGCTGGATATTTTTTTCCTTTGAACTCAACCGTCACGTTCTCCGCTTCACCGCCCACCGAATAGGCGGTGTAAAGCGTGCCGGTCGGATCGACAAAGAACCCAGTGCCGGAAAGTTCGCCGTGTTGATCGGTCGCCTCGATTTTGACGACAGCCTTGGCGCAGTGTTCGAAAACGTCTTTGACTTCGCGACTAATGGTGGTCGCCGAGTCCGGTCCTGGCTGCGCAGAAAGCGAAGCCGCCGCGGCGAAAAACGCAAGTTTTGCCAGCAAACGAAACCCTTCGACCGAACTAGAACTTGAAAGTCGTCTCATAACTCACAGGCACGCTGTCGAGCACGTAGCGAGGTGTGCCGCTCCGGTGAGTTTGGGCGCTTTCCGTCATATTGCGAAGCGACCGCGTGTTAAAGACCCGTGTCGCCGCGGGCGATGCCAGAGTCCACTCCGGTTCAGCGCTGGCAGGCACGACCAACACCTGCTGATCTTTTACGGCAACCGTCGCCGGCTGTGGCGTCTGATAAATCTTGAGTGAAATGACTGCCGCACAAACGAGCACAGCTGTAACCGCAACTGGATAAGAAGTAAGGGTTGAGAGGTTGAAGGAGAACGCGAAATCGCGGGCCCGATCGACACAAATACGCCAGAGCGGCTGCCGCAAAAGTTCATCGCGTTGCCGGCGATGGAACTCGTGCAGAAAATTATCGAAGTAGCCGGGCGGCGGCTGTTCGTAGCGTTTCAACCGAAGCAGCTTCGTTATTTGGTTGTCGTTGAATTCGTCCATTGGCGTTGATCAGGTGACCGGATTTTTTCGAAACTCGTCTAGATAATTTTGCAGTTGCCGGTTGGCGTAGAATAGCCTGGATCGTACTGTGCCTTCTGAAACACGCAAGATTTTACTGATTTCTGCGTGGGGCATCCCCTGAATATGGAACATGGTGACCACTGCTCTGTGTTCATCAGACAATTTCATCATCGCCTCGTTCAACCTTTTTTGCAGCTCGGAGAGGTCGGCTTCCCGCACCGGACTGGTGGAGGCGGTGGCCTCGAGAAATTCCTTGTCGTTTTGAATGCTGGCATCGACATCGTCCAGGCTGAGCTGAAAACGGCGGCCGCGTTTTTTGAGGAAATTCAGCGTCATGTTCACCGCAATCGAATGGATCCAGGTGTAAAAGGAAGACTTCCCGCGAAATCCGCGGATCGCCTTGTAAGCCTTGGCGAAAATGTCCTGCAACAGGTCGTTGGTGTCCTCGTGGTTCGAGGTCATGTTGTAGACCAAGCCGTAAAGACGCGGCGTGTATTTCACCACCAGCTGATCGAAGGCGCTCGCGTCGCCTTCTTGCGTGCGCGCCACCAATTGCTGGTCTTCGTCGGTCCGAGGCTGGTCCATCGCGTTTCTTTTAGACTTAACACCGGCATCCGACCCGGACGACAACAAATCGGTCAGGCGTCGAGCTGGCGGTAACGCGATCGCAGGATTCATCTTCTTCAAGCCGCGCGATCAATCGCGCCGGTCGCGCATCGACATCAACCAAAGCAAGTTGCCCAGCGCGGCGATGAAGGCGGCGACGTAGGTCAGCGCGGCGGCGTTGAGCACGTTGTTCACCCCGGCGACTTCTTCGCCGGGCTGCACGATGTGCATTTGTTGCAGAATAATTTTCGCGCGCCGCGAAGCGTCAAATTCCACCGGCAACGTGATCAATTGGAAGATGGCGAGGATGAGATAACAATAAATTCCGAGCGTGATCAGGCCCGCAATGCGGAACCAAAAGCCGCCGATGATAATGAATGGCAGCATCTGTGAAGCAACCATTGTCACCGGCACAATCGCCATTCGCGCTTTCAGCGGTGCGTACGCTTTCGAGTGCTGAATCGCATGCCCGGTCTCGTGCGCCGCGATCCCGAGAGCAGCAACCGATGGTGTGTTGTAAACGTTGGTCGAAAGACAAAGCTTCTTCTTTGTCGGATCGTAGTGGTCGCCGAGGAAATCGTTTGTTTCGACAACATCGACATCGTGGATTTGCGCGGCCTGCAAAATCTCGCGCGCGCATTCGGCCCCTGTAATGTTCGAGCTGGCCCGGACTTTTCCCCAGCGATTGAACGCCCCGGTCACCCGAATCTGCGCCCAGATTCCCAGAATTGCCGGAACAATCAGATAGAGAAACCAGTGCTGACCGCCGAAGCCAATTGGGTAGAACATGCCTGTGGTAATCTAATTGGTTAATTTAGACGCTCAACTGTGAGCTTCGTTCATTCCCCCAGGGCTTTCGGCAGATGCGTTGTCATTCCGAACGGAGCGAGGAATCCCACAGAAATACGCGCGTCACGCCGATCGCCAATGATGCTGATTCGCGAACAAGAATATCACATCCTCCGCTTGGAAGATTCCTCGCGTCCGCTCGGAATGACGACACGCGGAAAAGCGCGGGTTCAGATTTCCAACTGCTTCGGAAAACGCGAGAGAATCTTGCAGCCGGTCTTCGTCACTACGACCACGTCTTCATGCCGGACTCCGCCGAGCCCGGGATAATAAAGTCCCGGCTCGACCGTCAGCACTTGTCGATCTTTCAGGGTCACCTTTTGCAACCGCGGATATTCATGGATCTCCAGGCCGAGCCCGTGGCCGGTGCCGTGGAAAAATCCAACGTGTTTCCCTTTGCGAACTTCGGTGGGATAGCCGCGCTTCTTGAAAAGCTGCTGGATCGCCTTGTGGATTTTCATTCCGTCGACCCCGGCTTTGATTTCCCGGAGCGCGAGCTCCTGCCCTTCCTTCACGGTCTCCCAGAGCTTGCGTTGCGCTTCACTAGCGCGTCCGCGCACGACGGTGCGCGTCAAATCGCCCCAATAACCGGTCTTCGCGTCGCGCGGGAAAATATCGAAGATGATCAAAGAATTAGAGTAGAGCGGACCGAACCCGCGCTCGTGCGGATCGCAAGCCTGATCGCCGCCGGCCACGATGGTGTTCGTCGGCGTTCCACCGGCACGTAGCATTGCGGAATCGATTTCCGCGCGCAGCATTTCGGAGGTGAGCGTCTTGCCCGACCAGCGCAATCTCTTTCCGGCCGGTTTGGACGCCTTCAAAACTTCCATCGCGCGGGCCAAACCGGTTTCGGTAATGCGCAACGCACGACCGATCAGCTTCAGCTCATCGTCCGTCTTCGCTTCGCGCTCCGGCCAGAAGACCCCGTTTGTTGTTGCAAGATCGACATCGTCCCTGGCGAGCGCGCGGGCGAAGCCGAGCGGAAAATTCGCCGGCACAAGCGCGCTTTTTACTCCGCGTAGATGGAGAAAATGCGCCAGCACTTTTTCGTATGGCGGCGCTTCTTTTGCTTTGCCCTGCACTTCTCGCTCGAGTTGGTTGAACGAAACAAACTCGTCGACCTTGGCCGTCCTTCGGCCGCGATCCATCTCGAGATCGCTCAAAACGATTGTGCGCTTTCCATTTTGCTCGAGAAAAATGAACGGATCGCCGGCCCAGAATTTCGTCGCGTAAAACATGTCCGCATCGATGTCGCTTGGCGCGACAATGAGGCGCGTTTCGTTATTCGTTTTCGCCATACTGCCCCGCAATTGTAGGGCAAGCGCACCGCTTGCCAACTAAAACAGCGAATCGTTACCACGGACGTGTCATCCCGAGCGCAAGCGAGTGATCTCCCAATCGCAGCCTGGATCAGACAAGCTAGTGAGCGTGAACAACGAGTCTGTGAGAGATTTCTCGCTCCGCTCGAAATGACAGAACCTAGGTTCGTCGCACTTCGAGCTGCCGGCGCAGGATCCAATAGAGCAAACCGAGCAGGACAAATGTGGATCCAATCAGCACAATCGTGTTGAAAACAAAGACACTGACCTTCACTCCGAGGTAACGTTTTTCCGCGCCGAAGAAAACATTTGGCCGGCTGCCGCGGCGATAATCACTTTGCTCCATCTCCGCATTTGAAATCAGATCGGAAACTTTTTGGTTCACGTAAACCTGCTCGGCGGTGATCGTTCCCTTCGCGTTCTTAAAGGCGGCCGAATCAAACGACCGTTTTCGATCGAGCACTTGATCAACCTGCTTGAGATAATGATCGAGCTCGTCGGGCGACTTCGCTTCGAGCCCGGACAAAAACGCCAGAACTTCTTTCAGCTCATCGAGCCGCTTCCCTTCGGCCACGTCCTGTCGATGTTTCGCGACGATGGAATCGATTTCGCGCTGCGAGCGCTCCTGTCGGGAAGTCAGTGGATTAAGTTTCGATTGCGCTACGATCACCTCTTCGTACGACCAGCGCATCGGAATAAACTGACAGACGAACGGCACCTGCAATTTGCTGTCCATTTTTTTGCTGCGGTCTTTGGTCGGATGTTCCTGAAACCAGCGCGTCAGCGAATAAACCAGGCTCAGGTTGCGGTTCATGTCTTCGTATTTAATTAGAGCGCCGCTCATTAGAATCTGCGGAATCAAAACCAGCGGCACGATGTTGGCCGCGGTTTTGGCGTCAGAAACGAGCGACGAAACGAGAAGGCCGAGCGCAAGACTGCCGACTGCGGTCATGAACATCAATGCCAGATGCACCCAAAACATGCCCCGAACCTCGAGGACGTAATTGCCAATCAAGACGAACAGCACGCATTGGATCAGTGCGAAAACCGACAATGAAGACATCTTGGCAAAGATGTAATACGGCAATCGGACGTCGAGATTGCGCTCGCGCTGGAGCGTTGGCCGATCGCGGATGATGTCGTCGGCGCTGTTGGTCAGCGAAAGAAACATCGCCACCAACAATCCAAGAAAAAGGTATGTCGGAATGTGGAAGGCCGACGCGAAATCGTATTTCCCGCTTTCCGAATAACGCAGGAGCGAGCCGATCAAAAGCGCCAGCACCGGCGCGGCGCAGGTGGTGATCCAAATATTCGCGCGGTTACGCAACTTACTGATGAACGAGCGCCGCATCAGCGCGCGGAACTGCGTCCACTCGTCGTGCCACCGAATCGGCCCGCGTTTTCGTTTTTGCACCGGTGCCGATGGCAGCAGCGGCGCTTGTTCGCGGCGCAACGAAACTTGTTTGACGTCTTGGATCAGGCGAAACGCTTCGTACTTGTCGCGCCAGAACTCCGGCGAATAACGGCGCGCCGCCACCAACTGGCCGCGGCTGTTCTCCTCGTAAATAATGTCGCCGCTCAAATCGCGCAGCGGCGTTTCCAGTACGTCGAAGATAAATTCCGGTCGCGTCGTCCCGCACGACGGACAGGCACCGAGATCCGCGCCGAACTGGTGCTGGTGTTCGGCTTCGGCAAAATAGCGAAGCATTTCCGTCGGCGTCCCGAAAAAGACCAGCCGGCCGCCTTTGTCGAGCAGGAGCGCCTTGTGAAATAATTGGAACAGCTTCGAGCTCGGCTGGTGGATGGTGACGATGATGATTTTGTTGTGCGCCATCGATCGAATGATCTCGAGGACGTGTTCGGAATCTTTGGATGAAAGACCCGACGTCGGCTCGTCGAAAAGATAAACGTCCGACATTCCGATCATATCGAGGCCGATGTTGAGTCGTTTGCGCTCGCCGCCGCTCAACGTCTTTTTGATCGCGGCCCCGACGACCGCGTCGCGGCGTTCGCCCAACCCAAGCTCGACCAGTTTCGCTTCCAGTCGGCGCATTCGATCGCGCCGCGAAAGATGGGGCGAACGAATCGCGGCTGCGAATTGCAAATTCTCACCGATCGTCAAATGCTCGTCGAACGCGTCCTCTTGCGGAATGTAGCTGATGTATTTTTTGAGATCGTCCACGTTCGGATAAAGCGAACGCCCATTCAGAAAAATCTGCCCGCTCGTCGGCTGAAGTTGTCCGGCGAGCACTCTGAGCAACGTGCTTTTGCCCGAACCGCTCGCACCCATCACGCACACCAGCTCCCCACGCGTCAGTGCAAATGAATTTCCTTCCAGACCGGTGTCGCCGCTGCTGAAACGATGCGTCACCTCGCTCACCTCGAGCGTGCGAATGATGTTGCGCTCTTCCTCGATGATGCGCTCGGAAAAATTGCAGCGCAGGAATTGTCCGACGTCGATCCGGATCGTGTCGCAATCCTTCAGGGGATATGTGGATCTTACCGCCACATCGCCGACCATGATCGGACGGTCCGCTTCGATCACTTCCAATTGGCCGACGCGTTGGTCATAATCGCAGAAAATTTTCAGCAAGACGTCGCCGCTCGTTCCGGGCGACAGCAAAATGTCGTCGGGCTGCAATCGGCTCGGATCGTTCGAAACCAAATATTCCGATTTCGAGGCCTTGAGTTGAAACCGGCCACCGAACGCGCGTGCCCGCCGGCGCAGATCGCTCAAATCCATTTCGCTGTCGTTGTGGAAAAGAATTTTGTCGTCGAGCGCCGCTTCCACCTGCGCGCCGGATTTGAGTTTCACGCCATTGAGCACCGCATCGACGTCGCGCAATGCTTTTACCCGCACTTTCAATCCGAACGCGATCTCAAGCGCGCTTTCGCGAGTCCGCGCGCGCTCGAGACCGACTTCGTCCGCGTCTTTATTGACCCGAATGAAAATTTGCGGAACGGAAACGTTTTTCTTGGCGTTGAAATACTGGGCCAGCTCCTGATAGGTCAACACGTTGTCGCCCACCAAGATTCGCTGCCCCGCATAAATTCGGCAGAATCCGCCACGCACCAGCGGCCGGCCGCGCACGGAAACATTTTGGCTGCTGTAATTCTTGAGCAGGATCAGGTCGCGATAGCGAAACGCCATCAACCGATCGCTCTCCGCCAGATTTTTCATCCGCACGTCCGCTTTTCCGTTGCTCGCAAACGAGAGCGATTCCAAAGGCGACGCGCCGCGTTGATAAATCGACGGGTCGGCATCTTCGGACGCGTTCAATTGGTAGACGATGTCGATCGCCTGCGCCGCCATGCCGAGTTGCGACATAAACGAATAAAACGCGACCACCTGTTCCTGTTTCAGCCCGGCCTGCGAAATGAGATCGTAAAGTTGGACGCCGAGCATGATTTTGCGCTCGGTCGTCAACTGCATGCCCAGCTTTTGCGCCATCGCCGACAGATCTTGCTGCTCGTAAAGCGCTTGCCGGAAAAGTTGGCGGAGCTCTGAATAAACGGCTTCGGGATAATCGTACCGCAAAAATCCAAGACTTGAGTCAATTTCTTCTTCTAGCAGGACGCCGTCGGCTTTGGAAAAACTCGCCAACACCTGGATCAGCACCGGCAACAAGTTCGGACCTTCCGAAACGCTGCGCGGCTTGCGCAACGCGCGCCGCATCAAGCGCCGGCCCTGCCGCCGCACGCGATACGCGAACGGCGTTACCTTTTGCACCGCGCGATCCAGTTTTTCCGCGACCGTTGAAACCAATTGAGTCATTTGCCGATTTTAAAAACAAATTTTACAGGAATCGCGTCACTAAGCAACGCACCTGCAACCTGGCCAGCGCAGCGAGCTTTACGTTTCGTTTTTTGAACATGCCTGCCACGCCGTAGCCTCGGCGAAGGCGGGTCGATCTTATGCACGATGAAATTCATGTGCGTTTACTCCCGGAATCCTCTTCCTGTCAGGGAGAGGACGTCCCGAAGCCAGAGGTAAGGGTCTATCCAGGTCTTTGTCACGTTTCACTTTTTCTAAAAAATGGCAGTCCAGCTCGATAGTGCCAGTGCGGCCCGCACCCTGCTTTTTTTGCAATGCCAGACGTTCATGGTAGCCTCTCTTTTCGATAGTAATCGCACCCCTTATGCCACAATCCGATCGTAACTCCCAACGCGAGAACAAGCCCCGCGGCAACGAGCCGAGCTTCAACTGGCGCGGCGTCATCCTGATCGCGGTCGCTTTCGGCTTTTTCGCCCTGGCGATGCTCTTCTGGCGCGGGAATTATCCGCAGCTCGAAGACGTTCCCTACAATCGCTTCCTCGAGCTGCTCGAGAACAAGCAAATCGTGAACGACAAAAATGCGCCGCTCACTTTGTACGTCGAGGAAGGTCAGCCCACCCAACAGCTGCGCGGCAAATACATCAAGCAGGGCACCGGCGGCGCGCAAAACATGGAGTTGCCGTTTCGCACCGTCGTTTATCTCAATTTCACCAGCAATTTGCAGGACAAGCTCGCCGCTGCCGGAATTCAACCGGCCATCCGTTCCGAATCGCATCCGTTCGGCCAGGCACTCTTGAGCTTCGGCCCAGTGCTGTTTCTGCTCGCACTTCTCTATTTTCTTTTCCGCCAGCAAATCCGCATGGCTGGCAAAGGCGCGCTCAACTTCGGCAAATCGAAAGCGCGCATGCTGGCGCGTGACAAAAACAAAATCACGTTCAAGGACGTCGCCGGCGTCGAGGAAGCCAAGGATGAAGTCCAGGAGCTGGTTGAGTTTCTGCGCGACCCGAAAAAATTTCAGAAACTCGGCGGCCGAATTCCGAAAGGCGTACTGCTAGTCGGCCCTCCGGGCACCGGCAAAACTTTGCTCGCCCGCGCGATCGCCGGCGAAGCCGACGTTCCGTTCTTCTCCATCAGCGGCTCCGATTTCGTGGAAATGTTTGTCGGCGTCGGCGCGAGCCGCGTCCGCGATATGTTCGAGCAGGGCAAGAAATCCGCGCCCTGCATCATTTTCATCGACGAAATCGACGCGGTCGGCCGTCATCGCGGTCACGGTGTTGGCGGCGGACACGACGAGCGCGAGCAAACGCTGAATGCATTGCTGGTCGAGATGGACGGCTTCGACACGCAGGAAGGTGTCATCATCATCGCCGCGACCAACCGCCCCGATGTTCTCGATCCGGCGTTGCTGCGTCCGGGACGTTTCGATCGACAAATCACGGTCAATCTTCCCGACGTGAAAGGCCGCGAAGAAATTTTGCGGGTGCACTCGAAGAAAGTGAAACTCGCGGAAGGTGTCGATCTTGCGGTAGTCGCGCGCGGCACGCCCGGTTACTCCGGCGCCGAGCTGGCCAACGTCATCAACGAAGCAGCATTGCTCGCTGCGCGTCGCGGATTAAAAGGAATCACACTCGCGGAGCTGGAAGAGGCGCGTGACAAAGTCCGTTGGGGCAAGGAACGCCGCAGTCTCGCGCTCAGCGAAAAAGAAAAACAAAACACCGCTTATCACGAAGCCGGTCATGCATTGTTGCTCGAACTGCTGCCGCACACTGAGCCGCTCCATAAAGTTACG
>Ga0209056_10002301_pt1 | contig 20703 bp, 24 predicted proteins | sample GraSoiAngelo_114_FD_185876 | JGI IMG/M metagenome (GOLD analysis project Ga0209056, IMG submission 185876) | Grasslands soil microbial communities from the Angelo Coastal Reserve, California, USA - 14_0903_13_40cm (SPAdes) (version 2) | ecosystem: Environmental > Terrestrial > Soil > Grasslands...
GGCACCGCGCGGTTCACGAGGCCGATACGCTCCGCCTCGCGCGCGGTGACCGGCTCGCCCAGCAGGATCAGCTCCTTCGCCCGAGCCAGACCGATCAGCCGCGGTAGGCGGTAGAGCGCCATCGACGGAATCAGGCACTCCTTGACGGCCGGCAGGCTGAGCAGCGCGTCTTCGACCGCCAGCCGGTAGTCGCACACGAGCGCCAGCTGCAGTCCGCCGCCGATGCAGTGCCCGTTGATCCCCGCGATGAAGAGCCTGTCCATTCGCTCGATCGCGGTCATCGCGTCTTCCCACCTGACGAGGTCGGAGAGCGTCAGCTCGCCGGCGGCGAGCGCCTTGAGGTCGACGCCGGTCTGAAACGCCCGGCCCGCGCCGGTCATGACGACCACGCGCACGTCACTCCGGGCGGCGATCGTCGCGACCGCGTCGCCGAGCTCCGCGGCGAAGCGCGCATTGCCCGCGTTCAACACGTGCTGACGGTCGAAGGTCATGCGGGCGATCGGGCCCCGCACGTCCAGGCGGATCGTCGCCTCATGGCCCATGGGGCATTGGTTGTACCATAAGAGCCCTCGTGACGTCCCTGACCGCTCTGCTCTGCCTGACCACCTTCTCCAATATCTTCTCGGGGGGCGCCTTTCCCGCGGTCCTCCCCGACATGGCGCGCAGCGCGGCCCTGGCCGACTGGCAGCTCGGTATCGTGGCCGGGGCCTTCGGGTTCTCCCGCATGGTCGCGGATATTCCCCTCGGCCTCTTCCTGACCCACAACTTGCGACGGGCGTTGTGGCTCGGGCCTCTCGTCCTGGCGATCGGCGCGCTCTGCCTCACGAGCGGCGGCGGGTTTCCCCTCCTCGTGGTCGGCCGGCTGTTGATGGGCCTGGGACAGGCCCTCAGCATGATGGGGGGACTGACGGCGATCCTGCGTTTCCAGTCCGGGAGAAGCCTCGCCTCCGCCCTCAACGCCTACGAGCTCTCGGCGATGATCGGCATGCTCGGCGGCGTCGTCGCGATCGGGGCGTTGCCGTCGAGCCTTCCGTGGAACACCGCGCTCCTGCTCACGTGCACGCCCCAGCTCATCGGCATCGTGATCATTCCCACGCTGGTGGCCGCGCTGCCCGCGCAGGAGGGAGCGAGCGCGCCGCCCCTGTTCGCGCGGCAGGCCGCGGGCCCCGCGACGGCCAACCCGATTTCGCACGAGCCGCATCGGGCCACGGCCCTGTCGCTGGTGCCGCTCGTCTTCGCAGCCGGGGGGTTGATCGCGCTCGCGTACTCGACGATGGAGCAGTTCCTGGTTCCGCTGCGCGCCAGCCGCGAATTCGGGCTCGAGCGCACCGGGGTCGCGCGCCTGCTGATGGTCCAGCAGCTCTTCGACATCGCCGCGCTCGTGCCCATCGGCATTCTCGCCGACCGGCGGGGCGCCGTCCGCGTGCTCCCCGCGATCTTGCTGACGATGGCGATCGCGAATGCGCTCGTGGGCTTCGGCGCGCTCCCCGTCGTCGTCGTCGGGTGCGCGCTTTTCGGTCTCTCGATGGCGGGCTGGATGCTGCCGCTCAGCGTGCTGCGGCGGGAGACCGCGCCCGAGCACGTCGCGTGGCGGACCGGGCTCTACCGCGTCTGCGTGGACGGCGGCATATTCCTCGGCCCGTTCCTCTCCGGCGCGCTGGGCATGCATCTCGCCGGGTTCCTGCCCGCCCTCTGGACCGCCGCGCTGGCGCTCACCAGCGTGCTCCTCCTCGCGCGTGCCCTCCGCTCGGGTACCATGGCCATGCATGGCTGACACCGGGCTGATCTTCGCCTGCTTCGGCTGCTGCTGCGGCCACACCAACAACGGCGCCGCCCGCATCGCGCGGCCGGCGACGCGACGCGCGTTCGACGCGGCCGGGCTCCAGGGCCGGGTGCGCTTCGCCTTTTCCGAGTGCCTCGGCCCGTGCAGCGAGGCGAACGTGATCTTCGTCTATCTCCACAACCGGCCACTCTGGTTCAAGCGGGTCAACACGCTCGACCTGTTCGAACAGCTGCTCGCGTATGTACGCACGGCGGTCGCTGCGCCCGGCGCGCCGCTGCCCGAGGCGCTGGCCGCGCGCTCGTTCTCGTGGACCGGCGGCGGCCTCGGCCCGGAGCCCGCCTGAGGAGAACGTCATGAACTACGCGGACTACCAGCACCTCACGTTCGAGCCGAAGCCGAACGGGGTGCTCCTCGTCACCATCAACCGCCCGGAGGTGCTGAACGCGGCGAACGCGCGCCTTCACTGGGAGTTCACCCAGGTCTGGCTCACGGTCGACGCCGACCCGAAGACCCGGGTGGTCCTCGTCACCGGCGCCGGTAAGGCGTTCTCGGCGGGCGGCGACCTGGCGCTGGTCGAGGACATGGCGGGCAATCCGGACGCGCTGACGCGCACGATGCGGGAAGCTTCCGACCTCGTCTACAACATGATCAACCTCGACAAGCCCGTGGTCTCGGCCATCAACGGCGTGGCCGTGGGCGCGGGGCTCGTCGTCGCGCTCATGGCCGACGTCAGCATCATCGCCGAGACCGCACGGTTCACCGACGGTCACACGCGCCTGGGTGTCGCCGCGGGCGACCACGCCGCGATCCTCTGGCCGCTCCTGTGCGGAATGGCGAAAGCCAAGTACTACTTGCTCACCGCCGACTTCATCGACGGTCGCGAGGCCGAGCGGATCGGGCTCGTGAGCATGTGTGTGCCGCCCGATCAGCTCATGGCGAAGGCGTTCGACGTCGCCAACCGGCTCGCCCAGGGCAGTCAGCTCTCGATCCGCTGGACCAAGCGCGCCCTCAATAACTGGCTGCGCCAGGCCGGCCCGATCTTCGATCAGTCGCTGGCGCTCGAGATGCTCTCCTTCACGCACGCCGACGTGCGCGAGGGCGTCAAAGCGCTCCGCGAGAAGCGCGCCCCCGCCTTCCCCTCGGCGAGGTAACGGAGACCGACGTCGTGGCCGCAAGCTCGCCGGAGCCGCGCGCCGGCCATCCCTATCACATGCACGACGCGATCTACGCTCAGCCCGGCGCGCTCCGGCTCGTCGCCCGCGGCCAGGGCGAGGCGATCGAGGCGGCGGCGGCGCGCCTGCGTGAAATGGATCGCGTGCTCCTCACCGGCGTCGGCACCTCGTGGCACGCGGCGCTCGTCGGCGAGCTCCTCCTCGCGCGCGTCGGCGGGCTCGGCCACCGCGCCCGCGCGTTCCACGCGTTCGAGCTCGCGCGCTACTGGCCCGCGCCCGAGGCGCGGACCGGGGTGATCGGCGTGAGTCACCGCGGAACCAACCGCGACACGCTCGCGGCGCTCGCCAGCGCCAGGGCGAGCGGCGGCACCGGCGTGGCGATCATGGGCAAGGGCACCGACGATGTCGCCACCGCCGACTGGACGCTCCGCACGGTGGACCAGGAGAGCTCGGGTGCCCACACCGTGAGCTACACCTCGGCGCTGACGCTCCTCGCAACGCTCGCCGCCGCGGTGGGCGGTCGCGACGACGCCCGCCGCCAGCTCCAGGAGATTCCCGACATGCTCGCCCTGCTGCTCGGCCAGGAGTCGTGGGAGGACCTCGCGGCGCGCTTCGCCGATCGGCGCGTCTACTGGTTCGTGGGCGGCGGGCCGAACACCGCGACGGCCTGGGAGGCCGCCCTGAAGATGTGCGAGGCCAGCCACGCGGCCGCGGTCGGATTCAACTGCGAGCAGTTCCTGCACGGCGCGTGGGCCGCGCTGGAGCGTGAGGATATGGTGGTCCTCGTGGCGCCGCCCGGGCCGTCCCACGAGCGGTGTGTGACCGTCGCGCGCGTCGCGAAGGAGATCGGCGCGCCGCTGGTCGCCCTGGTGCGCGAGGATGATCGCGAGATCGCGCTCCTGGCCGCGGAGACGATCGCCCTTCCGGAGGTCGACGAGCTGCTCTCGCCGATCCTCACGGTGGTGCCGCTCCAGCTCTTCATCTACCACACGGCGATCCGGCGGGGGGTGAACCCCGACACGACGCGCGCTGATGAGCCCGCCTACGGGCGCGCTCTGGCGGCGTTGTCGCCCTAGCGTCCGGCCCGCCCGAGGTCGACGGGCGTGGGTGGGAGGGGGCGACCGGACCCGTTCCCGGCCATGCGGCGACGGGCGGCCACGTGCCCAGGTGGAGCCCAGCCGCCGCGGGGTAGCGAGCGCGTGCCGCGTGGTCCGGCGCTCCCTCCCACCACCCGCCCGCCCCCGACGCTAGCGGCGACGATAGGCTTCGAGAAATTCCGCGAGCGTTTCGTCGAGCAGTTTCAGGATCTCGGCGGGTGAGTCGCGCCATGGTCCAGCGGCCTGACGTTCGGCGTGCCAGACGCTCGCGCGAACCGGCTCGGGGATGCTGGCGATGGTCGCCATACGCTCGAGGCTCAGGCGGACGGGACCGAGACCGTAGGTTCCGGAGAACGGTAGCCAGAAGCCGCGCAGGGTCGTGGCGCCGTAGGGACGGACCGCGACTGTGAGTCGCAGGCGGTCGCGGCCGACCGGATCGAGGGTCAGGGCCGGCGCGCCCTCGCTCAACCGCGCATGGATTCTTCGCGCGAGCCGCTCGACCGACAGCGACTCCTGACTCGGGTCGCGCTCGACGTCCACACCCGGCGTGCTGAGTCCGACGAGCGCGCGCGCCGGCTCCGCGGGCGCCGGTCGCACCAACCCGGCGACAGGCACGAGGACCAGGGTCAGCGCGCCCCCCAGCATCGCTACGAGGACGGCGGCGATCCCTCCGGTCGGGGGCCACTCCGTCCGCGGCCTCGACGGCGACGCCGGCGACGCGGCCCGGATGCGCCCTCGGCCGGCTGGGGCGGTGGTGGCGGCGGAGGCGGCGCCGGCGTCGAGCGGCCCGCATGCGGCGGCTCTGGGTGCAGCCGCCCGTGGGAACGGCCGCCCGGGCGACCGCGGTCGCGCCCCCGGTCGCCGAACCGGTCGCGCGCCGCCAGACGCGCGCGGCGCTCCTCGGCGTAGCGCCGGCGCTCTTCCGACGTCGGCTTGATCTCCGACATGAAGAGGTCGTCGTCCGCCCACTCGACCGCGATCTTCTGGCCGATGAACTTCTCGATCGCCTCGAGCGCCAACGCGCTCGACTCGTCCACGAGGCCGATCGCCTTGCCGCCGGCCCCGGCGCGCGCCGTGCGGCCGATACGGTGCACGTAGTCCTCGGCGTCCTGGGGCAGGTCCCAGTTGACGACGTGGCTCACCGCCTCGATATGCAGCCCGCGCGAGGCGACGTCGGTCGCGACCAGGATGGGTAACCGCCCCTCCTTGAAGTCGTTCAGGATCTTGAGCCGCCGCTTCTGATCGACGTCGCCCGTGAGCGCGCGCGTCTCCCAGCCGTTGCGGATGAGCCGATCCTCGAGCCGCCGCGCCTCCTCGCGCGTGTTCGAGAAGATCAGGATCCGATCGCCGCCCTCGCGGCGCAGGAGGCCCAGCAGCAGCGGGAACTTCTCGTCGCGGCCGACGTGGAAGAGCGACTGCTCGACGCGCTCGGCCGTCTTCTGCTGCGGCATGATCGTGATCTGGGAGGGGTTGTTCATGAACTCCCAGGTGAGCTCGAGCACCCGGAAGGAGAGGGTCGCGGAGAACAGATACGACTGCCGCTTCTCGTGCGGCGGCAGGCGCCGGAGGATGAACCGGAGGTCGGCGATGAAGCCCATGTCGAACATCCGGTCGGCCTCGTCGATGACGAGGATCTCCACGCGTCGGGGCGTCCACACGCGCTGCTTGAGGTAATCGATGAGCCGGCCGGGTGTGCCGACCAGGAGATCGCAGCCCGCGGCCAGGGCATCGCGTTGCTTCGCATAGTCGATGCCGCCGTACACCGCCAGGGTCCGGAACGGCGTGAACCGCCCGAGGAGCCGCGCGTCGGAATCGATCTGCACGACCAGCTCGCGGGTGGGCGCGATCACGAGCATCCGCGGCGCGCCCGTGCCCGCCGGCGCCGGCGGCGCCGGCGTGCGCAGCATCTTGGTGAACGCCGCGATGAGGAACGCGGCCGTCTTCCCGGTGCCCGTTTGCGACTGGCCGGCCACGTCCTTGCCGCGCAGTGCGAGCGGCAAGGCCGCTTCCTGGATGGGCGTCGCCTTCACGAAGCCCGCCTCACGGATTCCCTGCATGACGGGCTCGGGGAGGTCGAGAGAGGCGAAGTCCATCTAGGCCGACTCGGCGGACACCGGCGTCGGCGCGGGCGCGGGCTTCCGTCCAAAGATGCGCGCACACACGATCCCGACCTCGTAGAGGATGATCAGCGGCCCGGCCATCAGCGCTTGGTTGAAGGCGTCCGGGGTGGGTGTCAGGACCGCGCCGGCGATGAACGCGCCGAGGATCGCATACTTGCGGTTCCGCGCGAGCATCTGGGGATTCACGATGCCGACGCGCGACAGCAGCGTGAGGGCCAGCGGCAGCTCGAAGACGGCGCCGAACGCGAGCGTGAACTTCAGCAGGAAGTCGACGTGATTCTGCAGCGTGATCATCGGCGTGAGCCCCGGGCGGGCGTAGCTGAGTAAGAACTGGATGGCGTAGGGCGTCACCACGAGCAGCGAGAATGCGCCCCCGCCGAGGAAGAGCAGCGAGCCGATGATCACGAACGGCGCCGCGTACTTCTTCTCGTGCGTGTGCAGCCCCGGCGCGATGAACATCCAGATCTGCCAGAGGATCGCGGGCGCGGCGATGAAGACCCCGACGATCAGCCCCACCTTCATCTGCACCCAGAAGGCCTCGGCCGGCGCCGTGAAGACCAGCGAGTAGTTCAGCCGGGTCACCGGCCGCGCCAGCCAGTCCACGATGCGCTGGCTGAACGGCAGACCGATCACGGTGCCGACGAGCAGCGCGATGAGGGCCCGCACGATCCGCACGCGGAGCTCGCCCAGGTGCTCCAGGAACGACATCTTGTCGTCGACGGAGGGCGCCATGCCTTACCAGCTCGCGACGAAGTGTCGGAGCGCGCCCACGCCGCGTCCGGCCTGAAATCCCTCGCGGATCGCGGCGGTGACGTACGCCTTCGCCTCGCTGATGGCGTCTCGAAGCGCGTAACCGCGGGCCAGGGAGGCGGCGATCGCGGATGCGAAGGTGCAACCCGTCCCGTGGGTGCTGGACGAGGCCAGCCGCTCCGCGGTGAAGCGCGTGAAGTCGCGGCCGCTCCAGAGGATGTCGGTGGCGGCGTTCCGGAGGTGGCCGCCCTTCACCAGCACGTTCTTCGCACCGAGCGCCAGGATCCGGCGCGCCGCCTCCTCCATGTCGCTCTCGGTCACGACGGGCATCCCCGCCAGCGCTTCCGCCTCGTGGAGATTCGGCGTGACCACCAGAGCGAGCGGCAGCAGCTCCTTGATGAGCGCCGCGCGCGCGTCGGGCTGCAGGAGCGGATCGCCCGACTTGGCGATCATCACGGGATCGAGCACGATCTTCCCGTCGTGCCCGTGCGCTCTCAGCCGCTCGGCGACCTCACCGATGATGGCCGCCGTCGAGAGCATGCCGACCTTCACGGCGTCGGCGCCGAAGTCCGAGAGAACCGAGTCGATCTGCCGGCCGACGAACTCGGGGGGCAAGTTGAAGACGCCCTGGACACCGAGCGAGTTCTGGGCAGTCACGGCAGTGATCACGCTCATCCCGAACACTCGGAACGCCGAGAAGGTCTTGAGATCCGCCTGGATGCCCGCGCCGCCGCCGGAATCGGAGCCGGCGATGGTGAGCGCTTTCGGAACCGCCATCGAGATTGGAGTATACGCGGCGCCGCGAAGGCTCACAAATCACGCTAGAATGGCCGCGGATCACATGCCAGCGCAGTTCATCCTCGCGGGGCTCATCGTCGCGTCCGCCCTCGTCGCAGCGGGACAAGAGACCCCGGTGCCACAGTTCTACCAGCTCCTGCCGCCCGACTATCCGTACCCCCTGATCCGGGTCTGCTCGACGCAATGGGGAGTCTGCGTCATCCCCGTCACCGTCCTGCCCGGAACGCCATGTTCCTGTCAGGTCGCCGACGGAACGTGGCTGCCCGGCGTGTGCGTCCGCTGATCAGATCCTGGGTTCCAGGCTCGCCTCGCCCGCGGGGGGCCCAGCCCCCGGCCGTGCTGCGGCTCGCCCGGCGGTCGCCGCGGGGATCACCAGCGTGAACTCGCCGCGGGGTGCGGTCAGTCGTGCCAGGTGCGCGGCCGGCGTGGCCGTCACGATCTCCTCGAACTGCTTCGTGAGCTCGCGCGCCACCACCAGCTCGATCTCGCCGTAGACCTCGCCGAGCGCGCCCAGGGTCGCGGCGATCCGGTGGGGCGATTCGTAGAGCACGACGGTCGTATCGAGCGCCTTGAGCGTCTTGAGGCGGTTGATCCGCTTGCCGGGCTTCACCGGCAAGAAGCCGTCGAACACGAATCGGTCCGCGGGAATGCCGGCGGCCGAGAGCGCGGCGACGACCGCGGCCGGTCCCGGGATCGGCACCACCGGGACGCCGTGGGCGCGCGCCTCGCGCACGAGCAGGACGCCCGGGTCGGAGATCCCCGGCGTGCCGGCGTCCGTCACGAGCGCGATCGAGCGTCCGACCGCGAGCTCCCGCAGGAGCTCCCGCCCGCGCGCGAGCTTGTTTTGCTCGTAGTAGCTGACGGTCGGCTTGTGGATATCGAAGTGCGTCAGCAGGGCGCGGGTCCGCCGCGTGTCCTCGCAGGCGATCAGGTCGGCCTCGCGGAGCGCGCGGAGCGCGCGCAGGGTGATGTCCTCCAGGTTGCCGATCGGGGTCGCGACTACAAAGAGGGTACCGCTCAGGCCGTCTGTTCTTTCGCTTCGGTGACTAAGATGGGTCGTTCCCGGTTGAGGATGACTTCGCGAGTGATCACGCATTCCTTCAGGCCCTGGATGGAGGGCAGGTCGTACATGATCTCGAGCATGACCTCTTCCAGGATGGCGCGCAGCCCCCGGGCGCCGGTGCCGCGCTTGAGCGCCTCGCGCGCGATCGCCGCCACCGCGTCGTCGGTGAACTTGAGCCGCACCTTCTCGAGGTCGAAGTATTTCTGGTACTGCTTGATGATCGCGTTCTTCGGCTCACGGAGGATCCGCACCAGGGCCTGGTCGTCGAGGTCGTGGAGCGTCGCGATCACCGGCAGCCGGCCGACGAATTCCGGGATGAGCCCGTACTTCAGGAGGTCCTCCGGCTGGATCATCGCCAGCAGGTCGCCGATCCGGCGCTCCTCGCGGCTCTTGATCTCGGCCCCGAAGCCCATTCCGGAGCGGCCGACGCGGTTCTCGATGATCTTGTCGAGCCCGACGAAGGCGCCGCCGCACAGGAACAGCACGTTGGAGGTGTCGACCTGGATGAACTCCTGGTGCGGATGCTTCCGCCCGCCCTGCGGCGGGACGTTGGCCACGGTGCCTTCGAGGATCTTCAGCAGCGCCTGCTGGACCCCTTCCCCCGACACGTCCCGCGTGATCGACGGGTTCTCGGACTTGCGGGCGATCTTGTCGATCTCGTCGATGTAGACGATCCCGCGCTCGGCCCGCTCGACGTCGTAGTCGGCGGCCTGCAGGAGCCGGAGAATGATGTTTTCCACGTCTTCGCCGACGTACCCGGCCTCCGTCAGCGTCGTCGCGTCGGCGATCGTGAACGGCACCCGCAGCATCTTGGCGAGCGTCTGGGCGAGCAGCGTCTTGCCGGAGCCGGTCGGGCCGATCATGAGGATGTTCGACTTCTGCAGCTCGACGTCGCTCGTCTCGCCGCCGCCCGACTCGATCCGCTTGTAGTGGTTGTGCACCGCCACCGCCAGGACCTTCTTGGCGCGCTCCTGGCCGACGACGTACTGGTCCAGGACGGTCTTGATCTCCGACGGCTTCGGGAGGCTCCGGAGCTCGCGGGACTTTTCCTCCTCCCACTCCTCCGCGATGATGTCGTTACAGAGCTCGATGCACTCGTCGCAGATGTAGACGGTCGGGCCGGCGATCAATTTGCGGACGTCGTTCTGGCTCTTGCCGCAGAACGAGCATCGCAGGGTTCCGTTGCTTTCGCGGGTACGGGCCATTCGCTCGCTACTTCTGGATCGCGAGTACCGCCGCCTCGGTCACCGGGCGGGTTGTCGGCTTGGAGGAGATCACGGCGTCGACGATTCTATAGTCCTTCGCCTGCTCCGCGGTCATGAAAAAGTCCCGGTCCGTGTCGTGCTGGATCTTATCCATGGACTGGCCGGTGTGGTACACGAGGATGCGGTTCAGCTCTTCGCGCATCCGGAGGATCTCCCGGGCCTGGATGTCGATGTCGGTCGCCTGGCCCTGCGCGCCGCCGAGCGGCTGATGGATCAAGATCCGCGAGTGCGGCAGGGCGAACCGCTTGCCCTTGGCGCCGGCGCAGAGCAGGAGCGCGGCCATCGAGGCCGCCTGGCCCATGCAGATCGTCGAGATCGCCGGCTTCACGTACTGCATCGTGTCGTAGATCGCCATCCCCGCGGTCACCGACCCGCCGGGCGAGTTGATGTAGAGGTTGATGTCCTTGTCGGGATCGTCCGCCTCGAGGTAGAGCATCTGGGCGATCACGAGATTCGCCAGCTCGTCCTCGATGAAGGTCGGCAGGAAGATGATCCGTTCCTTCAGGAGGCGCGAAAAGATGTCGAACGCCCGCTCGCCGCGCGGTGTCTGCTCGACGACCATCGGAACCAGAGCCATCAGACGTCTCCTGTTCATGCCCGAACGTTGGCGTTGGCGACCAGCAGCTCGAGGGTCATGCGGTCACGCAGCCCCTGGCGGAGCCCCTCGAGGTCGCCGCTCTTCTCCATCATACGCCTGACGGCGGGCGTCGGTCGCTGGCTCGCTTGCGCGAGTTTTTCCACCTCGGCGTCCACGTCGGCCTCCGAGGGCGCGATCGCCTCCCTGTCGGCGATCGCTTCGAGCAAGAGGGCGCGGCGGACGGCCTTCTCGGCATTGGGGCGCAGCTCGGCGATCAGCTTCTCGTAGTCCCACGGCATCCGCTCCGGATCGATCCCCTGCCGCCGAACGGACTCGCGCGCGTGCTCGATCCGATGGGCGACCTGGCGCATCACCAGCGCGTCCGGCACCGTGAACTCGTGCCGCGCGACCACCGCGTCGACGACTTTCTCCTGCAGCGCCCGGCGCTCGTCGTGCTCCCGCCGCGCTTCGAGCTGCTTCAGGAGCTCGGCCCGCAGGGCCTCCAGCGTCTCGAACTCGCCGAGTGACTTCGCGAAATCGTCGTCGAGCGCGGGCAGCGCCTTCTCCTTGACCTCGACGACCTTGACGGTGGCGTGACCGCCGCGCCCGCGCAGGTCCTCGCGCCGGTGGTCGTCCGCGAAGCGCAGCGTGACCTGGCGCTCCTCGCCCGCGCGCACGCCGACCACCGCGCCGTCGATCTCGGGGAGCACGTTCCCCGAGCCCACCAGGAACTCGTAGCCGGTCTGGCTCGACGGCTCGTGCCCGTCGATGGCCACCGTGTAATCGACCACGGCGAGGTCGCCCGTCGCGGCCGGACGCTCGACCGCGTGGAACTGCGCCTGCTGCTCGCGCATGTGCTCGAGCGCGGCGGTAAGCTCGTCGGCGGTGACCGTCGTCGGCGCGTGCTGGACCTCGACGCCTTTGTACTCGCCGAGCGCGATCGACGGCTTCACCTCGACGACCGCGACGAAGCTGAGCGGCGCGCCCTCCTCCAGCCGGACCTCCTGGAGGTCGGGCTCGTTGACCGGATCGAGCTTCGCCTCGGAGAGCGCCCTCCGATAGACGTCGGGAATCAGGTGCTCGGCGACCTCACGGCGCACGTCGTCGGAGAAGTGCACCTTGACGAGCGAGCGCGGGACGTGGCCCTTCCGGAATCCGGGCAGGCGCGCCTGTCTCTGGACGCGGCCGTAGGCCCGCTCCCATTCCTGTTGCACGACGTCGGCGGGCGCTTCGACCGCCAGACGCCGCTTGCAGCCTTCGATCGATTCGACCGCGACTTTCATTGACGCTCCAGCGTGGTGTGCGAGCGTGTGCATGGTACCACGCCCGACGCTGGAACATGCCCGGGCGGAGGGGAGAGGATACTCCATGCGGAGCCGAGTGCCCACGACCGCCAAGTAGGCTTGCTCCAGTGAGCACATGGGGGTTCCGAGGAGGCCTGCCGCTCGCCGAAGGGCGCGCCGAGCTTCGCGGTGGTACGCTGAGGTTCCCAAGGGGTCGTCCCTCTGAGGAGTCGAGGGGAAAGTGAAACGATCTGCTCCGGCTTCGCTCCTGGCAGTCGCGCTGCTCCTCGTGGCCGCCACGCCGAGCCATGGCGGGCACGGCCGAGTCTTCATCGGCGGACCTGCCATCTGGTGGGGCCCGCCGTATCCTTACTGGGGATATCCGCCACCGTACTATGACTGGGCCGAGGTAGCCGAAAAGCGAGCGATGGCCCAGGTGCGTCTCACCACTGAAGCTGCGCTGCTCTCCGGGTGCACTCGCATCGGTACCGTCAAAGACGATTCCGTCAAGGATCTGCGGCGAAAGATCGTGAGAGCGGGCGGCAATGCCGCCGTGCTCGCGTTCGGGGTCGACGACCTATCGACCATGCAAGCGGAGGTCTACCGCTGCACACGCACCGCGAAGGCACCCTCCAACATTCCTCCGCCGCCGGCGGGAACGCCGCCGCCACCGCCGCCCGCCGGGTCTTCCCGGTAGCGCGCAGGCAGTCGAGCTACCGTACCAGCAGCCTCGCTCAGAAAGAACAAGAAGCTACTTCTGCGCAGAAGCCTCGCATCGCGTACATTTCGTCTCGAGATCGTCCCTTTGAATCTCAACTTGAATCTCAACCCCTGAGAGCTGCGCGCACCGGACGCTGCGGCGCGCGCGCGTGAGGTGACTCGATGTCCACCAAGATCGTCGAAGGTCGCAAGGCGCCGGATTTCACCCTGGAAAACGCCAACGGCGAGCGTGTATCGCTGGCCGACTTCAAGGGCAAGAACGTGATCGTGTACTTCTACCCGAAGGACGACACCCCCGGCTGCACCAAGGAGGCGTGCGGCTTCCGCGACCACTGGAAGGAGCTCCAGAAGGCCGGGGTCGTTGTGCTCGGCATCTCCGCCGACGGCTCCGCCTCACACGAGAAATTCGCGGCGAAGTACAAGCTCCCGTTCCCGCTTCTGTCCGATCCCGACCGGAAGGTCATGACGGCGTGGGGGGCGTACGGCGACAAGATCATGTACGGCAAGAAGACCCAGGGCGTGATCCGCTCCACCGTCTGGATCGGCCCCGACGGCACGATCCGCAAGCACTGGGCCCGTGTGGCCGACGCCGCCAAGCATCCGGCGCAGGTGCTCGAGCAAGTCGGTGGCCAGGAGGCCGGCCGCGCCGCGCCACGCGGGCTCACTCGTGCCCGACGCGCACCCCCGGGGACAACTCCTCATACGCTGTAAACCTAATCGCATCCGGGTGGCCGCTTAGGAGTGGGGCCAGCAACTCCTCTTCCCACACCCTCCATTTCTCTGGATACTCCTGACGCTCCCTCGGGCGCTCCAAGGTGCCCCACAGCCGTTCCCACGCCTCGCGGCTTTCATAGACCCACACGGCAGCGTAGGCGCCAGGCCTCGCGCCCTTCACGCCTTTCACGAAATGATGGGCCGTGAGACCCGGTAACTGGAACAGGCCGCGGGCCTCGGCGGCCCGGATTGCCTTCTGGAATAGCTCTGCGTCGCTTCCCGGTCTCAGATCATATTCGTGGATGCTGATCATCCGAGCCATTCATCCTCCGATTGTGCTGCGCCTGAGTGCCTCCCACGCCGCTCGCTGCGTCGCATGCCAGGGCCCAGCGGTAGAAGTGTGGTGGAAGTGATCGGTGCTGTTGGTGCGAGAGGGGGGAGTCGAACCCCCAAGGGCTTTTGGCCCACTGGATCCTAAGTCCAGCGCGTCTGCCAGTTTCGCCACTCTCGCGGATCTCGAAGTATCAAGAGCTTACCGCGTCTCCGCGCCCGCCGCTGAGCTCCGAATCGACGCTACCGCGGGGGCGGGACAAAGCGTGCATCGCCCATGGCCCCGAACACGGTATCCGATGCGCCGGCCTCTGAGCGAGAGGTCTCCCACCAGGCGGCGGCCGCTGCGCAGCAGATGCCGAGGAGAAAGCCCCCGAGCACATCCGAGGGCCAATGGGCGGAACGCACGATGCGAGCCCAGCCGACGGCGAGCATGAAGCACGCGGCGAGCGCCTGGAGGGCCAGCCGCTGCCCCCGGCCGAGCCGCTCGCGGCTGGCGATATCGATCACCACCACGGCGAAGGTCGCCGCCGCGGTGGCGTGTCCGCTGGGAAAGCCGAGGGAGGACCCGTCCGGACGGGACCGGCCCACCACGGACTTGAGGACGTTCTGGAACAGCGGGGCGCCGATGAGAGCCGCACACCAGAGCCACCAGTGGCGCCGCGCCACGGGCGAGAGCACGAACAACAGGATCGTCCCCGGGACGAGCACTTGCGCCCTGCCCCCGTAGTTCACCCAGCGGATGAGTCCGGTGACGCCGCCGGTGCCGTTCACCAGTAGCTCTCCGCGGAGGAACCGGTCGCCCGGCAGGACACCGGTCGCAACGATCGCGAGGCCGAAGCCCAGCAGGAGGCCGAGCGAGATCAGACACACGGCCCGCCAGCGCGCGCTGTCCGATCGATTCACGCGCGCGCTACCTCTTGGGCTCACGTTTCACGATTTTCACCAGTTTCATCGTCCCGTCGCTCACCATCCCGACACCGGGGGCGTAGTACTTGTACTCCGTCGTGAAGCGCGCCAGGGGACTGGTCTCCTCCACCTTCACACAATTCTTGAACTCCCCCGCCGGAGTCTTGACCGTTTCGGTCACACTGACGATCGTGCCGCGGTCCATCGCGATTTTAGGCGCGACCTCCTGGTAGTACTTCGCATGCAACAACACTCGTCCCGGCATCATTAGGCCGAACTTGCTGCCGTTGACGCCCGAGAGCCACGTCCCATCGTGGTTCACAACCTTGCCATTCTTGTACATGTCGACGTCTTCTCCGAAATAGAAGACGTCGTTGGTTCGCTTGCTGATCGCGAAATAGTTCCTGGCGATCTCGGTCAGCTGGCCGCCCTTGGTCTCTCGCTCCTCGACCACCCGAGTCTCCACGCCGTCGACCTTTTTTGTTTCGTTCAGGACGGTGATGGTCAGCTGTCCGCCCTCCCCCTCGAGAACGAGGGTGTAGCCCGGCTCCAAGATGAAGTAGGGATTGCGGCCGACCGAGACCAGCTCGTCCGGCTCCACCACGAAGGCGGAGGTCCAATCGCCAGACCTCACGCACGCCGCGAATGCCCCGATTCCGACGACGATGATCATTGACAGCCACAGCAATCCACGCATGCGCATGATGACCCTCTCCTTCGTTGGTGTCGTGAGCTTCGACGTCTCGCTGCTCGCCGCCCCGTCCTTCACGATGCGCCCGGTCCAGAGATCGACACAGAGCCGGACAACGTGGCGGTCGGGGCTCTCGTGTCGCTGGCTCGTGGCACGCGTACGCCCTCCTGACCACGCGGAGCTCACGGCGATCTTGCTCCTCGAAGGCGCCGACGACTCGAGCCGACATCGCCGTGGTCCGGCGACACGGGCGGCAGTCGCTGTCCAGTGTTGCTTCTGTCGCTGCGCGGTATGGTCTGCCGCCCGAGCATCGGCGCGCACAGCGCGGCGCCGGTGGCGAGTGCGATGAGCGGAAGCAGTCGCATGACGTCCGTCGTCGCGTCGGCTTTCATGAGCCGTTCAGCGGCGGCCCTGGCGAAGAGCTCAGCCAGGGCCCCGACGAGGCGGACATCCTCCTGGAGGCGTGGCGGGAGTCCGGTGTCGAGCCTGCCCGCCCTGGCAGACGCGCGCCGCGCGCCCGGAGCCGACGCACCGGCTGGGCGGACCCTGCGCTCCGCGCAGAGCGCAGACGGAAGGGCCGCGCCGATGGCGAGTGCGATGAGGCTGCGTGTGGGTCGCATGACCGTCCTCCTTGAACTGCTGGATGCAACCATAGAGACACGCGCCTGAACGCGCCCTGAGCCCGTCATTCATCTTCTGTTCAGGCGGGGCTGCTGTATCATCTGGCATGGACGATCACCGCCGTTTGGGCCTCGTTGTCCTTGCTCTGGTGCTCGCCCTCGCGGTGGCGGCGGGGGCCGACGATGATCACACCCGTGCCAAAGCGGCGCGCGAGGCCGGTGAGATCGTGTCGCTCCGGGCGATCCTCGACCGGGTGGAGGCGGAGTTCACCGGATCACCGCTCGAAATCGAGCTCGACGACGACGACGCCGGCCGCTGGGTCTACAAGGTCAAGCTGCTGGCGCCCGGTGGGGCGATCGTGAAGCTCGAGTACGACGCCCGCGACGCACGGCTGCTTCGCGCCAAGGGCGGCGGGGCCGATGCCGCCCGGCGGCGTCGGCCCGACTGATGCGAATTCTGATCGTCGAGGACGATCCGGTCCTCAGTCGGCAACTGGCGGACACGCTGTCACGCGCCGGCGACGCGGTCGATTGCGCGGGCGACGGCGAGGAAGGGCATTTTCTCGGTGACACCGAGCCCTATAACGCCGTCGTTCTCGATCTTGGCCTGCCGCGGCTGGACGGGATCACGGTGCTCAAGCGGTGGCGGGCGGCCGGCCGGACCATGCCGGTCCTGATCCTGACGGCGCGCGGCAGCTGGGCAGAGAAGGTGCAGGGCATCGATGCCGGGGCCGACGACTATCTCGCCAAGCCGTTCCAGACCGAAGAGCTCCTGGCTCGGCTCCGCGCCCTGATCCGCCGCGCTCACGGGCATGCCACCACCGAGCTGACGTGTGAGGGCGTGACGCTCGACACCCGCTCGGGCAAGGTCACGGTGAATGGCTCCCCCGTCGATCTCTCCGCCCACGAGTACCGGGTGCTCCGTTACCTGATGCACCGCAAGGGCCAGGTCGTCTCGCGCAGCGAGCTGGTCGAGCATATCTATGCCCAGGACTTCGACCGCGACTCCAACACCATCGAGGTCTTCGTTGCTCGGCTTCGGCGCAAGCTCGGGGTCAACGTCATCAGGACGGTCCGCGGCCTCGGCTACCGGCTGGAAGAGCCGGGGTGATCGCAGTCAATTCCCTGCGCCTCCGGCTGCTCGTCGGCGCCGTCATCTGGATCTTGCTCGCCCTGGCGGCGGCCGGCTCAGTCTTGGCGGCTCTATTCCGCGCCCACGTAGAACAGCGGCTCGAAGCCGAGCTGGCGATCCAGCTCGAGCAAATCGCAGCAGCGCTGGAGCTCCCGGGCACGGGAAAGCTCATCCTGACCCATCAGCCGAGCGACCCTCGATTTCGCAAGCCGTATTCGGGGTTCTACTGGCAGGTCGATGATCTGAAGGGGCCGATCTTCCGCTCGCGTTCACTCTGGGACGTCGCTCTCCGCCTGCCGCAGGATGCGTCTCCCGACGGCCGGATCCACCGCCACCGGATCCTCGGTCCCGAGGGGCAGAGGCTCATCGCGCTGGAACGGACCGTGACGTTGCCCGATGTTCCCGGGGCCTATCGCGTGCTCGCCGCCACGGACGAAACGGAGCTGATCGCGGCAGCCGCGGCATTCACACGCACGCTCGTCCTCTCCCTTGGCGTCCTGGCCGTCGCTCTGGTCGCCGCCGTCGCGATCCAGGTGCATGTCGGGCTCAGGCCGCTCCACCGGCTCCGTGCCGGCGTGGCGGCGATCCGCGAAGGCCGGATCAAACGGCTCGAGGGGCCGTTCCCGACCGAGACCCAGCCGCTGGTCGAGGATCTCAACGCGCTTCTTCAACGCAACGAGGAAGTCGTCGCTCGTGGCCGCACCCAGGCTGGCAATCTCGCGCACGGCTTGAAGACACCGCTGAGCATCCTGGCCAACGAGGTCGATCGGCTCGCCGTCGACGGCGCCGCCCAGCTTTCCGCCGCGATGCGCGGCCAGATCGCCACGATGCGACAGCAGATCGACTATCACCTGGCCCGAGCGCGCGCCGCCGCATCCCTCGACGTGCCGGGAGCGCGCGTGCCGGTGGCGCCGTCCGTCGCGGCGATTCATCGCACGCTGGCACGCCTCTATGTCGATCGCGAGCTGCAGTTCGCGATCGAGATCCCGGCCGATCATGTGTTCCGTGGTGAGCAGCAGGACCTCGAGGAGATGCTCGGCAACCTGATGGACAACGCCTGCAAGTGGGCTCGTGGCCGCATCGCGGCGACGAGCCGTCACGACGATGGCCGCCTGACGATCACGATCGAGGACGATGGACCCGGCTTACCGGGGGAGCTTCAGGGGTATGCTCCGGCCCCGGGCGCGCGATTCGACGAGAAGGTGCCTGGGACCGGCCTGGGGCTCGCGATCGTGCGCGATCTGGCAACGCTCTACAGCGGTTCCATGAAGCTCGGGAGCTCCGGGCTCGGCGGACTGCGGGCGGAGCTCACCCTGCCGGCCGGCTAGAACGGACTACGCGCTGGTCACGAAACGCCACGAGGAGGCCAGCAATGAGCCCGCGCGGTTACCTGGCGTTCGCCATTCTGACGGCCATCGGTGCGGCTGGTTGCGCCGAGAAGCACTGGAGCAAGCCAGACGCCACGGTCGAGGACTTCAACCGCGACAGTCATGCGTGTGGGCTGGAGGCGCAGCGGGGCGTCTTCGTCGGCGTCCCGGTCAACACGCGGGTCTACCGGAGTTGCATGTTCGCCCGCGGCTACCGACGGGTCGAGGGCGGGCAATGGGTCGGGTTGAAGGATTAGCCGAGCCCCGTTCGTCTGCTGCCTCGTGTCACCATTCGTAGGTCAACCGAAGAGTCCAGGCGTCGGAAACTTTGCCCGTGCCACCCTGATTTCTGGGGTAGTCCTCCTCGTAGGCGTATTCCAGGCCGACGCGTATGTTGTCGGTCAGCCAGGTGCCGCCGGCTCCGAGCAGTCTCGCCTGCGGAACGGCTCCGAGCATCCCAGCGGCCCCCGAGTAGTTGAACGCGGCGAACGGCCTTACACCGAAGATCCGCGTCGAATAGCCGAGCTCGACCTGCCAGGCCTCGGGCCTGGTGCGGACATCCCGCGCAGATCGCCTAAAGTGAGTCGTACGAATGGCCCCATCGTATTCTCCGATGAGCGAAAATCCCAACAGGCCGAATCGGGCGTGCGCGGAGATGCCGGGTATATACGAGCGCTTCGGGCGAGCTTGCATTTCCGGAAAGGCCGCTGTCAGGCCATCGGTATCAAAGACAGAGTCGATATAGTCGACACCGACATCGAACGACAGGAGGTCGCCTTTCTGAACATAACCAATGGTGGCGCCCCAGTGTTCGAGGCGTTTTCCCCGCTTTTTGTTATCGGTGGTGCCGTTGTAGAGATAGACCCCCGCATTGAACCCATGACTCCTGACGCCCAGCTGCGCATAATCTTCCTTGGCCTCGAAGATTTCCACGGTCAGCGGGCCGGTAAGCGTCAGCGACTCTTCCAGCCTGGCCGCAACCGTGGTGCCCGTAGAGATGCCGAACGGGATAATTCCTCGGCCTGTCTTCAGGTAGATGGGAAGCACTGAGGGCTTGGCGAACGTAATCAGCGCCTCATTCACGGTGATCTTGTCGGCCGCACTATCCCACTGGAGAGAGAGCTCCGCCTTGGCCCAGTCGACCACGTCGGCTTCAAAGTCGAACTCGGCGGTGGTGAGGGCAAACTCTTGGGTCCGCAATTTGTTGAACTCCCGACGCGTCACGGCTTCAACCTCGATGGCGCCGCCGATCTGAATCTTTTCCCTGGCCGTTTTGAGCGGCCCGCCGGGAGGCTCTGCGGCCGCCGGCGTGACCGCATCTTTGGGCGCTTCTCCGACCGCCTCTTTGGGAGCTTCCGGCGGTGCCGGCCCGCGCTTGGCCATCTCTTCTTCCAGGTCGCGCACCCGCTTTCGAAGCTCCTCGTTCTGCGAAAGGACCTCCTCAACCATCTTCTTGACAGCTTCCAGCTCCCCTGGAGATGCTTGTTGAGCGTGGGCGGTTGACCCGGCCAGAAGAGCGAGCACTGACGCCGCGACCATGGTTCGTCTGAATCCCCAGTCCTTCATGTGCGTCGCTCCAGAAGACCGTTGCCGAGGTCGGCGCCTCGCATCGAGGTCCCGATAGACCCGCCAGAGTTTCCACGATCGGCAGAGAATTTCACATGCGATACGATCAACTTTAGGTGAACCGCCTTCCGAGAGCCGCACGAAAAAAGTGCCGGCCGCCGCGTCCTCTCGGTTGTGCATGCGGGAGTGAAGGGGGCCATGGGCGGAGCCATCGGTGCGCTTATTTCTTGACGACGGCTTCCGCGGGCGGCCTCTCCAGGAACTGCGCTGGGCTCAAGACAAACTGGTCGAACCCGACGCCTTCCATTCCTGCCTGCAGCCGTACACTGACTTCTCGACTGGTTCGGAAGTAGATCAGGGATTCCGTCGAATTGGGTCCTGCCTCGCAGGCGACCCATTTCCAGCCTTGCCGTACCGGCCCTTGTGCGGTCAGGTAGCTGCCCGTGTTCGGCCTGAAGGCGTCCTTGTTGCTCTTGTCGACCGCGTCCGAGATCTGCACATAGAGCCTGTTCGCCTGCGATATGCCCATCGGGGCCCCCACCCTCATTCGGATCCAGCAGCGGTAAGGAACACCGCTCTGAACCCTGACCTTGAAGATCACATGAGGGTCCTCCTCCGGAGGAGGGTTCATCTTGTCCCCGGTCTGGGGAGTGCCGAGCATCTTGCCCCCGGGTGATACCCGGCTGGGCCAAAACTCGAATTCGGATAGCGCGTTCGCTGACAGATCGGAGGCGTAGACGACGACC
>Ga0209056_10002302_pt1 | contig 20700 bp, 25 predicted proteins | sample GraSoiAngelo_114_FD_185876 | JGI IMG/M metagenome (GOLD analysis project Ga0209056, IMG submission 185876) | Grasslands soil microbial communities from the Angelo Coastal Reserve, California, USA - 14_0903_13_40cm (SPAdes) (version 2) | ecosystem: Environmental > Terrestrial > Soil > Grasslands...
CAGCTGGCGAAATACCAGAGTCGTGGTCTCCGGCGGCGACACGATCATTACGGAGACGGTCTGGACCTTCAGCGCCGGCGGCTCGTGCTCGAAGGCCGTCTCGCAGACGTCCGTGAGCACCGGGAACGAGTTCTTTTTCCCCACCCAGAGCTGCGCGTACACCGTCGGCGGCTCCTCCATAACTGTGACGTTCGCCGGCTCGTCGGTCCCGACCACCTTCTCGGTCGCGTTCTCGAGCGGTACGCTGATCCTCGACGGCTTCCCGTTCCAACGCATCGGATGAGCGGCGCGACGCCGCCGTGGGACGCCATCGTCGTTGGGGGCGGGCCCGCGGGCGCCGCGACCGCGACGTTCCTCGCCCGCGCCGGCGCGTCGGTGCTGGTACTCGAGCGCGCCCGGTTCCCGCGCGCGAAGCCCTGCTCGGAGTACTTGTCCCCCGCCACCACCGCCGTGCTCGAGCGACTGGGCGGCGGCGTGCTGGAAGAGATCGAGCGCGTCCCGCACGCCAAGCTGTACGGTATGAAGGTGATTGCCCCGAACGGCTCGACCATGTGCGGCCGGTTCGCCGCCGCGCACGGCTACCCGAGCCCACGGCCCTACAGCTTCGCCCTCGCCCGGGCCACCTTCGACACGATCCTGCTCTGCGCCGCGGAGCGGGCGGGAGCCGTGGTGCGTGAGGGTGTCACGGTCCAGGATGTGGTGTTCGAGGGTCGGGCGGTGGCGGGCGTGGTCGGGAGATCGGGAAACGGGGAACGGGAAACGGCGAAGGCCCGCGTGGTGGTGGGAGCGGACGGCCTGCGCTCGGTCGTCGCACGCCGGCTCGGGCTGGCGCGCACCTCACTCCCCCGGCGCATCGCGTTCACGGCCCACGTTGCGGACGTGGCGGGCGTGGACGAGATGGGTGAGCTCCACGTGAGCGAGCGCGGCTACGTGGGACTCGGGCCCATCGGCGGCGGCATCACGACCGTGGCCCTCGTGGTGCCGCTCGCCGCGTTGCACCGGGGACGAGGCGGTACGAGCTTTCGCGCGAGCTTCTTCGCCGAGCTGGGGCGGTTCCCGGGGCTCGCCGGCCGGTTCGATCCAAAGCGGCTCGTGCGCGAGGTGCTCACCACCGGTCCGTTCGCCCGGTGGTCGCGACGCTCGGTCGCTGATGGAGGAGGCGCCCTGCTCGTGGGCGACGCGGCCGACTTCTTCGACCCGTTCACCGGACAAGGGATCTACAGCGCGCTCGCGGGCGCGGAGCTCGCCGCGGCCTGCCTTCTCCCCGCGCTCGCACGCGGGGTCAGTGAGCCCATCCCCGCCGCGAACTTGCAGCCGTACACCCGCGCGCGGCGGCGCGAGTTCGCCGGGAAGTGGCTCTTCGAGCGGCTGATCGGGCTCGGCGTGGGGTGGCCGGCGCTCACCAACCGCGTCGTGGGCGGGCTGGCGCGCCGGCCCGACCTCGCGGATCTTGTGGTGGGGGCGGCCGGAAATATCGTCCCGGCGCGTCGCGCCTTAGCTCCGGGCGTCCTGGCCCAACTGCTCCGATGACCACGCACGGCGTCGATCCCGCACAGTTCCGCCACCTCCTCGGCCAGTTCGCGACGGGCGTGACGGTGCTCACGGCCCGCGACGCGCGGGGCCATCCGATCGGCATGACGGCAAGCTCTGTCGCGTCGGTCTCGCTCCGTCCCCCGCTCTTGCTCGTCTGCGTGGACCAGCAGCACGACATGCACGCGGCGATGAGGGCCGCGGACCGGTTCATTCTCAACGTCCTGGCCGCCGACCAGGAGGCGATCTCGCGGCGCTTCGCCGCCGATCACCCGGACCGTTTCGACGGGATCGCTTACCGGGAGAACGGGGATGGCATCCCGGTCCTCGACGACGTGCTCGCGAGCATCGCGTGCGAGAAGCACGGCGAAGCACCGGGCGGAGACCACAGCGTGTTCTTCGGGCTCGTGACGGGCGGCGCGGTCTCGGATCGGCGGCCGTTGCTCTACTACCGCGGCGACTACGCGAGTCTCGCGGCCGGATGATCGGGGTCGAGCTGCTCGACGACCCGCACGCCGATCCGTCGGCGGTGCGGCACGCGCTGCGGGACATCGCGCGCCTCAATGCCCTGTTCGGGGGAACGCATGCCGTGGTCCGCGAGCTCGAGCCGTTGTTCGAACGGCGGGAGCGGGAAACGGGAAACGGGAAGCAGGAGACCTGGACGCTGCTCGACGTGGGCGCCGGTTCGGGCGACATTGCTCGCGCCGCCGTCCTGGCGGCCCGGCGCCACGGCGTGACGCTCCGCCCCGTGGGAGTCGAGCTGAGCCGCACCGCCGCGCACGAAGCGCACGCGACCGGACTCGCGGTGCTGGTGGCCGACGGCGGCGCGCTGCCGATCCGGCCGCGCTCCGTGGACGTGGTCCTGGCGAGCCAGGTGCTGCACCACCTGCCCCACGACGTGGCCGTTCGCTGGATCACGAGCTTCGATCGGCTGGCGCGCCGGGCGGTGGTGCTGGCCGACCTGCGGCGGTCGGGGCTCGCCATGGCGGGTGTCTGGCTCGCGTCCTTCCCGCTCGGTTTCCGGGCGACGACGCGGCGCGACGCGGTGGTGTCGCTGCGGAGGGGGTACACGAAACGGGAGTTCAACCGGATGCTACGGGAGGCGGGCGTGCCTGCGGTGGCAAGATACCGGCCGGCGTTTCGAATCGTGGGTGCTTGGTCGCCGGGGAGCAGTCGTTAGTGAAGTTCCAAGCCGCAAGCCGCAAGCGGTTTCCAGTAGACAGCCGCCAGCCGTGCAACACTGGCGGCTTGCGGCTGAGGACTGCTTACGGCTTGCGGCTTGCGGCTTGCGGCTGAGACATGCGAACTGTCGACCAAGTCACGATCCGTGCGCCGCTCGAGCGAGTCCTTCAGCTCGCCGCCGACGTGGAACGGTGGCCAGACATCCTCTCGCATTACCGCTGGGTTCGCTTCCTGGAGCGGCGGAACGGCGGCGGCACCGTCGAGATGGCCGCGTGGCGCCCGTTCGGCCCGCTCCGCTACCCGGCCTGGTGGGTGTCCGAGATGACGGTGGACCGCGAGGCGCGGGAGATCCGGTATCGCCACGTACGGGGGATCACGCGAGGGATGGACGTTGCGTGGCGGCTCGCGTCCGCGCCCGGACGCGCCGGGGTCGCCGTGACGATCGTTCACGCGTGGCAGGGACCGGCGTGGCCGCTCGTCGGCGCGCTTGCGGCGAGGCTCGTGATCGGCCCCGTGTTCATCCGCGGCATCGCCTCGCGCACGCTGGGGGGGATTAAGACGTTCGCGGAGGGCTCATGAGAAACGGAGAGCGCCGGGTAGTGATCACGGGGGTCGGCGCCGTGACGCCGATCGGGACAGCCGCGGCCGGATTGTGGGCGGGCCTCGCGGCCCGGCGCTCCGCCGTACGGGAGGTCACCCGCTTCGACCCGACGCCATTCCGCACGCGGATCGCCGCCGAGATCCCCGACTTCCGCCCCCAGGACCACCTGGAGGCGAAGCGCGCCAGGCGCCTCGACCGCTTCTCGCAGCTCGCCGTGACGAGCGGCCGGCTGGCTCTGGCCGACGCCGACCTCGACCCGGCGCGGGGGGGGGGGGACCCCGACCGGGCGGGCGCAATGATGGGCTCGGCGCTCGGGGGCGTCGCGTTCGCCGAGGCGCAGGTCGACCCCTTCCGCACCGACGGCCCGCGCGGGATCGACCCGGCGCTCGCTCTCGCGGTCTTCCCGGGGGCGGCGAGCTGCAACATCGCCATCGAGTTCGGCTTCACGGGACCGAACTCGACGAACGCCATGAGCTGCGCTTCGGGAACGATCGCCATTGGAGACGCGTTCCACGCGATCCGCAGCGGGCGCGCCGACCTGATGCTCGGGGGCGGCGCTGAGGCGCCTCTCGCGCCGATGACGTACGCCGCCTTCAGCATCATCCGAGCGATGAGCACTCGCAACGACGACCCCGCCCGCGCGTCCCGCCCGTTCGACGAGCACCGGGACGGGTTCGTGATGGGCGAAGGGGCGGCGGTGCTGGTGCTCGAGGAGCGGCAGCACGCGCTCGCGCGCGGCGCCCGGATCTATGCCGAGATCGCGGGCTACGGATGCACCAACGACGCCTACCACATGACGGCGCCGCGCCCCGATGGGCGCCAGGCGGCGCGCGCGATGCGGCTCGCCCTCGACGATGCCCGCGTCACCCCCGGCGAGGTCGGCTACATCAACGCCCACGGCTCCTCGACCCCGCTCAACGACACGACCGAGACCGCGGCCATCAAACAGGTGTTCGGCGACCACGCCTATCGTCTGACGGTGAGCGGCACGAAGGGCTACTACGGCCATGCCCTCGGCGCGAGCGGCGCGATCGAGGCGGCGATCTGCGCCCTCGCCATGGAGCATCGCTGGCTGCCGCCGACCATCAACCTCGAGCGCCCCGACCCCGCGTGCGATCTCGACTGCCTCCCAGGCGACGGACGGGCGGCGGCCCCCGACGTGGTGCTCTCGAACTCCTTCGGATTCGGCGGGATCAATGCGTCCCTAGTGTTGCGCCGCGCGTAGCGTAGATTGCCGCCGCCCACCTTCCGAGGGTCGATCCGTGCTGTCCAAGAACCTGCGGGCGCTTACGGCCGAGTTCGTCGGCACGCTGTTATTCGTGTTCCTGGGCGCGGGAAGCGTCGTGGCGTTCGCCGCCGCCGGGCCGGCCGCCGCATCGATCGGCACGCTGGGCGTCGCCCTCGCGCACGGCGTCGCCCTGGCCATCGTGGTCTCGATGACCATGAACATCTCCGGCGGGCACATCAACCCCGCGGTTACGACCGGCCTGTGGATCGCCGACAAGATCGGCGGCCGCACGGCGCTGCAGTACATCCTGGCGCAACTCCTCGGCGCGGTCGTCGGCGCGGCCTTGATCAAGGGCATCCTCCCCGAGCCGGCCGTGACCCTCGCCCGCGCGGGCACTCCCCACCTCGCCGCCGACGTCACGTTCATGCAGGGGATCTGGATCGAGGCAATCCTCACGTTCTTCCTCGTCAGCGCGGTGTTCGGGACGGCGGTGTCGCCGGAGGCGCCGCGGATCGGGGGGTGGGGCATCGGCCTCGCGGTCTTCGTGGATGCGCTCGTCGGCGGGGGCCTCACCGGGGCCGCGATGAACCCGGCGCGCGCCTTCGGCCCGGCGGTCATCAGCGTCACGTGGAGCGGCCAGGCCGTCTACTGGATCGGGCCGCTCCTGGGCGCCGCCGTGGCGGCCGCGCTCTGGAAAGCAATCCTGCTGCCCAGGACGCGTTAGACCGCCACGAAGCCTCCCGACGCCGATTTTTACAGGAGTTCCGCTGCGCAGGGAGCGAAATAGCTGAGGATGATGTCCGCGCCAGCGCGGCGGATGGCCTGCAGCGTCTCCCACATGGCGCGCTGCTCGTCTAGCATCCCCCGCTCGGCCGCCACCCGGATCATCGCGTACTCACCGCTCACCTGGTACGCCGCGAGCGGGGAGCCGAATTCCTGCTTCGCGCGGCGGATGAGATCGAGGCACGGCAGGGCCGGCTTCACCATGACGATGTCCGCGCCTTCCTGGACATCCAGCCGGATCTCCTTCATGGCCTCATCGGCGTTCGTTCCTTGCATCTGGTAGGACTGGCGGTCTCCGAACTGGGGCGTGGACCCCGCGGCCTCGCGAAACGGCCCGTAAAACGCCGACGCCATCTTCGCCGCATAGGACATGATCGGCACGCGCCCGAGCCCCGCCGCGTCGAGCGCCTTCCGGATCCCGGCCACGCGGCCGTCCATCATGTCGCTCGGCGCCACGATGTCGACCCCGGCACGCGCCTGCGACACCGCCACCTTGCCGAGCAAATACACCGACGCGTCGTTGTCCACCTCGCCGTCCTGAATCACGCCGCAGTGCCCGTGATCGGTATACTCGCACAGGCACACGTCCCCGATGAGCAGCAGGTCCGGCACGGCGCGCTTCACCGCCCGCGCCGCCTGCTGCACGATCCCCTGCTCGTCGTAGGCCTCGGAGCCGGTGCCATCCTTCATGGCCGGCAAGCCGAACAGGATGATTCCGCCGAGCCCCAGCCGCTGCGCGCGCTCCGCGTCCTTCACGAGTTCGTCGATCGACGTCTGGAACACACCGGGGAGCGCCCCCACCGCCCGCCGCACGCCCTCGCCGTGGCACGCGAACAGCGGCCACACGAGTTGCGACGGGACCAGGTGGGTCTCCTGGACGAGCCGGCGGAGCGCCGCGGTGCGACGCAGCCGGCGCATGCGTCGAACCGGAAACTGACTCATCGGCCGAGCAGGGTCGACGCGCCCTGGGCGTCGAGCAAGGCGGCCACGGCGACGCCGGCGGCGCCCGGATCCGGCTCCTCGATTTCGGCGGAAGCGGTGATCTGCACCGATCCGTCGCGCGCCGTCACGCGTCCGTATAGCACCCGTTTCCCGTGTCCCGTGTCCCGTGTCCCGCAGTAAGCCGCGACCGGGGCCTGGCACCCGCCGCCGAGGGCGCCGAGCAGGCTTCGCTCGGCGGCTACCCCCAGCGCGCTCTCGGGATCGTCGAGCGGCGCCAGCGCGGCGCGGGTTCGCCGGTCGTCCCCCCGCACCTCGAGCCCCAAGGCCCCCTGCCCGGGCGCCGGCATCACCTCGAGCGGGTCGAGCCGGGCGGCGACCTGTGCCGCCAGCTCGAGGCGCTCGAGCCCGGCGCACGCGAGCAGGGCGGCGTCGAGCCCCTTCTGTCCTTCTCTCACCTTCTGGACCCGGGTCGGCACGTTGCCGCGTAGCGGAACGATCTCGAAATCGGGCCGGAGGTAGCGGATCTGGGCCACGCGTCTCAAACTGGAGGTCCCGAGCTTAGCCGCGGGCGGCAGCCCCGCGATCGTGGAAGGACGCCCCTGTCGTACCACGAGGGCCTCGCCTGGATCGGCACGCGGCGGCACGGCGCCCAGGGCCAGCCCCTCGGGGAGGCGGGTTGGAAGATCCTTGAGGGAGTGGACGGCGACATCGATGCGCCCGTCCAGCAGCGCCTCCTCGATCTCCTTCGTGAAGAAGCCCTTCCCCTCGAGCTGGTGCAGCGGCCGGTCGATCTCGGCGTCTCCTCGCGTCTCGACGAGCACGAGCTCGGCCGCCACGCCGTGGCGCGCGAGTGCGGACTGGACCCACTCCGCCTGCCACAGCGCGAGCTTGCTGCCTCGCGTCCCTAGCTTCAGGGTTGCGCTCACGTTTCCCGTTTCCCGCTTCCCGTCTCCCGTTCGAAGGACGTATCGCGCGTGAAGTGCCGCGCCAGCGCGTCCACGAGCCCGGGGACCGTGTACTCCTCGGCCTCCACGGCGACCGACAGTCCCAGCTCGCGGGCGGTGGCCGCCGTTACAGGCCCGATCACCGCGACCACGAACCTGCCGCACGCCGCCGCCTCCCGCCCCACGAGGTCCACGAAGCTGCGGACCGTGGACGACGACGTGAAGGTCACGACGTCGATCCGCGCCGCGCGGAGCTCCGCCGCCAGCGCGCCGCCGTCGCCCGGCTCCCGGACCGTGTCGTATACCGGAATCACATCCACTACGGCGCCGTGCGCGCGAAGCCCTTCGGGCAGCGCGTCCCGCGCCTCGCGCGCCCGGGGAAGGAGGACGCGCTTGCCCCGCAGGTCGCCCCGCGCGGCCAACGCCCCTACGACCGCTTCGGCCACGTAGCGCGCCGGCACGACGTCCGGCGTCACGCCGCAACGGGCGAGCGCCGCCGCCGTGGCGGGCCCGATTGCCGCGACGGCGACTCGGCCGAGCTCGCGCGCGGCGAGTCCCCAATCAGCCAGGCTACCGCATACGACGTCCACAGTGTTCTGGCTCGTGAACACGATCCAGTCGTAGCGGGAGAGGTCGGCCAGGGCGGCGCGCAGGGCCCCGAGATCCCTGAGCGGCTCGATCCGGATGGTGGGGGCGGCGATGACCTGGGCGCCGAGCTTGGTGAGCGCGTCAACCAGCTCGGCGGCCTGCTCGCGCGCGCGGGTGACTACGATGCGCCGCCCCGTGAGGGGGCGCAGAGAAAGGGGTTGCCGCGGCGGTTGTGACATGAGTCGTTGCAATCTCTCCGCGCCACATCCCATAATCAAGCAATGCTGCGCTCTTTGCGGTCAGCCCTGGTGCGCTTCACCGTGCGGCGGGCGGCCGCCTGCCGGCGCCACGCTCCGAGACGCGCGGATTGGTGGCTCGGGCTCGGGTGTATCATCACGCCCGTCTTCGCGCAGCCGTACCCGGCCCTCGTGCGCCTGCGACGCGCCATCGAGGATCGCTGGGGCGCCGTCGCCGCTGCGCAGGACGCGACCGAGCGCTTCCCCGAGAACTCCGACGCGTGGATGCTGTTGGCCGAGGCGTACCAGATGGCGTTCCGGCAAAAGGAGGCGCTCGCGGCCTACGAGCAGGCGCTGGCGCTCGAGGAGCGTTCCGACGCCGCCGTGGCAGCGGGCAGACTCTATCGCCGCGCGGGTCGCCACGCCGAAGCCGCCTCACGCTTCGCGCGGGCCTACGCCGCGGGCGGCGGCACCGAGGCGCTGTGGCTCAATGCCCAGGCGTTGTTCCAGGCCGGCGATATCAAGGCGGCGGACGAGGCATTGCACCTCTGGGCGACCCAGAAGCCGGGTGGGATGGAGCGCCTCTCGGAAGTGCGAGCCGAGTTGCTGGCGGGGAAGCGGGACGGCTGCTAGGGCGATGCTGAACAGGTCGTTGAGGGGTCGCGACCGGTGATCGCACGGGCTGAAGCCCGGCCTCGGCTGTGGGGTCCGTCCTGAAGGACGGCGGCGCACCAGCGTCCTTCAGGACGCGCTCGCGCCGAGGGCGCCCTTCAGGGCGTCCAATCAATCCACGTTGGGGAATCCTAAGGGGGTTCTTCGGAAGCTCGCTCTTAGCGTCGCCGCGTACGCCGGTGCAGTGACAGTGCGTACCCCAGAAGGATGGCGGCCGTCACGATGTAGGCCGCTACAGCATAGCCGCCGTTCTGCAGGACCTCAGGCATCGTCTCCGCCGTCCCCCCCGCCCCCGCCCCCGCCCCGGCCCCTCGCGACCGCCGCTGCCCGCTCCCCCAGCTCCTCTCGCAGCAGCGACAACCCGTAACGCTGCATCACGAAGCCGATATACAGAAGCGTGAAGACGCCGAACGAGAAGAGCAGGGTGATGAGCATGCTTCCCGGCAAGGAAGGCTGGCTCGGCTTCAGCACGATCGGCGCAGGGTGGAGCGTGCGGAACATCACGGTGCTCAGGTGGATGAAGGGCACCAGCACCAGGCCGCAGATTCCGAGCACCGCCGAGTACCTGGCGCGGAGCGCCGGGTCGGGGGTCGCGCTGCGGAGCAGCAAGTACCCCATATAAAGGAAAAAGAGGAGGAGGGTGAGGGTCAGCCGCGCATCCCAGCTCCACCAGGTCCCCCAGATCGGCTTCCCCCAGATCGGTCCCGTGGTAAGCACGATGGCGGCGAAGACGGTCCCGGCCTCGGCGGACGCGGCGGCGAACCGGTCGAGCCGCGGGTCCTTGAGAAACAGATAGAAGACTCCGGCAAGGCCGACGAGCACCATCGCCAGCTCCGCCCAGACCGCCGCCGGCATGTGCAGATAGAAGATCTTTTGAGCCGGCCCCTGCGACCGCTCGATGGGCGTGAAGGCGAGCGCCCGGAGGTACACCCCGGCCATCAGCACGAGCCCGACGAGGGTGACCCAGCGGCCCGCGCGGGCAAGTCTCATTCGTCCACCGTGTGCGGGAAGAGCAGCGTCGCGAGCACGAGGAACGCGACGTCGTAGGCGGCCAGCAACCTAAGCCAACCCGCCGCCTCACTCAAGGGACGCCCGTCCAGCAACCGCGCCGTCGCCTGCACCGCGCCCGTGAGCGGTGGGATGAAGAACGGCAGCAGCAGCACCGGGAGCATCAGCTCGGCGAAGCGCGTGCGGATCACCATCGCGCTGAACAGGGTCCCCACCGCCACGAACCCCACGGTCGCGAGGGCGATCACCGCGACGAGCGGCGCCAGGACCGGCCAGATGGGAACGTCGAAGAACAGCACGAAGAGGGGCAAAGCGACGCACTCCACCACCGCCACGAACATCAGGTTGGCGACGAGCTTACCGAGGTACAGGCTGGTGCGGCTGATGGGCGACACGAGCAGCCCTTCCAAGGCCTCGTTCTCGAGCTCGAGCTGGAACGCGCGGTTCAGGGCGAGAATCGCGGCGAAGCTGAACGTCACCCACAGGATGCTCGGCGCCAGGTCGATCGTCGCCACGGCGGTCGGGTCGCGTCCGAAGTTGAACACCGTCAGTACCAGCGCCGTAAACACGACGGCAGACAGCACGGCCGTGCGCGTGCGAAACTCGAGGAGCAGGTCCTTGCGCGCGATCGTCCAGGCGTGGCGCAGGGTGTCACCCACCAGCCGTCCCCCCCGCTCCCCCCGCCCCAACGGCACGCCGGTACGCTTCCGCGATCTCGGCCGACTCGTGCGCCCCGCGTGGCGCGAAGTGCACGAAACGGCCGCGCCGCTGGAACGCCACGTCGGTGGCCAGTTCGATCCCTTCGTCTATGTTGTGCGTGGCGAGGACGACCACCCGGCCGGCGCCACGGAGCTGGGCGAGCAGAGCGCGAACCTCCCCCGCGGCCGCGAGGTCCAGCCCCGTGAACGGCTCGTCGAGGAGCAGCACTTGCGGGTCGTGCATCAGCGCCTTCGCGATCGCGGCCCGCTGCGCCAGCCCGCGGGAGAGGGCCCAGACCCGTCGGTCGGCCTGGTCCGCGATCGCGAGACGGCGCATCACCTCCGCGGCGCGCGCCCGCCGCCGTTCGGCGGGGACGTCGTACAGCGCCGCCCAGAACAGTAGATTCTCCGTCACCGTGAGGTGCCCGTAGAGGTGACTCTGGTGCCCGATCCAGCCGATGGCACCGCGCCCCCCGGCCACGGTGGCGCATCCCGCCTGCGGCCGGATCAGACCCGCGAGCACCTTCAGGAGCGTCGTCTTCCCCGCCCCATTGGGACCGAAGATGACGAGCGTTCGACCGGGCGCGAGGCTGAAGGAGATGTCATCCAGCGCCATCACGTGGCCAAAGGCGTGCCGGAGCCCGTCAGCGCGGAGCATCGCACGGCGCTAGGGGTGCGCCCATGGTGGGGCAATATCGTGAGAAGGAGGCGTGGAAAAAAGACGTCTTTTACACGTCTTTTTTCATGCGTCCGTGCGTCTAGTTGGCGTAGTAATCAGAGTATGCCAGCGCCCACCAGGCCCACCTCGGCGGCACGTGAAACGAATGAACCGCAACGGCTTCTCCGCTGACGGAAGTCAGGATGGTGGAGAACGTGGTGAGCGAACGAGGGTAGTCGCTCGACACGAGGGTGGGGGACCGAGTGAGCAAGCGATCGTAGTTGAACACGTCAGCCGCGCCTTGGCGCCGTCCGGTTGTTACTGGTGAAGACAGTGCATGCGATACGAAGCGTCGAGGCGTTCATCCGCACCCAGGGATACTGGGCCACGCCGTCGGGCTGCCCCTGTCCCCTGCGAAGCGGGAACAGACGAGCCACACCGTCTTCGAACAGGTAGACGTTCAGCCGGGAATGCAAATCCGGCCCGCCGGACTTCGCGCACTTGAATCGCGCCACCACGCGAGCCTGACGGGGCCTTTCGATCACGTCTGAAGCGGACGCCGTGGTCGCCGAGTGAGGAAATAGGGCCGCTGCAAGTGCCATCCCCAAGACCATGAGGAGGCTCAACCGATGGTACCAGCGTATGTTGTCCACGCCCAGATTCCTCTCAAGGGGCCTTTCCAGGGCCCTTTACGGCGGCGTTACGACGCGCCGCTCTCCAGTTCGAATAGGTCGTCCAGCTTGGTCAAGACCAGCAGGAACCGCAGCTCGTCGTTCGCGCCCCGCAGGCACACGGTCAGCCGGCGCTCGGAGGCCTTGCGTTGGATCAGCATCAGCGCGCCCAATCCGGCGCTGTCCACCGCCCGCGTCCCCGACAACTCGATGACCAGCCGCCCAGCGCCCTCCGGTAGCTGCTCCAACAGCTCGGTGGCGGCGCGGCGAAACGTGGTCCGCGTGTCGAGGTTCAGCGCCTCGGGTGCGGCCAGCATCTTTTCGGCCGGGCGCGTCGACATTCTAGCCAGCTCCTCCACCGTTAGCTCCATAGGTTACCGGAGCAGACTCGTATGCGACTCCAGTGCCAGCCGGCTAACCTGCGGCTCATCAACCAGTTGTCGAAACGGTCGTGGGACTCCTCACGCTCCCGCCGTCGCAGAGCGAGCGGCGTGGCGCATATTGCAAGGCCACGACACTCCTTGACCTCGCGTCGAGCGCGGCGCATACGTTAACGGGACGAAAACGCGCAGTCGTTCTACCCTTGGGACAAGGCGCTCGCTCGCGGGAAGGTCAACGCAGCGCTGAAGGCGCCGGACCGGCATGTGCGGGACGGCAACGGGTTATGGGTTCGCTAGCGCCGTTCCAACTTATCGAGCCTAAACGGCGATCCGCGAAGCGCTACACCTACGGCCCCACTGCCCATCGAAACCCCGGGCACAAATAGTTGGAACGGCACTAGCGGGTAAATCACATGGCCAAGACCACTGAGACCCGGGAACTAACCGAGGTCAGCGAAGCGCAGATCGCTGTGCACTGGAAGGAAGAGGGATACTATCAACCTTCCGAGAAATTCAAAGCACAGGCGAACATGCGAGACCCGCGCATCTTGGAAAAGTTCGGCCTCGACCGCTTTCCCGACTGCTTCCGGGAATATGCGGACATGCTGACCTGGTTCGAACCGTATCACACCGTGCTCGATACCAGTGATGCGCCGTTCTGGAAATGGTTCGTCGGTGGCAGGCTCAATGCGTCATACAACTGCGTGGACCGCCACCTGGAACAGTACAGGAACAAAGCCGCGCTCATTTTCGTGCCCGAGCCGGAAGCGGAGCCGGACGTGGCAATCAAGTATCAGGAGTTGTATACCAGCGTGAACGAAGTGGCTGCGTTGCTCCGCGACATGGGCCTCAAGGCTGGAGACCGCGTCACCCTGCACATGCCCATGGTTCCGGAGTTGCCGATCACGATGCTGGCATGTGCCCGTCTGGGCATCATCCACTCACAAGTGTTCGGCGGCTTCAGCGGCCAGGCGTGCGGCTCCCGCATTCACGATTCGGGCAGCCACGTGCTGATTACGATGGACGGCTACTGGCGCAACGGCGCGCTGATCGACCACAAGGCGAATGCCGACATCGCGGTCCGAACGGCGCAAGACCTGGGGCAGCACGTCGAGAAGGTTTTGGTATGGCAGCGCTACCCCGGAGCATACTCCGCGCAGACGCCGATGGTTCCAGGTCGCGACTTCTTCGTGAACGACCTGCTCAAGGACCACAAGGGCAAGAAGGTGGAGCCGGTTGCCCTGCCGTCGGAGGCGGCGCTGTTCTTGATGTACTCGAGCGGCACGACGGGCAAGCCCAAGGGAGCGCAACACAGCATCGGGGGCTATTTGTCCTACGTCACCGCCACGTCCAAGTGGATTCTCGACATCCATCCGGAAGATACCTATTGGTGCATGGCGGACATCGGGTGGATCACCGGGCACTCTTACATCGTCTACGGTCCCCTGGCGAACGCGGCGACCAGCGTCCTGTACGAGGGCGTGCCGACGTTTCCCGACGCGGGGCGGCCTTGGCGCATTGCCGAGCGTTTGGGCGTGAACATCTTCCACACCGCGCCCACGGCGGTTCGGATGCTGCGGAAGCTCGGTCCCCAGGAGCCGCGCAAGTACAAGTACCACTTCAAGTCGATGACCACGGTGGGCGAGCCGATCGAGCCGGAAGCATGGCGCTGGTATTACGACGAGGTCGGCAAGCGGGAAGCCGTCATCACCGATACGTGGTGGCTGACCGAAACGGGCGGCTTTCTCGGCACCACCGTTCCGGCGATTCACGCGATGAAGCCGGGCAGCTGCGGTCCCGGGGCGCCCGGGATTCATCCGGTGGTTTACGACGAGACCGGCGCAGAGGTTCCCAAGGGGTCCGGCAAGGCGGGCAACATCTGTATCCGCAACCCGTGGCCGGGCATCATGCAGACGATCTGGGGCGACCGCGACCGCTACATCAAGACCTATTTCGCCAAGTACAACAAGAGTCCCCGAAGCAAGGATTGGCGCGACTGGCCCTTCATGTGCGGCGATGGGGCGGTGCAGGCGGCGGACGGCTACTTCCGCATACTGGGCCGCATTGACGACGTCATCAACGTCGCCGGCCACCGCCTCGGCACGAAGGAGATCGAGTCCGCCTGTCTGACGGTCCCGGAAGTCGCCGAGGCCGCCGTGGTGCCCGTCCAGGACGAGGTGAAGGGGCGCGTGCCCGAAGTGTACATCGCGGTCAAGCCGGGCGTGCAACCGAGCCAGGACATCATCGACCGCGTCGTCAAGGCGAACGAAGAGGTGATCGGCAAGATCGCCCGACCCAAGCACGTCTACATCGTGCCGGACATGCCCAAGACGCGCTCCGGGAAGATCATGCGCCGCGTGCTCGCGGCCATCTCGAATCGCAGAGATGTCGGCGACGTCACGACCCTCGCGAATCCGGACGTGGTCGAGCAAATCCGCACCATGGTTCAGGGCACACAAGCGACAACGACGCACGAAGAATTGCCCGAGGACATCGCGAAGTTCGGCCAGGTTGAATGAGGTCCCCTACAGCTCGACCTCCGCTCCCACTTCGAAGACCTGATTCGCCGGGATCTTGAAGAACGCGGTCGCGCGCAGGGCGTTACGCGACATGAAGGCGAACAGCGTTTCGCGCCACTGCGGCATGCCGGGCCGGTCGGAGGCGACCAGAGTCTCGCGACCGAGGAAGAACGTCGTTCCTTCGATGGCGATGTCGAGTGCTTTCCACCGGCACGCCGTCACGATGTCCTCGATGTCCGGCTCGTCCATGAACCCGTACCGGGCGGACACGCCGTAAAACCCCTTCCCGAGGGGCTTCACGGTTACCCGCTCCGTGGCCGGGACGTGGGGGACGTCGTGCGTCACCACGGTCAGGAACACGATTCTCTCGTGCAGCACCTTGTTGTGGGCCAGATTGTGCACGAGCGCGGGCGGCGTGCCGTCGGGGCTGCCGTACATATACACCGCGGTCCCCGGCACGCGCACGGGCGGCTCGGCGGCGAGATCGGCGAGCAGCATCTTCAACGGAACGGTCCGCTCCAGCATGCGCTTGCCGAGGATCTCGCGCCCGCTCCTCCAGGTGGTCATCAGCGTGAACACCACGGCCGCAATCGCCAGGGGGACCCAGCCACCATGCCGGATCTTCAGCGCGTTCGCGGCTAAGAACAACAGATCGAGCCACAAGAACAGACCGGCGACGCCCGCCGCGCGCAGGAAGCTCCACCCCCACACCTCGCGGCTCATCACGTAGAACATGAGCGTCGTGATGAGCATCAACGTGGACAGCGCCACGCCGTACGCGCCGGCGATGTTGCTCGACGTCTGGAACCCGAGCACCAGCACGCACGTCAGCAGCATCAGGCCCCAGTTGACCGTCGGGACGTAGATCTGGCCGATCTCGCGCGACGACGTGTGCTCGATATTGAGCCGCGGACTGTAGCCGAGCTGCACCGCCTGGCGGGTGAGCGAGAAGGCGCCCGAAATGACCGCCTGCGAAGCGATGATGGCCGCGGCGGTCGCGAGGATGATCAGCGGGTACAGGGCCCAGCTCGGGGCGAGGTGATAGAAGGGGTTCTCCGCAGCCATGGGATCCCGGAGCAGGAGCGCACCCTGCCCGAAGTAGTTGAGCAAGAGCCCGGGGAACGTGATGCTGAACCACGCGATCTGGATCGCGCGATGGCCGAAGTGCCCGAGGTCCGCGTACAGCGCCTCGCCGCCCGTCACCACGAGGAAGACCGCGCCCAGCACCACGAATCCCCGTCCCACGTCCTGGGCGAAGAACCGCGCGGCGTGATAGGGCGACACGGCGGCGAGCACCGCCGGCTGCCGCACGATTTCGCTCAACCCCAGCACCCCGATTGTTCCGAACCAGACCAGCATCACCGGACCGAACAGCGCGCCGATACTCGCCGTCCCACGACTCTGCAACAGGAACAATCCCACGAGGATCACGAGCGTCACAGGAATCACCCAGGGGGCGAGCGCCGGCGTCGCGATCTCGAGTCCCTCGACGGCGCTGAGCACCGAGATCGCCGGCGTGAGGCCGCCGTCCGCGTACAAGAGCGCCGACCCGAAGATGCCGAGAAAGATCATGATGCGGCGGGGCGAAAGGCCCCTGGCCAGGCGGCTGCCGTTCACGAGCGCCATCAGGGCGAGCACGCCGCCTTCCCCCTTGTTGTCCGCGCGGATGATCACGATGTGGTACTTGATCGTGACCACGATCAGCAGCGACCAGAACACGAGCGACAGGACGCCGAGCACGTTCCCGGGCGTGACGCCGATGCCGTGCGGCCCGTAGAACGACTCGCGAATCGCGTAGAGAGGGCTCGTGCCGATGTCGCCGTACACGACGCCCAGCGCGGCGAGCGCCAGCGTGGCGAGGTAACGCCCGCGCGGGCCGGCCCCGGGTTCCGAAGATGGCGTCATGGCGCCGGGCGTCGACGCTGGCGGGATGCAGCCGGCATCAATCGGTGCGCCGCACGCCCCACATCGAGAGCGCCCAGATCGCGGCAATGATCACGGCCGAAACAACGCACCAGCGGCACACGGCGTGCAACACGAACAGCTCGATGTAGGTGAGGTAGAGCGTGAAGGCGAGCCCCAGCGACGAAAGCGCTGCGAGCAGCACCGTGACCCGACGGTCGGTCACCAACCTCGGCTGCACGCCGGCCATACCCACGACGAACAGCACCGCATAGCCCACGACGCCGTAGAACGCCACGGGCATCCCCAGCACCTCGGCGTAGCGGCTGGTCTGCACGTACTCACAACTCCCCGTGCCGCACTGCAGCGTGCCGATGAGGCCGAGCTTGTACAGCGACAGATAGAGCGCGAGCAGCAGCCCGACGAGCGCCAGCAGCACGATGGCCTGGCGACGCCGCATCACGGCTTCGACTTGCGCTGCCGTGTCAAGCTGTCGACAAGAGCCGTGAAGGCGTCGGAGGTCGGGTGCCCCCCGAAGCGCCGCCCGTTGACGAAGAAGGTCGGCGTGCCGTTCACCCCCAGCCGGTCGCCTTCCTCCACGCTCGCCTGGATCCGCCCGGCGTAGCGCTGGCTGTCCATACAGGCATCGTACCGGTCGAGGTCGAGCCCGATACCCTTCGCGAAGTCGCGGAACAGCGACCGGGGGTTCTTACCGGTCTGCGCCCAGTCGTGGCGGAAAAACAACTGATCGTGCATCTCCCAGAACTTCCCCTGCTCCCCCGCACAGTGCGCCGCGAGCGCCGCGTAGCGGGAGTATGCATGGGTCGGCAGCGGGAAATCGCGGTAGCGCCAGCGGACCTTGCCCTTCGCGATCAGCTGCTCATGGATCACGGGCATCTGCACCGTGGCGAACGAAGCGCAGAAGGGACACTCGAAGTCCGAATACTCGACGACCTCGACCGCCGCGGAGTCCGAGCCAACCGTGAAGCCGCGGAATCCGTCGGCCGCGGCGACGGACGGCGGAGCGCCCCGTTCCGGCGTCCGGGTGGACGCCGGTGCCGGCTTGCGCTGCGTGGCGTACCACAACGCACCCCCGCCGACGACGGCCACCGCCACGAGCATTGTGTGAAATCCCTTCATTCTTCGTCCAGCCTCCGCCACGGTTCATCGTCGTCTTCGTCCTCGAGGTCCGCCACCTCGCCCGTCCGTCGCTGCGCTTCCTCCACGATGCGCCGGCTCTCCGCGATCTCCGGCGTATCATAGGTGAGCCGGACCTCGTAGTGAAACAACTCACTGCGCGCCGTCCCCAGCAGCTTCTGCAGTTCGGCCGTCCGCTCCAGCAGCTGGCCTGCCCGGTCGAACTCCTGGATGCGTTGCGCGATCCCCCGCAGCAGCGCGACCAGTCGCTCGGCACGGTCCGGCCCGTAGACTTCGCGATCTTCACTCATACGCCCGCCTTGCGTGACGCGCAGCGCTCCCCACGAGCCTACCCGACCCCCTCCAGATTATACACGAGTTCGCGTACGCCGTGGGTCGTTTGCGCCACCCGCCATGGTCTATTAAATTGCAAGGCGTTTTCACACTCCGCACCCCCGCACCCCTGCGTCCCCTAACCGACGAGAGGAGCACGCGCGCATGGCGAAAAAGCGTTCGGAAGCGAGGAAGGCGTCCATCTCCACCCCGTTCCAGCAGGCCCGAGACGAGCTGTTTTCCCACATTCTCCGCTGCGGCGTCCTGGAGGCGAGCCCGGAGCACCAAAAAGAGTGGTTCGACGACACGATGATGTACCTCGCCGACCGCTATGAGGGGTTGAGCGCGGAGCAGCTCGTGGAGCTCCGCGTGCTGGGCGAGCGCTATTGCCGGCCCGTGGTGGCGCGGAACGCGACCGTAGGAGTGAACGCCTGAGCGTCTCCTTCCGGAACGCCGCGGGGCGCCCCCTCGACGCGGGCGCTCTTTTTTTTGCCGCTTCGCCGCCGTGGTCCTCGCTACCACCAGGACGGGAATCGTCGCCAACGCCGCCCGCCGGCGATTCGCACGCCGCCCGCGAGCCCCAGTTCGGCGTACCATCCGGCCGTGCGACCCGGCGCGGACTCAATGCCGAGGAGCACCATGAGGTAGCCGGCGCCGCGATGCGTCTCCCCGCCGGCGAACGCCATGCCGAGGCCGCCGTAGAGGCTCTCGCCCGAGCGCTCGCCAGGCTGCAGTAGGAACTGCGCGCTCGCCTCGACCCGCATCCCGAACGCGCCGTCGTCGTCTCCCCCGGCGGCCGTGGCCGCCAAGCGTCCCTGCCCGCCGGGCCGCCGCGCGATCCCCACTCCCACGCCCCAGAACGACCGGTGCGCCAGCACCGTCGCAGCGCCGACCGCCGCCTCCGTAGCCGTGAGCTGCTGCCCGGGCGCGCCGCGCGCGCCTGCGAGGGCGAGAGCAGCGGCGCCGGCGAGTGTCCTAGCGCCGTTCCGGCGTGCCATGCCCGATCTGCACTGAACCGTGATCAGGTGGAGAGGCTAGTGCCGTTCCAACTATTTGTGCCCAGGGTTTCGATGGGCAGTGGGGCCGTAGGTGTAGCGCTTCGCGGATCGCCATTTAGGCTCGATAAGTTGGAACGGCACTAGCGAAGCGCGACGTCGTAGGTGATGCGCGTGTCGGGGGCGAGGGACGCGACCACGGAGCAGTACTTCTCGAGCGAGAGATCGATGGCCCGGCGCGCCTTCACCTGGTCCGCGCCGTCGCCCGCGATGGCGAAGTCGAAGTGGATCGCCGTATAGCGCCGCGGCTCCGTCTCGCGCCGCGTCCCCCGGACGGCGACCTCGAGCGAGCGGAGCGCGACGCGCTGCTTCTGCAGGATCACCACGACGTCGGACGCCGAGCAGGTCGCCGCCGCGAGCAGCAACAGCTCCACGGGCGAGGTGGCCGCCGCGCCGTCGCCGTCCACCAGAATGGCCGGCCGCCCCGGCGCTCCCCCCTCGAACAGCAGCTTCTCCCGCCACCGCATCGTGACGTCACGCACGCTCCCCGCCACGGTCAGTTCCCCCGCCGCGTGGTGAGTCCCAAGTGGACCCGGCTGTGCCGGAACATGTCCATGCCGTGGAACTCGAGCAGCCAGTTGAAGGTCGAGCGGTAGTGCAGCTCGAACCCCAGCAACGCGTTCGCCCAGAGGGCCGGGCAATCCGGGTCCGAGCCGCAGCCGTCGTGGCCTGCGAAGCTGAACCCGAAGCCGGCGTACGGCGTCACCGACTCCTCGGCGCCGGTGAAGCGATACAACGCCTCGAGGCTGCCCGCGTACGTGTTGGTCCCGTTGAACAGGCCGATCTCGCCCGAGGGGCGGATACGCAGCCGATCCACCAACAGGTCGCCTCCGTCGAGCGTGACGCCGACGGCGAGCTGCGTCGACCGGGACAGCGCCACTCCACCGCGCGTCCCGAAGCCGAACAGCCCGATCCGAGTGCCGCGGGATCCGGAACGCCGCACCGGCGGCGGATGGAACTCCTGTGCCGGGACCGGCGTCGCCGCCGCGAGCGCCACCAGGACCAGCCAGACGTTCCGCATCATTGTGGCCTCCCGTTCACCGCCGTGCTCCCCCTCCCCCTCCCCCTCCGACGCGCGCCGCCGCGCGACCGTAGTCCCAGATCGCGTAGAGCCCGACCGCCGCGGTCGCCCACGCGAGCGGCCGCACGAAGGACGACTCCGCGATGAACGCCACGAGCGGCTGCAGCACGGTCACCGCCTTCCCGCCGGCGCGCGCCGGCAGCGCGACCGGGCGCCGCAGCACCAGGGTTCCCAGCCACCCCAGACCGGCCACGATGTCGCGCGCCAGCACCCCGAGTATCTCGATCGGGTGCAGCCGGCCCCGGCCCGCAACCGTGAGGAAGGCCGACGCCACGAAGAGCTTGTCGGCGACGGGATCGAGCAGGGCGCCGGTGCGCGAGGGCCCCAGTCGCCGGGCGAGCAGCCCATCGAAGAAATCCGATGCGGCCGCGACTCCGACGATCGCGAGCTGCCAGGCGGGATGACGCACGAACGGAAACGCGATCGCCAGCGGCACCCGAAGCGCCGTCAGCAGATCCGCCCACGTCACCCACCGTTTCACTTGCCCCTCCCTCCCGCGCGTCGTAGCTTGAGCCGGTGGACCTCAATCTGTTGAAACAGGCGGCGATCTTC
>Ga0209056_10002304_pt1 | contig 20689 bp, 14 predicted proteins | sample GraSoiAngelo_114_FD_185876 | JGI IMG/M metagenome (GOLD analysis project Ga0209056, IMG submission 185876) | Grasslands soil microbial communities from the Angelo Coastal Reserve, California, USA - 14_0903_13_40cm (SPAdes) (version 2) | ecosystem: Environmental > Terrestrial > Soil > Grasslands...
ACGAGATTCTGACAGGCTTTGGTTTAAAGAAGACTAGTGCTGCTAAAACGACGAAATGGAAAATTCCAAGCTATCGGCGCGATTTGCAGCGCGATGTCGATCTTATCGAAGAAGTCGTCCGCGCGTATGGCGCAAAAAAAATTCCAGGGACGGACCGAAGCCGTTACACGCCTTCCAGCGCAGCCGATCGCGCGCACGATTTGGAATCAGCGTGGCGAAGCCGACTCGCAGCAGTCGGTCTCAATGAAGTGCGAACTTCAAAATTGCTTCCGCGCGAACTAGTCGCCTTCAGCGAAGGCGCCATCGAGCTCCGCAACCCGCTGAGCGAAGATCACGTCGCCTTGCGGCCGAGCATTTTGGCGGGATTGCTCGCCGTTCTTGACCGAAACATTCGAGCGGGCGCGGCCCGTGTGGCGATTTTTGAGATCGGTCGCACCTTTATTCCGCCATCGGGAAAAGAAGAACGGCATCTTGGAGTTTTACTCTGGGGAAATGTCGCGGGCGCGGGGAACTGGCGATCCGTATCGAACCGCGGTGTCGATTTGTTTGATCTCAAAGGCGCGCTGGAATGCGTCGTTCCAAATCTGTCGTTTCGCCCGGGAAAGTTTCCTGATCTCGCGCTGCCGGTCGACGTTTTCTCCGGCGATCGGATGGTCGGTTTCGGCGGACAACTTTCCTCGGCGAAAGCGACCGCGTCAGGGCCAGTGTTTGTCGCCGAGTTGCATGCCGATCTTCTTTTGGTCCCGGACGAGCTGAGGAAAAAGTTTCGCGAGATTGAGAAATTTCCAGCCGTTACTCGCGATATTGCGATGATTGTGTCGGAGGAGATTTCACACGAAAAAATTTGCCGCGTGATCCAGGAGCCGCGTGAGCTACTCTTGGAAAGCGTGGAGTTATTCGATGTGTTTAGCGGCGGTGAAGTCGGAGCGGCACGAAAGTCGCTCGCATATAGATTGACATATCGAGACCGAAGTCGCACACTCACGAGTGAGGAAGTGAACGCTGCGCACGCGAAAATTCGCGAGCGATTGCGGCGCGACCTCGGCGCGGAATTGCGCGAATAGTTCTTTGAGATTGAGAGCCGCTCGTTGAGGGTTGGGCAGGAAACCAGTGCTTTCCGTTCAACTCTCAACCAGCGGCTTTTGAATTTACCCTGCGATGTTCGCGATTGAGGTGACGTCCCCGAACCGATAGTTGATGAAATCAGGAGACTTGGTTGGTGCGGAGAATGACAGGCCTTCATTGGAAGCCAGATTCCGCAGCAACGGTTATCCACCCTTTACGAAGGGGAACGGGAGAATCACCTGAACGGCACCAGCGGGGTAAAGATTTTGTTGTGCGTGACGCAGGCAATCCTGCCTGAAAAGCTCGCGAAGGCGCAGACAAGATTGTCTGGGCCACAAGTTCAACGGATTTGAAAATCCGCCGACGAGATCGATAATGCGCAGTGACGTGCGCACACTCCTAGCCCTCGAAGACGGTCGGTATTTCGAGGGTGAATCATTTGGCGCAACCGGTACCCGGGTCGGCGAAGTTTGTTTCAATACCGCCATGACCGGTTATCAGGAGGTGCTGACGGATCCATCGTATCGCGGACAGATCGTGGCGATGACTTATCCGTTGATCGGAAATTACGGCATCAATTCGCTCGATCAGGAAAGCTCTTCGCCTCACGTGCGCGGATTCGTCATAGAGGAATTGACCGAGGTCCCGAGCAACTGGCGCTCCGAAATGTCCCTCGACGAATACTTGCGAAAATGGAATATCCCTGGCACGAAAGGAATCGACACGCGCGCACTCACGCGGCATTTGCGCACCCGCGGTGCGATGAAAGCCTGTTTAACGACCGAGAAGATTTCGCCCGAAGAAGCAACGCAAAGGGCGATCAAGGGCGACGGCGTGATCGGGATGGATTACGTTCGCGAAGTCTCAACACAGAAAATTTATCGCTGGGACCCTGAGGACAAGCTGAGCGCGCCGTGGTTGATCCCGCAACCGCGAGATGGAGAAAGCAGACGGGCGTTGCCACCGACCCGATTTCGGATCGCCGCGTACGATTACGGCATCAAACAAAACATTCTGCGCCTGCTGCGCCAGAAGGGTTTCGAAGTGACGGTTGTCCCGGCGACGACATCGGCTGAGGAAGTGCTCAGTCTTGATCCCGACGGAATTTTTCTCTCCAACGGCCCTGGCGATCCCGCGGCGCTTCCTTACGCGCACAAGAACGTGCATGATTTAATGGAAAAAAAACCGATCTTCGGGATTTGTCTCGGCCATCAAATTCTCGGCTTCGCGTTCGGCGGCTCGACATTCAAATTGAAATTCGGCCATCGCGGCGCCAACCAGCCGGTAAAGGATTTGCGCAGCGGCAAAGTGGCCATCACTGCGCAAAATCACGGATTCGCCGTCAACGCGGAGTCGCTCCCTTTGGATGTGGAAGTAACGCACATCAATTTGAATGACGGCACGGTGGAGGGAATGCGCCACAAGGAATTGCCGATCTTCAGCGTGCAATACCATCCCGAAGCTGCGCCCGGCCCGCATGATGCCTCGTACTTTTTCGATCAGTTCGCCGATTTGATTGAAAAACAGAAATAATGACGACGTCCGAATCGCGGATGTCGAAGGAAGTCCGAACGCTCAAATGACGACAACAAAAAGGCTCGCGGACATATTTTTCGTGATTCGTATTTCGTCATTCCTTCGTCATTAGACATTCGTGATTCGTCATTTTCGGCTCCGTAGCAGATTGACCGACGGGCCGAGACGGCCACATTTGTCCCATGATTAATTCACCAAACAATAAACCTACTGTCTTGAAAGTTGCAGTGACTGTGACCTTCATTGCAGGTCTGGCGTGCGCGCCGCTGGCGATCGCCCAAGAACACGAGCACGGCGGCGACGCGGCTGCTTCCAAAGAAGTGACCGGCGAAGTGGTCGATATGATGTGCTACGTCGATCATAATGCTATCGGCGAAAAGCATGGGCAGTCCTGCGGGGCAAAATGCATCAAGAGTGGTGGGCCGGTCGGTATCGTGAGCGAGGGTAAAGCGTATCTGGTCGTTGGCGAACACAAGCCAATCAACGATCAGCTCGCAGAGTACTGTGGCAAAAACATTACTGTGAAAGGCAAGCTGGCGGAACGCGGCGGCATTGCCATGATCGAGAACGCCGCGGTAGTGAAGAAATAGTTGTAGCCGCGTCTCTGTGAGACGCGTGGCGCGTGCGTGCCAAAACTCAGCGTTGAGCTTCGCACAGCGAAGCGGCTACAGGGCCGCGACGGTGCCGTCACTTGTAATACGGCCGCAACGACGGACGCAGCTTGCCGATTCTGAGAGCCGTTTCGATCTGCAAGTCAGAAACAGGCGCACCGGAGATTTTGCGAATCTCGCCCGCCTCGAGCGCGGCGACCGGCAAGCCATCGCGAAACAAAATTCGGCTTGCGGTCAGCGCGGCAATTCGTGGTCCAGGCGTCAGAATGCCTTGCAAATTTAACGGGTCCGCAGCGCTCAGTGTGATCAGTTCGCCGTTTGGGGGCGCTTTGCGTATGGAACGCAACAAGCCAATAGCTTCGGGTAGGGCGAATTGTTCGCCGCTGATTCCCGCCACGAAATAGCCGCCGCGAATCTCGCCGCGCGCTTCCCACCTGCGATAAAATCGCCCTAGCTCGTACCAATTGACGCCAAGACTCTCGCGCTCAAGCAATCGTCGAAACACAACGCCGTAGCGACGTAGCAACGTCCGCGCAAATTTCTCGATCGCAGCCTCGCGCGCGATGCTTTCCGCACCATTTCCGGATGGTTTCGAGGCGATCTCCGTTCTCAGCAACGACCAGCGCCCTGCAAACTCGATGCTCGCAAGGTTTGTTTTGCGCCGGCGTTTTCCAATGTTCCGGCCAAACGTCGGGCGTTTGTTTGACGGTACCAGGAGCGCTCGCAACCCATCGAAACTATCCGACGTCACGAGACCGAGCGCCGCGAGTTGCGACAAAGCTTCTTCAACTTGAGAAGGCAGCAGTCCGCTGCGACGCACCAGCTCGGTGAAGAAGAGTGCGCCACCTTCTGCCAGCGTATCGAACAAAGTTCGGCTCGCGATCGAGAGGTCCATGGTCGAATTCGCTCGGGACAGGATCAACCAATCCTGCAGGTGCTCTCGTTGGTAAAACGCGATCGGGCTGGTTCGTAGCGGAGCGCTGGTACGCGCGCTCGGATTTTGTGGCGCGCTCAACCGTCCCCAACCGACGCGACCAGAAAAACAAAGGCGATCAAGCCACTCGGGATCGTACTCGGTAACACGCGCGGCGAGGACCGCCGATTCCCAAGCCGCCAACGGCAGCTCGCAGCCGTCGAGTTGTTCCAACACGAACTGCAGACCCTCGGGACCTTCCACGCGATGTTCTGGATCTGCGCGCTGCCACGCGAACAGAAATCGATAAAAATCCTGTGGCGAGACCGGCTGGATCTCCGCCCGCAGCCGATCGATGGTGAGCCGGTGAATTCGCGCCAGCAGCCGGCGATCACACCATTCCAGTTCGGTTGCGTTTGGGTGAAATTTGCCGCGCAGAACAAAACCTTCGCTTTCAAGGCCGAGCAACGCCGTGTCGATTTCCAATCGGCGAAGACCAAGAATATTTTCCAGCTGCCCGACCGACAGTGGGCCGGAAACTTCGATTCTTCCGCGAAGTAATTCACGAATCGCTGCCGACCGTTCCCAATTTTGTCGCTGAGCAGATTCCGGCGCCGTTACCTGACTATCGGCACCGGCGTCCGGATAAATCATTTGCAACATCGGCAACCGCTCGGCGGTAGTCCAAAAACTCTTGTCGCCGGCACGAAGTTGCGTCGCCCGTTTCGATGCGACGAGTTCATTGAGTAATTGCTCGACTGCTGTGCCGTTGCCTTCATGATGAACTGTTCGTTGCACTTCATCCTGCGTCATCGCCGCGAGAAGCATCAGCGCGTCATGTAATTCATCAGCGTTTGTCGCTTCTGGCCACGCTTCTTTCTCGACTTTCTCAATCGCAGCCGAATCGAGAATGCCCAGACCGTCGCCTACATTCCTTTCCGAAGCGCGACGCGTGTAAACCGCCTGAGTGCGGCGCTCTTCCAACGGCGCATTATCCAGAAGCGCGTACGGCCGCGCATTTAGAATCTCAGACGCGAGCGGCGAAGGCTCCGGCAAATCGCGCGCGATGCAGCGGATCTCACCCTGTTCGATCTTGCGCAAAACCTCTTCCAACCCGTCGATGTCCATCGCTTCGCTCAGGCAATCGTCGATTGTCTGTTTCACCAACGGGTGATCGGGAATCTCGCGGTCGCCTACGATATGTTCCAGACACGCGAGCTGGTCTGGAAAGACTGCGGCCAAAAGATTTTCCGATTCCATCCGCTGCAATGGCGCGGCGATTTTCGCGCCTCCGCGGAAGCGCGGCACGGCGAGAGACCTGGTGGCGTTCCAGCGCCACCGGATGGCGAACATCGGAGCATCCAGCAAAGCTTGAACGAGCAGGTCGCGAACCGTTTTTGAATTCAGATAACGAAAAACTTCCTCCAGCGGAAATGAATGCTGCGTACCGAGCGAGATCACGATCGCGTCGTCCGTTGCCGCTGCTTGCAGCTCGAAATTGAACGAACGACAAAAACGTTTTCTCAGTGCGAGACCCCAGGCGCGATTGATTCGACTGCCGAAAGGCGCGTGCAAAACGAGTTGCATTCCGCCAGATTCATCGAAGAAACGCTCGATCACGAGCGCCTGCTGGGAGGGAAGCGCACCGAGCGCTCGATAAGTATCGGCAAAGTAATCGGCGATTTGCTGAGCAGCTTCTGTGGGGAGCCGCATTTCAGAGACGATCCACTCGCTAACGTCCCCGCCGTCGCTGAGCAATTTTTCGATCTCCGTGCGAACATTCGAAACAGCTTGCGAAAGCTCGGCGGTGCGCGCGGGCGCCTCCCCAAGCCAAAATGGAATTCCAGGAGGCTGACCTTTCGCATCCTCCACGCGAACGACGCCAGAGTTGATGCGTAGAATTCGCCACGACGCGTTACCGAGCTGAAAAATGTCGCCTGCCAAACTTTCCACCGCGAAATCTTCGTTCACAGTGCCAACGAAAGTTTCCGACGGTTCGAGAATGACTCGATAATCAGCGTTGTCGGGAATCGCGCCGCCGGAGGTCAGAGCGACAAGTCGCGCGCCACGCCGGCCACGCAAACGATGATTCACCCCATCGTGATGAATCAACGCCGCGCGCCGTCCGCGCTTGGTGCTGAAACCTTCGGCGAGCATCTTGACGACGCTATCGAACTCCTCGCGAGCAAGATTTCGGTACGGCCATGCACAACGGACCAGTTCGAAAAACTCCGTTTCCTCCCAATCCTCGGTGGAAGCCGCAGCGACGATTTGTTGGGCCAGGACATCCAGCGGTTTTTCCGGAATGCTGAGACGATCGAGTTCGCCGCGATGGACGCTATGGAGTAACGCGGCGCATTCGACCAGTTCATCGCGGCTCAATGGAAAGATACGCCCTTTCGGCAAGCCGCCGCGTTTGTGCTCGGCGCGGCCAACGCGTTGCAACAGGGTGGCGATGGAGCGCGTCGTCCCTAGTTGGCAGACGAGATCAACCGACCCAATATCGATGCCCAACTCAAGTGAAGCCGTGGCAACAAGCGCTTTCAATTCGCCGCGCTTCAATCGATCTTCGGCGTCCAGACGCAGTTTTGCGGAGAGACTTCCGTGATGCGACGTCACTGCGTCTGCACCGAGCAGTTCGCTGAGATGATGCGTCACGCGCTCGGCCATCCGGCGTGTGTTGACGAAGACCAAAGTCGTCCGGTGCGTCTGAATCAGTTCCGCAAGCCGACGGTAGATTTCCTCCCAAACTTCGTTCGACATCACCGCTTCGAGCGGTGAAGCAGGGAGTTCAATGCCCAGATCCAGTTCGCGGCGATGGCCGATGTCGATAATTTCGCAATCAGGATTGCCAGCGTCATCCACGGCGCGAGTGCCAACAAGGAAACGTGCGACTTCTTCAATCGGTTTTTGCGTCGCAGATAAACCGATTCGTTGGAGCGGTCTTTTGGTTAGCGCGGCCAAACGTTCGACGCTCAGTGCAAGGTGCGCGCCACGCCTGTCATCGACGACAGCGTGAATCTCATCAAGGATCAGCGTTCGTGCGGTGCCCAGCATGCGCCGCCCGGAGTCAGAAGTGAGCAGCAAATAGAGTGACTCCGGCGTCGTGACGAGGATGTGCGGAGGCTTTTTGATAAGCGACTGCCGTTGGGCAGCAGTTGTATCGCCAGTGCGCACTTCTGCGCGCACATCAATCTCGCGGCCATTCGTTTCATGTAACAACGCGCGAATTCCAGCAAGCGGCTCTTGCAGATTTTTGCGGATATCATTGCTCAACGCCTTGAGTGGCGAGACGTAAACCACCTGCGTTTCATCCGGCAAATCAGCCTCGACGCCTTCGCGGAACAGCACATCCAGTGAAGCAAGGAACGCCGCCAGCGTTTTGCCGGAACCTGTCGGCGCAGAAATCAGAACGTGCCGACCGGATTGTATTGCCGGCCAGCCGCGCAATTGCGGTTCAGTCGGTGAGCCGAAGGTTTGCTCGAACCACCGCGCAACAGCGGGATGAAATTGAAATGAGCGCATGAAAATGAAAGTAGGAAGAATAATTTAGGTGCCGACGCCGGAAAGAAAAGTCATTGGAATTTTTCTAAGTAAAACGTCACTCGCAAAGCGGCGCAGCAGCGGCGCACTCCGCAACGCATGCGCGAAACGTGCTCGCGTCATGCCAAGGTGGATCGGCTTCTCCTGAAGACGATGTTGGTCGCCGAAGGCGCGGTAATCTTCTTTTCTGCGCCAAGCTTGCAAAATCAAGCGGCACAGCCGCATTTGCCAACGCGTTGAGGACAACGCGTTCCACCTTACGTTGCCCCGCGCAGCGAACGAGTTACGCTCGCATTCTCAGCGCGATCACTTCACGCAACATTCGCAGGCTGTCGTGGAAAAAACGAACTTTACTTCCCTCAGCATGATTCCAGCGGACAGGAATTTCGCGAATGCGCAATCCGGCGCGATGTGCGAGAAGAAGCAGCTCAACGTCGAACGCGAAACCATTAATCCGCGCCGCCTCCAGAATCGGCCGGCAAACATCCAGGCGAAATGCCTTGAATCCGCATTGCGTATCCCAAAACGGAAGGCCGGTGGCGACGCGCACGAGCAGATTGAAAACACGGCCGGCCTGTTCTCGCCGCCAAGGCTGATGAATCCCGATTAAACTGCGGTCCAGCGCGCGCGAGCCGAAAGCAATGTGGACTTCGTCGTTTGCAATCGGCTCGATCAGCTTCGGCGTCTCCGTGAGCGGCGTGGAAAGATCCGCATCAGAAAAAAGTCCGATCGGTTCTCGCGCGGCAAGTAATCCGGAGCGAACCGCGGCGCCCTTGCCACGATTCGGAAAATTTTCTAGCAATCGCGTTTGGATCGTCGCCCCATCCAATTTTTCGCGCGCGATGGCTGCAGTTGCATCGGTTGATCCGTCATTCACCACGATCAACTCACTTTGTGGGGCGTTGGCAGTGAGATAATCGAGCGTCGATCGCAAGGTTCCGCCAATGCGCGCCGCTTCGTTGAAACAGGGAATGACGACGGAGAAGGGCGGGAGCATGAGAATCGTTGAAACGTTAAAGCGTTAAGCCGTTACAGCGCCATCTTGCCAAGTTGAGCGAAGCGAAACATCTCTGATTGTCACTTTGGCGGTGGTGGAAGAACCGATCAGAGATTCTTCGCTTCGCTCAGAATGACAATCCTGTTTCCGCTTCAACGGTTCAACGTTTCAACGAATCACAAAATCATTTGTAGATCTCGACAACAAACTTGCCGTCTCGATCGACATACCCGCGATACATCCCCGTGGTATTGAATGGCAAGGCGACGTTGCCGTGACGATCGATTGCGATTAATCCACCGGTGCCTCCGAGTTTGGCGACTTTATCGAGCACAGCTTGTGCCGCTTCCTTGAGGGACATTCTCCGATATTCCATCAGTGCCGAGACGTCGTGCCCGACCGTCGCCCGAATGAAATACTCTCCGTCGCCTGTCGCGGAAACGGCGCACGTCGCATTGTTCGCGTAAGTTCCTGCACCAATGACCGGCGAATCACCCACGCGCCCCGGTCGCTTGTTGGTGGTCCCACCGGTTGAGGTTGCTGCGGCCAGATTTCCATTCTTGTCCAGCGCGACAGCGCCCACGGTTCCGTGGCGATCTTGATCGGTAATAAAAAATGCTTTGCCTGCTCCGCCGGTTCGATGTTTCTCCGCAGCTTTAATTTTCCGCAAAGCGTCCCAGCGCTCCTGGGTAAAAAAATATTTTTGGTCCACGAGTTCCATTCCGTTCTCCTTGGCGAACGCTTCCGCGCCCTCGCCATCCATCATGACATGTCCAGATTTCTCCATGACAAGCCGGGCGAGGCTGATGGGATTTCTCACATGCTTCAGAGCAGCGACGGCACCTGCGGCGAGCGCTTTCCCGTCCATAATGGCTGCGTCCATCTCGTTTGTGCCAGCGCTGGTAAATACTGATCCTTTGCCCGCATTGAAGTGCGGATCATCCTCGAGCACACGCACGGCAGCTTCGGTAGCATCGAGGCTCGAGCCCCCGTTTTTCAAAACGTCATAGCCAGCCGCCAGGGCACGTTCAAGGCCGGCGCGATATTCGCGCTCTTTTTCCGGCGTCATCTTGCTGCGATCAATGGTTCCGGCGCCGCCGTGGATCACCAGCCCGAATTTCTCGTTTTGCATTTTTCGCTGATCAACTGGCCGCACACCGCTTACGGCGTGTGCGGGCGTTTGTTGCTCCTCGCCGAACGCCAGCGCCCCGGCACTAAATAGCGCGATGCCAAAGAAGCAATTCGTTATTGAAACCCATTTCATACGGGGCCCGCTAAGTTAGCTAGAATAGCGATCGATCTTTATTGATATTCGCATCAAATCAAGCGGCGTGAGGACGCGCAGGCACTCCCAAAGCTGCCGCGAAAGCAGAATGAGCTTTCCTGGAGACTTCGCACGAAGTGCTTTGGAGTGCGATGCGTCCTCGCATCGCTTTCCCGCGCCGAACTTTGCCCTTTGCCGTGTGGGGCAAGTAAGGCGACTTTTGCCGGCCATGGCAAACGCTAATCCGCCGGTTTTAGTTGCCCAAGGAATCGGCCACCTCGGACACAATTTTCTGCGTGAAGTGGGTAGCATGTTTTGGTTCATCGTGAATACGTTCGAGGAGACGTTCGAACGTATTCAGCACGGGCGGGTGCCGTTTCGTGCTGCCAGCTTTTTTCGGCACACTCAACGCGCGGGTGTGGACTCCGTACCACTGGTGGGACTCGTGTCGTTTTTTCTCGGGCTAACCATGGCCCTGCTCACCGGCTATCAGTTGCAACGCTTTGGAACACAACGGTTGATTCCTGGATTGGTCGCGATCGGTTTTACCCGCGAGCTTGGGCCGCTTATCACCGGCATTATGCTGGCAGCACGGATCGGCGCTGCTTTCACCGCCGAGCTCGGCACGATGCAAGTGTCCGAGGAAGTCGAAGCAATCGAAGCAATGGGCATTGGTCCGCTGCGTTTCCTCGTCGCGCCGCGAATGCTCGCGCTGTTTCTGCTGATGCCGTGTCTGTCCACGGTTTCGAACATCGCCGCCATAGGTGCCAGCAGCCTTATTTGCAAAGCGTATTTCAGCATCGCGTTCCCGTATTTTCTCGATCTTGTGAAAGATTCATTGCTCATTCGCGATATCATCACCGGCATTTTGAAGAGCTTTCTGTTCGGGCTGCTCATCGCCGCGATTGCGTGTTACCGGGGATTGACCGTCAAAGGCGGCGCCGCGGGGGTGGGCACTTCGACAACGTCCAGCGTCGTGACAGCGATCACCACGGTCATCGGCTTCGATACGCTGTATAACGTCGTTTACACCACGTTTTATCCAACATGACGACCCCCACGCACATGGTCGAGTTGCGCGATGTGTACATGCAATTTGAAGAAAAAAAAGTGCTCGACGGCTTTTCGCTTAAGGTCGAGCCAGAGGAGCGTCTGGTGATCATGGGCCAGACTGGCAGCGGAAAAAGCACCATATTACGCCTGATCCTCGGCACACTTCGGCCTACTTCCGGCTCAGTTTTTTTTAAGCAATTCGAAATCACGCGACTTCAGCGCCGGAAGCTTCAGCAAGTCCGACGACACATTGGCATGGTGTACCAATATTCGTCGCTGCTGAGTTCGCGCACGGTTCGAGACAATGTTGCCCTGCCGCTCGAAGAGCTCACGGACAAATCGCGCGACGAGATCGACAAAATCGTTGATGAAAAACTGGACCTCGTCGGCATGAAGGATTCCAAGGACCTGTTGCCGGAGGAGCTGAGCGGCGGCATGAAAAAACGCGTGGCCCTGGCGCGCGCGCTGGTGCTGGAGCCCGAATTGATCCTCCTGGACGAGCCCTCAGCGGGGCTCGACCCGGTCATTGCCTCGGTGATCGACGAATTGATCATTAGCCTTAGTGAAAAATCGAAAGTGACATCCATCACTGTCACGCACGAAATGGACAGCGCCTTTCGCATCGCCACGCGAATGGGTATGCTGTATCAGGGCAAAATCATTGAAGAAGCGGAACCCGAAAAATTCAAACAATCGAAAAATCCGGTGGTCGCCCAGTTTTTGAGCGGGAGCACCGAAGGTCCCATTCTGGAAGGCAGCCTCGATGCAATTACAAAGAAATGAAATCATGACCGGCCTGCTCGTGATCGGCACGATCGCGGTGGTCGCGTTCCTTTTGGTTTTGCTCGGCGCGCCGGGATTGTTCCGGCCACTTGTGACTTACAAGATTTACTTCGATAACGCAGCCGGGATCAAACAGGGCGCGCCGGTGATGCTGGCAGGCCGCAAGATTGGACAGGTCCAGAAGTTGTATTCGCCCGTGTCGCCGAAGGAAGAAAAACAGGCGGAGGAAGCAGACGCGGCTATTCATCGGGCCGAGGCGAATGCGAGCCCGAGCCCAACTGCCACGCCGGGCAAACTGCGATTTGAAGTGCGCGTGGATGTGCAGGTGGATAAGAGCGCCAGGGTGTACCGGGACGCCAAGGCGCGACTGATGCAGCTTGGATTACTTGGCGACATGGCCATCGATATTACTCAGGGGACTGAAGCTTCCGGCCGCGCTAAAGATGGCGAGATGTTCGCCGGAGAACGCACTCCCGATTTGGGCGAAGCCGCGGCGAAGATGCTGGAAGTGATCAAACCGGTGGCGACCGAGGCCACGAACACAATGAAGGACCTTCAGCAGACGGCGCAAAACCTAAACCGCCTGACCGACGAAAATTCCGAGCTAACCCTCGCTCTCACCCAATTCAAAACGTTCGGCGAACATCTTTCTGACCTGACCGCGCCCGAGAGCGCGCTCTCGCATTCGCTGACCAACATCGAGAAGATCAGCACCAGTCTTACGGAGAACAACAATATCGAGGTGACCCTGCGAAACCTGCGGACGTCGTCAGAGAAATTGAAGGTCGCGACAACCGAGCTCGAACCGGCCGGCCAAAACATCAAGCAATTCAGCGAGACAATTAAAACTCAGCCGTGGCGTCTCATTTGGCCCTCGACAAAAAAGTACGCCGAAGCATCACCAACTCCCGCTCCTGCCCAGGGAGCCATCACCGTGCGCAAAAGCGCAAGAGCAAGACCCCGTGCGAACGCCACTCCCAGTGCGCACACGAGTAGCCGGTAACGTCCCGCAGCGCGCGCCATTGTGGACTGAACTTATTGGCAATGGTGCAGCGCCTCGCTCCTTCGCATGGCGCGACACAGCAATTATGGGCCGTAACTCTTAGTAAATTTCTTCCGCGATTCTGTCTCGGGCTCAGCAGATGTGATCGGTGCTTGTGACTCAGGCGTGCCTGCGGATGGTTGTTCCGCAGATTTTGGCGGCGGCGAGGCGTCTGGCGTTTCGGGTTGCGCTGCGCCTTTGAGTGTTTCCCGGGCAACTTCCACATATGCCATCTGCAAATTGGAAAGTGCGTTGCTCAACACTTTTGTCTCTTCGCTGGTCAGATTGCCGCGCGTTTTTTCCTGAATCATGGCCAGTTGATCAATGAACATCCTGGCGAGGTCCAGGTTCACTTCGCCTTCACCGGTTTTCGGATTTGGAATTTGCCCAAGAAACAGCGCGGCGTTTTGTGCGTGCATGACAACGAATTCAATGAAGCGCTGGGAAAGCTCGCCGCTTTGTGTGGTTCTTTGGACTTCAGCCATGGCTCATTTCTGTTTCGCGGCTGCGGAACCTTCCGGCGGTCGCACCGTCGCCAACACGTACGGTTGATCGCGAAAATATTTCGACGCCACTTGCTTAATATCCTCGAGCGTCACCGCGTTCACATCGTGTTCGAGCTGCTTGTAATAATCAAAGCCCAGCCCGTAAAGCTCGTCGAGCGCGCAATGATAACCGAAGACGTCGTTGCTTTGATTCGCGATCTCCTGTTGTCCAATTAATTTCTTTTTCGCGCGCGCCAATTCTTCCAGGGTAAGCCCATCGTTTGCGAGCTTGTGGATTTCATCGAGCAACGCGGTCTTTACCGGTTCGATCTTTTGCGGGTCGGTGCCGAGGTAAAATGCAAAGAGTCCCGGCACCAGTCCTTGCATCTGGCTGGCGCCGACATAATAGGCCAGGCCCATTTGCTCTCGAATGCGAATGAAAAAGCGCGAGCCGAGGTCGCTGCTGGCCTCATCGATTAACTCCAACGCGTACCGATCAGGGCTCGACAGGCTCGCGCCGCGAAATCCGACCATAATTACGCCTTGCGCTTTGTCTTTGCGGCTTTCAACGGTTTCCGGTTTGCCAAGCGGCATGGAAGGTTTTGCGTCGGTCAGGGCAAGCGCGCCAGGCTTCATCTTGCTGAGCATTTGTTCGACAAGCTGCTTTACCTCGGCCGCTTTTACGTTTCCAAAGACGTAGATGACGCCATTTTTCGCGACCACATAACGATCACGAAATTCCAGCAAATCTTTTTGCGTCAACCGCTGGACAGACTCGACCGAGCCATTTGAACGGAGCGCGTAAGGATGCTGCGGGAAAAGCGCCTGCCGCATGATGTTGCGCGCTACCGCAGTCGCCTGTTCTTCTTCCTGCTGGATCGCGGCGATCTGGATTTCTTTTTCGCGCGCGATCGCTTTTTCCGGCATCGTCGCGTTGAGCAATACGTCCGAGAGCAGGTCAACGCCCAATTTCACGTCGGGCTTCATGACATCGATCGACACGCTGAAGCTGTTGTTACCGGCGTCGCTCGAAATGGAACCGCCTACTGCTTCGATCTCGTTGGCGATTTGCTCGGCAGTGCGCGTCTTAGTGCCTTTCAACAGCACTTTCGCCATCAAACGCGTGATGCCGTTTGTCTGTGGCGTCTCAGCAAGAAGACCGCCGCGAAAAACCGCACCCATTGCGACGAGTGGCAGGCGAGGATCTTCACGCACCAGCAGCCGTAATCCATTAGAGAGCTCAAACTTTTGAATCTCACCCAGGGCTCCCGCCTTCACGCCCTCCGTTTTGGTGGCCAGCGAACCCTTTGGATTCAACGAGATGACGGTCAGATTGTTCTCGGTCAGATAACTCGCGGCGACGCGTTTGATGTCGTCCAGCGTCACTTTCTGGACAGCATCGAGATAATGCCGGCTGAAATTCAGATCGCGTGTGAGCAACCAGTTCGCCCCGATGTCCGAGGCTTGGCCACGCATGGTCGTAAGCGCTCCGAGATGATGACTGAGCGTGATTTTTTTTGCCTTCCCCAACTCTTCCGTTGTGACGCCACCCTGTTTCAGTTCGTCAACAATGCGCAAGGCTAATTGCTCGGCTGCTTCGCGCTTCTTTGGATCGACAGTGGCATCGATGCCAAACAAACCTGGATCGCCCGGCGTGTACGAGAATGCGGCTATGCTGAACGCCAGACCGGCTTCTTCGCGCACACGCCGATATAAGCGCGAACTGCGCCCCTCGCCGAGAATGGTCGAGAGCAGATCCAGCGCGGGAACGTCCGGGCTCGTGACCTCTGGAATGTGCCATGCGAGCGAGAGATGCGTCAGCTCGGTGGCAAATTCCTGGTGCACTTCGCGCCGGCCAAGTTGCGGCGGTTCCGCAGGAATGAATACCGGCTTGAGCGATTTCTCCGGATACGACTTAAACAATTCCGTCAACTGTTGTCGCACTTTTTCCGCATCAACATCTCCGGCCACGATGAAAGTCAGATTGTTTGGGACGTAGCGCGTTTTGTAATATTGCATCACCTGCTCCTGGGTGAGCTGATTGTAGACTTCGATCTCGCCGATGACCGGGAACCGATAGGGATGCCGCTGATAAGCGGTTGCAAAAAGAAGCAACCCAGCCATGCGATCTGGATCATCCATGCCCATGGCAAACTCGCGGCGAATGACTTCCTGCTCTTTTTGATATTCCTCCGGCGGCAGAGTGGAATTCACCATCGCATCGGCCAAAATGTCGAGCGCGGTAGAGACGCCATCTTTCGGCACGTCGATCCAAAAAACCGTGCGATCAAACGAAGTGTACGCGTTGATGTAGCCGCCCACGCCCTGAATTTTTTGCGCGATCTCATTGGTCGATCTGGTCTTTGTTCCCTTGAAGAGCATGTGCTCGAGAATGTGGGACAGGCCCGCGCCGAGGTGCTGGTCTTCGTAGATGCTTCCCGTGGCGCACCAAGCCTGCACGCTTGCCACCGGCGCGCTGCGATCTTCCTGAACGATGATCGTCAGCCCGTTCGGCAGGATCCATTTCTGCGCCGTGCTCGGCGGAAAGTTGACGACAGACAAAGGTTCAGTCGGCGCAGCCTTCAGATTAACCATACTGAACAATAGACTCGCGCAGAGAAACTTCGCCACTGGGATGCGATTCATCAATGATTAGCTTGGTAGAAGTCGATTGCAGTGATCAGTGATTTGTGATCATCTGTCACCACTCACTTGCTCGACGTAGCGGGCCTTCGTGCCGCCAAATGCGCCGGCGGTGTCGCAATCGCTGGTTTTTCCGGCGCAAAGGGTTTTACAAAAGCCTGTTCAAAATCATAAACGTTCTTGAAATCTTCGATCGAATCCTCCTCGGTTTTCCCGAACACACCGGCACCGATCAAGTTAAAGACGATCCTTCCAATATCCTCGCAGGAATGGATTCCCCAGTTATCGAAGACCGTCATTACCATCGGTCCGAATTCCTTCAGAGCGTACCGCCGAACTCCGTCGAGCAATTCCGGCCCGGTCACGTGACGCACGCTGACGCCTTTGATTTTCTTCTGTTGTTTCGTCGTAAAATCGAGGGCGTCACGCAGAAAGACATAGGCGTCCCGCCCGTAACGTGGATCGCTGGCAAGAATCGAATCGAGAGCCTCGGCAAACCCAATTTTTTGCATCAGCAGAAATCCGTGTTCATAAGGCGCTACTTAAACATACTCGCCAAGCTGGAAAGCGGCAACTGATCCATGCAATCTTCATTCGCAGTTGCGTTTTTAGTTTTCGAACTGGTCCTCGAGCGCATCGACGTACACCGAGAGCGGATCGTGTCGCTTTGAAGCCGAAAGCTGCGATTGATCCGCCGCTTTGAGATAATCAGTGAAATTACCGCTGCCGTTCTTTATTTGGGTTGCTTCGAACCAGTTCATGTAATCGTCAATATCGCTCATTCGAGCGGCAAGTTGTTTGCGAGTAGCGTCCAAATGCGACAAACGCTTCGCGATTCCTCTCCGTTTCCCGCGGGCAAGCAGCCCGACGCTCTGCTGGTATTCACGCGCGATCGGGCGCAAAACCGGATTGGCTTGGGCAATAAGCACGAGCAAATCACGGCTCAACTGGCTCAGCGCCATCTTCTCGCTTGGAGAAATCTTGCGCTGCAAAAGTTCGTCAAGGGCTGCCGCCTTGGCCGGCTTATTTGCTTCCGAGACTTTGACTCGCAACAATTCATCTAGGCGTCGCTCGCTTTCGGCGAAGGTGAGTAATTGGTACGTCTGGAAATTTCTCAACCGATGTAAGGTCAACTGCCAGCTTCCCTCCGCATCACCAACAAGGAACGGGAAGTACGCCTTCAATTTCGCGGGCGGTTCGTTTGAGGCGTCAGATAGATGACCGATGTACTGCGCCAGGCGGACAGGTCCGTCCCTTCCATCGATGAGCATTTGCACGAGCGCAAAAGAGTACGCGCGATAAAGTACGCGGCCGGCTGAATCGAGAAGGCCGGGATGTTGGCGGAGAAACGTCTCCAGCGGCACGCTTTTATTCGCCGCAGTAAGCGCTTCGACCAAGTCTTTGCGATCGCGCCCAGGCGCAAGCGCAAGCACGCCGTCAAGCAACCAAGCCGGCGGCTCGACAAATACCGTGCCGGCAGCGATATGCGATTCTTTTCGATAAATCATCTCCAGTAAGATTGCGCGCAGAAGTTCGCGCTCGATCAATGAAGCATCAAGGTTTTGGGAGACGGTCAGGTCGAGCTGGAGCTTGAGACCGAAACCGGTCTGGCTGAATCGCAGGCCAGCTGGCGGAACTTCGGGCAGGTTTGCTTGTTGCGGTTGCAGATTCACCACGATAGGGACCGTCCAGTTGTCGCGCTGCCGCAACAGCACGAGAAGATCGGCCTTGGTTCGCTCTGCTAAATCGGAGACCGCACCGCGCAGCGCCGCGTCAGATCCGTAAATAACGAACTGGCGGGACGGGCTCACACTGCGTTCGGTCGGCGCGGCGTAAAGCACGTGCCCTGCGAACAGGGCCGATATGAAGATCGCGGCACGCTCTATCGTCATTGAGCGTTAATGATACTCGCAATGGCCGTGCGCTGACCAGCAGGAATCGAGTTCGGTTGATTTTACCGGCGGACTCGCAGGACAAAAGGCAGCGAGCCGGCGTCTCATTTAATTCTTTGCCACCGTAAAAAAAGCGAGACTTTCCGGGGCGTGCGGTGTCTAATTAATTAGAAACCCCGCTTACTATGAATAATTCAAAACTTATACTTTTCTTGAGTTCCCTTGTCGCAGTGACGCTGACTGCTCCACTTTCCACAGCTGCTCCGCGCGGTGGTGGCCATTTTAGTGGCGGTCATCATTCCGCTTCGATGCCTGGGCGCCCCGGAATGGGCACATGGAGCGGCCAGCGCTGGAGCGGAGGCAACTGGAGTGGCCGCAACTGGAGTGGCCGCAATTGGGGTGGCCGTAATTGGAACGGCAACTGGCACCACCATAATGGCAATAATGTCATCTTTATCGGTGACTTCGGTTTCCCGTGGTGGTGGGGCTGGGGCTGGGGTTCGTCGTGGGGCTGGGGCTATCCATACGGATATGGATATTATGGTTCTGGCTACCCGTACGGGTACGGCTATGGTAACCCGTACGGTTACGGTTATGGCTACGGCTATGGAGGCAATCAATACGGCGACTACGGCTACGGCAATAATGGATATGGCAATAATGGATACGGCGACAGCAGCCGATCCAGAGTGGCCGAGCTACAGCGCCGGCTCGCTCGCGCCGGTTATTACCACGGTTCCATTGACGGAGTACTGGGACCTCAGACGCGTCGAGCAATTCGTGCCTACGAGCGCGACCGCGGCTATGCAAGCTGACCCCAGGTCTCTTCCAATAATTGATCAGAGCGAGGGACTCGAATAATCTTTCGGTTGATTGACCGGCGGAATTCGCAGGGGCAATGGGCGAACCGCCGGTCGTCTATTTTTGCAGCGCTTATGCTTGTTATCCGCTACTTGCGGGTCGGGACTATTTAGTTCAATCTGGGCGCTCACCTTTTCGATGTTAGATTCAAGCACCCTATTCCGGGCGGCATTGTTGGCACCGCCCTTGGCATTCGTGAGTGCCAGAAAGCCGACTGGCTACGCTGGCGCCATCGACAATGTTTATGAGTTGGCTGCGAGCAGTCCTGAAAGCCAGTCAGGTGCTTCCATCTCCAGGTGGCGCTTTAGAACATCGCGGATGAACTGAAGAATAATGAAACCTGCCGAGCAGGCCGCAGCGCGCCAACCCCTTGTAAAACGCCGAGTCCAAACGTTGCGCTGCGAATGCCGCCGCCGGAAATGCAGAGCGCGGCGCGTTTCTCCCTCAGCCCATGAACGGCCGCCCAAAATTGCCTTTAGCCGAGTGTTTGGTTCGTTCGAACTCGGATAATCCGGCGGAAGTTCCCCGTGCAGAGCGAGAAACTCAGCTTCCAACACTTCACACAACGGCAGTGTGGCATTGGCCGATGAAATCTCTTTCGCCATGGCGCACAAATGCGGCGGTTTGCGCACCAGCGTCTATCAAGCCCGCGGGAATCCGTCAATCTTACTCCGCGCGAATCGCCCTGGGACGAACATAGCAAATGCGTTTTGCTTGCGAAGCCATTGCAATCTTCATCATTTCCGAAAATAAGAGCACATGACTCAATCAACAGAGAACCCATCGGTGTCGCGCGGTGAAGAGCACATGCCGTAGCCCCAGTCCTTTTATTCGTCGCAAAACGCGGTATATGTCTGTGCTAATTTTGCGCCCGTAGCTCAGCTGGATAGAGCAACGGATTTCTAATCCGTGGGTCGGGTGTTCGAGTCACCCCGGGCGCGCACGAACAAGGTGCATGGCTTCTCCCTTCGCGCGTGTGGAATTGTGCGAGCGTGGAACCAAAAGCGCTCGACAAGACGGAGATTCGCGGACATCTCTTATGCAAAGACGACGCTGAAAGCACGCAAATCTTTGATGACATAGCCCGCATCGCCGCGCCGGCGCACCTCCTCCTGCGCTTGTTCCAGATGGTGACGGATCTCTTCATAGGTTGTCGCGTCCCGTTCGCCGATGAAGATCAGTTCGGTGGTCACCTCGCTTTCGCCCGGCTCGCAAAGCCGGAGCCAGCTTCGCCGCCCAGTCAGATGGAAGATGCCGTAGTCGCCGGTGGCGAGATCGAGCCGCACGATTCCCTTGGCGCGGTAAATGCCCTGCGGCAGGCTGGTCATCGCTTGTTCCAGCGCCTTGAAGGACCAGGGCACATGACCGTGATAGGACCAAGCCTCGAAGCGGCCCTCGGGTCCATGCTCGTGATGAGTCGGCATGTGGCTGTGCGATGCCCGAGGACGCAGCTCGTCCATGGCAGCGCTCAGATGGTCGTCGAAGATAAGCTCCAGCGGGACGATGCCATAGGTGGTTTCCCAGATGCGGGCGCCCGGCGCGATGGTTTCGACACGCGCCCGCAGTTGCGCAAGCTGGCGCAGTGCGACGAGGTCGGTCTTGTTGATCACGACGATGTCCGCGGTCGTGATCTGGTCGAGGGCCAGATCGCCATACCCCGCGTCCGGGTCAACGATCAGATCGGCATCAATCAGCGAGATCATGTTGTGGACGTCCACCAAGCCTTGCGCCGCCGGGGACAAGAACGTCTCGGCCACAGCGACTGGGCGAGAAATACCGCTGGTCTCGATGACAATGTGGTCGGGCAGCGGGTCGCGCTCCAGAAGCTTGATCACTTCCCGCAACAGATCGTCACGGATTGTGCAGCAGACGCAGCCGTTGGCGAGGCTGATGGTCTCGCCCTCCACCGCCACGATCAGCCTGGCGTCGATGTTGACCGAGCCAAAGTCATTGACGAGGACGGCGACTCGCCGGCCGTCAGAATGGTGCAGGATATGGTTG